>Ga0210059_1010749_pt1 | contig 14096 bp, 9 predicted proteins | sample Ectturendosymbi2_FD_188042 | JGI IMG/M metagenome (GOLD analysis project Ga0210059, IMG submission 188042) | Ecteinascidia turbinata endosymbiont from Florida, USA - Sample 2 (SPAdes) (version 2) | ecosystem: Host-associated > Tunicates > Ascidians > Unclassified | place: Key West, Florida... | reverse complement strand
ACGCGCATTGCAGCACAGACAATAAAGTGTGGTCCTCGTCTGGCGGGAAATCTCTTACTGTTTGTGCTGCTGAAACCTCCCAAGTCCTGCATTCTGGGTTCGCGTCTCTAAAAAGCGACCGTTACGCAATTCGAACGTTACGTTTGCTCACCTGTTATGGATATGAGTGCCAGTTTTTTTTGGTAGAAAGCTGGAACTAACTGTTTATCTTTCACCACCGTATTTTAAGTTATGGTCTACGTAGATCCATGGTAGGCTTAACCAAACCCAAACTTCACACCGCTAATTGGCCTAAACACGAAACTGTGCAAAGGACCGCGGCGTCAACAGCACTTGCGAAGGGGTATTTAGATCACGCGGCAAGTTCAAATCGAGTTTGACAAAATTCCATTTTAACCTCGGATAAAATTTTGATCGTTTAAACGTGATCAACAAATCTGCTAAAACCAAGATAATGCAAACACGGCAAGTTTGTCGCGAGTCCACGAAATCCGGAAACCGTTGACTGACTCAGCACGCTGGCATCGTAAACAGCTGACATCGGCAGCAAACTCAACGTCCAGAAACAGCATTCGTATTGAAATTTTGAACTGCTTCGTGTTGAACTGCTTGAACTCACTTTGCGTTCGTCTCTTCCCAGCTGCCGTAAACAGCGCATTGGACGTTGCGCGCTCGTGCGAAGTCCCTTTCCCATTCCAAGTACGCCCCTCGAACGATTTTCGCCCCGAAGCGCAGGCCGCGATCGCGGCTGAAGGCGACGTCACGTGACAGTTCACTGTACGAGTCCTGAAAATGTGAAACGACATGTTGCCTGACTGGGCGAGTCAGGCTGGGCGAAGTGTTCTGATCAGCAACGCTTTCGATAAACGGAAGCTGGAGGTAAACATTCTACCGGAAGCTGTTTGTTGCGAGAGTACGGGATTATGAAAATTCTCCTGTGTGAACAAAGGCGACGGAGTTGAATCGATCAGCAAATTTTTTTAAATGGGAAAGTTGTTTTAATTAATACTATGCGTGCTCATTCCTCAAATCTTATTCAAATATTTTCAATAAATTATGTTTGCATTCAAATAAATTATATTTTCAGCAGCTTAGGTTTGACATTTTATAAGAAGAAACAAAACTTCGTGCAAAAATTGTTGAGTACAGCATCATTTCGAACACTGTTGGCGTTAGACTGTATGTTTGTAGCCTGTTTTGAAATTGAAGGCAGTGAGCCAGCTATACCTGTTTTGGGACAACCGATTTCCCGGTGTTTATTCACACAAACACACCACAAAGGAACTTTGATTTACAGTCACTCCAAGTGAGTATCGCAATTTATAGTCTACTAAACAACACGTAAGACTGACTTGAAAGGTATATTTTGTGTACTGAGAGCCCCGTTGTCGCTCCCGGCCCCAGCTATCGTAAAACGCATGTAGCCGAACGTAAATCAAATTTGTACGTATTCGCCAGACAGCAAGTTCTATCTCATCTACTTCAGGCTGTCAAATACAGGCTCAAGACAGCAGCACATTTCATGTACGAAGCTCTTAAAAAATTGGCCATTTGTTAAAAATTATCACCTTCAAGTAGCATTGATATGTGTACTGTACGACCGGCAGAATCTTATTGAACTGGCACATCAGGGCAATGGCGATAAAATTCAACGAGGGGTTGATGTCAGAATGTTCCGCATCAATGAGAACTGCCACGTTCAGGTCACGTGCTCGGCAACAGATTTCTCTAGCGCGTCGCAAACCACGAAAAAAGTGACTTTTTTCTTCGTCGGAGAGAAAATCATATTCAACCTGCGCAACAACAAGATTTTGTTGAAAAACAGAACGTCAATCCAGAAGCGTCAGAAACTGAAACGGATTTGTTCCCAACGCTGTACAAAACGCGCCTGCTGTTAGCGGCAGGTTTAGGCAGTTACTCGACCAACCTTTCCAGAACAAGGAATTTTTGACAGGCTTGCATAGTTTCCCATTTTGTTAACACATCACCCCAGCCTTGCAGGGTCCACAGCATAGGCGTAGGCAGGGGGGGCTAAATGGGCCATGCCTCCCGAAATGTTTAGAACATATAGTCATTTTGTGCTTTGAGAGGCGTTTTTCCGAACCAAATAGCGTTGTTCGCCTGAAATCAAACATTTTGCCCCCCCCCAATTTTTGGGTTGGCTACGCCATTGGTCCACAGGCAGGGGTGTTTGTTAGAATTTAGGGGTCCATGACGAACTCCCAGAAAGGGGCCCCAAAACTACACATTAAAGTTGTTGAGGGACCCCTTTGGCATATTTGCACATAATTTTTACTATATTTTGAAGAACATATAACTTACTTCAGAGCTTATCAAATGTGGCTCTACAGTGGTTTATAATCTCTTTAACAACACAATGCAAAACCAACTGCGAAACTCTCAAATGGGGACCCTACGGCATCTTTGAAAAAAGGGTTTCCCGAGGCGACCGCTTCGTTCGCTCTCCTAATGTTCACAGGTTGTTACCTGCTTGAACATTACACCACTCTTGGAACATTTTATGTGGATTCTGCTGTACCTGTCATCTGTGATTCCTCTTCGAGCCACTGAGTTACACCCACCTCTGTTTCAGGCTTGTGGAGCGCATCTACTATCTTATCCACATCCACTGCACCAGAGCGGATGGCGTCCGACAGTGTCCTCTGCGAGTGCAACAACAACGAAGTTTCTTGTGATTAGTCTTCGTAATCCGTGTTAGTTTGAAATACGCAAACTCAGCAACAACAGAAAATGTAAGGAAATATCACCAGACAACAAAAATTTAATTTTCACTAAAAGCTTCACCACACCAATCGTCACATTATGCCACTGGTATAATACGCGAAACAAAGCTGGAAAAAAAGAAGCGGATGACGCACTCCACCCCAAAGCGTGGCAACTGCAGAAAATAATTAGGTAAGGTGTGGCCAAAGTCAAACCACATTAGGCGCATTTCACCCCCACAACAAAAACGAGGATTTTCGCTCTGACTAATGTTTTCATAACTCAGATTTATCTCGTTTATAACCTTACCTAATTCCAGGAGAATCCGACTGTACTCCATTAAAAACTTCATTAGAACCCTTTACATCTTAAGTTTATTCTGAAGAAAAAATGTCCATATCGTTTTCCCACAGTTTGCGTTTTCAAACGCCATTTTTCTGACCTTAATTGCAGGGTAGTATTGTTTCTGACATACCGCAGGTAAATCATATTATTCTTTGTGTGTCAGACAAAAAGCTGCGATTTTGACGATGACCAGCAAATTACATTTCAAGTTAGATACTCTGCAGAATTAGTAAAAGAGATTAATGCTGCGATAGTTGAAGTTTTGCTCTTGGAAATGTTACCTAATCTTTGACAATCTTCCTACAACACACCAATAACGCCTCGACAAGGAAGCTTGCTATGTACTTTCAACATTTGCACACCACAAATAAAGATGAAAATGGTTCAGAGATTAAAAGTTAGTTATTTTAGCCTTGTTCCCATTTTTCAGTCAGCCCAAAACTCTTGTGTATAATCACACAACAAGCCATCAATACCGCAATCTAAGTTTGTGCAGATTAGTAGTTTTGCCACTGAATAAAACCGGCTACTCCACAAGCGAAGATGGAAAAAATCTGAGGTTGATTTTTGAGAGTGTCCTTTTCTTTTACTGTATGTTTTCGATCATTAGCCTCGCAAGTACGTATCAACACATTGTGCAATAATGCCTGTCTACGTTTTGCTGTAGGACCAGTGTCATGTCTTGTTGTAAAGGTCAGTTCTATGGGCAAAGGAACAGCACGGTATGACAAGAAAACAACACAGGAAACGACACAATGGACTTCACTGTAAAGAAGCACTCGTACTTCGGTGCAATTAGCAAAACTTGCAAAGGCAAATATAATATGCATTTCACCAACTCTTATCGGTTTATGCATTTGACCAGCTAGACACGTCTTACCAACCTGTTATCCTATTTACCGTGCCTACGGGTCAGTACTTGATGGAAATACATATCAGTTAGTTGCCCTAGCAGTCATATCAATGTTTAAATATTCGCGCTAAACATCACTTTGAAAAAGGTTGAAATACGCAAAGAGGGTAAGTAACCGTCTTTCTCATTTTTTGACGTGACCGAAATTTTCAACACGAATGAAATTGAGGGGATGTCATTCACTTTCCTGTTGCATGGCTGTTTATTGAAAAAGCGAACAACCAGACAGGTCTGCGCCTCTGCAGTGCGGCGATGAGCAGCATCTTTTCCTGCAATACGCGAGACAAGCTATAGCCTAAGTAGAGCGCACACGCAAGAGTCGGACTCACGCAGATCGAAGCATCGAGAACGGCGGTGAGTTTGAACTGCGACGGATGTAAAGGTTTGGAATCCGTAGCGATCTCTCGTGAGATTTCAAGGCACTTAAACATGCTTTGCTTGTTGCGTTCGAACCAGTCATCCCTGCGTAGACAGCGAAGTCTTGCGTTAATGCCAAGCCGCACCAAATGTCCCCCGAAACCCCGACCAGAAAGCCCCTCACCGGCGAGAAGCCCCACATCCCGCAAGCATGTATTTCGTGTGACGTTTGCTTATAAAGCAGGGGTATCAAGCTATAATTGCTACCAGGGCCAAATGAGGAGTTCAAAAATAACCCGAGGGCCCCATTATGAGGCTGACGCAACAATTGCGGTATACCTGAAGTTACTAGAAACATATTTTGCAGCTTATTTCCTACGAAAGGTATCAGCAGATATAAGCAACACTGTCTATCGAAAGGAATCCTTTCCCAGCAACACTAAAGATCTTACAGAGTATATAATGTCGTCCACAAGGTAGGCACCGTAGGCATCATCAGCTCTAATTCAAACAGAATCTCTTATTCAATTACAGCCAATTCATTTCTAGCTGCTAAGTTCGTTTGAATTTTCAATTACAGCCAAGTTCGTTTGAATTTTCAATCTTGTTCAAGCTGCTAAGTTCGTTTGAATTTTTCTAGCTGCTAAGTTCAAGCTGCTAAGTTCTTCTAGCTGCTAAGTTCAAGCTGCTAATCTTGCTGCTAAGTTCAAGCTGCTAATTTTTCTAGCTGCTAAGTTCTAGCTGCTAAGTTCAAGCTGCTAATTTTTCTAGCTGCTAAGTTCAAGCTGCTAATCTTATTCAAGCTGCTAAGTTCGTTTGAATTTTTCTAGCTGCTAATTTCTAGCTGCTAAGTTCGTTTGAATTTTCAATCTTATTCAATTACAGCCAATTCATTTCTAGCTGCTAAGTTCGTTTGAAAGGAACTTGTTCACTCGCTGACCAAGCACTTTTAAACACCGGTGAATGAACGATGACGTAAATGTTAATTATTTGAAAATTCCCCAAAAGCATCGCGGGCCGCACAAAATGCCCTCGCGGGCCACATGCGGCTGACGGGCCACGTGTTTGAGCCCCTGGCTTAGAGTTTGAAAAATTTTATGAAAATTAGAAATGTGAAGTACTTTATGGCTTTTGCCGGTGCATTTCAGAGATAGATAACCTCTTAGTTTCTTCGACGTTTACATAAAAATGACGGCGTAGTTGTTATCTTCAGGGGTTGTGGGGTTGCCTTGTCATGTTGGAGCGAGCGTGATTCAGAGGATGTTTCCATTCAAAAAACTTATCAGAGAAAACACTGCAAGCAGCACCTCTGGAGAAGCTAGTTACCTTGGGGAATGTTAGAGGGGGAGGAACAATGGAATGTGGCATCACCATCGGTGAGCATATTTGGTTTGCAGTGAAAAAACATAGCTAAGATTTTTTTATCATTTGTCAATTCAGCTTTTGCAACCTGTGCTCAATTGCATTTTTTAAAAAACCAATGGCGCTCACATCAGAACCTCACAGTACCAAATGGTAAGAGCACGTAGTGCAGTGCTAAGCAGCGCTCCCAACCCTTACAACAGTGATTCCCAAACTTTTTCTATTTGCGTACCGTTTGTGGGTCCCGCGCTGTTAACACGTACCACAATCTTCCCGGAAAAATCAATGTGCCAAATATAATTCGATCAGAAGTTTGGAAAACCATTGGCTATGAGAAAGTATGATGGTCATTTTTAGAAACCAACAACTGAAGTAGGGTACACGGAAATTGAGAAATTTATTAACAAAACCCGACAGGTGAAACGTATGGCTGTGAATATATATTTTTTGTGAAGAAAAACAGAAGAAAGTAAGTCTAGTCGTGTACTACCTTGAAGGCTTTCACGTACCACTACTGGTACGCGTACCACAGTTTGGGAACCACTGCCTTACGAGATAAGCAAAGCATTGAAATAATATTCCGGCCGATAATGTTTGGAAGAACGTAACAATCACCATGTTTATTACGTAATTAAAAACTTGATTAAAGTTTGAGTTTTAACTTATTTCTTATCTTATGGCGGCAGTAAATGTTTGCAAGTGAAAGAGCGTTGCAACCTTGGAAGTACCATGAAATAAACATGCAATATTTATCCAAGAGTAAAATCTCATAATTTAATTTACGTTCACCGATGTAATGTCACACCGCAAAAGAAAAAAGTTCGAAAAGAGACATTTCGCAGTTGACGTTGTCATCGGCGCAATTATAATCACTAACGAGCAGTCTTTTGATGAGCAACACACACAACGATATCACCGATTCCTGAACACACCCCACAGGATTTTCCAAATAAAACCTTCTCGTTCGGGTGTTTTGTTGAAAGTCATTTCTGAGCGAGAAATGCTCACATTCACCGAGGGTTTTTTGCTGTTAAGACTAAATGCAGCGTCGCAGCGACAATTCCTCGATCTTCCCAATACCGTTATTTTCAAAGTCCGCTCGCAGTTTCCAGTAGGTCGACAACGACATAAGCGCAACGCTGGTCGTCAACCGGTGCTTCTCCAAAAGAAATGCAAAAAAACACTACCTCAAGTGTATTTCCGGAGGTTTGGACCCTTCTTCAGCCGTGATGCAGAATATAGGTTTCAGGTTCTCATTCCGCAACAGCGATTCGCTCCGTTGAATGTCCTGGCGATCTTCTCCGACGCAGAATTGACCGTAGAATGTGAAACGCATCAGAGCGCTGGTCAGTCGCATGCCGAGAATCTTTTGGCTCAACAGCAGCGCCTGCGAGAAGCACAGAACCGTCGCCAGAAAGTTTTCAATAGGGGGGCTTGACATTATAAAATGAATCAAAATTCCACTTATAGTGTTTCACGTTTCAATTTGCTGAGGCTTGGAGCTTTATTTAGGTGGGCTAAGCCCACTAAAATCCCCTCCCCGTGGCGACGCGACTGGTTTGGCCGCTGCCAACAAACTCAGGAAAACGAAAAACGTGGGAAAGCGGAAACATACACCGGAACTGAGGCTTGGCAGAATATTAAAGGGTAACAGCGCTCTTCATGATAAATGCGTAAAGTTGGGGTTTGGTCATGCGTCGTTACATTTCTGATTCAACCTATTCAGTCACTATCATTTGAAAGGTGTTTAGTGGGAGGACAGTATTCAACACAGGAACATCAACGCTAGTGCCTGTAACTGCAAGCGCACCAATCACAGGACAAGTGGGAGGCTAACAAGATTGCAAGGCGTTGCAAAGATAGAGATGATGTTTAGCCTTCTGTTTGTGCGACTCCCAAACAGGAAACACAGCAGTCCAACAGTAGGCAGAAAAACAGGCTGAACTTTGATGTTTGAGTTGGAACCAGTGACTGGCCGAAGTCTAGCGTCCCCAATCAAAGATTTGAAAAACCAGAGAGTAAGACCAATCAGTGAGCACGCAATCAAGCCTGACAAAACTGAATCCTGATTAGTGCACATGGCTTATCTCATCAGCACGAATTGAGAACATAGCGTACCTACGTTGGCTACGTAGCTTAACTTGCGCGCAGCTCATTGTGCTTCAGCGGAGATTGCTTATTTGTATCTAGTATGGCCTCCAGGTGTAAGGCATGTATTTAAGCAGGCTCGACTGGCAAACGTTCACGAAACAAAACAAAACTTGCACAGACTTTTCGGTCGGAGATTGCTTATTCTTAGATACCAGGTTCGGTATCGTTTCTTCATAGAAACTTGCAGTGATCATCTTGAAAGTTGTGACACCTTGGCCAAGACCTTAAAATATTGGCATCGAAAAATTTTGCAGATGTTGGCCGTCTTGACATTTTGAAACAATTACTGTAGTCTTGACTTGACATTTTGAACTTGACAAATGTAGTCTCGACATTTTGAACAATTACTCAAAGGTTACTTCAGGGCAAACGTTCCAATCGTACAAGTGCCATTACTTCACAACCAATTACTAAAATAAAGCAGTGTCTTTGCATTCAGCTGTCAAAAGAATCAGCCTCGTATCGTGTATAAACAAAAGTAGGATTTATGGTCTTCATTTGGTTATCTCATTTAACTTTTGCCCTCGGGACAGGATAGCATCTCAAGAAAAGTTAAATTTTGCGGTATAATTTGCTGGCCTTGGCTCCACCTTTGGCCGATGGCGTTTTGAATTCTGTTCTTTTCGCCATGGGCGTCCAAAGGGGCGAGGCATTGGGAGCCAAGTTCTCCCGCTGGATTTTGAAATTTGCCTATTTTATTAACTTTTTTAAATGAAAATTTACCATTGCTGAACCCCTGGAAAAAATCCTTTTGGCCACCCCTAGAAAAATGTACTGTTGGCCCCCCTATAAAAAAATCCTTATAAATCCATGTTCTCGACCGCATCTCGTCGCAGCCAAAGTGCGACTGAGTGAAGCTGGTCTTTTGCAACTGGTTTCCAGCAGCGCTGTATTTTAAGCAACTATCGGTTTAAACTTAATGTTCGTCTTGTCAGGACACTGGACGTTAACATATCGCACCAGTACTTCATCCAGTCGCTTAGGGTGCTGGCTGGTAAGTGATTGGTCGAACCACTACCTTCTTAATTGAAAAGTGGCAAAGCAACCGATGACCGTTGGTAATATCGCAAAAAGTATTCTAGCCCTTCACACTAAGAATAATCAAGTGCAGAAAAACGTATCACTAACGTGAAAGGTTTTCCGGGACGTTTTTCACTATCCTTCTCAGTGACGGGTAGTGGTGTTCGCTAATAATTTCGGGATTTAATTTCTTCACTGACGTTTAAACAAGTACAATAAATAAACCTGGAGTTACAAACATCAGTTTTGTCTCAATGGCTGCAAGGCAGAGGTAAAGTCTCCATACCCGCTTCTGCGTTAGAAAGTACAGTATATCATCCACAATCCGCCAACATATTTATAAAATTACGACTTCTGTTAGAACAAGAGTTGAAGATGCCTGCCCAGTGGGCGAAACATATACCCTGTTCAGATCATAACTTTTGGTTATTGGCTGTGAAGAAAGAATTCCTTTCCATAGACAGTAAAATTACTGATTGCAGAAATATAAACAAGGGTTGCTAAGAAATCGTATACTTCGCGACCGAAACACTTTTCTATGCTTGCGCGGCTGCGGCATTCGTTGTTTTTTTCTACGTTAGATTAAAACTTCTGTCACAATTCACTGTTCATCTTCATCGATTATATGGACTAACTAATGCACCGAGCTCCTGTTACAACTGCCGTGTGGTAAACTGGTTGGAGAAAATTGAATTTTGCAGATAACTAAACCCCAGATTAGCGTTACATGGTGACTTGTTTGAAAGCACAAAAACGCAGTACACGTTAAAAGTCAATGTCATCCAACTCACAACTAACCTTTTCGGCATTTCGTACGAAAACGGGGTAAGAACATAACTTCAGCACAAGTGCTGCTCGCACCAGGGCACTGGTTGGCTTGTTTTGCAGACATATCTCTTTGTCGACGTCTGCGTAGAACAGCTCAGGAAAGGGAGGCAATGATGCGGAATCATGACTTTTTTGTGCATCCAAATGAGCGAATCGTCTGCAGAGCACGATTACAGGGTATGCTTTGCGTTGCAAACCAATCACTGCACATGCTACAGGCTGTGCTTGGCTGAGGTGTTGCACCACAGACCTTCCTCTGCTGGCAATCATTCCTGATGTCCCATAAGGCAGCCTAGGTAATGAAAACAAACATCAAGCAAAAATTCAGTGGTATAAACCGTGGAGTGGAGATTCTAAGAAATTTGTAAAAACTCCAACCAAGTAACAGAACTTTGATCATGTTTCCACATTTGTTTTCGCTTTATCCCCAAGACATATATGCAGCTATCAACCAAAACTTTTTTGGCCTTGCTAACCTTTTTTCCAGAAAAAAATGTTTTGTTTTTTATAACCCTGCATGACATCATAGAATGTGAAGTCTGTTGCCGGATGAATATATATCAGGGGTGGGCAAACTGAGGGTCCCTCCAGGTTCTGTACAACCAGCGGAAACCTGCAGCAAATTACGAAAAAAATCAAGCATTTATTTGTTTTTATTCACCATGCTGTCTATATTTTGTATTATCTTAAAGTGTAAACCTTTTATAATCTTTATAATCTGCTAAACCTTTTATAATCTGCTTATACCTTTGCCTACTCAACCACATTTGGTGATGCTATGTGCCTGGTGGGACATATACAAGCGACTGTGGTACTCCATTATGATGCGTGTGTAATTGGATTCTTATCTTCACGATTTGTGTGGATAAAAATTGCTTTTTTCTTCGCTATGCTTTTGTTCTTAAATGTCTTGTCTACTGCATTTTCTCTCTGCCTCATAACCCTTGTTGCTTACTTCTCTTACCTATGTGCATGCTTCACCTGCTCATCTCACACCTGTACATCAACATACCTCAACTCTTCACTCAATGCTTGCCCACCATCATCTGTGTTATGTTAATACAGTGGTTGTAATGTAAACAGTGCATTATTAAGTAGCATGATTGTTAACACTAGTCGATCAAAGAGTTGTTTAGTTGAGTTTATTGGGCGCTAATTGGGAATTTACAACAGGAAAAAGAAATCACTGCAAAATCGCCAGGGCACCCAAAAAAACGAAAGGTTAGAACTTACAGGCTACGTGTAAAAATCTAGCACGCAAAGCCTAAAATCGAACTAAGAGTAAAGCATTGCTTAGTTTAAAGTATTTTCAAATCTCTTACTACTTCGATAAGCACCAAAAAGGGCCGCATTTATGTCAAAGTGGTGCCATTCAACGGGGCGCCATAGACGTTTGGGGGCAGAGTTGCCCCAAACTGCGCCCCCTGGATCCGACACTGCTGCAAACATGGCCCTCCTTTGCACGCAATAATTATGATAGAAACCATCTCTGATGTTGGTCGTTTCCCTCGGGAACCTCTTATCATAAAATTATTTTTGCCAGTTGGAAAAACATAACTGCTTCAGACAGGTAAAACCTTTTTTTACAACTGTACAATTGATCTAAACTGAGGTCTTCTTCCTCTGAAACCTGTATACGGTTTGGATTTGCAGAAAATAAAAATGTCTTTTTGTTTTGGTCAAGATCAACGGTACAGCAAGACCTGATGCATCATCTGCATAAAAAAGCAACATTTTGGACAGTTTCAGGTTTTGGGACAGCACAGGCTCCATACCCGCAGCAAATACGCCCTCATCTGCTGGTCTGCCGACACAGTGTGCGGGGCAAGCGGCGGTCCGTAGCGCAAGCTGGCAAACGAAACACTTCATAGTTGACGTCTGAAGGAGTTAAAGGTGATGTCCATGTTGTTGCACACAGAAGCACTGCTTCTATAAAATAAAACATCACCCCGGTTCTGTCGCTCATCATGGGCGTCGGAATGATATTTTACAGGGGTACAAATAGAGGATTTGTCCAGAGGAGCCAAAAATATTTTTCCAGGAGGGCCAAAAGAGGTTAAATTTCATTTTTTCCACTCGAAACTAAGAAAATAACCTTGTTTTGCTAAAAGTGTTATAGAAAAATGTCAAATTTCGAAATCCAGTGGGGGCATTGGCCCCTTAGCCCCCTTGAGACGCCCATGTTGCCCATGTAAGATCAAGTCTCTTCTTTTTTCATTTTGTTTCCGAACCGACGTGTTATCTAAATCCATAATGATTGTTTTTACAATGACAGCGAGATGTTTCGACAGTTGGCAACATCTGGCAATGCATGTGACAAAATTTCTTATAGCTGACGGCCGTTGCAACTATTGCGGCATCGAAAACGATGCTTGTCTGGCCATAGATATATCCAATGCATGTAAAAAGATCAAGCGATCCCCTTTAAACCTGGTGGGCGTCTACCTCTTGTGACCTAAAGTAACCCGCTGCTATAGTAAACAACTCTCGAAGCTACTGCCGGTTGGATCAGCAGCTTTGGTGGAGGCGTGTTTGTGTGAACTATTTCTATTCAAATAGAATCTATATTCAAATAGAATCTATTTGAATAAGGACTGATGATGCGTTGGAAAACGCGAAACTAGTTTCCCCGTCAATAAACTGTGACTGATTTACTTGCCGCCATCTTTGTGGCCTTTAACTATGCAAAATAGGAGAAGTATCGCATCGGCTTTCTGTGGAGTTCTACCTACATTAGGCCGGTTTAAACCAGACCTGACAAGTGAAACTGTCGCGCGACAGTTGGTCCGTTACCTTACCATGGGAAATCCCCGACTTTGCGTCGCGCTCGCTTCGCAGTTGCCGCACCACTGTTTGGCAAAGCCGTCTCCGCGCAAAAAAGGTCGCATCGCCTGCTTTGCATCTGGTTCAAACCAGCTGTTACATGTTTCGTGCTGTTCCCGGCGATGGACCCTGGAAGCAGTGATGAAATTCAGCCGGATCGCACCGGTTCAAGCGAACTTGTTGAAACTTCGTGAGCCCTGCGACATACCTTCCTTACTTTGCTAAATGCATATCTGCATGGCATTCGCTACTGCATTACATGCGTATTTTACCAGCCAAAAGCAGCGTGCGACGAAACCCTAATAAATCCACTCATATGAGCACATGCAATGCTCACGGTCCACTGTGCTCACATGAGCACATGCAATACTCACGGTCCACTGTGCTCATATGAGCACATGCAATACTCACGATAACCGAACGCGTGGAAACCGAACATGTGGGATCAACAACACAGGCTTTGTTTAATCGGAAATGGCTGAGGTGGTCAAGTTGCAAATACGCAATGTTTTGCGGAATAAACTTTACACAGTTTGTTCTTGGTTTTCATCTTTTTCCAACTTTGTGTGTTGCATCTCATAATGAAGTGTTGATGATGAAATGCACCTCATGATGATGTGCTCATGATGAGTTGAATCTCATGATGATGTGTTCACGATGAAATGCATCTCATGATGATGTGCTCATGATGAAAGTGAGCTTATTTTATCTAATTTGCTGAACAGCATGTCATTCACGGCCGTATTTTAAACTGATGTGAGGCCCTAGGCCAGTGGTTCCCAACCTTTTCAGTCTCGTGGACCCTTTTGACGATTTGGCAGAAAGCTGTGGAACCCCTTAACAAAACCAGTCAAAACCTTTCAAGAACATGTAGCTCAAATGGTTAAAACCAGTTTTTAACTTAATATTATAAATACTTAGAATTACCGTTTGAAGCTGATGCTTTCAGTTGTTGGATTTTTATGCGCTCTGTCGAACAGTTCTATTAAAAACTGCATACGTTTCATGTTTATCAAGTTAGAGGGGTAAATGGCCTATTTCGCCTTGTTTATTTTACGTGTAACAAAAAGATTTGCCAATTTAGTCTTGGGTAACTGTCATAAAACAAAAGGAATGTATGCCCATCTTGGCCATGGATACCTGCCGAGTAACAAAGCAACATTTACACTTATTTGTGAGCTAAATCATAAGGACATTTTTGCCTTAAGGACCCTATGTGGCTAAAAGCGCAAATATTGAAAATACCATATTTTCGTGCATCAACCTAATTTACATATGTTGGATGTATAACCTCGAGATTCGAGCGTCTTTAAATTAAATGTTAAACACTGTGAAGGAAAGTGTCAATATCGATTTCTACTTGGGTGGTAGGAAAGGTCAAAACAAGTCGGCAAATCTGAATGGGAATATCATGGAACATCCCAAATAGAACAATATGACTATTTCACACGAGGAAGGATTATGCTTACGTTTTTCAAAATATTTATCTTCACAGGTGTCAAGAAAGCGAATATTGGATTGTTCTATAAAAGAAGCAATTAAAGTTTCATAGATAGGTGGTTTAGTTATGATG
>Ga0210059_1010748_pt1 | contig 14097 bp, 11 predicted proteins | sample Ectturendosymbi2_FD_188042 | JGI IMG/M metagenome (GOLD analysis project Ga0210059, IMG submission 188042) | Ecteinascidia turbinata endosymbiont from Florida, USA - Sample 2 (SPAdes) (version 2) | ecosystem: Host-associated > Tunicates > Ascidians > Unclassified | place: Key West, Florida... | reverse complement strand
CTTTTTCACACGTAAAGTTTTCGGCAACGTTCATTAACGCGTTGCAAACAATCCAGACAGTTATTTTCTCCAGTTCTTCTTGAAGTGACGGAGGGGTACTTTTTCTCGTCATATATCATTGTCTTTCTCGTAAAGGTATGTTGGGGTTGATTTCAACCACAACAACAGACGGACGAGGTGTTTCTCTGATATTCTAAGTTTGCAGATAAAGCAAACGTGTTTTTGATAAACGTGTTTTTGTACACTAAACGTGTTGTGTTGTTGTTACACTAAACGTGTTTTTGATACACTATTGAACGTGTTTTTGATGCAATCTACAACCGTACCTGTTTTAGTTCAGAATATACGATTTGGCTGTGGAGCCTGGTGATGGCGGTTCAAACACGTCATGCACGTACGATTACCTCAATTTCACGATTACGTCTATAGGAACATATACATTTTGTGGGTACGTATTAACCAGTAAAATACTTATGTCTCTGTAGCGCATCAAGCTTGACAGGACGTAGAAGTTTGGGTTTTACCGACTGCTGATATATCATGGCCGAGAAAAGGCAAAGCCTTCGTTGAAATCATCCAATTAACAAAACAACAGAGATGATCGTAATGATTGTTTTTAGCCGCTGAAGCCGCTAATTCACCCCCCAAAAATCGATATTTCTCGTATCTGCTTTTATACATCATTCCAACTTTGCGAAATAGAACTTTTTTATCGGTTGCCCTGTACGTGCGTTTTCACCAACATCGAATAAGTTGTTCTCTTTCAATCGAGTGTTTCCCATTGTTCTCCAACGTCACGATAAAAGCCCACTCACAACTAAATTCGGGAAATAAGTGCGCCTTGATCCACTTGACTGCTGTTGTATACTTGACGGACTACTGTAACAACTAGAATGGCATTTGAAAAAGTTCTTGGAGTAACTTAACTTTTCTTCACGATTGTGTGGATACAATCTTGTGACTATCTGCCCTTTCTTGCTGTCTAGCATCATTCGTACCAGGAATAAAACCTTGAAAGTTTAATAAAATCTTAACTGTTACGCATCATTACAACAAGCGCATAGATTTTCTATCAAAAAACTGAGAAATACTGGCAAAAATAAAAAAACTCGGTGTTGCAGAACAAGAAATTAAACGCAGTTCGGTGCATAATTGCATCTCCCACAGTTCACCCTCCCATCCTTTAAATAAAACTCCAAATACTATTACAAGGTGGAGGTTGTTTGACAAAAATGTTTATTTGTACACTCGCAGCGCAACAAAAGTTTTTGTCAAAAACACACGTGTGATGAATTACAAACATTTTTGCAGAAAAACAAACGTGGAAATCACGAATGCAAAGCACTTCAATTATTGTCACTGAAGTGAATACCACTTTTAACAAAACTTCACAAAAAATGTTTGTTTGTTCTGTTGAACACGATAAGTTTGTCAAATATAAACAGGATGGTTCGTTTCAGTGATGTTCTTGGTATTAATAATCGATTAAGCTGCAAAATTATTTGCAATGTTAAAATGGAAAGGTATCGCGTGATGCTTTGATGTTAAATGAATCTAGCTAACTCAGTTTCCCAACTTCCTTTACTTGTTATGGCGTAAAAGCTGACACACTTGTTCTTCCGCAAACTTAAAAAATGCCTCCATTTCGTTGAGAAATTCCTCATAAGGAAAACTCTTTGTCCTACTGTCTAATTCTAAACTTACAACCTTACAGGTTTCACAGACCCGACAAAGAATTTAAAGGCATGGGCTCGTTGACTGTGCATTTTCACAGCGACAACAGCGTGAGTTATCGAGGATTCCAAGGTGCCTATCAACGTAAGGAAAGCAATTTTTCGCACGAAACTTTCAAAAAGCCGCTTCTCTTTACACTGTTAGACTTATCAATAAAACAAGCTACTGTCGAAGTAATTTGCTTGAAGTAATAGAATACTGTAAAATTAAAGATACATGCATGCATGCATGCATTTGACATGATAAACATGTGTGCACAGAGAAAATTGTAACTGAAGGCGGTGAATCCGTAACTTTCCTTTTGCAGGGCGACACAATTACGACCCTTGTCAACCAAATCCTTGCGCCAATGGAGAGTGTGTTGTTGCAGAAGACCGTATAAGTACAAGCTGCATCTGCTCACCGGGGTACTGAAAATCACGCCTCGTCATTGTGTAATTGTAAGGCTAGTATCTGCTGATTACTGCTGTGGAAATCAGGCACTTAGTCTACGATTTATTGTCATTTTCTGTGACTTTCTTGACAATTCTAAAGTACGGGATATTGTTGCCAAATAGCTGGTACCTCCCAATGCTATCATAGGGAAGTAACGGACCTCGCAAAATTTGTTGGCAAATGCAACATGATTTTAACGTAACTTAGTTAAAAAGTACCAAAAAGACAATGCCATATAGTTTTCCTTGCAGGAATTTTACCGTTCCTGCAAGTTGAAACGATAAAGCTACATATAACTGATTTTTCTAAAGTTGTCAAATGTATGCGCAAAAATCAAGTCATGCTTGAAGCACTGCTATTATGACAACGGAGCTAACCATGGATTACGGCAAATATGTTCATTGCTAATCGGCGTTAACAGTACCGTCTCCAGTGGAAGATCCAGAGTGCCGGGCCCCACAGTTGGAATTGGCGACCCTGTTGCAAAGAAGCGATGAATTTTTGTTCTAAAAACGGCCACGATTTTTTGTTGTCTCCGCATCTACCAAAGCCTAGCGACGTGGCTGGACTTTGCCTCAACAACATTTAAACAAAATAGTTTTGTGCATTTATTGCTTTCCTGTGTAAAAAAGAAATACTGCTGAGTATGTTACAGGCACAGCTGAAATTAAATTTCCAAACTGATTATATATTGAGAGGTGGTTTCCGCAGATTTACTGGTGAGCAATGCGAGATCGATATCAATGAGTGTGATTCGGAGCCTTGTCTAAATGGAGGAAATTGCTCCCAAGACAGAGCACCAAACCAGTATGAATGTCAATGTCCTCTAGGCTGGACAGGAGCAAATTGTGAAAGCGGTTTGTAAACGTTTTCACAAATGTTTGAAGTGCACATTTTATGCATGACGTTATTGTACTGAGCTGTAGCGTTATTATGATGGTTTTTCTCGGCTTAACTGAAGACAATAGAAAAACACAAGTTTGTTTAATGAAAGTCATTTAACTTTCCAGAAATCTCAAGTTTGTCAGTGAACTGTAACTGAGCTCCTCTATGGTTGTAGTTCTCAGCAAGAATAACTTAATTGCCCATAAAAACGTAAAAGAGATGCTTGAAATCAAAATGATGTGTCCCACTTGCCTAATTGCTAGTTTGAATTAAGTGGGAAACCTTCACCTTGGACAGGGTTTTAAAAAATAATTTCATGAACAGCGATCCAACCTCTGTTAGCCCAGCAGCAGTGTTTCCGATCTAGTACTTTGAATTCTCACGTGAAGCATGTCAAAGAGAAACTACAAGAAAGTCGAAATTCACTTGGAAACCCGAAACTGAAACCGCCTCATAACGAGAAATACTCTTGCAGCGAATTTTTATTATATCTTAAAGTGCTCGCATATTTCACTGGCCCCCTTGGCTTACTTTCTTTGCCATATATGAACTTTTAAAGATACGCACCGTTTTCATCTTTATTTAAATACATTTATGTAACTGCTACCGAGTTAATCAACAGAAAATACGCAATGCAATTCATATAAAAGTTATTGGGAAATCTCGCGATTTAATTAGTAGTAGTCCAGCTGAGAACCTATACGCAATTATTTAGAGTGGCATTAATTTTTGTTGAGCTTGCTGGGTTGCCTTTTTCTTCTTAAACAAAAACAAATTTTATTTTGCAGAAGCCTTGCATCCGTGTGAGTATGGTCCCTGTCTATATGGAGGGACGTGCGTTTCACTCGAAGAGTATGCTTTCGAATGCATTTGTCCGCCAGGCTACGAGGGAGACACATGCGATATCAGTGAGTACAAAAAATTGCATGGCATTTTCTTTGGTACAGCCGAGCAAGCGGGTTATAGCTATAATATTAGATATAGTTTGCCATATGTTATGAAAGTGCTAAATCATAAATGACGTAAACACAGAAGAAAGATGCAGCTCACTGGTACTAAAACTACATAGTTTAATTGCTGATACACTCCGTAACTGACTCTTTGTAAGACACTCTTAACGTTTGATAGAAGTTTTATCACATTGCATTTCTTTGGATGTTGTGCTACGTTTGTATTTTGAAACAACAGAGGTTCAAACGCTTATCCATAATTTCAGTGGCTTACCAAACGGGACAAAGCAATTTAACGGGGCAGAACAGATTATTCTACTCATTCTTTATAACATTTTGGAAAAAAATCAGAAAATTATGGAGTGATCGCGATATACCCCTTTTCAGGCTATACATTCTTAAAGGAACATCATTTTCACTTCAAACTTTCAAAAATTATCATTGACATTCCTACAGTTCACTTTTTAATCCACTCAGACACCGATTTAGCTTATGGTATAACGTTTGCCTATATGCCATTGGGCAAACTGCAAATTATTTAAAAATTTTAAGCAACTGATGACTGCCACTTGAATTGTGTCTCACTCACAGCAAAGTTTTATAACTTTTTCCAAAAGTTATGCAAAGGACATAAGTTTAAAAAGCATTGTATTTCGCAAAACATTCAGCGTTATAGTGTAAGGTGTTCCTTCTTTATTTTTTCATCACAACGACGCTGACTTTAAATTGTTTTAATCGAAAAAGACAACAAATATGAGACAAAGCAGCAACTAAATTGCATCAACAGAAACAATAGAGTTTATTATAATGTAGTATTCACTGGCATATCGAGAAGAACCCCTGTGGAAGTAGGCCGAGAGCGCAAACATGACTGGAGGTATACATTTTGTGTGATATTTTAAGGTAGTAGCAATTTTTAAGTCAGAGTAGATGATGGTCGGACCATGCATACTAATTTTTTACGACGGTTTACACGCACTTCTGCAAATTGCTGCTGGTGAAAATATCAAAGTGAAATCACAAAATGCCTGAGAGCTCATAGGCAGTTTTTTTCCATGAGAATGGGATTCCAGGGGATGACATGGCACATTACAACTGAAATTTGTCCTGTGTTTCATCGTAACTAATTTTAAAGACATATGGAAGGAATTTTCTGAAGCTGAATACCATGGCTATGTTCACAGCACAGTAAGCATTAGCCTACACATAGACGCTCAGTACCATGGCGTAGTGATGCGAGGTCCTAGAAAAATAAGCTCCTGGTCCTTTTTCAGGTGGCACAACTTTAAAAGGGTTACTGGATTTTGTGTCGGGTAGTTTTTGGCGCCGCCTTTTTGGCTATGAGTGTATGGCGCCCGGTAGTTTTACACCCCTAACATAGTTAATTTTGGAAATAACCATAACGTTACTGACGCTATTTCATTCAATTTACTCGAATGCTACCACATCTATTTAGCTTTGCTTGTGTCGTAAAAATATGAAATTGTTTGATTTCAGAGACTGGCTGCGGTAATCCAGGGATTCCTTATTTAAACGTTGACAGACGATTTAATTTTCACACACGTTTGGAATTCTCTTGCGAAGAAGGATACGACATGATTGGAGAGAAATTTACAGAATGTCTAGAAAACGGTTCGTGGTCAATTAAAACCCCTGAATGCAAGAGTAAGTTGGTTAATGCTTTATGCTGCCAGTCTTGATTTTGTAGCGGAAAAATGGCAAAGCATTCAATGACTTGAATTGAGTGCTGTTTTTCGAATGACCAAAAATTAATTAGATATTTTCTTGGCTGAGCTGTTTACAGGATCACTTCTCACAAACGTTTTGTCGCTAGAGAGGTTGTGGTAAGCGGCGATGGAGACAAAAAACTAGACAAGACATGAGACAATTTCGATTTTGGATGCTATATTTTAACAAAATCACAAATTATTTTACCGCTGCTAATATGAAATTTACTTTTGCTTTGTACTGTCTTGATACAAGATTCCTTGGTTTACTCAATGTAAGATAGGTTGCGTTTTGTGGACCTAATGTATACCTCAGGTGGTAGAGCCGCGTAAAATACTGCGGATTTGGAAAAAGCGCAAGGAACATACGCTTACAGAGGCGTATATATGGTTTTATTTTACCAACAACCTACAAAAGCACTTCGAAATATTTTCATTTCAAGCATTTACTCCGCCTTGAAACGAAGTAGGCCCCTAAAAAAAACTTGGTAAAAACTTATTCCGCAATCTCGTTCGTCTGTCATCTTAAATCTTCAATCATTAATGTGAGGCAGGGTTGCAGGGGGGGCAAGCGCACCTCCAATAGTTTTGATTTGTTGAAAGTCCGGGCACAATCCCTGAAAATTTGGGGAAAATCCCAAAATATCTATGCGAAATCCCTAAAAATCCGAACAAAAATGGCGCCCAATGTTGTTTGACTTCAAAAAATGGCTCCCAACGTTTGCGAAAAACAAACGAAGACCTTTTTTTGGAGGTCACACAAAAAAAATGACTTCATGATCTTTGTGAGAGAACATTTGTAGGTAAAAGTCACAAAATAACTTTTCTGGCAAGTTTAGGGAAATTCGGGCAAAAATCCTTCGCACCCCCGAAAATTTGCTTGCTCCTACACCTATGGCTTCAATTGTATTTTTTATCCCAGAACCAACATTTGGCACCAACCGCCCAACATTTCAAGATAGGAAATTTGTGTAATCCATTGATATGATATAGGCTACTCAACTCACTGTTGAGTAATGAAAAAGTGCGTTTTTCTTTTCACCACATTTAAATCATAATTGAATTTTTCAGAAAATGAAAAAGCATCCCAGTCGTTAAGATGTGAAACTAAACATGCTTTTCTAAATTTTCTCCATGATTCATGTTTTTCCAATCCCTTTTTGTTCGAAATATTCCCGGGAAGTCTAACACGAAAGGCGTTTTAATAGCGAGTCTTCCACCATTAGATGATACAACACAGCGCTCAAACGAACAGTTATACCACGAAGGCTGTGCAACGCGTACGTGTTTATGCTTCATGATTAAATACGGTTTTAGTTGTTCATTTTTCATTGAAACGAGAATACAAAGAGTCACTGTAATTATTTTCTTTCCTATGCACATCCCATTCTTTTCGGCTTGTAAGTGCACTCCATATTTTTTTCTGTTTTGTTTGTTTTTCTTTTGTACTTCATTAACTAGTTTTTGTTATTTTTTTGCTTTTTTATTTTTATATTTTGTTCAAACGTATTTTTAACCACACCAAATTCTTTCAATCAATTTCGATCCACTCATCTGCCTATGCAGGCAGGGCCCCACATGGGGAAGTGCCGCCCCGGGACGAGTGGAAAAGTGCCGCCCCCTCCACCACCGGGACAGTCCCAGCCAAATCGGGACGTATGGTAGGTCCAGCCTTAAGCAAAATCAAAAACCTAAATCTAACTTTTGGTTCATTCCTTAAAGACCATTTGCTATTCCTTTTTTTCACCAAAAGTGCCACCCCCCGAAAAGTGCCGCCCCGGGGCATTGTCCCCCCCTCCCACTCCTTGTCGAGGCCCTGTATATAGGCATGCGCTTTCATCTGTACATTTTCTTCACGATACTCGTGACTTGTTTTTTTTCCTAACTGTGCTTATTTGATCTCGAACTTTTGTTTTTCAACACTTCAAAAACTGATAAACAGGGTTGGTTGACCAAATGACCGCCATGGTCCTTCACCAATGCTATGACACAGTACCACTCTGTTTACACTGATCAGCTATTATGCCATTGTATTTTCATTTGCTCTAATGTTCACTGACGGTTGGTATACCTAGTGTGCGATGGCTTTTTCCATTTCTTCTGATTATTAGCTGAGTCATATGAAACAATAAACCATTACCATTTGTGGTTTTGGATTGATTAAACGTACTCTTTCAAAAAATAAAAATTTTTTAAGAACAATGACAATTTGCATAAACATTAGTAACATCGTTCAATATTACAGTATTCGGATTCAATCTTTCGGATATTACAGCATTCAGTATTACAGATTTAACAATTTTGCAAGCAAGAGAGCAAAACCGCAAACTTAATTGCTCGTTATGACATTGTAAAAATGTAAAAACGTGTTACGTTACTTACTTTCTGATTTACGTTTTCAGAGAACGAAACCCTATCTGGTGGTACGAGCAACCTCAGTCCTTGGGCAAAAACTATGATTGGATTAGGCTCAATACTTACTGTGAATATTGTAATTTTTGTTTCTTATCTACAATACAAAAGGTATGATTTTCGGGTAATATAGTTTGTAGAAAATTGATTCAAGTTGGTGGATTTTAACCTTGTTCGGTTCGTGGCTCTCATGGCGTTAGAATAGATTCAAAAACTTGCGGCACCTTAGTCAAGCGCAGGTCCGCCACGGGGGGGGGATATTTGGAGGCAATTCCCCCCAATTTTTTGTGCCCACCAAAATTTTGTTGTGCCCAGAAATTTTTTTATTAAAATAAATAAAACAAAAATCTTGCCCTTTGAAAAGGTATTTTGCCCCCCAAACCGTAAATCTGGCCACGGGTCTGTACTAGCGGACAACTCACAGCACAGTTTCTAAGCCTTATTCTGTTGATAGGATATGTGAAGCCTATGCGTAGCAGGCGAAGGTGGACGGAGATGTGTAGCCCCAAAAACTGTTTGTTTTGGGGGGAAAATCATGTCAAGCACGGGAAAAAAATTCTGCAATGAAAATGCAATCTTTCAAAACAATTTTTATCAAATTAACCTTTTTTCTTTATCAATAGGTAAAAATTGCAATGGATGAGTCTTTGTGTTGCTCCGAAAAGCTAGGTAGAAAACTTTTTTGAAAATCTATTATTGGACATGAACATTTTTGGACAAAACCCTGTATCCCCCACATTTTCTCTACCTCTACGCCTATGTGCGAACGCGGTTAGAAGAATGGACTGCTTCTTGAATGACCCGCATGTGGAAGGGCTAAGAATATGAGCATGCAGTGGAAGATAGACATTTGATTTCCATATTCGCAAGCTCAAGAGTTTTACTGTATGCACGGCACAATCCCCAGACCAGCAAGTTCATGTGATCTCACTACAGAAAAGGTTGCATCAACTAATCCTGATTTTTCTTGACAGCCCTGTGTCAATGATGGAAAGAATGCGTTCATTTTTCTCAACCGATTCTGGGAACAACATACCTGCAAATGTCAACTTTGTGTCGACGAAAGTGCACGCGGACGTGATACCCACTGAACATTTTTGAGTTATTGGTTGGTCTTTGAGAAACACAGCTGCTACAAAAAGACGAGCAGTTTCATTTTCTGCTTGAATTAAAATCGTGTCAAATTTGCTTCAGGCAAGAGCGCAGGCCAGAATTGAACAATCACCAAGCTCAACGCATTTTTCAAACATTGAGATGCTTTTGAAACTTCGAAGCAGTATTTTACTTGCTCCTTGTTCACTTCATTGCGTGCTTGCGCAACATTCTTTTCCGTCGTCTTTTATAATTGTACCCGAACCTGATAACCATCAAAATGCCTCTTTCGTGAAAACAAAGTGCTTTGCACAGTAAATATCTTCTGTAGTGCACTAATACATTGTAAAAATCCTTGTTCGTCAAATCCGGTTTCAACCTTACGGGCATCGATTTCCTGTAAAGCGATTTGTGAGTTTTTAGGAAGCACCGGGTTGACGTAACTGAGCGACTGAACAATGCTCAGGTGGACGTAGAGGAAACGTCATGTTTTCAAGACCTATCTATTTAGCTTCAAAAGTTTGCGCATTGAACATAAGGCCTGTTGATTTGTGATCTAACATCCAGTGATTAATGCCTGTCTCGTTTTTTGATGAAATGAGAACTCAGGTTTAACTCAAGGAATACTTCCGAGTGTGTATTTCATGAAGTAGCAAACCGTCGCATCTATATTTAGTCACAGCCAAGGCCAGTGACGTACCTAGAGGTTTGTGCCAGGAGGCAAAAGCTTAGCTGAAGGGGGCCCACTCACAACAGCGTTGGATGTTAGACCAAAACTCACAACAACGTTAAGAAATGATAGTGAGTTAATCTCTGGATGTCCATACTAGTTAAGAATAAGAAAACACCCCGAAAAACAACAAATTGAAGAACACTAAATATCTAAATTCAACTAAAGCGGCCCAGTTTTTACATTTAGCTTGCCAGGGAGGGCGGCTCGCCCCCTTGCTCCCCCGTCAGTTACGCCACTGGCTAAGAGACTGGTGTAAGTCGGGCTTGCATCACCTGCACCCGTTCTACAGCTTTGCCTTTCTACTTAAAATACAACAGGTGCTGCGTCTTTCGATTTTTGCTGTGGCGTTCATGCTGTGTCTACGGGCGTCCGCAGAAATTTTTTCAGGGGGGAAGCGTCGACATTTTGCTTATCATAATTTTCGGGTTGCTGACGATGCAAATCGACGTTCACAAAACGTTTTACCCTTTCCACACCACAAAGCAAATGCTCCATTTTACGGCAACAGTCACAATAATGCGCTTCATTGGAGCAATTACGATAATTTACAGTATTACACAATAGGCGTTCTTCAGATTTTCCAAGCAGGTACTTCTTTTCAGATAACCATTGCTATGTTCGTCAACGAAAGAAGCACTGCCACCTTTTGCCAGAAACCGTTTCTACATTTCAGCCATCAGAAATATTTTTCCTTCGTGAGTGATACCGGGTAAATAAACTGTTATCCAAGAATTAAATCAGTTTATTGGAATAAAGTTGATGACTTCACGTTTTCTACAAAATTTTGGTTCTCAGTGCTAATTTCCAGGGAAGAGCGACAACTGCCCGTACCCCCCTGCGGATGCCCGTGGGTGGCTATGTCTGCATGTGCACTTTGCGTTTTTTCGACTTCATTGTATCGTGCAAATATCGCCATATTGTTGCTTTTGACACTGTTCTCAACACTCGCATGATACTGAAGACCTTGGTTGCTTCGTATACAGTACTTTGTTCAAATCGAACCCAGCTTTAGTTCTTGTGCGATCGCAGCCGATAAAAGAAAAAAACACGTCGGGTTTTATGTTAAATTTATACCAGAGCAGCAACCAACAGCATTGCAAGCACAACGTTTGCACCGAACACAAAAGCAACGCACATTTTAAACAAAGGGAATTGCAGCAGACGGTCATGATACCAAGGGAGAAAGCATCGCCCGATCAACTGGTGATCTTAACACAGGAAGTACCACCAAAAAAAGAGTTTGAAAAAATGAAGACAGCAGCACACGAGCAAGTTAACCGCATTTGGCCACTGGATAGACCAGAGAAAAAGAGCCGGTCCCTCCCCTCACGACTTGCCCGGCCACAATTCGAGCCGATGGTGATTGGAGTGTGTCCGATAAACCTGCCAACAACAAATACGACTCGATGCTCGTGATCCACTAGACAAGCTACAAGATTCGCAAAGTTGGTGCGCGCATTCGTTTACAACTTGCATGAAAAATCTGTTCAGATCTTAGAAAGGACGCAACCAACCGAAAATTTCGATTGGCGAAAAAACTTTAAATATTTCAAAAATCATAAAAAAAGATTAAAACTAGTTCTAAATTTTATTTTTCGTTACAGCCGTAAAATGGCTAAAAATGTTCCAAAAGCCCCGTAGCGACGAAAATAGTCAAAAACCAAGGATCAAAAGTCAACTCGCTTTTCAGCGAATTTATCTTCTTGACCACGAGCTGAATGCACGCGCAATCGAAACCGCAAAATCTATTCACAAAATCTATTCAAGTTATCTTACTGCAAGGTTGAGTGGGATGCGCGTGAATATTCAAACAAAACTGACCGTGAAGAGCAGCTTTGTTGACAAACTTCATCGTGGTTTCGAAGCTCATTTGCTGCAGAGGCGACACGCATGATTCAATGCCAGCGCGGTTGAAGGGTTTGTAAACTCCTTCGAAACACATGTAATCAGCGACCAGACTGAGATGTCGAGGATCAACCTCGATTCCTGAGCAGCAAAAATACGTCAAATATATGAGAGGGGTTTGAAGATAAGTGGACTTGACTCTCGAGCGCAAAGGATGCGGGTGTCACGAACAAGATGGACGAATGCATAATCATATTCATTTTCATCGAGGCATACTCAAGAAATTATGGGCAAAAGAATGACTAAAAGTAAAATTGCTTTTGTCTGAAATGCAGCAACTTTTATATAACGCATCATAGTGAAATAGCAACTCCATATTGCAGTCAGGCTACATGCGTTGTAGCGAGTTAGCTACAGCAGTTTGAGGGACACCTGATTCGATTTCGATACAACAGTTCTATAATTGCCCGCACAGATATTTAACCTCAACCACGAGAGGCAGAAAGCATCACGACGCATTATTGTCGAATTACAGCTGAACTTCTACGAACTGTGGATAAAAAAAAAGAAAAATCAACGTGTCCGTTCCTGAAGACAAAATCTAGAAAGGTGAAAGAAAATGAGATCACTAAATAACAACATCTTCACAGATGAGCCCATTTTTCCAACTAGGAGTTTACTGAACCGTTCGTCTCTTAGATTTTCGTATCGGACCTACGTGGCTCATAACATCGTCCAGGCCAGAGCTTACTCAATCAAAAAGCTAAGCCTTATTTGTCGCCAAATGAAATGTCGTATGACAGAACCAGGTAGACACTAACAACAGAGCTTGAAACAAATTGCCCATCGACCACATGCAACGGTGTCATGGCAACGTCGTTTGTTTCTAACCCTGCGCACAAGCACATGGAAAACAACAACTGACCGTAAACAGCGAAGACATTCGCGATTTCAGTGACAATCACTCTTCGAGCGGCTTCAATTCCGTAAATATTCGCCACCGAGTGGATGCAGTTGCAGTAAACTCGATTCACGTCCAAGCACTGTGGAAAACAAACAGTGAGTTCAACAACAAGCGTTTATTTATCCTGCGGCTGAGTTCATGTCAGTCGATCGGGCAAGTGACGTCAACCGCGTCTGAACCGGAATGCATATATTTCTCGCTCCACATTTCCGACAGGAAACAGACGACAGGTTGGAAAGCACGGAAGTCCAGAAACGTATCTCGACCTCCCCCCCAACACGAATGATTAAAGACTTGAATTTAAACAGGCAAGGAGGTCAGTGTTTGTTGTGTGAGAACTTTGGCAGACAACCCACGTCTTCGTTTTCGAAGATCTTGTAGAAATTTATCCCATCAGTGACGAGGTTCACGGCTCCGGCTTCGGTCACGGCCTGGCCCTGGGCCGGGACTAATATGCAGCGGCTGATCCCGGGCACAGCTCGGACGGGGCCCGAGGCGGCTTCTTCACGCACCAGCGACACCAAGTCGATGTAGGCCGAGGTCAGGGGCATCAACAGCGTCACCTGCGCGGAACAAAAGCTGCGATTGGTTGGTTCTTGTGCGACATCAGCCTGGAAAGTGCATTCAAAGAATTGATGCAAAGTGAAACGAGGGGGAATTCAAGCCAGCAAAGGCCGTTTGAAGAATGATTAAAAAAAACTCACTTTAACGGTATTCGAATTTCTTCGCTAGCTACTGTGCAAGACAGTACGTGATAAACTCAAGAGCTGCATTTACAGATAATGGCATGAAGATAAAATAAGCCCTACACCAGTGGCCAATAAGAAAATTTCCTCACCTTGCACCAACCGTTCTCTTCGGAGTCAAACTGATAATCTTCGATCGAAACGTCACCGTGACTCATATTTTTCACGAACTGAACTCTCATCTCTGCATCAATCTGAGCAGCTTCACTCTTATCTTGAGTTTCTGCGCGCATGGAAAAGCATTTTCGTCAGTTTGGCAATTTAAACATTCCAATAAACTGGGGGGATTGAGCCTCAGGCCGGAAACTGCTGGTTGCAGTCGCAACGAAAATAACCGAACACATAAAACCGATATCAACGGACGACACCGAAGTGGCTCCCGCGGGGGTTAAGGCGACGAGTCAATTTGCTTCCTGGGCATGTATACATTTGGCTTTGTTGAAAACAATGCGACCTGAGTGCCTTTGTCTTCGTCAAAATCGGAAACACGTGGTTCCTGCGAAAGACTTCCCTGGAAAAAGCAAAATACATCTGCATTCCTGAAGTACTTCATCCCATACGTCATGAGTTAAAG
>Ga0210059_1010747_pt1 | contig 14097 bp, 6 predicted proteins | sample Ectturendosymbi2_FD_188042 | JGI IMG/M metagenome (GOLD analysis project Ga0210059, IMG submission 188042) | Ecteinascidia turbinata endosymbiont from Florida, USA - Sample 2 (SPAdes) (version 2) | ecosystem: Host-associated > Tunicates > Ascidians > Unclassified | place: Key West, Florida... | reverse complement strand
CTTTGTGCGGGTAACTGAGTGTTGAGCCGAAGCACGTGAACTTAATCAGCTCAAAAATCGCAAAACACCTGGATGTACAGTAGTACAGTGCTAAAGTTGTTTGCCAGCATTGCGCTTAGGACAGTAGGCCCGCAGCAATTATTACATTATGATGTAACAACCCATTGTTGCGAAACATTAGCTCAGACTTTTGTCATGTGGTGGGCAGTGCTCTCACTTTTAGGGATTTTGTTCCTAGATTGGAACTTTTGAGTCCTTTTAGGGATTTTTTAGGGATTTTCGGAAAAGTATGAAAATGTGTGAAATTAACTATTTCAGTTTATTTTGCAAATCATATTTGGTTATTTTTTTAACATTTATCATTCGCACTCCGATTTTATGGTCCACCACCACAGATTTAGGGATTTTTTGGTACTGTTCTAGGGATTTTTGGAGTTGCATATGTGAAAGCCCCGGTGGTGGGCAAGTGAACATTTTCCAATGTTACCGTCGTGCTTGGAGACGAATAATTCAGTCTAGCAGCACTTCTAAATAGATAAAACAACGCTCGCACAGCTAGTCACAACTGAACTGAAACGTGTTTTTTATCACCTCAAATCTGTTGACTGCGAAAGATCAGATCTGTGGAAAGTTTTGATTTGGTTGTCAATGAAAGAGAATGAGTAGCTTGATTTTCTGCTTGTCAGACTTGTCTTCAGACATTATGAGTAGGGCAAGTTTTTCAACCTTTTTTACAGCTTCTGAAATACCCAAAATTTATGTAGTAGGATGAGCTGGTTGCAGGAATTTTATATTGCAACTTTTTCCTTTTTCACATGCAACTTTTATCAAGTAGGCCTATTGCGTAAAATGTGCAAGTGTGATTTAAAAAAGATGCTTGAGAACTATTTCAGTATAGTTCTGTTCTCTTTGATAACCGATTCGAACTGAATACTGACCTAAAAGCAACTGTAGAAATGACCCGGCCAAACAAACATCAGTCCAGAACTGTAGGCCAAATTGTTAAATTGCCAAGCAACTTCATGCACTGTGGAGCGAAGTTTTGACATGCTAAACAAACTGTTGGCAAATTATCGCCATTTCTCGCCAGATAATGTTTGGAAATATTTAGCATTATATGTAAATAAATCGCTTGAACTGTCTTTTAAAATGCTTGTGCATGAATGCAACTTTTGTTAAAAATAAATGCATATTTCTCACGATTTTACTGCAACAAAAATTTGCCCTAGTTATGAGTTTTTTGTAGTTTTCGGACAAGTGCGGGTTTGAGACCGAAAAAGTGCGGGGCGGGCGCGGGTTAGGGTGGTCTGTGGGGCGGGTGCGGGCAAAATTTCTCAAACTCCTGCGGGTGCGAGGCGGGTTTAAATTTTACGGGTGCGGGGCGGGTGCGGACACAAAATTTCAACCCGCGCAGGACTCTGCTAGGTGGCTTGTTATCTATGCGAGCTAGTTGGTAAACGTTATCGTTAAGGTTTAGTTCTGACTTCTGAGTGAGCAAGTGCAAAGCTGTATTTGCTGTGGCAAATTTTGTAATTCATCTGCTCAATTTTTGTAAGCCTTCGTGGTGTTCTAACTTTAGTAAGTTGTCCGATAGTAGTTTTCAACTTAGGTCTACTTCTCATTGCTTGAAACAGTTTTGCGAGAGTGTCTAACTTTCCTGCTTTTTCACCGCTAATGTTGGTGTGGCTGTTGATCATTCTTAAATTATGACTTACTTGTCGAAAGTACTCGCAAAAATGGATATTAGGCAGTTTATCAAAAGAAAAAGCATTTTTGATAGCACAGACTAATGAGAGCACCACAAACGTAGTTGTGTTTGTGGATAATTCAAGCCAAGTTTAGACTCAGTTGTCTGCAGTTCACAATAATAACGACATTGGATTATACGCCAATTCAGCAAAAGCTGTAAAGGATAGTAGACCCTTTTGACAAACTCATATGCACCTCCACCTGAATACGATTTCAAGGATGTGAATGGAGTTCGTGCTGGGGAATTTTCTTTGCTGTGTAGAAAGGGAAAAGTGCTATTTTAAACCCCCACTTGCATTGCATCGCCAGCAACCTGAAAACGATAAGCAAAATGTCGACGTCGCCCCCCTTGGAAAAAATTTTCCGGACGTCCATGATGGGAAGCACTGGAAATGACGAAGACCTGGAGCAGTGAGGCACAGGTGATTATGGAACCGGAGTGCCGGAATGGACTCCGGCAGGAGTCTACGTTTTTTGTCGGAAGCGGAGTGGGACCCGGAGTCGGAATTATGAATAGGGGTGGAATATCCGGATATCGGTTAACCGGTTAACCAAGGCATTTCCAGCTATCCGCTATCCGGATATCATTTTGTCGGTTAACCGAATAATAAGGGAGTAACATTATTACTGCTTTTTTATGTTTGTATGACGTTAAGCAACTTGGAATTGCCTTGTTCTCAACTACGGGCGGTCTAACATCCCACAGTTATCTTGCAGTAATACGCTGACCTCAAAACCTTTATTTACTCTTCATATATTCTCTAGAATGTCGGGGAAAATTTGTTCTATTACGTTACAAAGTAACTGATATGCGACAGTAAAATTTTAAACCTCACGGCATTAACAAAGAGATTCAGTCGAAACGCTTCGAGTCGAGTGTGTGGCCTATGCTTTTCTACTGTCTAAATAAAAAAAAACAACATTGAAATGGAATTCAAACGTTTCAAAAGTGAAAACCCTGTGTGGGGCTACTTCCAACGTTCAACAAATGGCGATAGGGCAAAGTGTGAAACCTGTGGAACCAGTGGCGTACGCAGAATATTTCCGAGTGGGGGGCCAAGTTTCGTCACAATCATGTGACGTCACACATCAACTTTAGGGGAAGTGCCGAAGACACGACCATCCTAGGGGCGTCCGGGGGCATGCCCCCGGAAAAATTTTGCAAAATTACACATAAAAATACGCATTTTCGTGCATTCTGGAAGCAAGTTTAAGACAATACTGTTTATACATTTTTTTATTTTTAGGGTCTGAGGGGGTGGCCATGGCACAGTGGCCTCCCCCCTCCGTACGCTAGTGTGTGGAACTAATATTTCTTGCAAGGGAGGGTCAACAGGCGCTATGAGAAACCACTTGCATTTGAAACACAAGATTCAGGTTGATGCAAAAAATACAAAAGCGCACGTTCCTTTGACAGTCAGTTCTACAGGTAAAAGCAGGATTGACAACTTTTTAGACAGTCAATGACTCGGAGAGAATTGCTGTAGAGCTGGAAGCTGTTGACAGAATTTCTCTTAACACAATTGCTACCAGCAGGCAAATGAGGCATGCTTTTCTAGCAAGAGGATGCAAGTTGCCAGAGACAGCGCGAAATGTTAGAAACCTTGTCATGACATTCTTCTTTCAGCTGAAAAGCAATATGAAAGAAAAGATCAAAATGGAAAAAGGGGCTGGAAAATTCTGCTCTATTACGCTTCACGAGTATACAAGCACAAGAAACAGAAGATAAGTGAATCTATACCTTCACTGCGATGAAGAGCACATTAAGGAAAAATAAACGTTACAAATTTGTGTTTTTTCGTTGTACTGCATAAAGTCAGCTAAAGTGCAAAAGTATCAGGTCCTTGTATTTTGACTTCTAAATGGATTATATGACTCTGAGTCAATACTTTAATCATCATTAAAACTTTAACAACGTGTTATTTCTTCCTTTGAATATCCGGTTAACCTGATAGAGCAAAGACCAAATATCCGGATATATCCGTTATCCGGTTAACAAGTTTTTATAACTATACGTCTAACCCTAATTATGAATAAACACCGGAGATGGAGCAGGATTGAAACTTTCAGTTTTTATTGTAGCCGGATAATAGCTTTTATTAAATTTAAATTTTCTCTAGCAGGCTAATTGTAAGACTGGTGCCGTGGCTCTTTGCTTTTAATTAAATTGGAAGGTGAACCAGGCCCGTAGCCACGGGGGGACATTAAGGGGCAATGACCCCCCAATTTTCTCTCTGATCCCCAAATTTTGTGCCCAGAAAATATTGTTTTAAAAACATATAATGAAAACAAAGATCTTGCCCCTAACATGCGTATTTTAACCCCTCAAACCATAAAATCTGGCTACGGACTTCGTGGAAACCAGATAGCTAAACGCCGTTGAAAGGTTGAGATCCAAAATATACTCAAGATGTCGCTGTGGTGATACCGGTAATATTACGCCGAGGGATACAGAGACTAGTAACAAGAGTAGGCTTTAGAATTCAATGATCCCCTCTTATTTTTGAAACCTCAAGGAAATGGATAGTCTTTAGCAGTGAATGTTTAGTTTGCGGTTGTATTAATGTTTTCAGTTCAAGTTTGATTTTGGACTTTATTCTGTAACTGCGCTGTGGCAGAAAGTGCTTACAGGGCATCGCTTACTATGAATGGCTAAAAAAGGTCATCTTTTTCCAGGGAACACAGAGTCGCAAAAGAACCGCTTGCTATGGGAGCAGTAGTTCCCTGGACGCACGATTTCTACTGATCTTGGCCGTACCACTAAAAAAGAGCTTGCCCCGGCTCTGAAAAACTATTTCAACTGGTTTGATTACATGTTTTGATTATGTAGCATGCATCAGCGGACTACACCTGCTGTTTATAACGATAAAATTCTGATAATATAGCTTCATATCCATGATAAGGTAAAATGTGAATCGTGCTCTAGCAGAAAATAGAGATTATAGAGAACTTAAATTTTTCAAAGATATTTTCTAACTGAAACGACGCTGCAGTGATTTCTGTCCATTGTACAGCCCGGTCGTGTTCGGCATATTTTCAACACACTAGCTGCAATCAACGACAATGCAACGTTATATTGTCGCAGACAAATTTGTTTCACCTGGGTCTTATTCTCGCTCGCGCTCCTTTCTGCTCCGAATTTGCTTTGGTCTGTGTGAATCCTGGAAATTATTTCTATAGACCAGTGGTTTTCAACCTTTTTGTACCGCGATCCAGGCCCGAAGTCACCGGGGCATTGCTTACCAAATTTTATGCTCAGAAAAATTTGTTTTAAACATATAATGAATACAAAAATCTTGCCCCCTAAAACTGTGTTTTTCGCCCCAAACCTTGAAACCTGGTTACGGCCATGCAGTGAAAGATTCACTGTAGACCAGTGGTTCTTAACATGGGGGTAAATTTCGTCTTCCAAGGGGGTAAATTTACTGAAACATAAATTGTAGCCTATTTAAATTTTTATAAATCATTCTAAACTGTAAGAGTTTGCTCATTTCGTATTTTCAACAAAAAGCACCATTGCGTGTATTGGGGGTAAATCTGGTAATCTTGTTTGATAAAAGAGTAAGGTATGTAAAAACGGTTAAGAACCACTGCTGTAGACTGTTGAGGGAAGGTGGCAGACTGGCGGGTTCTGTTCTGTCTGACGCATAACTAATGCTCAACTGCTGTATCGCAGGAAGATTTTTTTTAACTTTGCAGTTATGTTCAGTTACTAGAAGTTTTACCTCTGCTCTGTATCTTTTTAGGGGTATTCACAATTTGTTATTTTTAGTGAAATGTGCAAGACAACAGATCTTTAAATGCAGCAGTGCGGTTTCAGCCAAGCCAGCAGAAATACAGTGCAGGCAATCCCTAAACCTGCCATTAGTATCTTCAAGTTTACAATATAAGGGAGATGATTTAATTGTGTGAATAAAGTTGTATGAAGTGTTTTCAATGTAGCCTATGGAACTTTGTTTGTGCAGGCTAAAAAGTGAAATGATAACGATAGTTGTTTCGTTGTCATTGTGCCTGAAGCACTGTGGTGAAAGAGTTAACGATATTTGGTTCAGGTGAGAACAACGTATGATACTATTTCTTGGTTTCAAGTTTTCGGAGTGTAAACAGTGGTCGGAGTGTAAATTTTCAACTAGCCCAGGAGCTTGGCCCTTGCAGTTCCAAAACACGTGACTCCGATCACCTCTGCAGTTAGGCTCACAGCGCCTGTATCGCCATAGAAAAGCATAGGAAGGGTTGTAGCCTATCAATCAAGCACAGCCATCTTGGAAGTGTGAGCTTGGAGCTGTGGTTTTCGTGTAGTGTCGGGCTGGCAAGTACGGAAGCAGTATTGTTCGTTTCGTCGTCAAGCGACAGGCAGCAGTGTCGTTGTGTTCATTCTAGTACTGGTAAGAGGTAGGGTATCTAAATTGCAGACTGTAAAGCTTTACAAAGCATAGTGATATGACACATTGTGTACTTGTAGGGAGTCTTACTTGTAGTTATTACATTTGGTGTGCGTTTTTATTTTAGACAGCGGAAAGTTAAAGTGAAAAATATGAACGAAACAGATATGGCGTAGTACCTGCAGCTTGCGCAAGATTTTTTGAGGTTTAGTGATTCGCACAAGCTAATATTATCTATGCGGCTAAAGAATACGATGTAAACGACATTTTTGCAGACATTTCGGTAACTCCTGCTACCATCATCAGTGCATTTGCGATTGAACTGCAGTGATCTTGCTGCAAGTTCTCATGGCAGCGTGGTCCAACTACAGACCAGCGAGTTTTCTCAGTATTGAGTACTGTGTGTATGTTAAAGTACGCAATTTTAATCAGAACAAGCATAACATCTGTTAATAATAACGTACAAAATTAAGGCGTTAGACTATACTGTAGAGAGCTTCTAGAAATTAGTTAGCAAACAAAGGTTTCCCAAACTGAAAGATTTCGCACGAAAAATACACTCGATGTTCGGAAGCACATGCATTTTCTACCATGAAGCAAGTCAAATCTAAAAACAGAAATCGAATGGCAGACGAAACACCCGGCCATTATCTCCGACTAGCTACCACTAACATATGATATTGTTAAAGGAACGATATAGTCAGAGAAGTCTCAACCACAGGCATCGCACTGATAGAGATTTGTAATAAATTGTTTATTGCTATTGTGTAATAATTTCCATGACACTCACTCAGGCCCGTAACTAGCTTGGGACACCAGGGGGGGCGTAGAGTTTTCTGAGAGTGGCGCAAATTTTTCAAACTATGTCCAATACTTTCAAATAATGTCCAGCATATTTTTCCAGGGGGGCAAAAATTTTTCTAGGGGGGGGTTTACCCCCTTGGTTACGGGCCTGCTCTCATTTAGCTAACCTATTTTCCCTTTTCAATTTCAAATCTTGTGCATCTGTTTTTTTTATACATCATTTTTTTGGATGTGGCTCGCGACTTGTCACGTTTTTGTAAAATGGCCCGTATCCCAAAAGTAGTTTGGAACGCGCTCTCTTGTGATCAGTCAGGAGAAAAGCGCTGTGTAAAATGAAATACGCGAAAAGCTGTAACGGTAGTGATGTAGTGGCGCGGAGTACAGGTAGTCACGAGATTCGACTGGATCAAGGCCTCCTAAATATACACTATTTAGGAGGCCTTGGCTAGATACGTGACGATGGTGATAGCGCTTGACGTCATGGGTGAGGCATGAACCTCTGTCACAAGTTATAAATGCATAGAGGCATCAATGGGATGTTTGCATTCAGCTCTGGTTTGTGTTCTTGAATCAATTAAGATTCAAGAATCTGCAGCCGCCGCCAGTTGTCCCTGCCAATGAGCTCGGGGTTGAGAAAGTCAACCCAATGATCTGGGATAGCTTGCAAGAGCCTGCAGACTGACGAGCTTACAGCTTAGTGACGTTCGATTCTCTTCTATACGATTTATTAAATTGCGTTGCGTTTGCCCGACGTAGGAGGTACCGCATGATCAAGTAACCTGCAAACAACGTTATAACGGTTGAGTAAAGCTTGCCGGTCCTTAACCGAGAACTAGCTTTGAAGCTATCGGGTATTTTGAAAAAAAATACCCGAAAGCTTTGTTTCAAAATACCAATGGGCGGTCCGGGCTCAAAAAATCTTGGACCGTGCCATCTCTACATTCCACACACATAATCATCTCCAAAGTTGTTGCGTCTACCTGGGAAATATAACTTTGATTATTTAAAAAGCAAACGCCAATTTACGCGAACGAAACCTATTTCCGTCATTAAACCTCAATCACAAATTTCTCAATGTAGCGCGCACGCCTCCGTTGGTATTCTGTGCAGCAAACAAGATCTTAATTTGTGATTCAGGTATGTGATTTTCAGCGACTCGAGTGTGTGATGGAAGTTATTTGCTGCTGTGACATCTCAGTAATGAGAATAAATCGAGAAAAAATAACCTAATTTGGTAAATCCGTATAGCTAATATTTATGAATGTTGAGGAAACAAAAACTCCCGGAATAAAGCGCAATCCAACATAGAGATTTGGTTTTTCCGCGTTTAGAAAGTCGTTACGCAAAATTCTGATTATATTATCAATTAACTGTTAATTTCTATAGTCGGAAACTCTGGCGGGGTTTAAACATGTGAGCTGGTGTAACCGTCAGGCCAGCATTAACTAGGCCGGGGGTTGACCTACTAATTTTGCTGTGTCACTAAGATCACTTCCAAATAAGTTCACTAGGCCGTCTCCTCGACCTAGTAAAGCGGCCATGGAAACGAAAGGCAGTAACTTTGTTGAAAGGCACACTTGCCCCGCTTTTAACGTTCAGCGTATTTTGCTACGTGCGTTTAGTTTGACCTATTTTGTGAAACGTGTCGGCGCATTATACACCAATCCCTGTACCAGCCTTCTATTGAACAACCACAGTGCAAAGATCTCTGGTGCACGGACCCGGCCTTGGCACAAGTTGCGGTTACTCATTGACCGTGTGGAATAAGCCTATAACCACAAAAATGTATAAGCAGAGTAAGTTCGTTTTAAAGCAAGCTGCAAGACATTCGCTGAAAACGCAGAACTGTATTGGGCTACATACCGCATTGCGTGTTGGCCCTTTTCAGCGAAAGTGCTGGCTGTTGTAGGCATGCTCAAATCAGACTTAAACAACTAGATAATTTCCAGTTGTCCAATTAGACGAATTGGAATGAAATACCGGTAATTCTAATCTAATTTGTGAAAAGCTTCTGCTTGCTCTAATTTAACTTCTAATCTTATTGCCGGTTTTACCGAAAATGCTACTTCGTACAACAGCGTTTTTCAGCAAGCGATACAAGAATGTACGTCGTGCAACGAAAAGATGAAAGTGCACATCGCTTCAACCGGCAGGCATTGTGACGAAGAGTAACTAGTCGGAATGAATATTCAGCTACCCAAGTCCATCGCGCCAATCTTGTCGTACGAATCTTTACCATTCTCATAATTATGCGAATGAATGCAGATTTGGTATGAATTGAACTTCATTTGGCAGAACATAATTCTGGTTCGGAGTTTAGCTTCATGCATAGTTCACGTGAATTCCATCATTCTAATTTCGGGAAACTGAATAGCTCTAACTTTAGTGTAATTTGGAAAAACTGAAAAAAACTCTAGTCGTTCAAGTGTGGCCCAAATGTAAGCTATTATTTGGCCCTTCATGGCAGGAAAAAAGATATTCGCGTACCTCACCAACTTCAGATTGCTAGCGAGAATGGTCTCGAAAAAGCATTATTAGCCATCAGATGATTGCAAACAAACTGAAGGGGCAAGGGTTGTCGAAAGCAGATTGTAATGGGGCAAAGGAACACAAAATTATGCAATACGCGGCGCTGTTAGATACGAGTTTGACTCAAACTTCCGTCAAAGAATCTTCGTGGTCACAAGGTTATCCAGAGAAAGAGAGAACTGCACGTCTACTTGCGGGAAATCGAAAACGGAATGAGCATTCGTAAAGTAGCAAAAATAGGTGAAAAAAGGATAGAAAAATCAAGTGGCATTACATACCACTTTTATTATTTATCATTTCGCAAGGTCGGGCCAACTTTCTCATGACGTTTAGAATTTACTGTTCCGTGTGCTTCGCTGTTTTCGGCAAATCTTAGCAATAACTTAAGTCGTGAGCGAGATAAAACGCTCGACGCTGACACACTGCGAAAGCAAAACTGATGTACTTTGATTGATATGGTTCCTATCAGACATGTTACTGTCAGGCGTGCTGGTGAGGCAACTCAGAAAAAACTTGAGAAAAAATCTATCTACATCACTGCTGGTTCCGCCGCCATTCCGTACGTTTGGCACGTCCCACACACCGCACTGCGCATCAGTCTCGTCGGGCACCCGAGTCAAGCGTGGTGTATCATGGTGTAGTCTCGTCCAAAAGTTATGCTTCGACTGCATGTCAGTGGAGGTCAGCAACAGGTAAAGCGCGTGGGAAACAGTGCTTGTCGCCGGTAGGACTCGTAGGAGTTACCATTGCATGTTTCGGTTCGTAGTGCTGAGTTACCGAATTTTAGTTAGCAGCAGACCATCGTTTTAACATATCTCTGCAAATATGTGGTTGCTTCGATAAAATCAGCTTGAATGTCAGATTACCGTGCGTTAGAAGTAAAAGTTGCGTTCAGTTAGACTTGGAGAAAGGCTTGTTTAGTAACATGAAATTACGATACAGCAAATCGGATTTGTTCGAAAAAAAAGCTCTCCACTCAGCTCGAGCTAAAACATGCGCGAACAGAAACTCTACTGACCAGCGCGTTTGTTTAATTTGCTTCAGCTCCGGGCAAACTTATATCTCTACGGGCCACATTTTCAGGTGCCATTGGCAGGCGCGCCACGAGTTTACTTATGTAAGATAAAGTAACATTGCTCCACCCGCTATGCTTAATCAGTAATAATGGTAATTATAGTTCAGCGGTTGGAGGTCAAAGTTAAAATAATATAGTACACAATATATAAATTATTTAATGCAAAGGAATGCAGGTGTTCTCACTTAGACAGCTCCAAGAGAAAAGCAAAACGTTGAGCAATCCCGTCCGCTGTTTTCGGTTTTCATGGACCTGACCAAAGCCTTTAATGCGGTGAGCCGCTCTGGCTGGTGTGGCATACTCGAACTGTGACTTCCCGTTCTTGTAGCGTTCCACGAGAACATGAAGGCAACAGCCACGTTTGACGGTTCCACGTTTGAAACTTTTCCAATTTGCAGAGGGGTCTCACAGTGGTGTATGGTGGCCCATGCGTGCCACCCTAAAATTTTCTTCTTTCCGGCATTTTTTTTAACAACAAAAAAAATACAAAAATTTTTCAAATTTCAGATGATTTATGAATAAAAACAGTTTCGTTTTGAAAACAATTTATTTTCGTTTTAAAAACATTTTCGCTTTGCAAATGATTTATAAATGAAAACGTTTTCGTTTTAAAAAGAATTTTACTTTCCTTTCAAAAACACTTTCGCTTTGCAAATGATTTATAAATGAAAACGTTTTCGTTTTGAAAAAACATTTTTTTCGTTTCGGAAACACTTTCACTTTTTTTTCGAAAACTTTTTCATTTTGCAAAAAAAATAAATCAAAAGCATTTCGAAAACAAATCGCATCAGATTTTCTGGTCGTGGCCCATGCGTGCCACCCTGCGTTGAGGGCCAGTGTTTTCACTTGAGAAGGCTTGCTTTGCAGATTCTCTTATGTCGATGTCTGGCTCCAGCAGGCAGCTCGCGATCGCATTGCAAGTACGTGTAAACTTGTCGTAAGTCTTTCGTTGTTGTCGTAACCTATCCTTGGGGAAATGTCTTTGAGGAATTTATGACATAAGACGTATAACTTGTGTCTTAGAGTAAGTGAATGGTATTTTTTTGGCCAAGAGAAGCGGATGGATTGTGCGCATGGGGAATGGTGGTTGTGATGCAGTCAGTCAGTACTGGATATCATGCTGGCCTGTAGCCTTTTCAAAATGTAAACATTTTCAAAATGAAAACGTTTTCAAAATGAGTTTTTATTTCAAAAACGTTTTCAAAATGAAAATGTTTTCATTTATAAATCATTTGCAAAGCGAAAATGTTTTTAAAACGAAAATAAATTGTTTTCAAAACGAAACTGTTTTTACTTAAATCATTTGAGAAATTTGAAAAATTTTTGTATTTTTTTTTGTTGTTAAGAAAATGCCGGAAAGAAGAACATTTAAGGGTGGCACGCATGGGCCACCATAGTGGTGCGTCCTAGCCCCGACACTGTTCAGCATCTGTTTTTGAGCTCTTCTCGCCCATGCTTTCCCAGAGGAAGACGGAGTAATGCTTCACGCTCGTAGCAGGGGCAGGTTGTTCAGCCTTTTCCGGCTGCGCGCTAAAAGCGAGACAGGCATGCTGATTCGTGAACTGCTGTACGCCGATGATGCTGCTCTGCTTGCACACTCCGAGACGCACTTGCAAAACACGTGCGATCGCTTCGCTAAGGCCTGCGCTGACTTCAGCATGGCCATCAATCGAAAATGCTACTTTGCACAATAGCGTATTTCAGATTTTCAGCAAATGATACAAGAATGCATCTCGGGCAAGGAAAGCGCAACATAAAGATGAAAGTGTAACGCTGCAACCATATTACCTATTGTTGCGAACACCACCTATTGTGATGAATCATATCACCCATTGTGATGAAGAGTTGCTAACACGCACTACCAACATAACAACATCGGCTCCGTCAGAATGAGTTTACTTCACAGCCAACCAAGCGAAATGTACAGCGCGAAACGCGCCAATCTTGGTGTACAAATATTTGCCATTCTCATAATTTCGCGAATGAATTTCGATAATTGCCTAGTTAGTTGAGAACGCACCACCAAAGATGGGTCCCGGTCGGGTCCGAAGACTTAAAAAACGGTTACTGCGCCCTGCCCAGTCTCATGCTCGACGCTGATGGGTGGGTGCAAGGGAACAGTTCGCGCGCGGTGCTGCCATTGGCACGTCACCACTGCAGCATTCACTGTGAAAACAGCCGCGTGGCTCACGGCACAAGCAAGCGGAAATGGGCGCCGCAGACCATTCGCGACACTCCGAAACCAAGTAGCTTACGGAAATCTAGTATAAAGGAAACTGAACTTATTGAACTGGGTTTGGTTAAATGTAATTCTAGTTCGGACTTCAGTTTAATTCCTATTTTCAAGTTCTTTTAATCCCTCTTGTCATAGGCTGAATCACTGTGTCATACACATTTCATCCTTTACAGTTGTTTCAGATAACGTGACTTGTAAGTTCCACCACTGCTTGTCTATGCCGTTCTGTAGCATAGGTACTTAAGGAAAGAGTAGACTGCTGACATTGAAAACGAACGTAGCATCTTACTGCCAAAATCATACATACAACCATTATTTTTTTCATGTCAGCATACGCTAGTTGAGGCTTGGGTCGCGAGATGTTCACCAAACTTAGATTTGGATTGCGCTCAAAAACATTTGGGAACCGCTGCACTAGAGGCACGCTGTGGCTTTCCATTGGCGGAAAGGAGAAAGAGCAAGAGAAGATTGCGCAACATTTGGCAACAAGAAACAGGACGCCTTGAGCGAGGTTATGCCCCGAGTGGACCAGATTGTGGAGAAAAAACTTGGAACTATTGAATTAAATGCTCTGTGTTAAATAATTTGTATTTTAGTAATAAATCATAAGTACTTATGAGCAACTTAAGTTCATCTGAAACAGGTGATACGCAGAGATAGCAAAAATCCAAGTGGTACGCTGTCAGAACAAGGTTGAGAACAACTGCTTTATGCCGATCTGATTTCATGTGAACGTGAACATAGACCGCGGGTAGAAAACAAGACTCAGTTAGATAACTGATGTGCCTGTAGTTTCTGTGATTAAATAATACCTTTTTATTAAAATAACAATGTAACTGCATTTTGTGCTGATTGGGAGCAAGACAACCCGTTCTGTCAATATGTTGCGTATATAATAAATTACACAATAATGCACTATAGCCAAAGCATTCCTGCTTAAAAATACTTGCACCGTACAGATATTAAATTTGTTGAATTCACGTACTTCCATCAATTTAAGTCTATTCCGGAAATCAAAAGGTGTTGGTACAGATTTGAAACCAGAAAATGAAACAAGGAAGTACTTGCATCTTTTGCTGTCCCCAAACTCATGCTGTGGTACAGGGTGACCCAAAAAGATGTGTACCCATGAAAATTTCAATTGTAACTTTGATTAAAAAGCTATTTATTTCAAATTACAACCACACATTATTCAGTTTATGGAAGACCAATCACCAGAGTTTCAACTATTTCTGTCGATTTTTAGTCAATTTATGGCTTTCCCAAGATGTGTTCCAAATGTCCACCATTTCGTTGCAAGCAAACCTGTACTCGTCTGGCAA
>Ga0210059_1010746_pt1 | contig 14097 bp, 9 predicted proteins | sample Ectturendosymbi2_FD_188042 | JGI IMG/M metagenome (GOLD analysis project Ga0210059, IMG submission 188042) | Ecteinascidia turbinata endosymbiont from Florida, USA - Sample 2 (SPAdes) (version 2) | ecosystem: Host-associated > Tunicates > Ascidians > Unclassified | place: Key West, Florida... | reverse complement strand
CACCTGCCCCGAGATCTAGTGCGGCCAAGCAGTGGTTAGAACAACTGGCTCAAAAGTGATTTTTTGTCAAACTTAAAAATGCTTCCACCGCTATCGTTCAGTTTATTTATGCATCCCGACCAAGCACAGAATACTTCATCAGGAATACAGGGACAGGAAGCGACGGCCGTAGCTGTCATTTACGTCACTGCCCCCAAGAGGAAGTGATTATCGTTTGCACTGCACATGTTTTCATCAGGAAAAAGCGGACCACGTGAAGAACTTCAACTTCGCACTATCCAGATTGATCTGTAGCGAGACCTATCGCCTGGCGTTTTCTTGCTATGGAAGCGGACGAACATACGTAACAATGGGTCATCGAACGCTTTGGCAAAAGAACAAACAAAAAATTGAGGGATATGCTACCAAATTCTGCACTCTCCAATTTTACCAGACATAAAAGACAATTCGCGTGTGAAGCTTCCTTTTTGACCACGAAATGTTTTGTAAAAGATCCTTGTGCAACTTGTGACTGTTTGACGCAGAACCAGTTGGGAAACCGGTATTAATCTCTAACGCACCTTTTGTGTCACGGCAGTCTATCTCTGGATTTAAATCAGTGCTTGTCAACCGGGTGTATCGTACACCCCAGGGTGTACCAGAATTTTCCAGGGGTGTACCTGATGTGTGCTCTTTAAGAACAGTCACTTGTCCCACATATGTCCTGTTCTCCAGCGCAGTGTGTTAACTTTTCACAGATTTTAAAACCGTATCTATCGGGGGGTGGACATTGTTTGTCTTTTCCCGCCTGTTTAGTTGTAATGTTGGTCAGATGACCATCACGTATTATTTTTTTTCTTTAAATGCAACATTCGGGAGTATGCCTGTAAGAAATGTTTGGGAACCATTGTTATAGCTTGAATTTTTGTAAGCTAATGTACCAACCATACTTTTCTCTGCAATGATTATTGTTTTGTAGTAAGACACGTAACATTACTTTCCACATCACTTTTCAAGCAGTTAGCTAGTGCTAAGCGAGAACTTATGCCAAGAGGAAGTGATTAATCTCTTTGTTAATTTTAACTTAGCGCTTTTTCAGTTCAGAGTTTACGCTCTTATCATCTTATACTTTTGAAAGGTATTGCAGTAAGTTGTTGATCCTCAAAGAAAATTGACATGCACAATTTTTTAAAGAAAAACTTAATAGCGAAAGGTATTTGTAAAAAATAACATAGTAACTATCAAAGGAAATACTTCAGTGAATCAAGTGAGAGTATGGATGTCAGTAAGTCACATGCTGAGTGCAATGTAGCCCACTTTTCCGGGAGTAAGGTCGAGATTTAGCAGTGTACCGTTATAAGAAAGTTATGCAAGAGAAAAAGGCTTGTATTGTTAAGAAGCACAAACGGAGGAGCGATGTCTGCACAGTGTATGGGTTTTGTCGCACAAAAGAAGAAATGCTGAACCTGTATCCTTCAGGGCATTGCCTCTTTGATGCAACCGTATTTGATAAAAGTAATTGGGCTCCAGTACATCTCAAAAACGTTTGAGGTCTCAGCATTCTACTCATCAAAATAAGTCAAAGGCAGTCTTTGAAGCATATCCAGAAAGTCATTGTCGATGAAGGAAAAAAACGTTTCCATGGAGAAAAAATGCCGTTTCCAAAGTGAGAAAAATTCCACTATTAAGCAATACAACGAAAAGTAGATGTCTTCATATTTCAGAAGATTTGTTGAAACAACCCCTTGACAAGTTGAAGAAAGCTCAGTTGTTTGGTATTTAGCTCGATGAAACAACAGATACTTCAGAAAAGGTTCAGTTGATTTTGTGTTGTAGGTTTGCCAATCAGGAAACAAAAAACACTGGCGAGTTGTGTTGTCTTAACGTTGGATTTGCTCAACTGCTCAAGCCATCTTCGACAGATTGAATCAGTTCATTGAAAAACATGGATTTGATTGGATGAAGTATAAGGCAGTTGCTACAAATGGAACAGCAGCCATGCACTGCACTGCTAATGGAGTTGTTCGAAAAATCAAAGACAATTCCCTTGACTGTGTTTCAACCTGTTTTTTGGGGGGATTTTTCGGTCACAGACCGAGATTTCTTGAAATGAGCGAAAAAACGTAGGTCAATTTGGTCATAATGCCATTTTCAGTGATACAAAAATGTCACAAAATAAAAAATGACCGAAAATTTTAAGTTATTTCGGAAAAATGACCGAAATGTCTCGGAGAACATAAACCTGCAGTAGGTTTCAACTCACGATTAATTGAGAAACACAGTCAAGGGAAATGTCAAGAGAAATTCATGATTAATTGAGAATTTGTGGTAAGAGGTTAATTTGATAATATAACCAGAGGTCAGGTCTGGAGATTGTTCTTGAGGATGTTAAAAATTGAGAAATTTGTCCTCTCACAATCAAAGAAGCATCGAACGTCGTCAGAAGTGCGCAAAGACATGATAGCAGACAAAAAATGAGGTTAATATTCCATGCTGAGGCACGCTGGTTATCCATAGGAAAAGTGTTAGGGCGTGTGTTTCAACTGTGGCAGGAGTTGCGGGTTTTCCTTGCTCAACACGGATACCCAATATCCACTGATTTTAAGACAATTTTTGGCTTTATTTGGATCTGAGTTCTCTGTCATGGATCGTGCAGCTGTTTACGTAGGAGGAAATTGACTTGGGTTTTCGCACGTAGCTGAAGCAACGCAGAAAACGGCAGGGCACGGCACACGTAGCACTAAATTTAATGAAAGTCAATTTTCCTGCTCATGAAGTTTGTGCAACACCCAGTATGAATAAAAAATAAATCATCTCATTTACTGTGATTGCACCCGCTGAATTTCATACACCAATTGTGAAAAATGTGGTTTTAACCCTATTTCAATGGCGTTTTTCATGAGGGTCAACATCATTGAATGAGTTTGTTTTTTTCATTTTGTTTCGACAAGAGCAGAAAATCCTTGATCGCAAAGGAAGGTTGTTGGCATGCGATTAAAAACGTGAATGGCTTATTGGGTGAGATTTCGGTATTCATGAATTCTGTGAACTGTGAGAAATGAAAGGAAAAAACTGCTAAGAAAGCGACATTTACAGCGCAAAAATTGCTTACATTTTACACTTTAACAACACTAAATTTTAGTGCAATGGCAAGGGCGTACAGGTTTTCTAACAAGCTCAAAAGGGTGTACCAGTATAAAAAAGGTTGACAACCACTGACTTAGATTATTTTACTGGTCATAGCAAATGTTGCTTGTATTTATAAGCTAAAAACAAAAAAGTCCGCATCTTAATTTTCTACGATGTGCTCTATGTACTATCTACTGTACGTAGTAGGTAAAAAGACGAGGTGTATCATCAAAACATACTGTACCTCATACAGGGCCGGCCCTAGCAGGTGCGGGACCCAATGCAAGGCCTAGGCGCGGGGCCTCTCTGAGCAGTGGTTTTATGGCGTCATCGTGTCCAGTCAACCGTGCTATACCACAAGCCCGTTACTAGGGAGGAGGAAGGGGGTTAATCCCCCAAAAAAATTTCATTCCCCTGGAAAAAATGTGTTGGATATAGTTTAAAACTGTTGGACATAGTTTAAAAAGTTTGGGCCCCTTTCGGAAAACACTTCACCCACTAGTCACGAGTTTCTTAAGCTGGTTACGGACCTGCTATACGACCATGGTAGAGCGCAGATATAAAGCCTTAGCACAAGAACTGAGCACGTTTGTTAACGTTCGATAATTGAGGAAATTTACCTTTCGTTCTAACGAGAGCGTTGTTTGTTAACAATGAGATTTATAAGCCGTTTCCACTGAATTCACGAGTGCAAGGGGTATCTGCAATAAATGAACAATCTGCCTGAACACCATGGTGCAGGGCACCCAGAGGTGCGGGGCCCAATGCAGCTACATCGGTTGCATCGGCTTAAGGCCGGCCCTGACCTCATATCACATCAGATATTAGCAACTCTCAGCGAAAACGCCACAACAGCATTCCAGCAAAAACGCCCATACCGTTACCCATCTGAACTGACAGTGAACTATAACAAATACTTCATGAAACCACCAAAGCGTTGGTAAATCCTCCAAGGAATTTCTCGACCAGCACCAGACACACCAAACAAGAAAAAAGGCATGAGCAACTGTCAGCGAAAAAGTTGCAACAGCAAACCAGCAAACATGATCTTACAGTTCCCGAGCTGTACTCACAGCAACCTATAACAACTCGTGCATGAAAACTCCAAAGAGCTCCAAAGAGCATAGAGAACCTCTATCGATCAGCACGAGACATACCAAACGAAAAAAGGCATTGTTCTCTCACTGCCTGCTTCTCTCGTGCACATTTTGTACTGGTTTAGGCCAGGTATGGCATCTGTTGAAACATCAAATGCACAAGAAATGTGTCGTTGGACGAATTTGCATAAATTTATAAATGTACATGTCTCATGCACAGGGACTTCTAATTGTTCAGCAGTAATTACGTCTTAAGTTCTGCCGTAATCGCCTTGAACATTTTTATCCAAGGGATTATTTTCAACTGCAACAAAACTGTTTGTATGACGTTTAAGGCTAAGAGTGCAAAAAGCACAGCCAATCCATTATTGAAATTGGGTGGTCAATACGTAATATCTGTTGAACAACACAAATATCTTGGGATTGCATTAGATACTGAGCTCTCAGATGACAAAGGCATTCAGAGACAACTGCGATACCAATATTGTGCAGCAAACAAGCTGCGAGCCTCTTTTTCCCGTTGCTCAAATGCAGTTGAAAACGTACTTTTTCTTTCCTTTTGTACGCCCATGTATGTATCTCAATTATGGTGTAATTTCAGGAAGTCATGCATGCAGAGACTGTATGTGGCATATAATTTTGGATGCAAAGCACTATACAACCTGCCCTGGAGAGCGAGTGTTAGTAGCCACCAGGTTCAATGTAACATTTCTACCTTTGAGGCTCTGCTACGAAAATACACGTACCTGTTTCTCGAAAGATGCAGAAAATCACACAACATGTGGTTACGTGCTTTGATGCAGTCAGATTGTTTGTATTCCTCACTATTCTTTGAACACTATAATCGCATTTTACTCGGTGAATGAATGCTCGAACTTTGCGGTGTCCGTTTGATCGATGGCGTGTCATGCCACAATGCCTTTGCATTTTACCTAGACTCGACCAATTTAGGAATTAGCGCCCTACTCCGCGGTAGTGCTGTAACAAGTGTTATGTGTAAGCTAATTTTAGTGTTAAGAATGTGTCTATAGCCCTATGTTCCTGTCTTCAATGCAGTTGCAAAAAGTGTCTGTAACCCTGTGATTCCGCCGGCTTCAATGCCTTGTACTACGTTCTGTTTTGTCTGTTTTTATCAACATACGTTCAGCAGAGTGTGTGTGTTCATACTATGGACTTCGTGTCTGGTCATAAACAAATAAATAAAATTAAATTAAATTATCCAGTAGGGCCATTGCCAACTTGTGCAACTGTTTCGATTAACGTTCCTTTTAATAAAAGCCTTCACCACAATCATACCCAAACATATCGTTTTGCCCTTGCGTTAGGTTTTCAGACAAAGGTTCATGCCTCAAGTTCATTAAAATGAAACACCTTTGTAAGCTTTTAATGTTTAAATTTTTTTTTTCTATGACAGCAAATGTAACGTGTACCGTTGAAGAAAGGAGACTTCTCCAAAACACACGTTACTTATGGGCTAGCTCTCATTCACTTTACTTGCAATTCAAACCAACAATGTGAACTCTAAGATACTCAAGCAAACACACCAAGTGCACCATCTCGCTTCAAAACGGTATTTCCCGACACCATCACGTCATACAGAAAAACAACAGATCCGTTTAAACTGAGCAACGTTACCTTTGAACAGTTCTTCCCTTCAATCGCAAAAATGTAACGTTGATAAGCCCACCCAATTGACTGCCGTGATTTCATACAGTTCCTTTTTCATCAGATTTTGAAATGAAGGACGATATAAACCACGAACTAACGGACCAGTGACTTTGGCTAGTTTGCGGTCTAATCTCTTTCCTTTGTTCAAAGTACTTTTTACCGGGATGGGGAAGGGCTTGATTGAACAAAACTTGTAGGGACTTGGGCACAATTGTCTCCACGTAAGTGTGAAAAAGCCCTAATATCAAGAATGAAACTGAGTTACTTTAGCACATTGGATTTGACTCAGATATTTGAGTAAACTTTCATCAATTTGTTAACTCCACAACCACATTTCCCATTTTTTTCTATAGGCTAGCCTTCCAGTCTAGAGGTTCTAGGGACAAAAACTGAAAAGAGTTAGAACTTTTAAAACTTTCAAAATATTTTCTTTGACAATGAAGAAGAGTTACAATTTTTGAACTCCTTTCAGAAATTTCTTTCATCAATAAAATGCAGCCCCCAGAAGGTGCCACCCAGGGCCAGGACCCCAAAGCCCCCTTGCTACGTCACTGCTAATGCGAAAAGCCATTGAACGTTGCTGACGTTGTGGACCAATCTATGACTTTGTGCAATGACATAACTTCAAACTATTGTATGTAACAATATTGATTTCTGCGTGCATGATTAATAACAAATCCATTCTCAAATTATGCATAAATACAGTATATAGAATAAGGGCCTAAAACTATGATTTTTTCAATTTAATACAGTACTTGTGGCAAACGGATTATTGCTATAGAGAAAATGGATGCATTTTAATAAAACATTAATGTTTCAATGAATAAACGTTTACGTTAAATGAAGTGCTTTCCATAACATTCGCAACCCATTTCGCTTACATTAAAATAAATTCACTAACCTTTCAAACACAAAATTCGCATGTCAGTTTTCAAACAGATTTAGGTTGAAATACTGTAGAGTTGATGAACTTCAATTCAGTTAAGAAAAAAGAATAAAATGCGATTGATTTATAACTGGTATCACTTGCAGGAAGGGAGAGAATATAAACACAGTATCCCAATCAATATTGGAGTACATGACTTACACGCAATTCCGACGACTGGATAGAAGATTTTCAATGTCGGCATTTTGTTCACATTGCTCCTTTTTTCTTGAATACAGATCCAGAGATTTTGCTCCAACCGAACTTTGCAAGGCAGCCTGGTATGAGATAAGATATTTTATATTAGAACTCGATGAATGGAATGTTTGCACCACGCAGCTGCAGATATTGTGACAATAGATGATTGTTTATGTCTTGTTTGTCAGACTTTTTCTTTGGCATGCAGTGAACACAACCTTCGGTTTGTTTTTGTCCGGATTAAGGGCCCCAAAAGACGTCTCGCCGTATGCATATACCTTAGTTTTATTAAACATGAAAGCCACCATAGCCAATAAAAATATTTTTGCATTATCGTTGTTTTTCATCTCATCATTCTCACTTGTGGCTAAAAAAAGCTTGCGACAAACTTACTGCAGTTCGTCACTAATTGCACTGAAGATGGTATTAGTATTTACTGAAACGTTTGCAAAATGTCGTTTGCTTTCTTTGCTTGGACATTATACCAGGAAGTTGTCCTAAAGGCTTGTTTTTGTACATCAGGAAATAATTGCGACCCATCGTCATGTATAAGTACAATTCATTTCTTTGTCAAATGCCACTAGATCAAATCTACGCTCAATCGCAGAAAAAAAATCGTCTGTGTGATCAGCGAATTCAACGAACAAAGCGGAAATATTGCACCGTAATGATTGGAATCGAGACGTACCCATGAAAGTATGCAAAGGAATGCATAGATCAACTAGGCTGAAAACCCCTCAGTTCAGTAATCACAGGACTTGGTGAGTAAGTCACTCACGCATCGCGTGGTTTCAGAAAAAACATTCTGAGCACTGTACAGTTCATTTAAAAATTAATTTTGCCACTTTTGTCTCTCTCCTGCAAAATCATTTTTGGCGCACCCCAGGAAAATTCACTATTGGCCCCTCCCTGTAAAAATCCTTCCGGGGCTCATGTTTAGGGGTACATGCTCATCTATCGAAATGCTGAAGGGGTACATGGACAGAGAAAGTTTGGGAACCCCTGTGCTACATTATACCAATGTTTTGGTCACGTTTCTATTGTGCGTGTGATAAACCGTATACGTGCAGCCACGCAGCTATCCGTACACAACGTTTTTTGTTACCCCACACTTGTGTATATCTTAACTCACTCGCTATATTTGGCTTTCGGGCCTAAATCGGGCTTCAAAAATGAATGTCGTCTCGGGCTAGGTTCGGGCTTCAAAATGAGGTCCGTGCACAACTCTGTTTCTGCTATCGAGGCACTGGTCAGTCACAAACGGCACTAGTGGATATACTTTCCTAATGAACGGTCAAAATGAACGGTCTTTCCTGATGAACGGTAAAAATAATTTTGTTCAGGATAACAAATAAATGTCACTACTTGCTTAAAAGAACAAGTTCACACATACAGCATCCAAATCATTTATTCACAACATAAATTGGATTCTTTCTCATTTGCACTTTCAGAATGAGTAGCAGGTCTCACGTTACTTAAAAACACAATTTAAACAGGTGAGTCTGAAGATGTCTTAATCACAAATTGCAAGAATTTTTACTCATTTTCACTTCCATAATTAATTTCAGATTCATGTTTTTGTATTTTCAGCCTTGTTTTGCATCTGTTGCTCACTGTACTGTGCAGACCATTTGCAATTGTTTTTGTTTGGTTCCCAGCTTGTGCATGCCTGATTCTTTCTGGTGATAGCCTGACTAAGATGTAGTCTATTTGTGACTGTTTCTGCTATCAATAACTTAGTGGTTATGGTTCTCATGCAATTTATCTGTGAACGTATTCTTTCTACATTTGGCGAAGATTGTGGCAAAAGGTCATACAGTACTTGTCATGAAATATGATAACAAAGAAATTAATCATACCCTGTCTCAAATCACGGCTACGCATTAAACAACAAAAACCGTTGATCGACTGAAGAAAAACCCAGAAATGCATTGAAAACCCTGGATTTTGAGACAAAACCCTGGGGCAAAACCCCAACTCTTGGGCAAATCCCCAGGTTTGGTACCACTGTTTACAACGGTAAAGTCCCTTGCTATTTTTGAGTAACGTGGTACGAGACCTGCACAGTTTTTTTTTCTTAATTCTCACTTACGATGACGTTTTGTAGCGTAATTCTTTTCGCACCTGGTAAAGGTCTGAGCAGGCAATGTTTCTGTGCCAGTATTTCTCACATTCGTCGTTACTAGAATTTGGTAGTAGGACACACAATCAAGCTATCGCCCTGGTCATCATCAGACTACTGCGCGCTCCTGTTTGTCAGAGCCTTTAAGAACCCGAAAGCAGGGTACGCGCGTATTCTCTCTCGTCATGGCTGGTCATAAAAATGACCGCTGAAGTGAGTTGTTGAGAGTTCTGGAACATGCATTCCCCAGATATCTCAATTTTAAAACGTCATATACGACTGACTGGGGGTAGACGCACGAACGCATAAAGGAAAAGGGCAGACAGACAAATACATATCAAAAGTGAAGAAAAAATAATTTTGTACAGGAAATTGCAAAATGTTAAAATATTTTTTCGGGTATGTTATCCTGAACAGTTAACAGAAAATAAAAGAAATGATGCGTTGTAATGCTTCACTTGTAAATATATAACTTCAAATGCTAAGACAAAGTTTTGTTGCCTTTGCTGCTACAGACGTATTCATTGTTTCGTCAAAAACTGGTATCATTTAAAGGTGTCACATGCACTAACTTAGAAAATATCTGCAGTGTGGCCAGTAACGCTCCGTGAGACGTTCTTGGTTAGCAATTTTGTAATCTGAATTTTGATATGTCCATGGAGATGGTCAGCTTAGAGGTCGAATCAATAAATAACATATGTATCAGTAACTGACAAGTTTACAATTATAACTACAGTAATATACTCAACGTTGTTTCACATTTGTATTTAGAAGCTTGCAGATGTTGTCATCATTTAGTTAAATCTCCCACAAATAGAAATCATCACAACTTCCTTGAGAACAACATCAAATCCATTTCAACATGACGTTTGTGAAAATATCAAAGCTCAAACATTTCCTATGCATCAGATCTGTTGTCGTAACAACATACTGTTGATTGTCATCGTTGCTTTGAAAACATGCGCAGTTGCATACAGCATGCACTGTGAACGCTGGATTCCCGTCCAGTTTAGTCGCAAGTATAGAATGAGAGGAAAGTCGGAAAACTCACAACCCTGGCAATCTGCACGGATTGTGACGCAGCCGTGAGTCAAACCACATGCAGGCGCTGATTGATACAGAAGCTCTGTCACAAAACGCCAATTAACGTTTGTATTCCGCAACAGGGGAGGATATTAGGATTTAGGAACCCGGTGTCAAAAGAAATTTCTGATCTCTGCGAAATTTCTGACCTAATATTGTTGGTCAGTTATTTTGCATCTCAGAATAAAGGAATAAAATTTGGCAATGATGGTTTTGATATGTGTTGTGCAATTTGAACATTTTTGTTTAGATGTCAGACACCCACTACAAGCTTACAGTTCGAGAATAATTATTACCACTGAAAAATATTGGACTTAGTCTTAGACCTCAATTAATGTTCTTTCTCAAACCCTAACCCGAAACACTTACCTAAACACCAAACTCTAAGCACTCATCATCAATTTTCTCAGCGTATGTGACGCAGAATAATAATCTGTGCATGCACACATGGTGCGAAGTCAGAAATTTCGCAAGTCAGAAATTTCGCTTGACACCGGGGTAAACTCCAAGAAAGGGTCCCAACACATCGCCATTGCGAAAGGTAAATTTGGGGCTAGGAGGATAAACGAATGAAAACTGTTTTCACATTTTCATTTGTGAGCTACATTCAAGAGCATAAGATACATAGGTAAACACCACAAATTAGTAAATTTTGAACATTTGAAAAGCTGAACATTTGAAAGCTGACCCCTTTGGCACATTTGCCTATAATTTTTGCTTCATTTTGAAAAACACGTGACCTGCTTCAGAGCCAGACTGGGACAACGAGATAATTCTAATTTTCTAATTCGATGAATAAGAGCGAAATGACGGTAATTCTAATCTAATTTCTAAAAGCTTCAATGCTCCAGTTTTAGTTCTAATCTAATATCCGATAGTGCCAAAATGCTAATTTGTCCAACGGCGTTTTTTAAAGATGAAACGAGAATAAAACCTCGTTCAAGGAACGTGCAACAAAATGGTCACAAGTGGCATACCGCCATCCCATCACTACAGCAGTGAAGACAGTATAAACTCCATCAATTTCTTTTCTCATTCACCCTGTAGTTCAAACTATGTTGGGTGATCAATTATGTTATTATTACGTCACAATGCCAATCCATTCACACGTAGAAGTCACTGCATCATTGTCAATTTTGCGATATGAATTTTTGCTATTCTTATGTTTATCAGAATGAATCCAGATTAGGGCATGGGTTGAACTTGGATTAAACTTGCCTCCAATGATTTGAGTAAATATAATTTTGCTCGAATATTATTTTAATTTCTGTTTTTGACAAATCCGCTAATTTTACTTCTAATTTATGACATCCGATTTAGCTCTAATTTTAATTCTGATCTAATTTTAAAAAGCAAAAAAAGTATAGTTGTCCAAGTCTAATCAAAACTCCATACTGCGGCAATACATTCGAGTTGCAGCAACCGGTAGAAAATGCAAAACTAGTAAAAGAGTTTCCCGATCATCTGCGAAATCTGCATGAAATTTAACGACATAATTTTATGGGCACAAAAATCTTCTAATAATACAGCATAAAATTGGCCAGAGTTGCACCTTGTTTGCAAAAGCACAGGTTTGTTAGAGCCTTTTTAAGATCCCGAATGCAGCGTACCGGCTTGTTGTCCTCTCTCGTCAGGTCTGGTAACAATCACCGCTGGTGCGAACTATAGAGGGCTCTGTAGCATGCAGTCCCAGATTTTTCAGTTCCAGAACGTTAAAAAGGACTGATTCACAGCAGACTCACTAATATATCACAGTGGTCAGACAAAAGAAAGCATATGAAAAGCTGCAGGCGAAATATTTTATAAAAAACTACTAGACAAATAGGAAATTGGAAAATCATAAAACATTTCTTTTGATATATTACCCGGAAAATTTAACAGAAAACATAAGAAATACAGCAACGTAATGCTTTACAAGACATAGTTTTTTGCATTTGCTGCTGCAAATATACCGGTTATTTCCTTAAAAATCTGATAATTTTAAATTGAAAAGCTTAAGTCTAATTTATACAAAACTCATATAGGAATAACGGAAAAGTTCACATTTATAGCTAATGTGCTCAACGCTGTTGCACAGTTGCAATCAGAATCTTGCGAAAGTATTATACATTTGTTCAAATAACCTACAAATAAACATCATCATAACTAACATCAGACTGACACTGAATCTACGTATTTCAACAGGAAGTTTGCCAAAAATTCAAAGCTCAAAAATTTTCCTAAACATCAAATGCATTGTCGTAACAACCAGGGCCTACGAGAGGGGATTCGAGAGGTAGATCGTACCCGTGCCCGGTAAGTAGTGGGGTCTGGTAGGATGAAAAACCCATATTAAGTTTTTCTGCATTCAAGCCAAAATTACTAGTGAAAGCCAGTTGCCAGTAACACGATTGAATTTATCTATTTATAAATCCTAACAGGGCAGCTGTTTTATCTATATTCTGAATACTATATAAACTTCGACGAGGGTGCCTGGAGCTAGAGGGCCCAGTATTCGTTCTTTTTATTGCCCAGTATCGGAAATATGTCTCTCAGAGGCTTTGGTAGCAACACAGTATATCATTACTGCTCTAAAAGTATGGCACCAGTAGCAAGTTACAAGCACTGTGAACACTTGATTCCCGTCCTATTGTAACACAATTATAGAATGAGAGGGAAGTCGGAAGGTTCGCGCCGGGATATGTGAAAGCGTTGTGACGCAAATAGAGAATGAGAGGAAAGTCGGAAAGTCGGAAAGTTCCCAACGGGGCTATGTGAACGCATTGTGACGCATTCGTGAGTCAAACCACATTGGCGCGCTGATTGTTGGAGACAGAAGCTCTTCACTGAAACATGACCAAGGTTCGTGACTGCCCGCTTTGGGAAACTTTGATCCTGATGAGACTTCGCAATTGGGTAGCAGCCGCTGTGGCATTCGACATTTTGTAAAGCGTAATTTACTAAATATTAGCATCGGCTGACAAACAATCCCGCCGCAAACTGGTGGTCCCAAAATGCTGAACCTGGGGGCATATGTAACGCCTTGCCTCTCCTGTTTGCGCCATTGCATCAATGACCCAGTGAATACGCACAACCACTGCTGCCACCACTAATAACAAAAAAAACAACCAATGCCTCATCCAGGGGTAAAGTGGGGTGTGAACAAGCGTTACCTCACCTGTTTTTTGTTGGGGAACACATTCCCACATCTTTTTGTACTAGGAGCGATGCTTGAAGATTTAGATTTTTCATTTCAATTTCCACGTGTAGCGCCTAGAGCAGCATAAATGAATAAATGACAAGTTATCTCGTGCATAGCACCGTAGTATTTTTGTGTAATCACTGTTTGCGACATCAAAAACGGTGTTTCTGTACTCTGCGCTTCGTCTGATTGTTGGCAATTATCCAAACTCTGCTACAGTTGTCTCTTTGGATAATGGTTGCCACCAATGTTTATCTGCCTCTTCAGAAATCTGCTATTACATTACTGCAATTGTTTCGTTTTCATAGTTTCCATTTGAGTTCATACATGAGCAATTTGTTGCTAAAAAATTTAATCTTAGCCAAATAAACTAAGTTTATACGAATCAGAAAGTACTGTTTTCCATTTCTTAGTTCTCCAGACAAAGAATTTTCATCATTAATTTCCGCTATGTTGGTTGTCATGAAAACTCAGTAAGTTTCGTAGAAAATTGTTGATACCGAAGACTACAACTTACAATATTCTGACTTTAGTGCAAATTATTGACTTGGTTACCTAAAACAAAACAGCGGTTTTTTAAAGCCATGGTTAACACAAGGGATCATTTCTTCTATCAAACATAGAGACTACTTGTTTCGCGTTTACAAAAGATCAAAACTACTTACAGATTTCGAAAATTACAAACAATTCCGAAACCGCCTTACTCATGTCAAGG
>Ga0210059_1010745_pt1 | contig 14101 bp, 6 predicted proteins | sample Ectturendosymbi2_FD_188042 | JGI IMG/M metagenome (GOLD analysis project Ga0210059, IMG submission 188042) | Ecteinascidia turbinata endosymbiont from Florida, USA - Sample 2 (SPAdes) (version 2) | ecosystem: Host-associated > Tunicates > Ascidians > Unclassified | place: Key West, Florida... | reverse complement strand
ATAGCCGGTTGGTCTGATAGTAGTATGCTAGTCCCATAGAGTGTTCATATCACACAATTTGTGCTACTATAGGACACTGTTGTCCGGTCCATTGATTAATAGCCTGGCTATAGCACACATAAGCTCCCCACAAGGCCCTCCAACCTTTCTTTCGAGGGCCACATAAGTTATTACAAAGCAGCCTGAGGGCCGGACATCTTACGAAATATGATTGATTGTTTCGGGATATGTTACACGCATTCAACCACATAAACAAGCTTAAACAAACAAGAATCGATGCTATCATCCGGGTCTTTAGAGGCCTTTGTAAGATCTGTTTCTAATGCCAGAGTTAGAACAAATCTAACGACGTAGCTTAGTTTTGATGTAATTTGTTTAATTACTCCGTTTCTACTAAACTGCAAGTTGTGAGTCTTTTCGATCTAGTTGAGACCACCCCCTCAGCTAGATTGCCATAATATCTAACCCTCTCTGCTTTATACAAATCACTAGCACAGTGACTAACAGAAATTACTCTAACGCAATCCCTGGAGTCGTGTGGTGGATTTAACACATAAAAGCATTGTATTCTCGTTGACCAACGGATAACTCATATTTTACACAGTTATGGACATGATATTACACTTTACATTTCATCAGAAAGTCAAACATTTGTTATTTTAGATTCCCTGACCTTAAATCCTAAATCTCCTATACAGTACACAACACATATCCTTATTGATTTTAAATGACCATACTTTAAAATTTGACTGTAATATGCGGAGCTTGCTAAAACGCTGTTACTCCGACCAACGTTAAATTCCAATTGAATTATCACACACTCTTGTCAAAAAAATTTTCACCAGGTAACGACGCGCATGCGCAGTAGTAAAGATCATTTAAACTACGTGCATACTGCACCTGCAGTTCCGTTCATTTCCGATTTGCGTCAATATCACGAGACTTACGACGCTTTTTAATCTACATTTGTTTTATCTGTTCATGACTATTGTTCCTGCTTTCCCAGACATTTACGTAGTTCTTCGTCGTTTCCCCAGTCATTCGTAAGTTTTGCCAGATGTAATTTCTTTTCTCTTACTTGGTAATTAGTTTTATAGCGAATTTTCTCAACACCTGCTATTGCTGAATTGAACTTCAATTTTGACGTAAGAACAATTTCCTGATTCCGTCATTGCTGAGCTTAAGCCCAAGTTTGACGTAGGAATTTTGTCATTTCTCACTGTTACAAAGTTCAGACAATCTGTAACGTAACCGGTAGTCACGTTCCTTCACATTGTTGTACAAAGTTGCGTAGTTTTACTTGCACTCTCGAACCTTCCCATTATGCTTCCATAATTCGGTAAGACAGACGTTAGAGATACCCTGCGTATTGATGCATATCGTCTGTAATTCCCTATAACCGTCAGAGTGAGGAATCGATACCGCGAACAATCTTTGCTACTATAACATTTCCCGACTGTTCGTCTAGGTAGTTTACCATCGGTATTGTCCCTTCGCTAATTTCGCTATTTCGGGCGTCGTTTGCTAGCGTAAGTTGGTTTGCCGCTTGCAAGGTTTGTATTGCTTCCTCCATGCGTATGTCATTACCCTAATGCTTTCATTGCAGTTCTGTGGTAACCCTAACGAAAAGTTTCCCTATTGGAGTTTGTTTTAACGCGATTATAACTATCTAGCTATTATCTGTTAATCTCCGTACACCAAATGACAAATATTGCGATATACACACACAAAATACTGCGATATTTCACATACAATTCACTGTAGCTCAACATAGCTTTGTTTTACTATGTTGTAACTTAACGGTGTGCATAGATGCCATTGTTGACGTATGGCGCACAGGATAACAACAGTTTTGTTCATCATTGAAGTTTCCATCGTCGTCATTTTATCTTCTCAGCTCCTCGTTGCTTCACACATCAGCAATGTAGTTGCCTCGTTCTCGATCGCACACTAGTACTTTACATTATCTTCGTTGCCATGTCTTACTCATACTGGAGCAATCCCCATCGTATTACTATGACCTCTTCTTGTCCCCATGACCAGATCATCATGAATGTAGTAAGCTTTTCATCAACTTCTCATAATACTTCGTCAACGTACTCGAATTTTCTTTTGTAATGATCTCATCTTTTTGTTGTTGTCTCGAACGGAATCGCACATATATCTCCGTTCTTATAATGTCATTTCGGACTGATTTTCGAACATTTCTTCTGCAGTAAGTTTCTTAAAGTTTTTCGTTAAGTCCTTCTGTAATTTATTATGTTATTAATGCATACACATTCAATGCACCCGGTTAAATTTCACTCATGCAATTTCAACACGTACAATCAAATTACACTCATTTTGAAAAACCCCAATTATTATCTATGTACTTATTATTCATGTTATGGTTTGAAAATACCATAACACCTTCAATGGCGTTTTGTCATATCTGGAGTCTAAATTATTGATCAAATACCAAAAATTCATAAAAATTTCTTCCCTGACAAACGCCAACCTGGGGTGCATTGCACCCATATTATATATGGCTATAACTCGCCAGCAGCTTGAGCTAGAGATTTGTTAAAGATTTCTGCAGATGGGAAAAGTCTTGTAGCTTAGGATTTACAAAAAGTTTCAGTGTTGGATGTCGTTTTTTTGTTAATGTTTTGATAACCACTGCATGTTGTGACGTTTGCTTACATTTTGATCACGCCAACATCCTGTGCAACTTCAAAAATCGAGGCGATTTCGTAGCTCAAAGTTTTACTGGATTCTAGCCTATAATATGAGTCTCCAGAGGGTTTGAAGGACTTTGTAGCGTTTCTGGTTCCACAATTATGACCAAACGTCCGGATAAAAATAGGGAAATCCGCACGACTTCCTGTCGGAAGTCTTTCCTCTGTTTGGATTTTTTTGCATAAATTTGGCACCAGAAACGCTATAAAGTCAATCAAGGGCTATAGAGACTCGTATTATAGCCTAGAATACAGTAAAACTTTGGGCCACAACATCAGCTCGTAGAATCGACCAATGACGTCATCAAAGGTAACTGCACAATATCCCCAATTATGTCGTCATCTTCCCAAAACCCCAAACCCAAACTAAAAAATATTTTTCAATTTCTAAACTGCAGGACTTCATGAGTCTTTAGAGGGTTTGAATAGCCCTATTGCTCAATCTGCTGCCGAGTTATGGCTGACCAAATTTGGCTTTAGAGGGTAAATTATACCTTTTGTGAAACTTGTTGATTTTTCTCAAAAACTGGGTTTTTGAGCCATAGTTTTGACTCCAGATATGCTAGCAAGTTAATCAAGGGCTCTAAAGACGTGGATCACAGCCTAGCTTCTAAAAAAACATTGAGTCAAAAATGGCTCATTGTGTTGGCGCCCAGGGCCAGATGAATTTGGCCAAAAGCTCGAAAACATCTCCCATCATGACGTTACCCCAGAAAACTCCAAACCCAAAATAGGAAATGTTTCTTTTTTCAATCTGCACTAGAAGACTTGCTGAATCCCTAGAGGGTTTGAACAGCTCTCTAGCTCAATCCACCGGCGAGTTATAACGTTGCACACTTTCCAAAAAGTGGCACACCCGAGACTCAAAAGGCGGCTTCACACAGAATCCGGTTACGGCTTACCATCCGGCTTATGGCCAACGGCAGTCTTCACACAAGCTGCGTTGGCCGTATCCGGGTGAATTTTCTTGGTTTCGACCGGTTCCCGGCTTACTTAAAATTGGTTTAAGTAAGCCGTATTGCCGGTGTTGTCGGCGATTTTGTTCTTGTTGCATGTGGAAAGACTGCCGTTGGCCATAAGCCGGATGGTAAGCCGTTACCGGATTCTGTGCGAAGCCGCCTGAAGGGTTTAAACATAAAGAGAAAACAGTCTCTCCACATTGCATAGCGTTTACGTATGTCAGCACTCTGCAATCAACTTGCAAAAGCTTTACAAACAACGCCTTAACATCACGTTTGTTAGGAAACGACTTGCAAACGCCTTAATTAAAAAAACAGTAAAGCTGTGTTAAAACTCTGCAACCAACTTGCAAACCAAAAAAGAATTTGAAAGATTGACTCCTTTGCGTGTCGCCAGTTTTCAGACAAATAAACTTTGATTTTTGCAAAAAAATATGATACAAGAGAAAACCTTAACGACGTTGTGCTTCAATGTGCAGCTACGTAGTCTCTGCTTAGAATCAAATTTTGTCTCCATCTAATGTGTACGACGATAAGCTTTATCTGTCATCAGGTTCTTAAAAAGCCATCGATGAAAAGTTATTCTGAGTCAACAACGCGAAGATTAAGGTCCATCTCGCTGGACGAAGGAAGTTTTCAAACGCAGAAACCTGGAAAACCAATTCATTCCAATCGCAATCTGCGACGAAAGCTACGTCAGCCCGACGGGCAATTGTGAATGTCTGCAAAATTACAAAAACAAGCATGTTCTTTATCGTGTTCCTGTGATGAGTAGAAACAATGTGGCAACATACATTCAGATGCCAGTTGCGTGTCGATGTGTTTCCTGAAGTCAGTGCAAAAAAGACCAAACTCAAAAGATCTCGACGAACATGAAAAGCATCCAAACTGTGCATTGGCTCACTTTTACAACATCATTACTTGTAGCTATTGTTTCAACCGCGTGATTGTGGTTGTCATTCACACCATTTGTTCAATGTTTCTTTGAAGTTGTGAATATATATTTGTGTCGTAACAAATCTTTGTCTTCATGTTTGAGATTGTTGGTTTTCAACAGTGTTTTACTTTTTCTATTTTTTTTCCTTTTTTTAAGACTACTTCATCACTCCAAACTTAAAAATCCGTGCTTCCCGTGTGTAAGGAAAAAGATGCCTTTGCCTTTTATCAGTGATGTGTTTTTCTGTGAAGCTTAGTGAAACCAGAACGAAGCACACATCGAGTTGCAATTAATATAGTTTTTAGTATTTTAAGGCTTTATCAAACGCTTGCATAAAACCGAAACCTCGCTCTAATAGAGCTTGTATAACTCAACGGCTGATTGTCTTACTACTGTTAAGTTTATGCTTAAGACTTACGCAGGTATTCATGGCTATGCAACGCCTTGCTTGTTGGTGTACCATCTCGCTGAAAAATTATTCACATTGCTTCTGAAAATCAAAGGTTTTCATTTAAAAATTCTCAGCTATAGAATACACAATTTGTTGTAAATTATACGAATTGCTATGTGATCAGCTGCGTCACTTTTGAAAAAAAAAAACTTTTTATTTTATTATAGGGAGACCCAAACATGGTTCAGAATGCGATCACACAGTTAGAAAAGATTTGACTCTTGTGATGGAAGAAGATATGAGATTGATGCAGTTTCCGCCTATACAAGCGACACAAGCTGAAAATAAATAACTTTTATTTTTTACATGCCCATTGTGGTTTCTTCATTACAGAGTAAAAATGCTGAGATAAGAGATATAAATTTTAAGACTTTCTCCAAGAACTAAACTAATCAAAACTTTCTGAATTCTGAGTGCACAGGTCGTTTGAATCTCAAGCATGGATTCACACAAAACTCCGAAAATTAGACTTTGAAGCACAGACGGGTTTAACGAAATTTGTTGCTTCTTTGTTGGTCTGTAATTAAGTGTAAAAACCTTGCTGGTTGTGTGACGGGAAATGCATTTGCAAAGAACAGTTAAAGAAAGAAAGCATAATTTTTGGATTGGAGTTTGACAGCAAACAACATGTTGTGGGACTAAAGCAGTTCTCTGTAAGAAACGAAGCATAAGACATTTCTGGCAGCATGTTCTAAAAAACAACGCTATCTTAATAATGAGTAATTGGTTTTCTGCGCCTAACACATTCGCTTGCGATGTATAAGGAATAAACGGCCAAGTTTTCTTAAAGCAACAGTCACTTAAAGAGATTTCAAAATCTTCTGAGGCATTCATAGAAAATGTTGTTTCAAGTTGCATTTGCATCAGGCAGTGTTGTCAAGTCCACAAGAACGGAAAAGTAAACAAATTGAAAATCAGAGGCACTTTGCCTTTGCTCCCATTCGGCCTCAGTATTAGAAAGCCAATTTCCTGCCTCATATTGATATGCAAGCAAGTTTAACGTGAAGTTAGATTTCACCGTGCTTCGCAAAATTATTTGTTTAGAAAATTTAATTTCCAGCGGGAAAAGGAAAATGTCCCAATTAGCATTCGATTTTTTTCTAGCTCGGCACAAATGAAGAAACATTTTTTTTCTAGGCATGAAAGTATTATTTTTCCGAGAGAATCCTGGGCAATCTCTCGGAAAGATAATACCAATGTCCAGGCGTTAATATGATGTGATCAAAAATTTACCTGTAGTACGTACAGCCGCAGTTTTTGCTTTATGTGCACATTTGAAACAAAAAGAGTAAACCTTTGAGCGACAAAGATATTTTAGAAATGGTCTTATGTGATACGAAGCATCGCAATGTACAGATAGATTATTTGCAAAAAGCAAAACCGTGCCCCTACTTGTGATCATGTCAACGCCCTATTGTACCTATGTATGATTGTAAATTACAAAAGTACAAATAATTCAATTATGAAAATGTACTATGACTGCAACTAAAAATCCTACATTGTCCGTGTAATGTGCATTGACCTGGAACACAAAACTACAAGAAACAATTTTATGGTTTCAACGTTTCTGTTCTTTGCATGAAGATAGAAAATTACTGGTGGACTGCTGACCGTCGCTTTCCTCACGAGAAATTTGTAAAAATTTTACACTGATGAAAAATTTTCAGCTTCAAAGAATGACAAAATTTTTGTTTGCTCAAGACAACAAGAAAATAAGAGAGTAAGTCTAATGTTAATTCGCTGCTTCACTGTTACGATTTGCTTTGTCGGACACATTGCAATAAAAAACTGCAAAAAACGTTTTAAAAACTACGTTATCTTTTCGCAACAGTATTTTTCTGGTCAGTGTAAATTTAATCGTTTATTGAAAACTTTTTACAGCTGCAAAGCAGTAGAGGATAAACATGATACAATGTAAGATTTTTCGAGAAAATTAGATCGATTTTGAAAAGGTGGAAACATTCGTGTGTTATACAGTAGTTTGTTCCTATGATGCATATTTTTGTCATAAACGCTTGCAAAGAAAATGATGCGAAAATGTACAACTGCGTGTTGCAACGAAGAAAGTAAAACGTTGCTAACTTACCTTGCATAACGTTTAATATTAGTTTAAACGATCAGATTGTATGCATCTCAAAACTTTTCTTGGTAGTCAGCATGCACGATTGTTTTCTCTAGAATTTGGCAATGCAAACACTGCAGTATTCAGGAAATTCTGTATTGATTTCTACTAGGCGGATTTCAACATCTTACTATTCATCCCTTTTGAGGTTTCCAGTGAAATGTCGCTTTTTTCACGGCTGTGGAGCTTGATCCAGGAGCAGTATTCCAAGCAATGTAAGATAACTGGAACTGTAGCCACAAACTTTTAGATGGTACAGCCAGAGCCTGAAATTTGTGTTCCGGTTCTATAGACACAGTTTGTGGGGCAAGTGAGTTGGACAAATAATACAATGGTCTTTAACTTTCAGTGGGCTTGTTGCGGCTCTGCAGTTGATGCTCCATAGTTGCTAATGCATAAGGTTGTCAGGAAAGATAAAAGAAGTACATTTATGCTCTTGTTTTGCTGAGATCAAGGAAATATCCTGAAATGTATGCAATGCGATCCTCCTCAGACATTCCGGAACTCAGACATTCCGCCAAACAATACAGGAACTTACGTCACATCGAAGTGCTTGGGTGAACGCTTTTGTGGCTCTGCAGTGTATGCGCAACTAGACTGCCAGTATTGGGAGAGTTGATATAGTAGAAATATACAGACACAGAAATATAACGATCAATTCACATGTTTCAAGTTGAAAGCCATGCTGATTCAAACAATTGTTCGATGAATTGTTTCATAAATTCGAGCTATTATCGAGCCATTAATAATTCGAAACCATTTCTAATTGGCTTAAACCACTGGCGTCGCTTGAGTTGAATGATTCATGTCTTTCGGTGTTCCAATGCCTGGTACGCAAACTGAGACTTGATTGGAGTCAATAGATCGATGAAATGCGACTGGCATAGAGTTGCCATAATTGTATCAAACGTGTGTCCGAACAAGTTGTAACAAAAGTGGATTGAGTTATTAAAATGTATGTCTAAAAAAGCTGTTTCTGTCAGCAAAGCGTGACTCGAGTTGCATCAGCCGAGTGAATTATTATAGAGCGGCAAACTTTCTAATGCATGTTGTACTTCACACAGACTTCCATAAGTATGCTTCAATGAACGGAAGACTTGATTGAAAATCGGGAGAAGAACGAGCCTCATCAACTAAATGTTGTTCGTATCTTAGTTGGAGCATGTAGCTATTTTGCATTCCCACTGCTAAGACACCACGAAAAACTAAAATAATACATTGCGCTAAGAAACAAGACAATCTGTAAGCATTTGTAATTTTACACATTCACCCAATCACGCTTTTCTGTAGAGTAGACAATACTTTCTTCAAGAAGTCTTTGTTCGATTTTATTTTCTCGTAAAAATCAGAGCAGGAGAGTCAGTACTAATTTTACAGATGGTAAAGGCTTTCACATTCTGCTTCCGTTATGAGACCACATGCTATTCATGATGGTTGACTAAATGTCAAACAGGGAGGTTTTGGTTGACTGACCGGGACGCCGGGACAAAGCCGGAACTTTCCCGGCTGAAACGGGACTTATGATATGCCTAGCAGTAGCTTACTTGCAATCATAGGTTTGATAATATAATTTATTTACTCCTTTTCATTTTTGCAAAAGCTACGTTACTTTACGCAGTTGTAAAGATTTTGCCAAAACATTTTAACGCCACATCTTACACAACTGCTGTGACCACAACTGTTAATGTTAAAAAATTTTTGTGACACTTGCAATAGCGTGAACGTAGGTTAGCAATGGTTTAGAGTTATTAAAACAAACATTTTCTCCACAGCCATTTTCAATATATCGTATACTCACTGTGAATAAATCATATACTCAATGTCCAGAATGGCATTTATTTAATTGCTTTGCGTTTTCAGGGGAAATATGTTTATTCCCATCATCCGTATAAAACGTACTTCATGGTAAGCAGAAATATTGGTATGTGAGATAATCTAGAAAATGTGCCCAAAGCATTTCTTCTAAAGATGCCAACAAAATCACCATGATGCTGGGCAAACTTTCGCGAACAGCACGTTGGGATCGAACGGTAGCAATCTACCGTAAATGGCTTCCAGTACAGGGGAAGAACCCGGATAAAACTACTTGATGCGTTTCCCCGTTCTCAAGCCTCGAGTAATGCATTTCTTTATACTTGAATGCAAAAAGTTCCAAACACCAAAGAAGTAAAAAGTGACGTTGCATTCCTTTCCTTGGCGTTTCAGCCAACCATATCTCACAGACCGGTACAATATTCATCTCTAATAAAATCATGCAAGAGGATTTAGAAAACATTAAACATACGATGTTGAACAATGGTTATCTCCAAGCGCTTTCTTAGCGCTTGTGTTCGACATTTTCTCCAGAAACATCAAACCAAGCAGCCACAAGCTGAAAACAAGACAACTGCTCAGGATCAAGCATGCGAAACCAAAAACATGTGGTTCAAAGAAACGTTTATGGGCTCAGCGTGGAACCATCTGAAGTAAATTAAAAACTTATTCACAGTTTAAAACTCGGCAATATTGTCTGAGATTTGGGCTTGGAACGCTCAAACGCGACGCCAATTTCCCACTCGAGGAACGCAAGGTATTTCAAAATTTCAGCCGTCATGTGCACGCTAACAGCCTCTTGTGATAACACGCACGTTGGTCAGACTCAGCGCAAACTTGTCAGCAGAATTAGAACACAAAATCAGAAGTACATGCCTACACCAATAGTACACCGAAGATGCTGGCTATTTCAATGAACCGGAAATCTTGGCCCCCGATGACGATCGTGAATGCCTGAAGACGATTGCGAATATTCTCGAATCGCTCAATGAATCAATCAATTTTATTTCGGGAGATGTGGAAAAATGCGTGGTTCAACAAAAAGACTACGAGGGTTGGCGAAATGACCACGAGGTCAACGCGTGATACAAACAATCACCCCTCGTTTGTTGTCGTCACTGGTTCCCACCCGTTGTTCATTTTCACTGTGTGACTCAAGACACGGTGAATTCTTTTGCAATCGCGGCTTACTGCAATCACCCTTTACTGTTTTCTGTTCGCTTTTTTGTCTGCGCTTGCGCCTCGTCTACATAAACTGTAGTTCACGTTTTATACCTTATTATCTAAGAATGAACACGCTTATTTCATAAACTTTTAAGCTTTCCTTTAAATATTCCTTGTTGCTTTATTGTTTTGTATATGACTAATGACCCACATTATATAGGACACATATCGACGCAAGGATGTATTTGCCAGTTTTTGACAAGATGTTCGAATATATATATCTGGAATTGCGACTTCTGAAATTCAATATTCTGCAACTAAAAGATATTTACAGCTTTGAAGTTGCTACGTTCATGTATAAATACAGCTCCCGGCTACATATAACCATTATTTCAAGCTCATTAGTGATGGGCATATTAGTTTCATATGAAAGAAATTTTTGAAAATATTTAAAGTTCCGAACGCAAAAGTCATAAGCAGCGGTGTATGCAAGCTCTCTGAAAGTTGCAGCTGCTTAAGCAGCGATGAACTCATTTTCGCGGTACCGTAGCAGACAGAAATCAATAACTTTCGCTTTCAGTTGGACAGAGAACATCGTATTGCGGGACCACTGTAGTTTTCGTAAAAAATGAAGGATGACAAAATTCGTGGCTCCTTGATTTAAGAAACAAATTTTGTAACAGTTGAATGAATGCGTGGTTTTGCACATCGCTTCATACGCTTGTGTTGCGTATGTCAAAGCGATGGTATCTGTAACAAATGAGGTTGAAATTTAAATAGCAACAAGTGATACTGTCAAATTCATAAGAACGGAAGCCAACTGCTTGAAAATCTGAAACACTTTGTTCCCACTTGCGCCTGTTCTTTATTTTGATTAAGTGCTTTACTTAGTATGAAAAGGATATTCATCGGGAAAGGTTTGACTGGAGGCAAAGTTCGTAACATCAACCAATGTCTTTTCAAAGTGGTAACCAATCATACACAACTCAAACTTAAAACAAACTCGTCTTTTTGTGGATCCCTAGGCAAGTTTTTGAAAATAAGAATATGAGCGATATCCTCGTGTCATAAAGATTTGCTCAAACAATTGCCTGTTTTCAGAGCAACCACGGTTTTGTGATTTATTCAAACTCTAAAATTAAAATAGGAAAAATGTTCCGGGCATACGTATCTAGACGTTCAGATATCCCTGATTATGCGCACCAACAAAGATAATAGCAAACGTTTTGATTTGATGTGTAAGATCTTAAAATAATAAAAACTTTTCGTTAATTTCCTCCACTTTTCATTGCATCGAATGTTTCCTTTCATGTAACTTTCCTTCCATTACGTTTTATTGCACATGAGGCTGGAAAGACGACTGACTTGTGAACCTTCACCTGGAGTGGAACGTTTTGTACGAACTTCTTTTCGAGTGGAATGTGCAGGCAATTCCACCGCTATAGGGCAGGAAGACATTATGTACTTTTGAACATAGCAATTGGAGCAGTGACAGGTTAGTGGTATAGCAGAATGTCCACTTTTAAATGGAACGGTTTGATGATTCATCTGCAACTGCTGAGTGAATCGCCATAGCGCTCCAAAGGCAAGAGTGTTAACAACTCAACTATCGCCGCACAGGAAGCAAATGTCAGGCTTCGGCACCAATCACTGTCACACTAAGACAAACAATTATTACATTCCCTGTTTAGAAAGATAATCCCATGGCAAAAACAAATCAGTGACTACAGTATATCGTTGCTGATCATATTGAAAGTTCTCTGCTGCGATTTTTTCTTCGAAATGTTGCAAAGAAAAAGTGTTTAAACATTCAACATTTTCCATTTATTTCGCATCAGGTTTTAGTTGGTCGTTGTTCATTACAAACTTTAACACGTACCCTTAACACAATTAAATCAGTAGGACATGTTTTGATGCATTGGAGCAAGTTTTCTTCAAAAACATACTTTTTATGCGTTCCATTGTCAGTTTTTTTAGTCTGTACCCTGGAAACAAAATCAATACGGAAATGTGTTAAAATGCTTAGTAAACACAATAAGAAACTTTGCTTAGTGAGAGCATCCACGAATTTTTTAGTTAATGCAAGACAATGCCCTTATAAGACAAAAACCTTATATAACTGACAAACGTATTTCATATGTCTTTTATAACGTAGTTTGTGTGATTAAAACGTACGATTTTCACAAATTTGGCCTGTGCTTAATAACAAGGGCAACTTTTGTGCCCTCCAAATTGTGAACACAAGTTAAACAATGTTTTACAGGTGTTTTGAGAGACTGAAGTGGTCCCTCAAAGTTTTCAAGCAGTCTCCCAAAATACAGAAAAACTCTCTTTGCTACCACCATCAAAATACACTTAAACCTTGCTTCACGACCATCTCGATATTCAGATGAATTAGTTACGGTTTCTCAAAATCCTTTTGCGGTCAGCAAGGTCAAATCGAAAAAACCTAGAGGTGGAAATGAACAGACATTATATTTTTTCAGAAGATTGCAATGTTTCATTTGATCATTGTACTGTACAACAAGCAGGGAGGCTGATGAGCTCTTGACGTTATAGCAATATAATGTGCAGGGGTCTACGATCGAAAATTTTTCCGTATTGTGCTTTTACAACGGCAGTTGGCTTCATCTCCGTCGTATATCCACGTTTTCTGAGGCTTTCAAGCCTAGGGCGTATTTTTTACAGCTTTTGTAATATGTCTTAGAATGCAGTATTGTTTATCAAAGTGTTTTTGCATGGTTGTATTCAGGGCCAGATTAAGGGGGGGGCAAAGGGGGCAATTGCCCCGGGTCCCCGCTGCAAGGGAGCCTCCGTGATGAAATTTATGTGTTTGAAATAACATACTTGTTTGAAAAATTTGATGTTTCAGAAGGGATACAAGAATACAACTCTATATAATATTCCTATGTTGTGTGTGAATGACGATACAGTTGTGGTGAGGATAACGTGTTTTGCTCCTCCCAATGTTGGTCATGTGCAAACACCGTTTCTGTAATGTGCGCTGATACATAGCTAGCCAATTTTTTGTACTCTTGTGTCTGTGATATGGACAATAAGTCCGCAATAAAATATTATCATTATTGTTAAGCATCTAGGGCCCCCAACAGCAGCTGATTTCTCTAATAGTTTGACTGTCTGCCAGTTTTAGTAATCGCTACTGAATTGCCTACAAGTATTTTCGGTTTTGTTCAATGCAAATATATTTTGTTTCGCTGGTAACTTTTTCCTAATAATCCTTCTGCCATGGGTATGACTCTCTGCTCGCACATCACGCCTATTGCATAAATGTCACCAAAAAACTTTACTATTTGTGTGCTAAAGCTAGTTGTTGCTGACTGCTGTTTAGTATCAATCAATGTTGCCACTGGGGTCAGTCTCGTTAACATCAGATTGTTGCCTTCTTCAACAACAGATAAAATCAATTTTTTACGTTACAGTTTGATATAAGCTAAATCAGGGTGGTCCAACTAGAGGCCGACGGGCCCTATGTGGCCCGCCACAGCGTATTCAGTGACCCGCAGAAGCATTCAGGAAAAATCTGCAAATGTGAAATTTGTTGAAAAGTGTGTGAGGTTACATTTTTCTCACTGAATTGCTTGCGCTGGATAAAGTGCATTTGTACAAGAACAATGAATAGATCGTTTCCTGTGTACCATTTCTGCTTAATTTATTTATTTTGCAATCAAATTAAAATAAGCACGGACCTCCGCTGGGGCAACAGTCTGGATAACCTTTGGGCCCCGGTGTTCGTTGTCTTGACGAGTAGGCTGCATCTGGCGCAGTGAACTCAATACCGCTAAACAAATCTATTATCTATTCGTTAAACCCGGCCTTTTCAAAGGTGCCCCAAGCCAAATTAATTGCCCATCCCTGTTGTATGTAATTTTAATTAGAACAAGCATAGCACCTTTCAATAACAATGCACAATACTAACGG
>Ga0210059_1010744_pt1 | contig 14101 bp, 5 predicted proteins | sample Ectturendosymbi2_FD_188042 | JGI IMG/M metagenome (GOLD analysis project Ga0210059, IMG submission 188042) | Ecteinascidia turbinata endosymbiont from Florida, USA - Sample 2 (SPAdes) (version 2) | ecosystem: Host-associated > Tunicates > Ascidians > Unclassified | place: Key West, Florida... | reverse complement strand
CCGGATTTGGCCCGCGGGCCGTAGTTTGGTGACCCCTGCCCTAGACTAATCCACTGGTGAGGCTCCCTCACCCATTGTTGCGAGGAAAAAATGGAAAGCGTTAATCTATTTGCGAAAATCCGAAATTGACGCTCTGAACGTAAGGTCAGTAAAAACTTCTAAATCATTACTAGAGTGCCCACGATCACTGCGTTTGTTGCTGCCTTCGACTCAAAAGCGTTAAATTGCACGGAATTATTAAAATCCTACTTGGCTAGCGGGAACAGGATTATTAACTGCCACAAGCAAACCATCCGAAATCGCCACAATTGAAATATTTGATAAAACACAGAGTCTACGTTTTTTATAAGAATCGCATCTGTTTTTTCTTATCTGTGTTAGAAAAAACAAACACACTTCGCCTACAGTAGGCCTATATACTGTAGTATGTGTGGCGGCATGAAGACTTTAAAGCACAACGTGAGGACCACGTTGCAACTCGCTTACCATGCCTGTGAAAATCGCACACACACGAGCAAAACACGTCACGTAAAACGCACCAAAATGGTTGTAACAGTTAGGTTCACGACTCTCGTGTTTCTTACTTTTTCAGACTGGTGACAATCGAACGAAAGTAAACTGTCGGGTGAAACGATCTGAGGTTTAAAAACCAGAACCGTCGCCAGAAAGTCTTGAACAGGAGGTTTAAATTTGCGCGAGGGGACTTGACATTCTGAAAATTTGATAAAATCTTTACTGATTTATATTGTTTTATATTTAAATTTGGAAGGGCTGATCTCATCAGTGCCTACCGTGGCGACTGAACTGGTTTAAATTTCGCTTATGCTGTCATTATTGAAATAGGGCATAAAGAATAAAAAAGCTACAATAATCGAATCAAGTAAGGCTGAACATAACACAGTAAACAGTTAAAAACGTTTTGTCCTTGCCTTCTTCATAACAAAATTATCTAAGAATTCATTACAATTTGTTTGCTTAAGTTTGTCACTTGAAGGGCCGAATGCAGTGGCGGTTCTAGGGTATGCAGTGGCGGTTCTACAATGAAAAAACTGGGGGGTCACTGCGTGGCCAAGGAAAAAAGTAGGAGGCCAATATAAATGTTTCTCCTGCATGGTGATTTTTCATTGTAATGAAGATTGATTTGCTATGATGAACCCTATCAATACAGTGGCGATTCTAGAATTAAAAAAGTGGGGGGCGACCGCGGGGCCAAGGAAAAAGTAAGGGGGGCAACATTAATGTCTATCTTGCATGGTGATTTTTTGTTGTTTTGAAGATTAAGTTGCTATAATTAACCCTATCAAACCCAACACAGGCTTGTGAATATCGTTAAGTATGAACTAACGTTGATATTCACCAGAGACACCTAAACGCCACTGTAGATGAAATCACACACGTGTACTGCTTTGTCGAATATTCTGTGCTAACAATTGTGCCAATCCCACATGAACGAAAACAGCTCTACGAAAGTGAATACAATTCGCATGAAAGTGAAATGTTCCAACCATGAATTCCATCTTGACACAGAGACAAGTAGACTGTTGATAGCCAACTGCTTTCATCAAAATATTCTTACTACAAAGCACATAAAAATAGACCATCTGGCAACGGATTGTTGGCCACTGACTAAACCGTTTTTGTGGTATCCTACGGAGATTTTGCGATTGTGGTGTAACCATAGCTCTGTTATGCAACTACGGTACGTACTATTACGGGTGTAATGCGCATCTGCAACGTGGATAGGGTGAGGACTATTCAATTCAGTATGCAGTTAACAGCAGAGGTTTCGGCATCAGTTACACCTAAAGTAACATAGCAGGGTCGCAGATAGGTGTGCATCGGCGTTTAGGGCGTGTACCTGATAGCAAGATGTAACAGCAGGCGTAAAACTTAGTTTGCAGAATATTCCCAACAAAGTCGTTCATTTTAATTCACACTGAATTTCCTCTGACTAATCCTCAAAAGCTGACTTTTCAACCCTGCGTTGATATATGACTATCTTGTCATAATCGAACCACGCACTAACTCTGAACCTAAAAAGATTCAGACAAATAGACAATGATCAATATAATTCCCACACAGATCCCTGAACAGTCTGCGTTAGAATTTTATATCATCATCACGTCAATGTAACTTAATCCTTCGATTATCACGTCGACTGTCAAATTCGTCAACGAAATGATCTAAATCTATTTTTCAGTCAATACCTTTAGGTTGAAAGTAGATCAATCAGGGTCGGATTTAGCTGATGTGGGGCTCTAGGCTAATCCACTTGTGAAGCCCCCTCTCCCATTTTTACGAGGAAAAAATGGAAAAGCGTTAATCTATTTGCGAAAGCCGAAAATAGCGATATTGACGCTCTAAAATACGGTAAAAAAATCGGAAATCATTACTAGAGTGACCCACGATCATTGCACTTGTTGCTAAGCTCGACGCAAAAAGTTCAATGACACGGAATTGTGGAAATTGTGCTTGGCCGGCAGGAACAGGATTATTAATTTCCAGAGGAGAAACAACCGAAAACGCCACGGTTGAAATATTCGAAAAAACACATGGCCTACATTTTTGTAAGTTTGACATCTGGCTTTTCTTATCTGTGCTCATAAAAACCAACCACACTGCACATATGTATGGCGGCATTAAGACGTTAAAGCACAACGTGGGACCACGTCAGGACTCGCTCACCACGGCTGTAAAAATCTCACACACACGAGCAAAACACGTCATGTGAAACGCACCCAACTGGTTGAACTGCTGGGTTCACAATTCGCGTGTTGGTTACTTTTTCATACTGCAAAGAATCGAACGCAACGAAACCGTCGCGCGAAATCATGTGAGGTTCAAAACAGAACCGTCGCCAGAAAGTCTTCAATAGGGGGGTATTACATTTGCGCAGGGGGACTTGACCTTCTGAAAATCTTATCAAATCTCCACTGATTTGTAGTGTTTTATATTTATATTTGAGGGCTGAAAACCACTGATCTTAAAGGCATAAAACCCACCAAACGCGCTTTGGTAATTTTCTTTCTGTTTCTTTATTTTTTGTCTCTTTGGGGAAGTGTTCTACGGTCGTCAATTGGCAAAGTGACTTTTGCTTATTATTCAAGATCACCAATATCTCTGATTTTCTTTGCATGGGAGCAGTACAAACTCACGCAAGTACTCAATAGCAATCTGATTTCTGAATGACTTTCTGAAAGAAAATTAAATTGGAAAGAGTCACATCTCAAAATACCAATCGAGCTTTACCCAATAGAAACCCTGACAAGACAACTGCATTTGTTCAGAAGAAGCAACTATGTTTAGTTTAGGATACTGCTGTTAGCCTTAAACATATAGCTCTTATCTCCAAGAGCCAGGGGAAAAACTTAGCTGAAGGGAGCCCACGGGCAGCCCAACACTCTGAAAAAGTTGAGAAATAATAGTGAATCCGGATGTGGATGGCTATAGCAAAACCCGAAATCACCGGAAAACACTCCGAAAAACGCAAAAAAACAACTTACTGAAAATCAAACGAATTGTAAATACCAAAATACAAGCTAGGTGAGGGCCCGGTTTTTACATTTAGCTTGCCAAGGGGGCGGTTCGCACCCTGTCCCCGTCAGTTACCCCACTTATCAGGTGCATTTCACACACGAACAGTCACAAGTTATTTCGTCTCATGCACTCGTAACAATCGGTACAATTCAGCAAACGCAAGATGCAGCCAGCGTGCTTTGGTTATATCGACACAATAGTCGGCATGCGGCTTGACCAACCGTCATATTGATTCATGGAAATTTGTTGGAAGACTCTGGCGTAATCACTACGAAATCTAAATGGATGAATAAAACTAAATTTCATGACTAATCCTGACATAAATTTTCATAAATATTTATTGAAATGATCATATACCGGCAGTGTACTCTATGCGTTGCCTACCACGGTTTGTTGCAGGCTCCCTTGGATCTTGAGACGCTAGGCTTAACTTAAGCCTATGTAGCCTAGTAAACCCGGCCCTGAGATCAATGTTACCAAATATTTCACTGGTCATTGAATTTCTGGGAAATGTTTTCACTAATTTCATTTTTGAAAAACTTCTCTCGCATGAAGCCTGGTGACGGGAAGAGTTACAGGTGCCAGTAACAATCAAACGCAGCTTTGAAACTAGCTATAAATGAAAAAAACTTGTTCGGGCGATATAGGCAGCATCGACTCCGTCCGAAGCGAATTCTTTGCCAAAGTTATTTCATATTTTAAATCATTTTCACCAAATGAATATGATTTGCAGATTTTTCAAGTGTGAAGCGGAACGATCCCCGGTATGGTTCCACTTGCAACGAGGCTCGAACCTTAATACACTTCGGCCTCACGGGGAAGTGTGCCCTTGTGTTTACCGCCGCCCCAACGCATTCGACCAAAGAAGCGCTTCCCTCGTCTTTGCAGATCGAGGCGTTATCTGTTTCGACTTTTCGTCTTCACCCATCCCAGGTACTTTCATCTGGGACTGTCCCTTCGGACTCAGACGACCATTTCCGGAGAGCATGTAGTGGCACGATGTGACCACTACAAGTGCAGTATTTTTCTGATTAAAATATTTGACCTCTGGGAAAAGAGCTGAAATACACGAAAGAATTGCTTCTGAATCATTACAGAAAATCCGTACAAAATTATACGAGGTTGCAGGATATGTGAGTAGAGTTAAAACTGTAGTCACGAACCACTTCTGTAAGATGTTTCCAAGTGGTATACACAAGGCAGCCTAACGCAATACAGCAGCCAGAATAAATTCAGACAAATTAACTGACATCAATTCTTAATGCTTTCATAAACCGTTTGCTACTGGAACATGCAACAATCTGCTGACAGTAATATAATCCAGTTCCACCTCACACTAAAATGCACGAAAGATCAATCTTCCCACTTTTGCGACTGTTTCTTAGTTTCGAAATGAATTTTTCAATACCACGACCGCGGTCTGACTACATTTCACGAGGATCCGAGCAGCCACTGGTGTGTGACGTCATAATCAACTTTATTTACCCGACGTCAAAAGCATTAACACAGCTTATCATGCATTTGGGAACATTGAATGCAGGCTAGAGGTTTTCTAAATTATCGTTTGAAATATTGCTGGCCGAAAGTTATCTACTGTAGCCTATGTGTCAACCAAACGAACTTAAACGGGAAATTAAGAAAAAAACTGGGGGGGCAAGTAGGGGACCAAGTAAAAATCTGGGGGGGGCATGGCCCACCCAGGCCCGCCCTTAGAATCGCCACTGAGGGTATGGCAGGCATGACACGTGTTATGGGCGCCACATTGACGTGGGCGCAAAAATTGCTTTGCGAAAATTACAAATTTTATTTACGGTTTCTTGAACCTCTGTTTTGTGCCCCATACCACCATAAACTGCAAAACTGCTTCAACACTGCGAACCCATATCTAATGTATTAAGTCGGGCGCATCTAGCCCGCACCACCAAGGATTATGACAAATTGTGGTATTGCGACATAACACAAAAGGCTTTTCAAAGCCTTTCAGGATAAAATTCGCAGTTACAGGAAATGCTTTTTGTGTAATTACAACGACTATTAATTATTTACGTGAAATTGTTAAAATAGTAAACATTCCTAGGAAAGCTCACGGGGCGGATTGAAACACTTTGTGGACCGGATCTGGCTCGTGGCCTGGACTATGCGGACCGCTGACCTGCACTCATAACGAAGCATTGTGAACTTTAAGGGCATGCTGGAAGCCAAAACAATCAAGCTAAAGCACTTTTTGCGTGCTCCTAAATGTAAATAATACAAAGCTTTGTGTTACACAAACCAGACTTAAAACGTCGGAAGGCTGAAGCTATGTGCAGTCTGTTGATCGTTGAGCATTGTTTAGTAAACACATAAGAACACTTGGAAGAGATGGTCAAAAATTGCCTGTCATACAAAGGAAGTAAGCTGCGGTTGCGTTGTTCAAAATGTCGGCAGAAAGAAAATTGTGGACCGAAAAGTGTCGTGGCGAAGGCTAACAATTTCTATCCTTATCCACTGATAGTGACTGCAAGACCAAAAACTGAAACATAGCTTTACAACCTTATTTTATACACCTCAAAAAGAGCAGGTTTTTTGGCAGAATTTCGTTACTTTCAGCAAGTTTTAGCAGAAAATCTGTGACAAATTTTTAGCAGGATGTAGCAGTTTTTCGTGACAACATTTATCAGATTTAGGTGACAACTAGCTGGCAACACTGGAAACGAAACAGGCATGCATGTATGCATCACAGACGATCACTATCCGGTTTCCTGGTTGGATATCAGGCAAAATAATGAGTTTGCAACCGGATACGGATATCCAAAAACTGATTTCAAACGGGAACTGGATACGGATCCGTATATCCGAAACGCTTTTATCGATGGTTTGAGGATTCAGACTTGAAAAAAGTTGCACTTTGCACAATCATTTAGCCTATATATTATCCTCAGAAGCATCTTTTAAGCCTTCTGTGCCATGACTCCGAGTCTGTCTATGGTGTAAGCTCTGTACTGTAGTGTAATCGCATTCCCCCTCTTAATCTGCTAATTGGTCATGCCAAGTTTGTCAGCATGAATCCAATCCTGACGTAGAAAGAGGGGGTTTTAAGTAGCTTATACATTAAGGACGTTGTTTTTTGCGTGCCTGGACTAAGGCTAGCTAGTGTAGGACTACTGTGATCTGTAGTCTAGACTAGCAAGAGCATTGTAGTTCTTTTAATAAATGAAATTATAAATGTGAACTCATGGATGGTGTTAAAATCTAAGCATTGTTACCAAAGAAATGGCTAATGAAAAGCTTGGTGTGGCAACAGAACCGTCACCAGAAAGTCTATGGGGGGGAGGAGCTTTATGTTTGTGCATTGGGGCTTGACATTTTGAAATTTGAACAAACATCACTGTTTTATAGTGATTGATATTTCAATTTGGGGGCTTGAAGCTTAGTTTAGGAGGGGCAAAGCCCCCTCTCCCGTGGCAACGAGACTGTGCGGCAAAATTTCAGTTTGCTTTTCAATGCAATTGCCTCGGAAAAGCACTTAGGTTACGCGATATGTCAAACTTTCTGTTTAGGCCTATAAGTGTTACAGGGCCCAAAGTGGCACAGCGCCTTCAGGTAGTGTCTGTTCTGCTTCATGAGGTAAAACCTGTGCTGGGACTATTTTGCCTTTATTTGAACACAATTGGTTGAAGTGGTCATGTGACAAGTACAATATGCAGAGACAATTGGTTGGGGCTTAAGAGTTTATGGTTAGGATTTACGATCGGCGCAGATGGTCAAGGTTTAGGGTCCAGTTTTAGGTTCAGTGGGTAAGTGTTTAGAATTAGGTGTTAGCCTGCAATTAACTTAATGCAAACAAGGAGTTGCTGCTGCTTGCCAGCCCTGAAACCATGACAACCATCATCCATGCATGGGACTGAGCTATTACAGATGTCATGATCAACTAAGCAGGACATGCACTCCAGACTTGTCATGTGACTACTTCAACCAATTGTGTTCATCTAAAGGCAAATTAACTCCAACAGCTATTTTGCTTCACACAGCGAAATAGCCTCAAGGCAAAATGTACACAGCACAAAAAAATGTATGTTGTGCATCGCAATACACCTTCGGATAGTTTTCGGATCGGATAGTATGCTTTGAACCAAAACAGGATTCGGATCAGATACGGATATCATTTTTCAAAAACAGGATAGGATCGGATGGTAAAAGTACACTATCCGATCATCTCTGGTATGCATGGCAGAGGTGGCCATGGATCCGGTGAGCCAGAGTCGACTGCGGAAGGATTCTGCGTTTTTCTTTCGGACCCGGATCTCAAGCCGGAGTCAAAATTTTTGATAAGCCAGAACCGAAGTCACTTTTCAGTTTCGGCAGTAGCAGGAGTTTGTGTGGTCATTTCTTAAGCAAAAATATGGATAAATTCCCTGTTGAATCAATGGTAGCCGGAGTCTGAACAGGAGTCTGATTCTCGAATTTGAAAAAATTCCCGGCTCGAACCAGGATTCAAAAATTTTGGAACAGGCTGAAAAATTTCTGAAAAATTTTTTGCGTACCCATATCCAATCTTTTTCCGAAAATTTCAGGAATTTAGTATCCGATATCCATCCGTATCCGAATGCGACACTGGCTAAATACAAAGCAAACAGGCAGTGAATATATGTCCACCAGTGTACCTTAAATTTTCGAAAACTTATTAATCCATTGGCTGTAACATGACACTAATCCACGGCAAGTGTGCAGTAGACTCCACTACACTTGGTAGAACGTAGTGAACCTAACCCATAAACATAATACCTAAACCTAACCCCTGAAACTAAACCGCAAATCTGAACACATAAGCTTGAAAACTTTTGAAAAAAGTAAATAAAAACCACTACCATGAAAAGCGCAACCACTACTACCAAAAGGAAAGGTGCCCGATCATGGAAAGAGTCAACGCGAAAGCCATTCACACAGTAAGACACGTCTACTTGACTTAAATGAAAGTGCTGCTAATGTGACAAACTCAGCGTTTTATTATGACTTTGTCACCGCTGGGGGAGCGACAGCCACTTCCAAACAAAAATACCTTGTAATTTTGTGACCCAATCCATAAAAATAACATCACATGTTGTGCACTTCCATTCAGAAAAACAGAAAAGTTGTGTATTTTGCCACCAGAGTTGAAACTCTGGTGTGGTTATTTTTCATTTGAGCTATAGCTCTGGTGTGGTTATTTTTCATTTGAACTGTAGTGCATCCGGCTTTGTCCACTTATAACATTGAGTTCCTGGCACTAGCAGTTGGTACGATGAACCTGGTCGAGTGGGAATTCCTGCTGACTGTGCGAGTGGTCGTGATATAGGTTCTCAGCATTGTTGTTTTGGCTCAGCTAACAGAGACGACTCTTTTCATGAGAAACTGTTTGATGTAAACTGAAGTACTTTTAAGACACAGGTTTACAATTTGGGTTAGGGTTTTAGGTTATATGGCAAAGACGATCCGTTAATCCAAGGATATACTCCTGTACTCCTTGTCATGTGACCAATTCAACCAATCTGGTTCAGCTAATGGCAACAGAGCTCCAGCATTAAGGTAGAACAATCATTAGGTGAAATGAAACAAATATGTTTTGTAACCCTGAGAGTAGATCATAGTACAAAATATAGTAAAACTATGTAGCTTACAAAAACAACAAACTTAAAAACTCTGAAATAGATCAGGGGTGGCCAACAGGTCGATTGTGTCACGGCACGTAGCAACGACTCTTCCTTCGCCTTGTTTAACTGCTCCAGCTGTTCATCCGGTGACCAATAATTGAAAGTAGCTAGCACTATGACAAACGCCCATGCGAAGGTTGCGACCGAGTCATCACCCGCCTTTTTGGCAACTTGTTTAATGTTACGCTGAGTTGAATAACAATTTATATCTCCTATGTCACCCTTTTGCGTCTGCGAACAGGATGTTGGGACAGACCTTCGTCCGCTTTGCAGTCTCGAACAGTCGCAGCAAAGAAAGTTGTTTTTCTGTTTGTGCAGCGCTTAGCACTATAACATGCAGGTCGGTTTAATCTAGACCTTCAGTAACGATTTCAGCTTTACGTAAAATAGACCAAATTTCTGCCGATCGCAACAGCAAGTTTTCCTATTACAAAGACCAAATGCCTGAGCTGTGGTGATCACACCACTTGAAACCGCGTTTGACGATCAGTCACCGTTGAAGTTTGATGCCTGTTGGAATTTGTGACAACAAAGTTTGCCCTGCCTACCCTCCGTTTGTGATTGCTGTAGGGAATAGGAGATTTCAGCCCCTTGGTGCGCGGAGTTTGTGAGGGTCAGGTATAGGCGAAAGTTTGTCAGGCGCGCGTTTCTCCAATGTTCAGCGGACTAGTTCCTCCACAGCTCGCATCTAAGGCTAACTGCCGTAACAGTTTCAAGTGGTGCGATCACGATGGCTCATGGTTTTACATGGGCGGATTTGACTCATGAGGCAAAATAGCCTCATAAGGCAAAATAGACACAATGTCATGAGGCAAAATATACACAACCTTTTGGCATATCCAAAATTTAATGAGGCAGTGTTTATATTGACATCAGAGGCAGAAGCACTGCTGGAGTTATTTGCCATTAGGTGAACCCAATGAATTGGTAGAATTGGTCAAGTGACTTCGGTTAGTGCATACTGGTATAGTGGATTTAACTTTTCGCATTACGAATTGCCGCTTCCTACTCGCTATTGTATAACGTACGTGAGATCTGGTTTGTATCAACTTGTCATTCGCGTCAAGGGATTTCGTGTGTGCGCGCTCCAGTGATGTAGTCGAGACTGTAACCTCCGAGACCGAGACCTGGCTCAAATTTCGAGACGAGACCGAGACCGAGACTTTGTCATAAAAGCCGAGACCGAGACCTCGAAGTTCGAGACCGAGACTCGAGACCTCACATTTCTCTGATGGTAATTAAAGCTAACTCCTTGAATAATGCAGTAACAAAATATCTGGCACATTGCCAAATATCAAGATAATAAAAATCATCCGAAATTTGTGCAAACGGCCGAATAGTGCAAACGTTCATTTTCATTTTCCTCTTAGGAATTCACAACCTCAAACCTGTGGCCTTATTTACAAATTCCATGAAGAAATGCATGGACATTGAAAATGTTGGCAGCGTTAAGAACAGTGGTTTTCAACCTGCGGTCCTTTGCCTTTTTTCTAGGGGTCGTGACAGCTTCTGACAAAAATATTCATATTTACTTCTCTATTTTGTATTTCTTGTGGAACTACTTTTTTTCGTGGCCAAAATAATAGAATTACCTGGCAAAAATGGTAGCCTACTTTTTCATTCAAAATTGTTTTAAGTGTGATTATGACCACCACAATACAGAATACTGTTGCATTTGGCAACGCATGAATAACTTTGTGACGTAACAATGTGATGTGTTTGTAAATTAGATATCTGATTGCTGCAGCTAAGGGAGTTTTTATTCTAGTATTCAATGATATGTGCTGTGGAGTGATTTGTGTACGGCACGGGTCTCTCTCACTGATGCTGCCATGTGCATGAATTTAACAAATGAGTCTTGGTTCAACACAGTGATGTCGTACGTTATTTTATAGTCATTGTGATTTTGTATTGTGCAAACACAACCGCATTTCATATGTCTGACTGGAAATTTTCGGAAGCGGGTCGTTAGGTTAAATTGGGTTGCAAAATGGGTCGCCCTATTAAAAAGGTTGAAAACCACTGGTTTAGAGGTTCTACGCATTTACACTGGAAAAATGTTGGTGAGCCAATTGAATATTCGAGGTGTTTGCCGTTGCAATGCTTTCAATAAATTAGTTTTTACTTAGAAAAATTTCAATTGTTTTGTTCGTTACAAAACAATACCAACCCTTCTGTGTAAGGACAGGAGGTGATGCCCTGGTGAAGGTCCCGTGTTCTGGTCTCCTATCTAGTATTGAAGTAGGCCGATGTTATTTGAGAAAGTGGAGAAGAGGCGAATCATTACTTTTTATTTGAAAACAAGCACAGTCGATGTAGGCCAGTGTATACAGCCCAAGCAGCACTGGTCAAAACAACACAGTAAAGTGGTAACTCCATAGGAAAAGTTGCTTTCCATCATTCAATTTTTTGCCAAGGTGTTTCGTATTTTATATCATTTGCCAATGAAATAACAAACTCTTAAAGTTTTTTTACTATCTACCACTTACTTGTTTCACTGCATTCTTTTTATTTTAACACTGGGCATCTGCACTGACATTCAAATTTATTCGCCACATATTTCGTGTATTGTGGCTAACAAAGCTTTGCCATTTTTTGTAACGCTACCTACACCTTTCCTAATTATTTTTTTCTCCTCACGCGACAAGTAATTGAGTAAGAATTCTCCAAACATTTCGAATAAAGATGTTATAAATTTATAGATTTAAAAAAACGAAAGCACTACTTTGAATTTCAAAACGCAAAATTGTAACTAAATTATCATCCATCCAAACTTGGTCACTTTGTCGAAAACAAGTTTTAAAAATGTTGCTCATGATTCTGCTGTTGACGCAAAGAAAAAAATATTTAGGCCTATTAGAGCAATAAACTTTTTTGGCACAAATTAGGTTTACATTTTGAACCAGCAAGGTAATATCCCACTGCATGCTCTACTGCAGTGGCGTAGCGATGTTAATGTCGCCTGGGGCCGACCATAACAATGCTTCCTCTTTCTACTCCTCACATTTGCTTACAACAATATATAATGAGAGAAAATCATGTATCATGCTTATTATAGCAAAATGGAATAATAAAGCATGTTGAACATCATAATCAAATACTCAGAAACTGAAAGGGGTCTTGTTTTTAATTCTCGATTATGGATCTTGCTTTCTTTTCTTGTTAGCCACCCTTCTCGTCATTACGTTTCCTATTTTTTTTTTGCTTTCTTTACATTTGCATGTATGTATGGCTACATAAATAGCATAGCTGGCACATGCTAGGCTGTGGTTCAGCGGGAAAGTTTTATTTTTTTGTCATTACTTGTGAATCAGTTGGCACCGTGGATTGGATGTGTTTTCCTTAGCAACAACGAAGTGCACAGGTCTAATGAAGCCCTGAAGCAACTTGGGTTTGCTTTTTTGTCTTACTTAGAGCACGGTGATCGTAGTTTGTCAGTTATTTCACAACTGCGGCAGATCTGTTGCAGGTGACCATTGCCTTCGTATTGACGATTTTTTCTTTCTCTGATAAAAAGAAATTAGTATTAGATGCTTTTGATAGGCATTGTTGGGTTGCAGCATGCTGCAGTAGAATGAACGAAGTTCGGGATTTTCGGTGTAGTTGACTAGCAGTGAAATGGTGTAGCACCTTCCCGCTGATTTTATGGCTCTATGTATGATCCCTAGATTTGCTATTTTTTATTGTCAAGTTTTTATATTTTCAAGTTTTTTATAATTTCATATTTGTACGTTAAATTGATATTCACAACTGTTCGAAATTTCCGTTTTTGCTGACACACTTAGAATTTTCGCAACACCGCATGTCGGTTAGAAAACGCAGAAAGGCCGTGAAGCCTATAGCAGCAGGCTACGTAAAAGTGACTGATCAGCCATGACGCATTATTTGCTCTCTGTATAAAACTCTTATGAGCAAAACTTTTCCTCGTGAGTTCCGAGGCATTTTTGAACTTAAAAAAGTCTGCATTACCCAGAACAAAAAAAAACTTCACCAGCGTGTTGTAACACAGTGTTTTGAAAAGCACTTCGAAAAGAAGACATGGTTTCATTTCGCTTTTCAAAAAAGAAACTTTTTGACACTCTCCCACCTCTTTTGAATAAGCCTATGGGTTTCATAACAAAACTCTTGGAAAAAACAGTTCAAAGATAGTCCTTAGAAAAGTACTCCCAGCCTCTCGCTGCAGAGATAACGCGCTGCGGTTTCATTGGTGCATGTACATTTTTTATTGAATTCAGTAGAAATTGTAAACGGCGTAGAGTGCAAATTGTTTTCTCCATCTCGCAAACAAAATAACAGCAAAGAAAGTTTAGCCACTGACCTCGTTGAACGTCTAAAATTTGAACAATAATTTTTAAAACCGTTTTATAAGGAACTCCTTCTTGCAAAACTTAATAAACAAATAACCTAGGCGAAGTCTCGAGACGAAGAGCTTGAGACCGAGACCGAGACTAGACCTGAGACCTTCGAGACCGAGACTTCAAAAAACGGGTCTCGAGACGCATCTTGAGACCGAGACCAGGTCTTGAGACTCCATCACTGGCGCGCTTCACTGCGTTTGCGCATGACCCCGATTTCGCATTTTGCATTGGAACTTATCGTCGTGGTCACCACGCTTTCAGAGAGTCGAGTTGTGTATCGATAGCGCACGGACCACGTAAGCTGTTTCTGCTATCGCACCATCGTAAAGCTTTACCCGCATCACTCCAATTCCTAAAGTTCATAGCCAAGTTCCTCATCTGAATATAGACCAATCTCTGTTCTTCCAGTATTATCAAAGTTGTTTGAAAAAGTTCTTTATCACAGAGTATACTCTTATTTGACAGAACACAATCTAATTGATAAAAGACAATACGGTTTTAGAGAAAATCACTCAACAGAGCTAGCCATTACAACTA
>Ga0210059_1010743_pt1 | contig 14102 bp, 12 predicted proteins | sample Ectturendosymbi2_FD_188042 | JGI IMG/M metagenome (GOLD analysis project Ga0210059, IMG submission 188042) | Ecteinascidia turbinata endosymbiont from Florida, USA - Sample 2 (SPAdes) (version 2) | ecosystem: Host-associated > Tunicates > Ascidians > Unclassified | place: Key West, Florida... | reverse complement strand
GAGATTTTGTCAGTAATGAAAAAATAGTATACAGTATTTACGAAGAATTTCTTGATTTGGCAAAATGTAACATATCCCGAAACAATCACGTTACGTAAGATGCCCGGCCTTCGGACTGTTGTGTAATAGCTTATGTGGCCGTCGGACAAAACTTTTGGAGACTCTCATCATTGATGTTGGAAGGGAGGGCAAGGGGCTCCTTCGCCCCCCTGGATTTTGAAAATTTTATTAAAAAAGGTTGTTTTCTTAGTTTCGAGTGGGAAAAAAAACAAAATTCACCACATTTGACCCCCCTAGAAAAATTTTGGAAAAATCCCCTAGTGCTTGGAAAAAATCCGACACTCATGCCCCTGATATAGAGCTTCAACAAGCAATCTCTGTTTGCTCAAAATCTAGTCAAAACCAACCAAACATAGGATCCATTACAGACAATATTGCTTTTCATTTGGAGTTTTGTAGTGTCTGGCGGTCTTGCATTGTTACGAGCTTTTTGTCAGTGAAAAATTGTACATCAATTAAGTGCCGTTTTTTCTTTTTCATTCTTTTTTTGTAACCGCTTTCAAACAGACGGCCTGCATCTCACTTACGCCCAGATGCACAATATTGTCGTGTTAATGCTGCACTGATAAAAGTCTACAGTAGACATTTGCATTTCCGCTCGTTTCAAGGTAAATTATGAAGTTGTGCCTCTGCGCAGTTTCGCACATTTTTAGTTAATATTGAGTCATCAGACTCGTCATAGGAAAGAGTTGTGCTGGTCCCCCAAAAGCGCGGGGCCCTAGGCCATGGCCTATTTGGCCTATACGTAAATCCGTCACTGCATACACTTGAATGTGAATGGAATTTTTTCTATCCGTGATTACTGCTCGTAATTTTTACCTTGTTCTTTGCCCATTGCCACATGAAACAGAGCATAAGCCGAACTCCTCCCATTCGGACCACGATCCAACATCGGGGCAAATGTTCCAGTTACACTGAACAGACTGAGTAGCGTTCCCAGAGCAATCGGTTGCATTCTGATAACCTTCGTTATTACGTAACGGATGCTGTCTAATGGCATATTCAACAATAGCAAGCCAAACCACCCTGTCAATACAACTGTTACCAAGGATCAGCAGTCACAGGACAATCGCATTCTTAAAAATTCGAATGACGTATGTCAACGCAATAGCAGCTTACTTTTTATATGGTGGAACAGCACGATGCGATAGTAATTTCATTAAAATTCCATGCATATTTTTTCTGAAGACATTTTCACGAGAAAAGCAAAGACACTTCACACAGCTAAATGCATCAACGCAAATATGTAAGTGGTCACTACGTAATCTGCAGTTGCTTACCGCCTTCACATGTCCGAGTTCTTGTGGCTGATCCTCTCCCACACGTCACGGAACACGAAGAGTATGCGCTCCATTCACTCCACGCCCCACATGGTTTTGTGAAAGCGCAACTTCTAGATTCAGATGCGCTGCCACTGCAGTTCTATTAACAATCACTGATTTAGCCAAAGTATGTTGTGACAACATCAAGCATCCCACAACGAATTTTGTTAACTTTGATCAGCACTAAAGTCGCAACATGACAATTTTGCCTTTCCAGTAAAAAAGAGCATAACTGACGGTTGACAGACTTTAGCCCATATCTACTGTATATAAAAATTCAGTGTAGAACTGAATTGCAAGTATGCACGGCAAAGAAAGTGTGTACTGGCTCGTTTCTTTCGCTTTATGTGGCTAAATAAGATTTCCACCCCAAAAACATACCGGAAATGATCCACGAATGCTTATATTTTATTAATTGTCACTTGTTCTCAGGCCCGTAACTAGGGGGCGGCTTCGCCCCCGCTGAATAAATTTTCGGCCCCCTGGAAAAATGTGTCGGATATAGTTTAAATGCTTGGGCCCCTCTCAGAAAACTTTTCGCCCCGCTTAGTGTCCCAAGCTAGTTACGGGACTGATTGTTCTTTCGAAGTCTGATTAAACCGAATTGTTACACATCGCCAGAATTACTTTCTAAAACTCAGTTTACGCAGTACAATGATTGCTATTTTGAAATTCTGCATCATTCAAACACCTGCGAGGTAGTACAAGTCCGCAATCTTTCTTGTTTTCCTCCATCTCCACAAGAAGCGCTGCAATCCGACCACATGCTCCAGGCGGTCCACTGAAACAATGAGGAAAATTTGCTGCTATTGTGACGCAAGCACTCAATAAATAATGAATTTACTGCCGTTTACCAAACTTTTATTCTTAAAATAATTCAAGTATGCAAACCAATCTGTGCAATGTGGACTTCGAGATCTCTGCTCAAACTTGTGCGAAACGCAATGAAAGTATTGTGACATGCAGGCACTGCGTTTGGCGAATGGTTTGCGACAGTTGGTTTGCCCGCTACCTTACGGCAGGCCTTATACGTGCTCCGCAGGTGCGCAGAAAAGATAAAAAAGAACTGCTGTATAACTTACGCTCTTTTCTGAAACTAACCCTCCTCGAATAATGCTCTGTTTCAGTTATTCTGCCTTTTGACTCACATTTAAGTTTAATTCTGACGTGAATTTGATTTTATACTGGAAATGATCCAATCGAAAAGTTCTGACCGGTGATTGATAATATTTGCCGAGGCCGCTTGGCCTTGTGCTGAGTGCATTATGAAGTTTATTGGGTTATTTTCTGAAGCTAATGTACAGTTTTATGATTCATAATTAAGAACAACAAAGTACGACGCAAAAAATCCCTTTAGTGAGCAAGCTGGAAATATAAATATACGTAAATATAAAAAACTCTTTAGAATGAAGTCGAAGACATAGCAGCGCAAAACAATCAACCAATCCAAGAATCATTTTTTAAATGATCAGGCCCTAGCCTCAGAGGTCTGCAACGATGCGCTCACTTGACGCCCCGACAATTAATGAAGACGGTTTGGAGAGATGCAATATAAAAGTTTGTACAGTTTAAAGTCCTTCTGAGTAAAGATCAACAAAGCACCTGTTTGGAAAATAATTTGAGGAGTTATATTGGTGTTTTCGCATTTTGTCTGAAAAGAATTGAGAAAAGTTAAGAGTAGCAACACTATCAAGTGTACAAAATTCAGCAGAACCTCAGGGCAAGGGAGTTTTTTGCATTCTTCAGTTTGTTCGGCCGATCCAAAGCAAGTTGAATTTCCGCTTTCGTGGTGGCAATGCCTTGATCTGGATGTACTTCCGTTACCGCAAGAAACGCTGCATTCGGTCCAAGGACTCCATTTTGACCAGTCTGTGGACAAGCCACAAAACGTTGCACTCGGAAAAGTAAGCTTCCAAGAACCTTGCTATATGAAAAACACCGTTCAGGGATTACTGGTAAAACGGCCTTATTATGGTTATGCTGGTTTTACGCTATTGCTCTGCACTCGGCAAACATGAGAAACATTTAATTTAAAGTTTTTGATCTGCTTTTAATATTAGATCTCAATTTGAAAAAATTGAAAAACATTCTCGTACATGAATAAATGCGCCTATTCAAATTTGTTCAGGTTAAAACAAAGTTCATAAAAACACTTATGTCTGTGTGTAAGCCGTCAGTACAATTTTGATAATATGATGGAGTGATTTTCATTATCAGGTCCGTAACCAGGGGGGGGGGGCGCAGGGGGGCTGGCCCCCTAGAAAAATTTTCGATTCCCTGGAACAATGTGTTGGACATCGTCTAAAACTATTGGATATAGTTCAAAAAATTTGGGCCCCTCTCAGAAAACTCTTCGCCCCTCCTGGTGTCTCAAGCTGGTTACGGGCCTGTTCATTATACCTTGCGGGAGCACGAATGCAAAAGTAAAAGAAACTGACCCATCGAACGTCAAGCAAGCCTTACCTGGGCAGGGCGTTGACGTGTTGCAAGGCATTTCTTCAAAATCTTGCCTTTCGCAAACTTTTCTGTCTGCTTCACAAAACCTTTTCCTTGTCTGATTGCCATGTCCGCAAGATGCAGAGCAAACAGACCATTGAGACCAGCTTGACCACGCGTTGCAAGGCTGAATGCAATACGATTATCTTTTTATTATCTTTTTACGCATGCAGTTAGCGTATGATACGATCGTCATTTTGGTTGTAACTGCCTGTAACTTGGCTGTAAGAGGCCGGAGACAAAGAAGGCGATTGCCCAGTGGCACAGGGAATATATTGCAAAATGGGTGAATTGTTAAAGTAAAATGTGGCAAAAGTTTGTTGAAGCTTTGCAAAGCATCAAAAAAGATAAATTCTGACATGGCCAACGTTGATATAGATTCTATAATGGCCAACCTATGGGCCATGCTCATTGGATCGCTTGAAGCAGCACATTGCACCCCAGTAAGCGCAATAAAGTAAGATAGTAAACCTCACTAATATTTTTATCGATTTTTTGATTTTTTGTTTCGTACAAATCCCTTATCAGTTACCTGTTATTATCTTGAAACAAGCTTTCAAAATGAAAGTAAAACTCTTCATCACGCAGTTAGAAAATGAGATCAACCTGTTTCCGTATTTAAAGGTGCAGACTGGATGTGCTGCTGATAATGGCAATTTGAGAAAGTGCACTATAAAGATCAAGTTATTGCAAGAGTCAATTTCAAAATCGCTTTTTGTGAGTTTTCTAAAGAAGAAGATTGCATTATGACATTATAAACCCATTCTCACTCAGTGAATAAAAGATAATAAAAATACCAAGTAATATACAAATGGAACTCATTGACACGAGAACAAATTCAATATCTGAAACGAATTTTGATGACCTTAATTCAGTCCCTGGTACTTCCGACGTGAATAATTTCTGGCGATCCTTTTCCTAAGTTTCTTAGAACTAAGAAAATTCGCTCAAACTTATGTGTCGTTTTGAAACGACGTACACATGCGAACAAGCAGTTTCGTCCATGAAATTGATTAGAAGCAAAATGAGGTCGCGCCTAAAGGATTCAAATTTAAAGAATTATCTGCTGCTCTCAATAACAAATTTAACTCCAAACATTAAAAAACTGGTGAAATCAAAACAAATTTAGACGTCTTATTAAAAAGAAAGTCAATGGGAAGTTTATTTTCTGCTGTACCAGATAATCTGCTGTACCAAAAATACAAAAATTCCATTTGTATTTGATTATATTACCTTGTAAATAAAAAATGACATGCAATAACATCGTTTGAAGAAATAGCCGATGGTATGGTGCATCGGTACTCGCGTTTGAAAAAGTTGGCGCATGATGTGCTAAAGGTTGGCCACGCTGCTACAGAATGTTGGTCAAATTTATTTGCAATACCGTTTTTGTTGGGTCGTTCACGACAGCAAATGGCGAAGAGTTGTTCAAAACAGGTTGTGATACACACCATGCGTCTGAGGCAAGCACGTAAACAAAAACAGAATTTGGCAAAATTGCCTTCTCCTCCAAAACAAACGGGCGCCCGAACGACCATAATGCCATTACAGCGTTTCATGCATAACATAGAATATTCTCCAAAAGAAAAAATGCTCAGCGTCTTCATCAGTGTTCCCTCTAAGAAGGTTTTACACTGAGCAAATGTTTGCTTTAGTGATCATGAATATTTTAAGCCTGAGTCAACAGAATTCCAAATGAATTACAAACTTTGTGAATTATTAGAGACAGTATAAAATCTTATAAAAATACGAACAACTACACATTCAATTCAAATAGCTTCTTGTTTCCGTGTTTTTCCAATGTTTTGGAATGTTGCAAGTGCGCGACAATGAGATTTCACTGCGCAAATGGTCTGGTGGTTCTGCACATTTGCACACAGGGAACATTGGTCTTCATTACAAAACCAGTGTTTATAATCAGGGTTCCGTAGCAACGTTGTTAAAAGAGCGAGTTTTGTAAACACACATAAAAGCTCGTGTTTTGTCTACTTTTTACGACGTTTTGTCCATATTTATCTCGTGTGTCATATGGCTTTTAGGGAGACAGAGAATAGCATTACCTAAAGTCATAAAAGCGGTGCTACAGATTAGAAACAAACCATAAAACGTTTATTAATTTATCTGGAATAAAGGCTAAACCGATAACTAACCGAAAGCTACATAGTCGAGGCATTGTGCTCGTCAAAGATCGTGAGAACAAGAATAAGATCCGCAGAAACCCACTCTAATATAAACTTCACAAAGTATTTGACATCTCTTAGCCATCAATAAACTTTTAAGTTGATTCTCAACAAAATAGAAGAAGCCAGAGTAAAAAATTTTGTGCTTTTGCCAAATTTTCTACAGTAACTAGAAAACAGTTTGATTTTTTTGAAACTGCTGCGCACAAAGTCAAAACAATACCGAATAGTAAAAACGGCCAAAAAACTTGGTATTCCGCAGTTTTTCCAACATGTTACCAGCGAATCTTAAACGTGGTAAACAAAATAAACTTAATTGCACATTTGGTCCATCCAGAAGTAAATTTAGCAAGTGAAAGGTAGTGATTGTTCAAGGGTGAAAAAACCGAGAAAAATCAGTTTTGCATTCGGATACAGCACAATTTGGGAGTTTATCACAAACGAAGCCTACAAAAAGAAATAGATTTATGAAAGAGGCCAACCAGCTGTGCATAAACAATTTAGTTGATAAGAGGCGATCGTTTTCTATAACCAGGCTAATAGTGGATAACACGAATGTTCACAGACACCTATCGCTCAAAATTGTATGAATACCATTAACGAGCAATTTCGCTGTTCAACTTTTCCTTCCCCTTCTTCTGAGCATTTTCCTTCCACATCGCATAATTTCGTACGATTTTGAGTTCCACTGCTACATGCAGAGTTGCATTCTGTCCATTCACTCCAGTAAGCCCCTCAAAAGGAGAAAATTATTCGATATCAAAATAAGGGTGCTTAATACAACGAAGTTTAATTTGTTTTGCTGTTCTATTTTTTGCAAACGCAATAAGCAGCAATAACGTTTTAGTGTTCGTACCAGTTTAAAATCAAGTTGTTGTGCGCTTACGGTGCATTATACGAAACTTCTGTTTTGCAACGGTGTTTTAAAAATTATATCTTTTCATAACATGAAAACGTGATTATCGAGAACGAAAACGTGAAAGCACATTTTATCCTGAACGTGGAATTAATTGCGCGTCTCATTCGACTAAAAACACTTAAGTACATGATTCGAATTTTTCTTAAATTTAGCAATGACGTGTTCATGCTTGCCGTTTTAATGGAATGGGTTGGCAAAAAGAGCGCCCGAGAGGTTATAACATTCAAAGTATCTTGTATTGTATGGTGAGAAGCCAGGAAATGGGCACCATTTTGAAGGACACGATGGCTGCTTTTTGAACAGGAGTTATTCCTAAATCCTAAAGCTGGCGCCTACTTTAGTGTCCGAGTAGGTGTGAAAATAGCTCAAGCTATTTAAGATAATGTAGTTATACGCCGCGGACGCTTAAGAACAATGGCTGAAAAGGGGTGACTTTGCCTTAAAGGCAAGTTTTTCAGTTCGTCTAATGCTATTCCTGTACACTTTGTGGCGCGCAAACAATACGAGTGCAGTTTTGATTACCAGCAAAAAATCATTTTTTGTAAGAAAACAGATGTTTGACAGAGCCATGTAATAATGACAATATAGTTGTGACCTGGATTTTATGACGACATCAAATAGAAACACATGTTTTGTTTCAAATTTGAAGGCTCTAAGTTTGTTGTGAGCTTTCGAGGAATCTTCCTGCCATGGTTTCATAACTTTGCGATGAGCCAAACTTTTACATATCCACCTTCCAACAGTAAGTTTCCGCAAAGGTTGAGACTTATTGTTGACATGTTTAAGTTGACTTACACAAGCAGCTTGGAAAGAAAGCAACAGGCTGGAATTGAATTAACCTCACTTGGTGTGCAGAATCCGCAAGAATAAATACACTGGATTTTCATGTAATCGTGATATCTTTCACTGTCACATCGGTTCTTCCACTTAGAACAAAGAATGGATCGGTCGAAGCATTTTCCTGTCAAAAGAACAGACCTTATGAGAAAGCCATGAAGATTAATGATCAGTTTGCGTTTCAATTACGTTTCATGATTTAATCAACATTCAGATGCAACTAACGTAAGAATTTGCTGCCACCAGCAGATAAAACTGTGCTTAAAGAAAACTAGTCCAAGTGAGCAAACCCATCATAAGATTAATGACCGCTAAGAGAAAACACGATCCATTAAATTAAGCAGCGATACAGTCACTTGACCTTGACGTTGCTAACATGGGCGTCAGAAGGAGGCCACGGGGGCTTTGGCGCCATGGACTTTGAAATTTGACATTTTCCTATTACATTTTTAGCAAAAAAAGGTTGTTTTCTTAGTTTCGATCGGGTAAAATGAAATTTCACCACTTTTGCTCCCCCTGGAAAATATCTCTCCGACGCCCATGTATGCGAACCATGCAGTAAAGAGCGCAAAATCAAAATATCAAATCTGAATTTAAAGGTGTTTTCCAGAGTATCCAAAGCCGTCAAAACTTAGCAAACAAGTAAATTGAACCAACCAATTTCTTTATCAATATTAAACACTTTTATAACAAAAATATTGCAATGTTTGGTTATTGTTCAAAAAAACAAAAATTTGTAAAATAGCATTTGACAAAAGCAGTAATTAAACCAAAAATCATGTTCAGTTTGATCACACTAGTTTATTGCAAAACATGAAACAACGGTATGGCGTTATAAAACACGTATGAAAACTTTGCTCAAAATTATCTCTAATGTTTTCGGAAACGCATTCTAACACAGCCTTTTGCCAATCAGTGCAGAATTTCACGCAGCCTTACTTAAATAAATATGATACCTTGATTTGGTTCAGTTTGTCGACCACACGCATCTTTTGCGCAAGATCCAGACATGACACTTGGTCCGAAGCACCTTGTACCTTGTTCGCAGGATCGTGTCCTGCTTCGTTCTCCCGTGCCGCAAGTCTTGGTACAGGCCGACCACATGCCCCATGCACTCCAAGCACCTTGATAAACATGTGAACAATACGTTAATCTCCAAGACCCGAAAATGAGATTGAAATCATGCTTAAGAACGCAAACTGAAGGTCAGCAACAGAGAAGAAACGAGCTCGCGTTTGATTGTTCATTGCAATATTTTTTAACCGGGGTTCCGCGGAAATTCAGGGTTCCACGAGTGTCAGTGTTTCCGTCGAAACAGACCGAGATCGCATCCATTTCCAACATTGCCGCTGACCTTTCCAGGCGTTCAGTCGAACACTGAAATGAGGGAAATACCTACTGCGCCCACACGGAATTGAACGTTATCATCGAGCGTTGATGCACTCGCGTCTCTATTGTGATGAAACTACTGACAGGCATGTCGATGCGCTACTTCTTAATCTGCACGAATAGAGTGCATCGTAAACGAAACTTACGCGCAAGGTTAAAACTGGGAAGCCTAGCTATTACGTGCCAACGGAACCAGAAACGTCACTTAGGAAATTGAGAAGGCATAGCTGCGCTGGTAAGGCTGTATTAGTGGTACTATTGAACACTTAAAAGCACTAGTGTTTCTGTATGCTTTCGAAGAATCAGTCGACTGCCATCTGCTTTCGTCTTTTTGCGATGATTCAAACTTGCACATATCTTGGAAATACTGTATAAAACAGTTGACTACATTAATAGCGGGGCACGTTAAGTATAATTACAGAAGCAAAATTAGCAGCATTAGGATTGGAATTAGGGCGGGTAACTCTTCGAAGATTCCAGCTTTCTTCGGACTTAACTCCACTGCAAATCGTTTGCGAAGTAGTGAACATTCCGCAATGAAGCTATAGCTCTATTCGGTTATTAGTTATTCTTTAGTAACGTCAATCGTTGCCGGCCTTAATCCGTTGCTTGTTAAGGGTAAATTTAAATTTAAATTTCAGTTCTGTTTATTGTTCCCATTAATTTTCGCAAAATTCTGTCCTAATTGCCATTATGGACCGATTTGTCAAGAAACGAAAGCTAGAAGATGCCATAGTTGACGACGAGACTCAGATTCCAAATCAGTCGATTGAAACTGTTGGCGTTTCTCTCATACCTCATCCATTCAGCCGACAGTGCCGAAAAATAATGTCGTCAACAAGCAACTCAAAGTTTGTCAGTATAGTGACAACTACAGTACTTAGCTCTGGGATTCATTTGGACTGGAAACCCTAACTCCCTAACCGCTGTGCATTGTTTGTGGGGAGGAACTTGCCAGCTGCGCCACCTATTCCTGAAGGAAATCAAAATTTTTTCTCGTTCTATGATTAAACATAAACGCGACATTTTGTCCATCTGTTTTATTAAATAAATAGGACAGACATTGAGATTATCACACAGGAACCCCTGAGCAATGCAAACATTTGCGGGAGTTTCCACGCCAGCCGAAAGATTGGAAAACACTGGACTATTGTATAGAGTCGCTTTTAAAATACCCATCACTCTGGAGACCGTTGGAGTAGAAACAGTTGCAACAACAGTATCGATAGGGTTTGTTCCTGAGCAACTGCCGCAAGTTTCTGGACACATGATGGAAATGTAGGAGTCACTGGTGCCACAATAGCCACTATATTCTCGGCACTCCTCTGGAAAGAAGTCATAGCACTTTTTCGAAGCGACTGAAAACAAATAATATATATGTTTAAACTTAATTGTCTTTTAAGCTGATAAAAAATTTTCTTAGTTCAGCTTTTCTGCAGTTTCTTGGTTTCCTTTTGTTTTTTTGCAACTAGTAAGAAAAAAATGGCTGTGTGTCTTGAAACATAACTTTTGTTGTTAAGCAGTGCTTCTCTTAGAAAAGAGTTTTTCATTACATTTGCTGTGCGAACAGCCACACTTGTTAAATCAAGCAATGATAACAATGTAATACTTAATCGAAGCAAAATCTTCAAAACACCCAATTCCAGTCTAGCAATCTTCACAAACATATGATAAAGAAAGCGTGTTTACACATTGTTGTAACATCGTAAAAGATGATAGAATTGCACTGTCTGTGCAATTTCAAGACATTCCTGGTTTATTTGAAACATGATGTGTTTATGGGATTGAAACTGCAGACAAAAATTTGAGCACGATTCTAAAAAACGTTATTAATCCAACTTCAACAAACACATGTGCGTTATTTCTTCACGTAATGCCAACAACGAAGAAGTAAGTATTGGTTGAGCTCAAGCCCGTAACCAGCTTGGGTCACCTGCGGGGAGCGAAGAGTTTTCTGAGAGGGACCCAAATTTTTTATACAATGTCCAATAGTTTTAAGCTATGTCCAACACATTTTTCCAGGGGGGGCGAAGCCCCCCTGCGCCCCCCTAGTTACGGGCCTGGTGGAGCTTACCTAAAATAAGTTCATTGCTTACTCTAATTAAGTCTCACTGACCTATGCAACCGTGGATGTAATCGCAACAAAATGCAAAAAACAACGGTTCGCAACAAAATGCAAAAAACAACGGTTCATGAACTGTTTATTTGGAGATAGGTTTACATTGTTTAGTGCATAGATATTGGAATCTACGGCTTTTTTAATTAATACATCAAACTGGAGCAAGTTAACGAGGCAACATATTGACATAGCTGAAGAATGCATTTTTGTTAGTCACGTTTTTTTCCGTGAAAGAAAAACCACTAAAGGAATCGCGGTAAACTCTGCTAGAGTGCTGTTACTTGGTCGCAACGGTAAAGGACTATGACCGTTGTTTGACATCCCTTCTTGATCATCGGAGGCCGTGCAAAGTCCACAGGTTTGTGGACACATTTTCATGATCCGGATTGAAGTACAAAGTCCAGAAAATAGTCGGCACAACATGAGCTCACTACCGTCACACGAATTGTCTGCAAATAGTAAAACAGTGACTTTGAATTTGAGATTGTAAACTACCACCGAAATACAAACGTAACTAGGTTGGAAGGTATAAATCGCCTCTGGGGAGCGAAATTGACTTGAAGTTTGACTAACACCTTAAACATTAGTAATTAAAAGGTCATAATAGTGCGTAGAATTTGAAAGTGCAGGGCAAAATAACTGTTAGATTTGACTTGACTTACTGAAAAACGCTAAGCCGCTTCCGAGTTTTGTACTTATAATCTTGATGATAACAACACAAAGGTATTGTAAATCTCCAGTTACTTTGCGAAGTCATGCAGAACACTGAAGCGGTAGCTGGTCAATAGAAGTTCTAGGCGTTTTTATTTGAAACTTACAAATTAAACGGTTTTGTTTGCTAATGAACTCTTACCTAAATCAGTCTTTCGACTAGTTACAATTCGTGGGCAGTTGTCACATGACTTTGCGCAAAGGAACCGGACGTTTTTATTCGACTTGCAAAGTCCCATAGTTTTCACGAGGATGCAGTTGTTTGACGAATCCGTGCAAGGTGCCTCTGAAGATTAAAGTTTTACCACTGGAAAACTCTCAAAAGTGTCGTAGTGTTAAAAGACTGAAGTTGTAAAACAAGCCCCAAACTGTTAACTTGCTCAATTAGTGTTTACTGTGTAGAGCCACTCCATAACCACGTGTTACTTTCTGTTACAAGAGCAAGCCAAAAGTTGTACAAATGCTACATGAAAATACAATACAATGCGCTTGCAGAATTCATCAGTGCGAAACAGTTTTTGCAGTAAACCAACAGAATAAACGGCCAATAACCATAAAGTTGCAATTTGGTACAAATACATAAAAAGTTCTAACAGCAAATCAAGATGTTGAGTCAAAGTTTTTACCGTAGGTTGCATTGAGATGTTAGTACTTTGAAAAATTGAAAACGTACTTATAACATTTTAACGCTCATTCCGCAGTTTGACGATATGCTTAGCTTTTCTCACGTAGTTTTTCAGGCGTTTCTAGAACTTGGATACAGTAAGGTAAGGATCGCTTATACCAGGGTTCTCAACCGGGGGGAATTTCCCACCAGTGGGAAATTTTGTATTTGCAAGCGGGGAATTTTTAATTAGGATTTTGTTTAAAATGTAATATAGTTAAACATGCATTAGTTGTTGCGTCCAGTTCTGTAAGTTTATTAATTGTTTTGTGGTGTATCACTCCCAGTTGCTCTCTAAACTGCCACCCATTTATCCGCAGCACACAAATTATAGCCATTGTCGGCTCTGCACTTCATTCAGAAGAAAAGTTAGTTAATTACAAATAATTTGGTATTAATTAAATTAGAGGCCAAAGAGCTTATCAATTGTGAAGAGTTTAGTTTCTTTCTTAGAGTACTGATGTAAAAGTGTTCTTTACAAACTAAATTTCTAAGGGTGAATTTTATCTGTGAATAACAGTTAAAGGGGTGCATGAGATAAAAAAGGTTGAGAACCACTGGCTTATACTAAACAGATAAAGTGACTTTTTCGTAGTGGAAAAGTGAACATTTGTATATTTTAAAACTTCCTGGTTTAAACTGCAGTGGAAAATATGGAAACTAAGCGATTTTTTAGATTCAGTTTATGCTTAAGTTAAATTGTAACAAAATAAATTTTTCTTCGCGTATCTTGAGTCAAGCTCAACACTAGGAACAAGATTTGATTTATCCTGAATGCGTACGTGATGTATATGTTACATCTAACTTACAGTGGGTTTAAAAACACCTCCACCTCTATTCATTTATGGCAAGATTTGTCTTAAAAACGGATTTTCTAAACGCTAAGTAAACGGATTGGTTTCGAAGCACTAGATCATGTCATGTAGAAAAAATGTTCGCAATTTAAAACGTAGGCTATTCAACAACAGTACTGAAAAGATTTCGAAGACTATGCTCACTGATGCTGCTTAAATATTTTGCACAAAATTTATTTGCATCAATGTATCAAATTTTCTGGTACCAGAACACATTAGGAGTAAGCTCAGGTTGCGTAAAATCTCTGGAAAATGAACGGAAAAATGCTTGCAAGCAATTATTGTTATCCTCAAAATTTTTACTCCATGTTTACTGGGAAGATGCTTGCTGTTTAGACATAAGTTTGATTGTGAAAAAAAATAATAAGGTAAAACAACATTTTACAAAACGAGTCAACACAGGTTAAGTTAGGTGATGCATAGCACATAGTTATGACTTTGAATTTAGGCTTTGTGCGAGTCTTCGCGACTGCGAACAGTATACTGTAGAAGTGCTTTGTCAAAATCATATTTAATATACCCGCCAGTTGCACATCACACCAACGGCACTA
>Ga0210059_1010742_pt1 | contig 14102 bp, 10 predicted proteins | sample Ectturendosymbi2_FD_188042 | JGI IMG/M metagenome (GOLD analysis project Ga0210059, IMG submission 188042) | Ecteinascidia turbinata endosymbiont from Florida, USA - Sample 2 (SPAdes) (version 2) | ecosystem: Host-associated > Tunicates > Ascidians > Unclassified | place: Key West, Florida... | reverse complement strand
GTGCACCAGGAAATCTGTGAAACGAACTATCAAAGTGGTGAGAGCCAAACGCCTTGCTTCGGCTTGGCAACTTAAAATGTCAGGCAGTTTTAGTCGGGAGTTAGATCAGTACTCATACAACGACTAGGCTGCCTCGTTGGTAGCGTTTGGGGAAACCAGCATCTCTGCATGCAACAACAGCATTCCTCGCAAGCAACGTCTACGCTGGGCAACACCCCAAACCTCAACATAGGGTTCCTACACCAAAAGGAAAACCCTATACTAGTGATGTTGTGACTCGAGTAAATGACTTGACTTGACTGAAATGTCTCGGGCACATAATTGGTGATCACTATTATAATGACATCTGCTGCAATGTTCTTGAATCTTCTTGGGTTGAGGCAGGGATATTCGGAGCTGTGAATTTCTGGAAAAAATATAAATGTGTAATTTTTAGGTGAGTCACCCATTAATTGACTAGGCACCTCACGCATAAACTCTTTTGTCAGGTTCCGAATGTATAAGGTCCTTGTTAAATTTAAAAAAGAAAACACTGCTCCAATAGAATGTGTGTTTTGACGTATAAAATGATAGTTGTCTAGATTTAAAAAAATGCATGCGTCTCAGCGTACCATGAAAGAAGTAAACTTGTGCGTTCCAATATACTAAAAACAACTGAAGAAGTCTTACGCTAAAAAAATACAAATAACTTAAGTGAACCTACGCTTAAGAAAAATAATACCAATAGAGAGACATGTTCGCCGCCGCGCAAAAAAACTTTTGCACTCCGATGCACTTAAAGAACCTAAGCAATTGTATGCTTAAAAAACATGTGCTTCAATGCACTAAAATGAACTTAAGCAATTCTATGCTTAAAAAACATGTGCTTCAATGCACCAACAAGAACTTAAGCAATTCTATGCTTAGAAAACATGTGCTTCAATGCACTAAAAAGAACTTTGGTAAAGTGACTGTTGATTATTTCCAGTGTTTACTTGCAATAATAACTGAACGATATAAAAAGAATGGTAACGCGACCACTTAGAAGTAATGTTTTGTCATTCCCACAGATATAGTTGTTAATTATCCACAAATAAATGATTCTGAAATATCCACAAAGATATAATTCTGAATCATCCACAAAGTTCCACAAAGATATAATTAAACTATCCACTTGGGTGTAACTGTAGAATATTGCTAATGTTTACCAATAATGATAATAGTTAGATATCTGAATTTCATACCAAAATCGGGTGTAGAAAAAATGGTGACTGCACACAGACCTCCAACACTGGTACATGAAGGATATAAAAAGAGCACTACTTCTAGCTCAGGGAACATAAAATCCAAAGAACGCCATCGTTTTTTGTGACTGTACCACAATAAAAGTAAAGTTGAAAAGATTTTGTCTCTCTTTAGACTATGGCTTGAATACTGCTGCGGCTGTAAGAAGCCGTCAATACCCGAAGCCAGTGAGCATGTAAAGGGAGAAATTGCACGTTGAAATATTCTTCTTTGGCTATTTGGTTGATATTATAGATTGTTTCATCCCAATTATTTTTTAAGGTGTTTCGTCGTTGTGCTTCAACGGTTATATTAAAACTTGTTAAAGTATTGACTGATAGTTGATCGTTGTATAGAGAGCGAAGGTAGAGTTGAGTTGTCGCAAGTGTAAGGATTGTTTGCAGTCGGTAAGAAAAAAAGTCATTTCTGTCTTCGATTTTTCGTGGTGCCTAGTAGACTTCGTTTTCAGCAGTGTTCAAAGTTTATGTGCTGTTTAGTATTTACAGTGTCTGTCGAAACAGAAAACATTTGCATCATTCGTTCATCTTAGAAGATATAACCTAATAAATCATTTTGTAACAATCAAGCGAGTTTTGTTAATGATTGCGACTGATTTTACATGTAAGATAAGACTGAATATTAGTGATATTATTTCCACAGTTGTTAAGACGCCAAATACAGTAAAAATCCGTGTCTCATTAAGTTGAATTGTGGATTGTATACCGGAAAAGAGATTGTTCGTCAGATTGTAGATATTGCTGAAACAGTCTTCATTTTGTTGTCTTGATAAGGTTGCATTGTATGGCATGGAAGTTGGAAGAGCAGATGGTACTAACAACGTCAGTGTGAAGATTAAAATATAGATCATTTTTATTGGGTCTAGAAACAAAAAATAATATTTGTGGTTTATATTGTGAATATATATTGTTGATTTTTCCTCTCCCCCTCTCTCTATTTCAAATTTAATCGTTCAAAAATAATATAGGTAATTAGCGTCACGTTTGGGTTTAACATTTCGTCCATATCTGGTGGTTAGTGATTTTTGTGGTGTTTCTTGGAAAATTGGGTTGTTTTTGGGGTGGTGATGTGGAGACGTCATTAGGGAGTCTTTTGATTCATCCTGTTTAGTTGGTGAGTTGAGAAATGGCTTTCGTGCATCAATGTCTTCATCATCTGGGGGTGTGGTTAAGAGGGGTTCTTGTCGAGTTTTGTCTACCTGGTTGTCTTGTATTTCAGCCTGTGTGTTTGCAGATGAAGGAGATCTCGTCTGTCTTCCCTAAAAACATTAAATGTGAAAGATTGACTCACGGTCGAGTATTATAAAGTATAGTATGCGATTCATCCAGAAGGATCACCATAATTGGCCTAGGAAACAGACCTCAAAGAATGTTATAATTCTTTACAATTAAAAAGTAAATGTAATGAGAAAAAATTGGTTATTCTTTAGACTATGGCTTGAACATTGCTGCGGCAAGAAGAGAAAAAAGATTGATGAAGAGAGAAAGAGTGTGTTTGAGAAAGAAAGGAAGAAAAGCCGGCAATGTCCGAAGTCAGGGAGTAGTTAAAATTAGAATATGTACGTACAAATATCATCTGAGCGAATGGTACAAACATGCACTTCTAATGGTTTAGCAAAAACGTGCCGTGATATGCGCAAGTTTTTTGGCACGTTTTCGTCTACAGAAGTGAATTTTTCACCTGTTCCTCCGATCTCCTTGTGTCTTCATCATCTCCGATTTGAACTGGGTGCAGGTGGAAATATGAAACTCTTTTATTATGTCCATCCATGTCAATTGTCATGGATCTATCATGACGTAGAATTATCTTGAAGGGGCTCTTATATAAGGGTGATAGTTTGTGTGTTCTCTGTAAAAGTTTAACATATGCATGAGTGGCTGAATACCACAGTGGTGGTAATTATTCTTTCTTTGCAGACAGTTGTAAAGGGGGTTTTTCAAATCGTGGAACACTCGAATCTATTGATTTGAGAATTCCTGGTGTCGTTAAAGTGAATCCATAAGCACGAAAAGCGGGTGTTGTTTGATAGTCTCTTTCATATTGTGAAATAATAGGAATAATCACAAATGGAATATATAAAGGCCAAGAAGTTGGATCTTCATACGTTTTTAGGATGGATTTCATAGTGCGATGAACACTTTCTACTTTACTGTTACAAGCAGGGTTACCTACTAAAGTAAAACAATGTTCAATGCCCAATATATTAATATTTTCTTTCCGTAGTTTAGATCTGTACACAGATTTGTTGTGTGAAATGATTCTTTGGCTGACGCCATGTTTGCGTAGTAAAATACATGGTGCAAATTCTCATAATTCAAGAAAAGATATGGTAGAAAGTCTCGTAATGCAAGAAGTCGTGTGAGACTTCTTTCAGGTTGAAAAATAAGTGGATTTTGTTGGGTTATGATTGCAGGTAATGGAATTTATTCTGTTTCTGTCATAGTATTTAAATTGTTTTGTGGTTCCGGATGGGGGGGAGGTATCAATGAGATATTCACTTTTTTTGCAAATAGAATAAATCCCTTGGGTAGTCATGGGTATATTTTGCACTTATGCCCGCCCACCTAGATGCGGTTTGCAACACGTACAATCTGTCCACATAGATGCAGTTTATACGTTGTTCACATAGATACAATTTTAAACTTTGGCCACATAGATGCAATTTAAATTTTGCCCACATAGATACATAAGTGCTTACCCATTTGTGGTTCTGCTAGAATATCTCGTTAAGACGCCATTTGATTACGTCTATTCTCTGCAATTATCGGACAATCTTTAATGAAGTGTCTGGTGTGTTTACATCTATAGCAAAGACGATGCTGATGTCGCCTTTTCTTTTGTTTGATCTGGAATCCGTTTTTGGGTCGTCTTGATCGACTAATGAGTTGTTTAGTGATGGTTTCATTGGGTTTGCAAGTTTTTATGTTCTTTAAATTTGAAACCGTATATTTGTGTGTCATTCCATCCTCCTGTTCATACGTTTGTGTAGCTTTTGTTGCCCTTGGAGGATTGTCTTGTATACTTGGAGTCGGTTTCTGCACGTTGATTGCACTTGGTTGTTGCTGTTTGACCGATGGACTTATGTTCCCTAATAATAGATTAGCCGGTGAAGACAGGAATTCCTCCTTCTTTCTAGGTTGGAAAAATTGCTTGAAGGGTTTTAGTTTAGGCATTTTAGTTTGTTTCCTAACTGTAATGTATGAAATGATTTATTTAGTTAACAGTTCGACTGAATCAATTTGGAGGTTTTAGCACAATAGGTTAAACAGTTTGAACCGATAGTCGAATTTTATGAAAAAGTTGTTATAACTTCTGCAAACGTTTTTATTTCTATCTTGATTTTTTAGAATATCAATGTATGGCAACTGGGATTCACAAATAGTGTGAGTCGTAACCTTCACCTGAAAGAAAGGAGAAAAATGGAATGGGTTATATTGCGGTTTTAGCATAAACTTATTGCTTTAATTGAAGAGTCATTCTAAAAGCATTTGGTACTTAATCATCACGTATTCTGCAAATAGGCCACCATCAAAAAACTTTGCAGTATAGCATACTTGTAGCTTGAAATAATATCAAGGCCACTTTGAGGTGTTGATTTCATGTAGTGTTAGTTATCAATGTGAACGCAAGCGACAAAGAAGGGTGTTTAGAGCCTTGCAAATGGTAGTATCTCGCAGCATAATGCTATAATGATGTCGTGGATAGACATCTTTTAAGTATGTGTTAATAGCTTTGAGTGTTATCCCAATTCTGTAGGCTAGAGTATATGGTGTAAGGGGTGTTTTCGCAACAGACAGTTTGATTACGGTGGGATAAAGAATTCGGTTGTTGTTATAATGAAGTGTGTTGCTAAGGCCATTGTGGAGTATTTGCCACCTCTATGTCTTCCGTCGTAACGTTTATAAACAAGCTACGCAGAGGTTTAAGGGAATTTTGATATCGGACGTAAAGGTAAGACTGGTTTGGCAGGTAGATTCATCAATATTTCTCATTGTTTTTATCCAAGTTGCTGGAAAACATTTAGGGATATGGTCAGGCGAGCAAGATTACAGGAACTAATGGTTGAAGATTATGTGGTATGTTGCAAATGTAGTCTACATATTAGTGAGCAATTATAATGTCTCACTAGAAAAAAATTGCAAGTTAGCAGGAATGAATTTATGAAAAAATTTAAGTATAACATGTTAAATATTTAACATTTCGTTTCAAACATTTGTTACTATGTCCTGTTTCTGTCTTCTGCTCGACCGTCAGACTGTTAAAGCAACCACACAGAAGAGAAAACATGCACAAGGCAGAGAAAAGTACGTGAAGAACGGTATGGTGCCAACGAAAGGGAAACACATTTCGAAAAAAAGCAACACATTTAGTGATCATCTGCAGTATTGGAAAATTGCGATGACTGTTTGGCCATTGGATGTGAACTGTTGCAAGACAGTTATCTCTATGGCCAGCGCACATTCACAATGATTGCTTCAGCAAACCAGGTGAGCTTTCAAAAATCATAAATTGAGTTCATATGTGCAACACACGTTTTTTTGCAAGCTCTTTGGATTATTTCCAATAATGAGATAAAATCTGGACCACACAGGTTACTTGCATTGAGGTATATTGGTTTGGGGCTTTCATTAAATTCTGTATAGCATTGTTCAGAACAACAGTGTTCAACATGCTCTTTTTGCAGACAGTTCACACAGCATAACACAGATGCTGTGAAACGAGGTTTTTCTCCTTCGTTCAATTCTGTGGTGGTGTATGTAGCCGTCTGCTTCTCAAAGGAGATCTGGCAGTTGCAGATAAGTTGGGTGAAGAGTGGAACATCTGCAATCAACGAAGTTTCCACTTTGTAATAAACAATAAAACTGGAAGGGACTTTTGAGGTATAAATTAACGGTAATATCATAATCCATGCCACATATGCATAGTAAAACATGCGCGTGATAGTATCTTATGTGATCAGTGTTGAAACGCAATAATTCAAGAGGAATCGAATGAGAGATTCAAGGTTATTTGCGCCTTTTGAAAAAGTCCGAAACGTCCCTGGTACTAATCACTGGCTTAGCCGTTTCAGCTGTTGCTATTTGAATAAGGATTTTTATTTGAAGTGCCATTGCAACCAAGAAGTTGCGTGTATATAGCGTTCAAGCTCTTTTTCCTGGAAATTCTCTTTTGCTTAAAGCGTTATTCAGATTTATAACAGTCATAGTGATCAGTTCCGTAAGAACAAAAATGCATATCGTTACTATGCCGCCACGAGATTGAAAAATGTATTATGCAGCGACAGGATTGTTGAAATATTAATGCTGAGACTGCTATAAAAGGGGAGTTTGGCCCGTCCAGGTTCCATGCATGATGTGGCTTAGCCCGTAATATGGTCTGAGGTACTGAGCCGTAAGTATTTGAACCATAGGGTTGTATGAAAGACTTTATTAACCGTTTTTCAACAACCAGCATTGTTGGGTGAAAAATTTTGAAAAAGATGAGATGTTTAACTTTCAATGTTAATATCGGGAAAAACATATCGAACAATCTGTAATAAATAAGTAAAAAGAAAATTGAATAATTTTGATAGTAACAGTATGGAATTGCTGAATTTTGTAATGTATTTGTAGAAGCTGAAAAAAAATTTGAATTTTAGAGTTGATCGTAACTTAACTTGACCAAAACAAGGTGGTTTCTTCCGACTTCTCTATTGGAATTATGTGTTGGTTATTCTTGTCGTGTGATGTATTCATTTTTTTGAAAAAAAATATTTGTAATAGAACATAGCCTTAAATTATGTTCACAAAGCACAAACATCATATGTGTGCGTTCTTAAGCCATTTTGGATTTGCCGTAAAGAGGGACCTGCTTTGCAGCAGATCAGCAATGGCGCAAGTTTCCAACTGATATCAAACTGCTTTTGTGATCAGTCATAACCGTATTGCCTTTTTCTTTGAAAGAAAAATGCTTTTATCTCATGAGATGAGGAGTTAGGTGCAAAGTACCAGCAGCATGTTATTATTGAGTTAGGCCAGAAGCTAATTATTGGTGTAGAAAAAGAAAGATATGTGTATGAGTGATACTGCCTTAGATAGTTTAGTAAAAATGCGGAACGCTGCGTAAAATAACCTGCGAAGAAGGTACCAAGTGTTTGAAAAATTGAAGTGCGAGCTGAAGGAAAATTTAATTCCCAGATTGGCTGTATAGGATCGATGAGGATCTTTCTCAAAGTCTGTTTGAATGTTGCATTTTACACTTGATGCATATAAATGCTGTATGGCAAAGCTTATGTAGGCGCTACAAAAAAATTATTCGCGCTGCTAACATTTACAGAAATTTTTGAACCCCAGAACTATTCAGTAATGCTGAAACATGAAGAAATACGACAGAAGTATCTCTTTTTCAGAAAAAGACTACATTATTTTGAAGCTGAGTGAATTATGCCTGGTTGCATTTGCACAGCTCGCAAAGAAGAGTGAAAAGACTATTGTGACTTTGTGGATGTGGCGCACCAAAAACGTATTTCACTTGGCGTAATCAGGTGACTATGACTTTATCGCAGCTTGCCAAGGATGCTTCAATTGTATGCGCAGACTCAAATTCATACTTCACGCAGTGGCGTAGCTAGAGTGTGGGCTGCCCGGGGCGGCCTTTGAATTTGGCGCCCCCGAAGCCCATAAATATACGTATTGAACAGTGACTCCCTCTTAAAGCTTTGTATATATTTAACTAGTTTTTGCACCATTATTATACTACAGTACTCTCTCACATGCTCAAATATGGTGTTTTATATACACACCAAAAAACTCAAACATTATAAGTAACATTTAACAAAAAGCAAAAATGACATATGGGGAAAAATAGTTAAAAAAAGTGTAAAAATTAAGACTACCTTTGTTTCTGAAATAAAAACTACAATTTTCTACACAGTGACTTTTCTTGCCTTTTTGTTGGCAAATTCTTCAATGGTAATGTCAAAATTTATATTATCTGTCAGTTGTTGCTCTACAGACAGTGTGGCAAGATTTCTCAACCACGTGGTGCTCATACTAGATCTTAAGTAATTCTTGATCAGTTTTGGTTTCGAAAAATTCCTCTCACAGGTAGCACCACTAACGGCAATTATGAGGAAAATCCGCAGCATTATTACTATATTTGGAACAGTTCCCAAGGTTATACTTTTGACTGCAAAACTTCATGGGAACCTTCTTTCTCTACTGTGAACTGTACATCGGCAACGTCGTATAACTGTGATGCAACAATAGCGTTCTTCTTAACTGCACAACAATGAACAACAAGCGACGCAACAACTAGCCTATTATAAATATTTCTTTTTCGGCTATTAACTGCACTCAACCTCCTGTACAACTAATTAGCCTACTTGGAATCTGAATGCAGCACGGTGATCTAAAATTTTCATAATGACGCATCAACATACTGAAGCAAGAAATTATTTCCCCTAAAAAAACGAGGAACCCTTATAACTCACGTAACCCCACTACATGTTTTGCGGAACCCCTGATGAAGAATACTGAGCTAGAATATATTTATCCATACACACGGAAATCTATTTTGACGAGCGCAAATCCAACTACACATTCATTAGATATACACAGAAATTGTTTTTTAGACCCAACAATGCGCTTTTATTCGCAGGTACCCTACAAAACTTAAGAGCACTTACAAAAGCTTAGAGCTCACCACAGCCACACGTTTGCCCACAGTCGTCCACCATATTCCTACTAAGTTCAATAACGTCATATAAGGACTACGATCAAACGTAAACAACTACCCAACACTCGATCAATCAAATGTGTAGTGAATCCGTAAAATTTGACATCAAGTGAGTTGATAAGTGCGTTGAAAACCGTGTTGCAGCTTCATGTAAAAAAGCTTATTGATACAACATCCCTGATACACGATTGTTTATTGTTTGGCTAAGATAACAATCACATGCCATAGTTTAAATTACTCAAAATCAAAAACGTCCTTCAACTGCGAGTAGTGTCCCGACGTTAAAACCACCTTTATTTCAATGCAGCCTTTGCAGGTTTATACCCCACAGCATAGCCCATAGTCCCGCCCCCATAAAAGTGCCCCCAGGGGCGGACCGCCCCCCCTTAGCTACGCCACTGACTTCATGTCCATCGACAAGCCAACTGTTGTTCCGAAACGTTTTTTTCTTGGAATTCTTTGAGCGAATTCTGTTTAACACATTAAGACATTTGCAATCATCTGTAGTTGCTTTTACTGAGCAAATTCAAAAGCTGAGAAGTCAAAAGCATCAATTGTTGAGGTTGTATCGTGTTTCGTCACTGTGAAGGCAAGGATTCAATAGAGACAATCAGATGTACATATCACGCCAAGTTAAATCAGCACTAAGAAAATTCAGCGAAGGCAAGGGTCATGACTGTGATTCATTCATGTCCGATGGACCACTTCATTTGCTGAATTTAAATGCTTTGTCTAGATTCCTCCGTTTGCAAACAACTAATTGGGAAAATGATGAACTATGTGAGTAGTGCCTGCTTGATAGAAACATTTCTACTGATGAAGCTGAAGTAAACTGTTTTACCAATACCAAAATTTGTTTGCGTTCGTGCAAAAAGAGCATCAACCAAATTCCATTCATTGTAAAATGATGGAACATGAAAGATGGGCAAAATATTTTCCAACTTGCATTACCATTACGCTTCAAGAACTGATAAAGATTGCACAGTTTTACTTCAACGTTATGGCTCTTTATGCTAACGTGGAACGATTTTTTCCTTGATGCAGCCACATGTCACAAAGAAAGAGAAACCTTTCTGGTTGAACCAGTTTCTAGTCTAAAGCTGGTGTGCAAGTTAAAACATTTTTCAGGCAAGCAGTTTCATAAAATTGTAAAAGGCGATTGTACGTTTTAAAGAAATCTGCAAAATATTCATGGGCTAAATAGGTTAAGTAAATAAGGATTTTGGTTCGCATGTTTTGAATGAAACATTGTATACACTGGACGTTTTACTCCAATGCCTAAAACTAATCAATAGGTCTATTTGTTATTTGACTTGTTAAGTGTAGGTAATACATTCAAGGATGTGACAGTCGTGAATTATCCTCCCTTATTGCGCTAAAAATATGGCAGCCCTATTGAGCTTACTAATAAATTAACATGGACAGAAAAAAGCGGATCGTTTCCTTTGCAAGTGTAGAGCTTGTCCAAGTGGTTCTGAAAAATATTTAAAAGCAAGAGGCAAAATGAGAGAGGAAGAAGTTGCAGCTAAGTCAAGAAAGATTCAAGTTACTACTTTAAAGTGGCGGTGAAGTCCAAGGGACATTTCATCAAATGTGCGCATTTCCTCATTAGGAAAGGAATCTGCTACTGGAAGCACACTGAGGAGCCACGAGCAATCAGTGGAACATAAAGATGTCACGATTAAGTTTAGTCGCAGATGTAATTAATCACTATAAATAATATGATACAGAGCTAGCTAGTTAGATCAATCAATGCCAGCAATATTGGAAACCGCTTCTGCAACGTTTGGTTTCTGTCATAAAATTTATTGCTGAGCGAGGACTGACGTTTTAGAGATGATGAAAACGTTCAATCGCCCAGAAACTTTTTTCAAGCAAAATTTCAAAAAAACAAAATAAAATGCTTCTCGTGACCGGTTTTGCAACAGTTTTACAAATCGCTAATCATTGTCAAATACCAGGTTGCATCATAAAGTTTGTTACACTTGAATTAACAAATATGACGTCACAAGATTACATCATAAATATCACTGATCCGTGGAAATACTAGTGACTTCATCGGCCATCCCCTACTTAAAGATTCTACATCCGCACATGGGGCCTCCCACCACGCCTAGGCCCCGGGCCTCCACCATCTAAATCCGGCGCTGGGCTGGATCCGCCCCTGGATAACACGGCAGGTAGATTCATCATAAAATCACAGCAAACATACAACCTTTTATTATTGGCACCGAACGTGTTTTTTTAAATGCTTGCCACTATCAGGCCTGTAAACAGCTTGGGACGCCAGGGAGGCGAAGAGTTTTCTGAGAGTGGGCCAAATATTTTAAACTATGTCCATTACTTTCAAAATGTGTCCAACATATTTTTCCAGAGGGGTGCGAAAAATTTTCCAGGGGGGCTCTTCGCCCCCCTGGTTACGGTCCTGGCCACTCTTAATTAGGCATGACATATTTCCGTGCTTTCAATGACGTTTTTTAAAAGTCGTTAACCCTTTATTAAAAATTTGATTCATTGTGTAAAGGTTTAGCTTATCGTTCATGTAGGCAGCAGCAGACTGACTACTGGAGTTTTAGCGAATCATCAAAAAGCGGGCGTACACGTACTCGTCTCGATCTCGAAGGATTTCGGTCTCCGTCTCGAGCTCTTCGTCTCGAGACTTTGCATAGGTTATTGTTTTTGCAGTTTTGTAAGGAGTTGGTTAGAAAAATGGTTTTAAATAAATGATTGCTCAAACTCAAGCCGTTCAAAGAGGTCAGTGGCTAAGCTTTCTTTGTTGGCACGTTGTTTGCGAGTTGGAGGAAACAATTTGCCCTCTAGTCTACCCCGTTTAAAATTTATACTGAATTCAACAAAAAATGTGCATGTACCAATGAAACCGCAGCGCGTAATCTCTGCAACGAGGGGTTGGGAGTACTTTGCTGAGGACTATCTTTGAACTGTTTTTCCACGAGTTTTGTTATGAAACCCATAGGATTATTCAAAAGAGGTGGGAGAGTGCCAAAAAGTTTCTTTTTTGAGAAGCAAAATAAAACCATGTCTTTTTTTCGAAGTGCTTTTCAAAGTACTCCGTTAAAACACACTGGTGAAGTTTTTCTTGTTTTGCGTAATGTAAACTTTTTAAGCTCAAAAATGCCTCGGAACTCTCATGAAGAAACGTTCTGCTCATAAGAGTTTTGTACTGAGAGCAAATAATGCGTCATAGCTGACCAGTTACTTTGATGAACTGCTATAGGCTTTACGGCCTTTCTGCGTTTTTTAACCGACATGCCGTATTGCGAAAACTCTATGTGTGTCAGCAGAAACTGAAATTTGGAACAGTTGTGAATATCAGTTTATCGTAAAAATATGGAAATTATGAAAAACTTTAAAATATAAAAACTTGACAATAAAACATAGCAAATCTAGGAATTATACATAGAGCCATAAAGTCAGCCACACCATTTCACTGCTAGTCAACTACACCGGTAACGGTAATCCCGAACATCGTTCATTCTGCTGTAGCATGCTGCATCCCAACAATGCCTGTCAAAATCATCCAAAACTTTTTTTTATCAGTGAAAGAAAAAATCTTCAATACGAAGGCAATGCTCCACCGTGTCTGTGGGCGTGGGCAGAACCGTCGCCAGAAAGTCTTTCATTGGGGGCCTTCATGTTTGTGCAGGGGGCCTAGACATTCTGAAAATGTAGATTTAATTCACAACAGGAACAGCATTTGCATATTGTGCAAATTAATTATCAATATTTTCTCGCAAATACCCATAGTAGGCTTGTAGTTTCCAACGAAAATTTTTGAACGAGCTTAACACAAGAAATTGGGTAGTAAATTATTGTTATTTAATTGACGACGATTATTTAGAGATGTCGTAATGAAATGCATATGTGAAAACAAATTTGCAGAAAATCAGAATCAATCCTATTATTCAGTTATGAAAACATTATTACTGATGGAGCAAACATGAGGCCGGTCAAAGCATGTGTGCCGCGATGATCTTTTTCTTTCATTAGCGCACGTTGATAGACTTTTCCATGAGCTTATAAGGCGTGCGCATTGGGCTTTTTACTGGCCGAAATACGAATGCATAAACCTTGCTGATGTCTGGACTGTTAATCTTGTGGTGCGTGGCACATGTTCAGATCAATAACATTTTGTCTCTAACATCGCCCATACTTGTTAACAAATATAGACTAAGGCGTACGTGGACGCAACGATTAACATCCACAATCCACTAACTCCACTACTCTGTTTTGGGACAACCCCCAAAATAGACTCTTCTAACTACACAATTAACTTCATCTGGCTCTTTGAACAGCAGGCTGCGCAAATGTGTAACTTTGGTCGTAAGCACTAAGCACCAAAGGTATCTGCTATGCAGTGCAAAATAAGAGAAGATTACCTGGGCTAGACAAAGTAGTCTACATTTTTTACAGCAATCACTACACAAAATACGTTGATCAAGGGGAAGTCTGACTTCTGGACGTATACAACTAGGCATGTAGGCAGGGCCGGATAAATGAAAGAGAAGGCCCATCGGGGCAAAGTCGTGACCGCGAGGCCCCCAAAACGCTTAGCGCAAGTGCGTAGTTCACTCATGTCCGCTCCCTTGCCTACAGAGCACGACTCTCACAAATTAAACTCCAAAAATCCGTAGAACAGTACCAAACAACCCTAAATCTGTGATGGTACAGCATAAAAGCGGAGTGCCAATGATAAATGTTAAAAATAGAACCAAATATGATTTGTCAAATAAACTGAAATAGTTCATTTCACACATTTTCATACTTTTCTGAAATTCCCTAAAAAATCTCTAAAAATGGTCAAAAGTTCCAACCTAGGGACAAAATCCCTAAAAGTGAGAGAACTGTTGCAGAGACAGATTGCGGACAGGGCTCTCACAAATGCAACTCCAAAAATCCCCAGAACAGTACCAAAAAATCCCTAAAATCCCTAAATCTGTGGTGGTGCAGCATAAAATCGGAGTGCGAATGATAAATAAAATCGGAGTGCGAAAAATAGAACTAAATATCATTTGCAAAATAAACTGAAATAGTTCATTTCACACATTTTCATACTTTTCTGAAAATCCCTAAAAATCCCTAAATCC
>Ga0210059_1010741_pt1 | contig 14102 bp, 7 predicted proteins | sample Ectturendosymbi2_FD_188042 | JGI IMG/M metagenome (GOLD analysis project Ga0210059, IMG submission 188042) | Ecteinascidia turbinata endosymbiont from Florida, USA - Sample 2 (SPAdes) (version 2) | ecosystem: Host-associated > Tunicates > Ascidians > Unclassified | place: Key West, Florida... | reverse complement strand
GCTGTGCCGAAGACAGCCCCGAAATCGCCAAATTCATCGGCAAGTGTGCTGAAAACGTCATCGCATAAGCGGAGTCGTTGGAAAACAGCGAAACATTGGTTTTGTTGGATTCCTAGGAAACGTTGAGGAAAAATGGTGTCGGAAGTACCGAAAATGATTGTGTTGTGAAATTTTCGTAACTAAATCCAAACTTAAGGCGAGTTTGGCCGTTTGGCGGAATCTTTTGCCTTACATTTTTCAGGGAGGGCTGCAGCCCGGCAGCCCGTCTAGACGAGCCGCCCCTGTAGGTAACGTTACAAAAAATGTCAAAGCTTTGTTAGCCAAAATACACGAAATATGTGACGAAGAAATTTGAGTGCAGATGCCCAGTGTTAAAATAAAAAGAATGTAGTGAAACAAGTACGTGGTAGATAGTACCAAACTTTAAAAGTTTGCTACTTCATTGGCAAATGATTTAAACGACGAAACACCATGGCAATTAATTGAATGATGGAAAGCAACCGTTCCTGTGGAGTTAACACTTTACTGTGCTGTTTTGACTAGTGCTGCTGGGGCTGTATACACTCGCATACAAGGACGTACGCAAAGGGGTGGTTGGGGTTACCCCCTTGAGGTTGATATTTTTCAAAAACTTTATTACCTTCGCAAGGAGATTAATTGGTTTCGCATACTTTTTGCTTGTTAATTTGTCGACCAAATGCAAATACCATGTAATAAATTTGCATGCAAATTTCAAGGAGCATTGTAAATGGGCTAACAAAGTAATAATTTGGTTTTGGTGGAAATCTGGGTTATCGTCTCCATCCAGAAACCATCTCACCAGGGCGGCTCGTCTAGACGGGCTGCCGAGCTGCAGCCCTCCCTGAAAAATTTAAGGCAAAAGATTCTGCCAAACGGCCAAACTCGCCTTAAGTTTGGATTTAGTTACGAAAATTTCACAACACAATCATTTCGGTACTTCCGACACCATTTCGCCTCAACGTTTCCTAGGAATCCAACAAAACCAATGTTTCGCTGCTTGCCAACGACACCATGCGATGACCTTTTCAGCACACTTGCCCATTGAATTTGGCGATTTCGGGGCTGTCATCCGAACAGCCCTAAAAGAAAGAAACCAAACAATTGGCTGCCAAAAAATGGTGGTATATCCGCCTATCGCAAAGCGTTTTTGATATTTTGACGATGAATTTTTAAAGAAAAAACGGAGGAAATATGATCTTGACTGTTTTTTACTACCTGAATTTCTTGGATATTGAATTTTATAATTAAGTTTAACAATGCTTTTACTAGTACTTTGGCGATATTGGCGGCATTGGATTAAAATCTCGGGCTGCGAAAATACAGCCCTTCATTTATCTGCACCAGTGCAGCTTGCAACAGTAGGCTAAGCTGATGAGCTTTCCAGGGTTGGCATTTAAAGATGTATGGCAGTAGTTGGTGTATCTCATTCCTGGACAACACAAGATGTGACTGGTTTAAAACATTGAAATATGAAAAATTTGAAGCATGAGAAATCTGGCAAGCCTGTAAGCATTCAAGTACTATAAGTAGACCTTTAATTTTTTGGTAAGGCCGGTGAACGTTGCAGCTGTAACTGATTCAGGATACAAACTTTTACTGGAAAAGCACAATCCAGTTCAAAAAAACGAGAAATCTTGTGTAAAATCATAAACTGTTCGAAATTTTTTGGAAAATTTAAACTTCATTTGAAGGAACATGATTAGAAATTTAGAGTACCAGCTCAAAGAAAGTGGCTCTAGCCTACGTCTGCTGCCATGACACGGTTTGAATAAAATGCTAAACTTTGTCTTGTTAACAATAGCGCGTCGTTAGTTGAGCGGAATGTTCTAAGCTTAGTGTGTGAGTGGTGCTGGGTGCGACTCTTGCCTTTGTAGCTTTGATGGCAGTGGTTTGGTTATGCGTCATACTTTTGATGGGACCGGTTTAATTCTTTTGTGTTCGTGTTTACACTTTAGGGTTTGGTTTCATTAAACTGAAGTGAATGTTTTCTATGTATCAATAATTGGACAACTGAAAATTACGAGTTTGATAAGATTAGGACTGCTGGAGTGACTGGAAACGCCACTATTATAAAAACAGCCAGGGCGACAATCCCATATGTTCAACCAGAGATGAAATTTCGCAGCCCTCCTGGCCAATTTCACCACGAGCCGCCACTGCATGTGAGTGTTTATCACATGTGAGAATTAGCAAAATCTATGATTGGTGGTTACAAAATTTTTAAAAATCTGATGATTATAAATGGATTGATCCAGTTGGGTTTAGGGTTAAGGTTAGGATTAAGATTAGGGTTAGGTTTACGGCTTATCTTTTACGTTGAGTTCGTTTATGCCAAGCGTACTGCACTCGCGTCATGCATTACTGTTATGTCACAGGTAGTTTATAAGTTTTCAAATTTCAAGATCCACAGTAGAGTAGGTGTATCCAACCCGTAGCCACTGCCTTAATCTAACGCTAACCTATTACCTAACTGTAACCCCTAAAGGAGAAGTTTGTAAAGTTTTGAAAAAAGTAAAGAAAAACTGGTCCAACCAATTGAAACGTGCAAGCAGTCACTATTATGAAAACGGAAGGCACTAAAACTAAGTCAAGAGGCGAACCCTCAAGCATTGGCATGGCAGACTTGGAACCTATCCACTAGGCTACCAGATGGACACCAGTTGAATGACAAACTGACTGCTTAATTTAAATCGGGTCATGCGAGGCGGTATGGCCGAATAAGTTTTAAAACAGGAAGATTCATGGGTGGTTCAGTAGCCACTTCCTTATAATACCTGCAAAGCAGTATCTATTAGACTATTTTGCTGCCAAGATGGCAGCAGCAAAAGGCTTGGTAGAAAGGAAGTAAATATAACTAAAACATAAACCTACAAACTAACCCTAACGCTAACCGGAGCTCTAAGGGTAAGGTAACCTTAACCTATTCATAAGCTTACCTAAAGCTAACCTAACCTATCCCTAAGGTAACCTATTCATAAGCTTACCTAATGCTAAGCTAACACTAACCTAACACTAAGCTAACGCTAACCTAACCCTAATTCTAACCTACCTAATCCTAACCTACCAACACTAACCCCGAAAAGGTAACACCTAAGCGGAACCTGGAAAAAAGCAAAGAAAAAAACAAACGAAAGTCGGCAAGGCGAGAGTCGAACCGCCAACCATTGGCATAGCAGCTGTAACACCTAACCATCACACCACGACCAGGACAGTGTGTTCCTAACAAAGTGACCTTTTTCTTTGTATTGCGTCATGCCACGAGACCGAGTGTTCGACTGGCGGCACAATAGCTCCAGCCGATCTGTTGCCGCCAGCATCTTCTTGGCGGTAAAAAATAAACACTATCTATCTACCTGTAATCGTGATGGTGTCATTCATGTGTCGTGTGTGTCTTAAGCTTCGCTTGTGTTTCATCAAAGAAAATGTATTAATGCATCAAGCTTATATTCTACTAGTCTACTGCCATGTATATATCCTGGTCTTCTTTCACGTATTTGTGTACTCCTTGTTATTTTGATGCATGTTTGAAGTCAACAACGATAGGCCTACACTTTATGCTGAAAAAAAACGTCTAGGTTGTCCAGTCCAGTTAGGATCAATTGTGTTGTTTCTTTCAAATGTTTGAAGCGGTATACAATGATGATGTTTCTTTTTATTGTTATTGACTAGTAAGATACAGATTCTTAGCATATCACCTGGCCTGATAGATAAATGATTGAACCATGTGGTTGAAAAGACTTTTTATGTTCTTTGCCATTGCTGGCATATCAACATTTTCTCTGGGACTTTGTGGTAAGTGTTTCAAAGAATTGGTCGGGTGCATAGCTGTACCTAGTATGTGCTGGTTTCAAGGAAGGAACATCTAGCAATCCACTGGTTTAACACGTCAGTTTTTAGATTGGTTAAATTAATAATGAATCTAAGTTAAAGTTGGTTACCTTCACCCAACCAAGTAACCATACCTACCTCAGCTCTTCACCCATTGCTTGCCCACCATCATCTGTGTTATGTAAATAAACAAAATTGTTATGTTTATGATTTAACAATTTCTGTTTTTGTTATCTATGCTGTAAAATTGAAATGTCTTAGTTATTTTGTTCATGTTTGCCATGATGATCCCCTTTTATATGTTATTTTCAATTTTGGGATGTGTTGTTTACTTCTCCGTTTTCTTGTTCGCATGTGTGTTTTTGTAACCTTTGTTCATATGTTTGAAACTTTGCTGACATGGTGTAATGTTGTATGCCTTTTAAATTTGCTTAACATGTGTTTGATGTTTCTTGTCAAGAAAAAAATTAAAAAATAAGAATCTAAGTTGGTTATAACCAAAAAATGTAGACTATACATAACCAATCCATTGTTATATGTACTATCATGTTGTACATAGACTTCATCATTGGACTACATATGCAGGTTTTCTAGCCAATAAGATTTGTTAAAGGCCTAACCCAGTTCTTAACTGAGGGGGCACTCCCCTCCAGGGGACGAGAACCCTACCGCGCCCTACAACATGGAAAGTTTTATCAATAAATACATTTGTTTTTCCAGCTTATTTAAACTAAGGGGAGCTTGAAACAAAGCACAATTACTGAACGGAGACATAGTAGAAAAAAGGTTAAGAACTACTGGGTCTGGACTAACCAATTTACTAGCATAAATGTTAAAATCATTGTGGCAACTTATAATAGTACCGTAGCAACACAAATTTACAATAATAATAATAATAATAATATAGTAATAGCAAAGCATTTTTGAAAAAAATTAATGACACATTTTTGCACAGTGTGTTGCTATGTTTTACAATTGAGTCAAGTTTACTGGTGCAATCAATAAATTTTTGTAGCTTATTTTTAGCTAAGTCGATTAGTAACAATGTTAAGTTATAGACAGTTTGTTTTCTGGTGATCAATTAGTACTCATGTTACATTTGTTCAACTTCAAAGCAAAATAATGCTAATAACTTAACTGTTACCTGCTATGAAATGTTTAGGATTGTTTGTAAGGCATTAGGTCAAATAACCAAATACAATCAAAGTCACTTATTTGATAAATAATTGGTTAAACATGATTGCATTTGCCAAATACAAAATTTAAATCTTTGGTCACTGCACAGCATTTTAGTGTTGGTGCCTATGGTTCCATGACACCTTGATACCAATTTATTTGAGACCATGTTTGTTTGAGACCATGACACTTGAGACAACATTCATTTTAGACCTATTCAATTGAGACCACAATCACTTGAGACTATGTTCTCTTGAGACCAGTTCCTTTGAGACCACATGCATTTGAGAGAGAGGTGCATTTAGCGACAGTGAGTAAACTACACACATGTTCACAGAAAGACAAAGAAAAAAATATTGTATAGCAAGCGCTATAGTTGACAGCAAAACATAAGAAATAGGCCTACAGTCTCTACTGTATACAGTGGGTCATTTTATTTTTTATATATATATTTTTATCCGAAGCTCAGACATTGACAAACCCTAAGGTTATCTGGTCAAGATGTCCTTTGAAATGTCTTCAAGACCAAAATGTAAATAGTAATATAACAGAAACTCATGTTCCAAAACATAAAGAGAATTATGAAGAAACAAACACAAAAAATGAAAGTAATACCTCATTAAATTTAAATGGAGCCAGTGACATTGAAATTTGTTATTGCTTACTTAACTCTTTGGCGTCTGGGTGGTTTTGGCGATTTTCACAAAAAAACAGCAGTTTTCAGTTGCCTTACCAACACCCTAGCTCCTCCGCCGATTGCGCTAGAGAGCTGTTCAATGGCTCAAATGGATCGGCCAGTCTAGTAGATTGCACTCAAAAAAAATTTTTTGCCTGGGGGGTGCGGTTTTTTTGTGAGTGACGTCATAAGTGGAGGACTTTTAGGCCACCTTGGCCCACTTTGCCTGGCCCTGGGCACCAACCGTCCGGTTTTATGCTGAAACACTAAAGCCTAACTTCTTAACCTGAACTTATTTTAAGCCTAATGGCATCATAACCAAATACAACAATGCAAACAAAAATTATATTGCAAACAAAATTTGATATTTGACAAACAGTTTGTGAGATTAATGAATGCACTGTAAGAAAATTCAGAATTTAATACATAATGATAAAAAGAATGAGCAAGGTGATCATACGTACAATTGCATAAAAGCTGCGAGTTATGATTTTTTCCTGACTCACCTCAAGCTATGTCTCTCAAACACTTTGATCAGACTGGAAACAGAGGCAGTTGTTGACAAGAAATTATGTTTGACATGAACATGTTTGGGTGTGACATGCTTAACAAGGCAGACAGGCATGATGGAAAGGATATGGCACATGGTGTGTGAAGTAACTTCACAGATGTGAGTGGGCTACAAATAGTATCTGGAATACTGGTGTTGGGAGTTTACCAAAAATAAATAAGGTGGAGATGAAAAATACCAACCACATAGCTCCTCAGCCGATTGCACTAGAGAGATGTTCAAACCCTCAAAAGACTCAGCAAGTCTTCAAATCTACAATGAAACAAAATTTTTGGGTTTCGTTTTTTTTGTGAGTGATGTCATTACAAGCTAGTTTTCTTGTCATTTTTGGCTGCTGGTACCCGACCTGGGCCCAACTGCTAGACCAGAGGTTCCCAACCTGGGGTACATGTACCCGTGGACCGTGGGGTACATTTGCCTATCCGAAGGGGTACATTTAAGGTTAGCAATAGAAGAGAAATATATATGTACATATCTTTTATTTCCAAAAATGTATACATATATCAGTAAACATTATTATTAAAAAGCCGATATATGCTTATTGTTAAATATATCTATGATTAATAATGACAAAAATATTTTTCATAAGAAATGTTAGGGATACATGTTTATCTGCCGAAATACTAAAGGGGTACATGCTTATCTTTTGAAATGCTGAAGGGGTACATGCTCATCTGTCGGAATGCTAAAGGGGTACATGGTCAGAGAAAGGTTGGGAACCCCTGTGCTAGACAGAAGTATTTCGCTCAATTGGAAACTAGGCTAGAATCCAAGTCTTTTTGAGACCTTGGTTGACATTTTAGAATTTCTGGTTCAAAAGTTATGGTCTAAAATAAACAATAATTTATTATTTAATTATGGGATTAATTAGTAATTTTGTTGTTTTTAGGTCATAACTTTTGAGCCTGAAACCTCAGCAAGTCATCCAAAGTATCAGAAGACTTGGATTTTACCCTAGTTTCCAATACAAACTTTAGCAAAATACTACCATCTAGCGCAGGGCTACTCAATTATTTTAAGAAAGGGTCCAGTTACAAATGTCAAAATTTTTTGATGTCCGGTCACTCCCATAAAATCATGCGAGTGGTGTAGCCAGCCCAGAAATTTGGGAGGGGCCAAAATGTTTGATTTTAGGCAAATAACCCTATTTTGTCTGGAAAAGCGCGCCTCAAAGCATAAAATGACCATATTTTCTAAAAATTTGGGGGGGCCATGGCCGCTTTGGCCACCCCCTGGCTACGCCTATGAATCATGCAAATGTGACATGTCTTGGATTTTTCTAACAATAAACGTAATATGAGAATTTAGTACGATTATGCTGTATACAGATATACAAAATCTGGTAAATGGATACAGATATTAACAAACGCTGTAAGCGTTATTTATTGTTCTGCTGGTGTGAGCAATGGCATTTTGTGCTTCTTGGCAGTTACCTAAATTTTTGTTCCAAGGTAGTGACAGTGAATAGAATGCAATGGTCAAGGTTTTATTTGTGATACAGATGCGATACTTGTTCTTTATGAGCTTCTTTTTTGACAGTGCGGACTGTCAGCAGACAGTGGCGTAATTAGATTTTTAGGCTAGGAGGGAAAACGTAGCTGAAAAAGGTCCACTGCCCACTGTAGGGGGTTTGCTAGCAACACTCAGAAAAACCCTGAGAAATGACGGTCAATCCGGATGTCGATGGCTATACTAAAACCCTAAATCACTAACAAATGCTCCGAAAAACGCAAAAAAAACTACTGAAAACCAAAAGAATACTAAAACTGAAGTATAAGCCAAGTGGGAACCTGGGTTGTGCATTTAATGTACCTGACAGAAGGGGACAATTCGCCCCTCCAGCAGCAGGTAGACCCAAACACCATAAGAATTTCCACTGACTATTTGCGAGAAGTGGAAAAAATTTTTGAGATACCTTCCTTTGACAAGAAGTTCTCAGGTGTGCCATCAAAAAATATTTCTTTCACTGCTACATTGTATTGGAATTCAATTAATTCCAGTTGAGTTTTGGCTGCGTCCACACCAGTGGTGTCAAGGTGCCGGAGCTCCGCTCTGCCACCTTCATCAGTGAATGCAGTGAATGATGGGTCATTGCCTACAAATATAAGCGAAGATGCCCAGCAGAGCTCTGGTACCTATTCCACTTCATCTTCCATGCACACTAGAGTCCTGCGAGGGGCGGGTTAACCCGCGCGGGTTGCGGGTACCTGCACTGCTTTACGTGTGGGGCGGGCGAGGGTTGAACTTGCTGCGGGTGCAGGGCGGGCACGGGATGAGAAATTCCTCGTGCGGGTAAATGAGTGTTGAGCCAAACATGTGGATGTACTGAAGTTGTTTGCCAGCATTGCACTTAGGACAGTAGGCCCGCAGCAGTTATAACATTATGATGTAGCAACCCATTGTTGCGAAAGATTAGCTCAGGCTCTTGCCTTGTGGTGGGCAATTGACCATTTTCCAATGCAACTGTTGTACGTGGTGAGGAATACTTCTGTCTAGCCGCCCTTCTAAATGGATAGGACAACGCACAGCTAGTCACAACTGGACTGAAACGTGTTTTTTATTACCTCAAATCTGTTGACTGCGGAAGATCAGATCTGTGGAAAAGTTTTGGTTGCCAATGAAAAATGAATAGCTTGATTTTGCTGCTTGTTACACTTGTCTTCAGGCATTATAAGTAGGGAAAGTTTTTGCAACTTTTTTAAAGCTTCCTAGATACGCACTCAGAATTTATGTAGTGCGATGTTTTAAGCTGGTTCCAGGAATTTTATGTGGCGACTTGTTTCTTTTTTACATACAACTTTTCCTGCAACTTCTATCAAGTATTTTGCAAAGTGTAGAAGTTTAATTCAAAAAACATGCTTTAGAACTATTTCAGTACAGTTCTGTTCTCTTTGATAACCGAATCTAACTGAATAGTGACCTAAAAGCAATTGTAGAAATGATCCAGTCAAACATCAGTCCACAGCTGCACACCAAATTGTTAAATTGCCAAACAACTTCATACACAAGTTTTAGCGTGCTAAGCAAACTGTTGGCACAAGATCGCCATTCCTCTCTACGTAGTGTTTGGAAATATTTAGCATTATATGTAAATAAATCGCTTGAGTAAAAAAACTTTCGTTTAAAATGCTTGTGCACAAATACAACATTTTACTGCAAAATTTGTTAAAATTAATGCATACTTATCACGATTTTATTGCAACAAAAACTTGCCCTAGTTGTGAGTTTTTAGTAGTTTGCAGACAGCTGCGGGTTTAAGACTGAAAAAGTGCGGGTTGGGTTGGTCTGCGGGTGTGGGTTGGAAGTGTGCGGGCAAGGTTTCTAAAATTCCTACTGGGGAGGGGTGGGTTTAAATTTTGCGGGGTGGGTGCGGACAAAAAATTTCAACCCGCGCAGGACTCTAGTGCACACATGTGCATGTGTCTTTTGGCTTCAGTTGAAAATTTGGTAATGTCTGTCACTAAAAAGGGTATTGAAGAAAGAGCAACAACTGTTTTCGAAAAAAAGTTGCCAAACTGTTCAACAATGTTGGTGATCAACATTTTAGTAAGTTGAATATATCTGGAATCTTCTTGCTTTTATTTTTCCCCAAATGCCTCAGAAAATGACTAAGTTCATTTTGAATGACTTGTTTGAAGATATTAAACTTTTTCTGGAAAGGGTGAGTAGTAGTGATCAAATCAAGAGAAGTAGGCTATGTTTTTCTCCTTGAAGTTTTACATTCAAGTTGTTGAGGTGTTACACTATGTCAGCCAAAAATTCAGCAGTTTCCCTTTCTTTATCATTTCCTAAAAAAGCTGAAAAAGCCTTAGCTTTTCTTCACATTTTGTTAACTTCCCACAAAAAAAATTATTATTTCCTAAAGGACCAAAATTTCTGCAAAACTCTTCCCTTACTCAAGCATCTTTCATAACTGTGCACAAATAAATTTGTATAATTGTATTGTTTTCAGAAAGAAAATATTTCATTACTATATTCTAGCCTTAAATCCAATATTTTCACCAGGTTAGACATTGTAGTGACAAGCTATTGTTGAACAATTATGAGGAAACAATTACTTTCAACCAAAAAACGTAGCTTGCCCAACTCAGGTGTGCACTGCAATTTAGCTGAACAACAGCTTGATCGGCAATCACACAGTTGGCGAGGAGTAAAATGCTTTAGAAGTACGGCCAAAAGCGAAAAATTTTGGGATAAAAATTTCTGGATATAGAACACACCTTTGAGAAGCTGACAAGGTCCGGTCGTCGCCATCCAAAGGTTCGGATTCGGACCGCGGTCCGCCATTTGAGTCGCCCTGATTTGGTGGTTTAGGCCTAGGGCCAGATGAAGTGGGCCTAAAAGGCCTAAAACAATTCCACTTATGACATCACTCACAAAAAATCTGAAACCAAAACCCAAAACACAAAAATTCTATCGGATGCGAAGACTTGCCAAATCTTTTGAGGGCTTGAACAGCTCTCTAGAGAGCAATTGTCGACAGAGATATTCCCGTGCAAACTGCTGGATTTTAGCCTTAGCCTACCGAAATGGAAGGTGTTACGGTGTTTTGAAGGACTAAAATGGTCTCTCAAATTATTTCAATGTCTCTCAATATACAACAAAACTTCACTTTATGACCACCACCAAAGTACCCTAATACCTTGCTTTACAACCATCTTGGTATTTAGTTAAAATAGTTGTTGATCTCTCAATGTCTTAGCAGTCACCAAGGTCATAAAAAAACACTGTGCATGCATGTGTGTTGATTGTTTCACCTTATTTCACAGATGACCAGCATTTGAAATTTGTGCCTGAACTGTCAACTTCGATTTACAACGAAACAACCACTCCAATCCCAGGTTAGCTTCGTTAGAAAATTTTTATACAATACAGGTTATGTGTATTTTTTTTAGCTGTTAATTTCTACATGCTTTGCAAGGTACCATTCTATCAGCCAAATTATTTGATTTCATCATATTCATACTTAATGTCTATTGTTGCTTTTAGGCAATATTGCAAAAGTTGTTTGGGTGCATTTTAACTTATTTATAGACTTGTTTTTATAGACAACTTTCAAAAAACTTCTTTAGTATGCAGTAGTTTCACAGAAAGAGTATGCTGAATATGCTGAACACATGGAAACACAGCAAACATTTGGGTCTGATTTTGGTATATTTGTCTGCAACACATTCTGCTTCCATAAACCACGTAACCGCATTGTGCGTATTAAACTAGGGTTACCATATCTGAAGAGGCAAAAGTCCTGAAGGTCTCAATGGCCCCTTTTCGTGACAACTAACAAGCATTTTACAGTATGTTCTTGTAACTACCAATCCACTGCAAAACACCATCACTATCACAGAAGAAAGATATCACATAATTGCTACACAATAGGTTACAAGTGATGAAATACAAAGGGCATTTTTTTTCTCCCAATACTGACTATTCATATTTTTCAATCAATTATTAGATCCTCTGAAACTGTCAAAATTCTAAACACTACAGCAATTTTTGAAATTATTTCCGGACACAAATTTAAACACCGAAATTCCAGACGTATGGCAACCCTACATTAAACCTTATACTCAGAGCAATAAAACCTTTGCTTACTGCTATAAACTTTTCCTTTCACACTATAAATAGCTTCGCTCTTAGGAGGTCTGCAGCCTAAATGACCCCTGGTCCTTCGCAGCCTCCCACTTCCCCATGCATTTCACAAATTGGTCTCGTGGAAGCCATTGCAGCAATATATTATAACAGCTGTGATGGTGCCATCCATGCCTATCTCTTTACTTGTACCACATATCTATGCTTGTGTTTCATCAAAATAATGGTGTTAGCACCATCAGGCGTATGCTTTTTTACTATTGCCATCTATCTATCTTTGTGTTCCTTAATGTATTTGTGTATTCCTCATTAATGCCATGCATGCTTATGTCTACTGTGTTGCGTGCGGGAGTGAAGATACAATACACTATTGTTGAGCATCAAAATGCAAAGGCTCCTTCATTTCAAGTCAAGGACATGGAGGTCCTCCATGCTCCGCATTGCCAAATTTAACAAGTTTTAACTCACGGAGTTTACTGAAATTTATGCTGTGTTTTCATTAACCACCATTTCACAGGATAAAAACATCAAAATATGAATGTAATACAGCTTAAATGGTTCAATATATTCCTAATAGAGTGATAAATATCGATTTGTATGAAAATATTTGTGTGTATTATTCATTTGATTTTAATCTTTGTGTGATGTAATCTTCTAATTAACAATTGCTTCAGATCAAAAATCCAGTTGGAAGGGTTATGTGGGGTCTGTTGTTGCTGTTATTATGTTTGGAAGCAATTTTGTTCCCATAAAGAAATTTGAAACTGGAGATGGTAAGCTGTGGTATTTTGTATACTGTTGAATTTTTGTAAGTTTGCAGTTGTTGAACTTATATTTTGTTTAATTGGTGGAGTGCTTGTTAACACTGAAACAGATTCACTACTTCCATTAATTGTCACCAGTTCTATTTTTTACAATAGGTATGTTTTTTCAGTGGATCTTGTGTGTTGCTATTTGGATTGGAGGTCTTGTAACAAATTGTATTCAAAACTTTCCGAAGTTTTACCCTCTAGCTATGTTGGGTGGTAAGTGGGTTGGTTATGATAAATGTTATGGATGAATTAAATGTTGTAACCATGAGGTTACTGCAGGAGCCCTGTGGGCCACCGGAAATATATGTGTTGTTCCAATTGTTAAGTCTATTGGCCTTGGACTTGGAATGCTTATTTGGGGATCTTTTAATTTGCTGGCTGGCTGGGCAAGTGGAAGGTTAGTAAGTCAAAGTAAGCAGTTATTTTGTGTCGAGATTCATCTTTCAATACTGGTTTTCTGCATGTCTTAATAGGTTTGGATGGTTTGGATTAACTCCAGAGACACCTACGAACATTGTGTTCAATGATATCGCCATATGTTTTGCAATGATGAGGTACGTCATCTCTTTTTCTGGTTGTTGCATAATACTGTACATGTAATTACATTTGCACATAATTCAACATTCATTGCTCATTAAATTGTGTGGTGTTTTTTAGCTTTTGACAAAAATGTACCCTGTATGTCATATGCGCTGTTGAATACTCTAGCGCAGTGGCTCTTAACCTTTTATTTACCACGCCTCACTTAAGTTCAATTGTCCTTTGTTACAAGCCCCCCTGACCTCAAATTAGCTGTAAAACTTAATGTATTTATTGGTAAGTTTAATGATCAAACTTTCCATGTTGTATGGTGCGTAAGGGCTAGCACCCCTTGAAATTTATTGACACCCCGTAATGGGGTGCAGTTAAGAGTTAAGTTAAGAACCACTGCTCAAGCGCCTGTCTCTGTAAAGGAATGAGATAGAGAGGTTTCTTAGTTGCGTAAGAAAACTTCAGTTTTTTTCGTTGCTTGAAAGTAGGGCTGCGGAGTCGGAAGTCCCGTCATCCGACTCCGACTCCTGGCAATTTCGATTATCCGACTCCAACTCCGACTCCGACCTTCAGCTGTATTAGTTACTTAAAGTGATAATTCTTTTCAGATGAATTCATAAACCCTACTTGCACTTTCCAGGAATACGGAAACTTGTTTTAAGTCGATGTAAATGCACGTTCATCTCTCACTTTTGCAAACTGCGATCAAGCAGAAGTTAGTCTTTTAATTTTACAGAAAAAAGTGCTCATCTAAAAAATCACAATAAAAATTATTAGAGAAGGCTGATAAATAATCGATTTTAAAGCAGATACCTTGCAAACGATATCAGTAAACAAGTAAAATTGAAAAATGTATGCATTCTACCGGTGAGCATGTGCACATATTGCGCAACGCGGT
>Ga0210059_1010740_pt1 | contig 14103 bp, 9 predicted proteins | sample Ectturendosymbi2_FD_188042 | JGI IMG/M metagenome (GOLD analysis project Ga0210059, IMG submission 188042) | Ecteinascidia turbinata endosymbiont from Florida, USA - Sample 2 (SPAdes) (version 2) | ecosystem: Host-associated > Tunicates > Ascidians > Unclassified | place: Key West, Florida... | reverse complement strand
CCATTTAAAATCTGTGCCCCCCATTTCACGTTTGGCCCCCTGGTTACTGCATACATCTAATACAGTATTTTGAAAATGTGGCCCCTCTTCTGGTTTTTGGCCCCTCCTTCTGGTTATTGCCCCCCCCTGCTGCGAAATCCTGGCGACGACCCTGGTTTGTTGCCAGCTTCACCTTCAGCTCCTACACCACATGAAAGTCAAAATTACACTATTTCAGACAAAATTACACCACTATGAAAACGTATCTGTGAACTACCTGAAATTCAAATAGGCTGTTACTGGGGTGACTCCAGGTCAACAGCGCCACTCGGGCTCATCACGAGATTTATCCTGATTGACTGCAACCGTTCGAGCTTTGTGTCACCGATATTTCCATTTACTTTCATTCTGGCTGGCACTATCGTTGCTCTGTAACGTTAGTTACGTAACAGTAACTGAGAAGTTCACATAACTTCTCCACTGTTGAGTAACGTATGTCAAAAAGCAATGATAACACCAGCTATTCCTCTGCTTACTACGCTCGTTCATATTAGCCCCAGTTACTGGACAGTTTATAGTTAGTTTGAAATTATTCTCGAAATGGAAACTGTCCACTGGATTGGACTTCATATCCAATGTTCTGTATCAGGGGTGGTCAACTTGTTAAGTGGCAGAGTTTTTGCAGAAAACCAAAAACACTAGCGAGCGGCAAAATCAGTTTGTAGTGACTATACAAACACAGTTCGCTAAATAATGGAAGTTTTACAGAAAATGTTTTACATAAAAAACTAGATCAAATCGCGTAGACTCCCTGGCAACTAACCTTACGAATTCGTGTAAATACATTGATAAATGACACAAACCTTAAATATTAAGCGACAACTCGTTATCATTTTGAGATATTGCTATTCAGCTAGAAGAGCCGCAGAAAACATGTCGGCGAACCGGATGCGGCTCGCCAGTCGCAGTTTGCTCACCATTGTTCTATACAAATCCATTGCTTCAAAAAAAATTTAGTCTGATATTAATTTTATTTTTGAATATACTTAATTGCATAGGACAGCTCGGGCTGTAACTGATGAGCCCGAGTAGGCGCGAGCGATCGAAGTGGAGAGAACGCCTGCTACGAACGATATTGTTTTATTCGGGTCACCTGCAACATGGACACGAAAGGCCAGACATGGAACAAAAATATATGAGCAGTGATAAGGCCCAATGAAAATAGCCCGAATACACAACTTAGTGAATTGGGTCCGTGGGTGATGGCACAGATATACAAAGCAAGCAAGTTCGCGTTCTTCAGCATAAATCGTAATCGAAGACTTGGTCTATAAGACCGTGTAGCAAGATGTAAAGTTGTAATGCAAAAACAAAATATAGCTATTTGGCGTTACTAATGCAAAAACAAAAACATAGTTGAAGTTGATCTGTCAATATTTCCTTTTCCTTATAAGATTCAGCAAAATTTTACTATTTAGAATGGTGTTAAAACGCTTGAAATTACACCAAATTACAAGAATTTTTCGATGTAGTGGCACAACATTTTTCCTACAAACATGTATGTAAAATTACACCATTATTGGAAAAAATGGTGTAGTGTTACACCATCTGGCAACACTCTTCGACAACACCAATGCGGTAAGCAAACCGGAGAAGGGTGATCAAATTGTGTACGGTATTCTGCAAAACATGTAGGAGATCCCGCCAGTTTCACTGCCAAATTACAAATAATAAAGTATTACAAATAATGATGTTGCCAAAATACTGCCAAAATTCTGCTAAAGTTTAAATGATTTGCTTTAACAATGGACCTAGTCCTAATTGTGTTACTCAAACTTATATAGGCAAAATTCGAAATTTAAAAGTGGGAGGGTCAGGCCCCCCAGAAAAAATAGTGGGGGGGCCTAGGCCCATGCGCCCCCCCGGTTCCGCCACCTATGGGTTTAATCATGCATTTTTGTGACTCAAATCACGAAATAACACGAATGCAGCAAGAGGAAATACAATAACATCAAACATCACTAGTTGATTATATGGTGATAAAAAAAATATAAAAAATAAGAAATTTCATGTTTCGCAGCTTAGAAATCGTATTATAACATGTTGAATCACAAAGGGTTGGCGAAAGACCACCTGGGTCAAGTTCTCAGCCAGTTCTGCTGCTAGCACAAACCAAATTTTGATTGAAGACGTTTTACAAGAAGTAATAAAAGTAATAAAAAACATCAAATCAACGTCAGGTAAAAGAAGCATAAAAACAACAACAAAAAACAGTGGGGAAAAGCATGCCTATGTACAGAGGGGTGGGGTGAGCAACTATAGAGGTAGATTGGAGGGAAAATAATAGCATCAGCGCAATATTACAGAATGTGACAAGCATATAAAACGAAGTTCAACAGGAAGTCTGGCAAGATAGCAGAACTTTTTTATATTTTTTGCCAAATAAATAAGGCGAAGACGATTTCAAATTTTCCGGAATGTTAGACCAAATTTTCGGTCCAATACACTTTAAAGAAAGCTGACCCAGAGATGTTTTCATTCTGGGTAAATAATATTTTTTGCAGAGAAGAAAGTCTTGTTTGATATTTGAGGACTGATGCAATCTCAGCAAAGTAGTTATCAAAGTGATTAGGTAATCCATCATTATAAAAGGAGTACATGAATTTGGCAACTGACAATTGAAATAAATCTGGTATTTCTAAAATTTTGTGCTTGGAATATAGTATAGTTGCTTTAGTTTTGTTATATTCAAGTGTTCTCACAGCTTTATTTTGCAATCTAAGTAATGGGAGTAAAGTCGTCTTGTTGGCCCTTCCCCAGTTAAGTATTGAATAAGTTAAATAGGAATGGAAAAGAGCAAAGTAAACAGATTTAAGCACTGAAATGTTGGTATAGTTTTTAATTTGAACAACATTCCACATGATTTGGAGAGCTGTGTCACCAACGTTTCAATTTTAGGCTTCCAATTAAGTTTATCATCATGTATAACGCCAAGATATTTTAAGCTGCTTTGTTTTAAAATTGGGTGGTGATTAATTGAAACTCAAAAATTGATGATTTTCCGGTTGTTCATGAGCATGAAATTGTTTTTGGAATCATTGATAAATAAATTGTTAGCACGAACCCAGTTATCGATTTTTTTGAGCTCATGGTTAACTGTTTAGGAATAATAAAGGTCCAACAACAGATCTATATAAGGAATAATAAAGGCCCAACAACAGATCCTTGGGGCACACCACATGTTACATTAAAAAAAGAAGATTTAGTATCTCCTATAGCTCCTGCCAAAGATGTCTGAGGTAAAGAGTCACACGCGCAAAAACGCATTAATTATCGTAACTTGAGATGATCCTTTGAAGATTCGTTGCCATGCTGGTGTTACGCAACTAAGAGAAACAGTCATGGGCGTCTGCAGGGGGGGAAAACTGGCATTTTCCGCCCCCTGGGAATAGTGATTAAGAAACAAAATTTTCTGGAAATCAGAAGCTTAATTCCAATGGATTGATTTGATTCTTGCATTGACAGTTTATTTGCCGGTATGACACTCACACTGCACAAGATCCAGGTTCACTATGCTGGCGTCATGCATGCATTGATGAGCTTGCAGTTCACTCAAGTCCACTCTTTTTCCTGCAGAGGCAGGTTGCGAAACTGGCAAGCGGTTGTTTTATTGTTGGTCGTTATTGTGTAACGATAACATGGCAACAAATATTCAAAGCTTCACTTCAAATAATTGTAGGCGTTGTGCCGCATGTGACTGTTGAACGTAGACGTCTTGGCAAGTGATTGTGGAGTGGTGATTCGCCACATCTAACGTTGAATTCATAGCAGCATTAGTAGAGCCTTCCTAGTCGAGTGGGGATGCTTTATTGCTGTTACGCCGAGGGTCGTAGGTTCGGTGGCTCAGGGCGACCCAGCATTGTGACTGCAACATAATACAGCAAGACATTGACTCAGAGGTGGATCCAGCCAGTAAGCTTAGGGGGGAAGATTTTAGTAATATTTGGTAGTCAAGTCTCATAACGGCTTCACTGCTGTAAGAGGGATGAAGTATCCTTCACAGTACTGCTGTTGCCAAACTACAGTACGTACGACAAAACAGCCTTATATCGCGAATGCTGTTTTCCGAATTGTAAACAATCATGGTGAATATCGTTACTTTCATAGTTTTTAGGGCAGGCGATCCCCCCCCCCTCTGGATCCGCCCTTGCATTGACTACCGATAGCGGAAAGGCATGTAGTTTTGTACTGTGTGAAAAAAGCATGGGTGAATCTTTAGCAATGCTTCCACATGTTTGAAAGCTCCATTGTTAGTGTGAGACTGTGAGTGTGTGTGTGAACAATATGCCGGAACTAAGTAAATAGCTTAATCAAATTGCTCTTACGCAGGCTTCTTTTCACCAGTTTCACCGTAACTATGGGAACTTAGCTGAAACGTGCCTACTCGCCACTGTAGGTAACCTTCTAGCCAATACTCAGAAAAAAACTTGAGAAATGATGATGAATCAGGATGTAGATGACTATACTAAAACCATACATCGCCGAAAAATACTCGAAAAAACGTAAAAAAAACATCAACCTACTGTTCTGAAATATAAGGTAAGTAGGGGCCATGTTTTACATTTAGCTTGCCAGGAGGGGCGATTCTCCCCTCTGGTCTGCCGTTAGTTACACCAGGGGTCGGCAAACTTTTTCGCACGGAGCACCGATTTCGCCTGGCATTATTTTGCAGACCGGCCTCAATAAAATAATGAATGTTTGGCACATGCGAATTTGCTACTGATTCATAGGGAGATCTGGGCTTACGTTGCTGCAGTAACAGCATGCTCCGACCTGTAGGGATTATAGTAGTCAATGGCACCCGCAATGTGTTCTTATGTCAGTCGTTCCAGTCACCTTTGGACGAATTTGTCCTTGGTTCTGCACGGCCCGGTTACAATTTCTTCACGGACCGGCACCGCGACGCAGCCCAGTGTTTGCTGGCCCGAGTTACACCACTGCTTTTCACACAGTACAAAAGTAGGGCCTACGTGGCTTGTTACAATACATTTATGTCGGCTTGTAGAAATACATCTTAATCTTTAAGAAATTATTTCTGACTTCTGAGAAAGAACTGGGTGCAAAGCTACTATTGCTGTGGCGACTTTTCATAATTCATTGCTCAATTTTTTTAAAGCCTGCGTGGAAATCTAACTTAGGTAAGTTGTTCAATAGCCCTGTCAACATAGTCTACTTGTGCGGTTTGTGTATGATGAGCTGTATGTATGATGAGTGTTCCCTGTGAAAAAAATCAGCAATGATAAGCGAGTTGTTTTGAAAGGGTGATTGATTGCTTTGGACGCTTTCCCAGACGTTTGCAGCTATTGTTTCTGAATGACGTTGGTAAGTCTTGCTAGGTAAAATACAGTCGTAATTTGTGGTTTCTTTAAAGACCATGACAATACTTCTGTGAAAGGAGGCACCCTGCCCATGGGCGTCGGAGGAGGGGGTCAGGGGGGTCTTGACCCCCCGGATTTTTAAATTATTAGCAAAAAAGGTTGTTTTTTCAATTTCGAGGGGTAAAAACCAAATTTTACCACTTTTGGCCGCCCCTGGAAAAAATTTAGGGAAAATTCCCTAGTGCCCTCCCCCTGGAAAAAATCCTTCCGACGCCCATGACCCTGCCTTGAAAACCTGCAGATAGCCTATTGTGAAAATTATTGCAATATACCTGGCTATTGCTGCCAGCGAAGTGCAGTTTTGTGACTATTGTTGTAACATGGGCATTTTTTGTGGTGTTGTCGTTTAGAAATGGTAAGACCTTTCGTGAACGTATGTTTGCATTGCATCGTCAGCAACCTGACAAGGACGAGCAAAATGTTGATGTTGCCCCCCCTGGAAGAATTTCTGCAGACGCCCATGTGTTGAGTTCGCCTTGCATCCTCAACATGAAACGCCTCGTGACTCTGATACATAAATAAAGAAAGACTTTGAAAGCAAGTTCAGAAAGTAATCTGGTAGTTTATCCATAATCTCATCAAATGACAAAGATAAAGAAGAAACATCCGAATGTTAAAAGTCGCATCACCGAATGGACTGAATTCCAGGAAAATGAAGTTGGAACAAAGTAACAATCAAAGACATTCAGCTTACAAAGACATTGTATTGTGTATTTATTTGAACTACTGTATATTTATACTCCATGTGTAATCGCACGTCACACCTAGGAAGAGAGTAACCCACAACATTATAGAAATCATTTGCAGTAATATTCCATACGAAATTATCCAAAACATCTAAACGTACAAAAACGATACGCACTGATGCGTAATCTTGATTTCGGATTTGACGTGATCACGCGTCGAGAACGTGGCCACTAGTGTCGCTAATGGACCACGCACAGTTCGATACGCAGTCACGTGACATTGCGCGACGCACTGTGTTTTCCTCAGGCCCAGAAAATTTCTTGATTCAGTCTTCTCCTGACCGTCCTAGGAGTAGCAGCAAGATTCCCACTGGAGTCTTTTGAACAGTCTACAGGTAGTCTGATAGACTGAGACCTATTGAATTTATGACGGTATAGTGTGGCAGTCCACTTCTAAAAGAAGAGAACCACTACACATTTAGGACAATTCCGCGAGAGCACTGGTTAGTGGAAGTGTCCATGGTACGCCCAAGTTAACAATTAAGAAACTTAGACCCGACGGTTTCGCTCGACACCGCTCAGTTGATCACAACAAAATTGTATTCTCTCATGGTTTTATTAGTATAACGTTAAGCACTGCGATATTCATCACAACAGGGGTTTATGTTAACAATCATTAATCAAAGCACATAACATAAGTTACTGCAAGCGTCCTGGGTTAACAATAGGGGTTATATACGAATTCAGTGCTTCCATGGAGGAGACAGAGAGAGATAGGCTCGATTTGTTAGTAGCATTATGGCCATTAAATTCTTTTCTGGATAGTTTAGCCTATTCCAGTCTGGTAAGCCCACTACTGGTTTAGGTGTTGAGACCGGTAAGCCCACGACATCAACTGATGATGGACGTAGTAATACCACTCATTATATACACCCAACGTATGACACCACGGTCACGTGACAATTTTCGAGTAATGTACACTACAGTGCAATAGCGACACTAGTGGTCAATCATTGTTTACATGAATTTCGAATCGGTGTTTGCCTACAATACTGTTATCGGTTTTCATTATTAATTCTATTTGCGATTTGAAGTTATATTTCAGTGTAATAGTTTTCTATGTCGTTTTAAGTTACTCTCTCCAAAAGGGGTCTCACAATAAAGGTGCAAAGTACCAATACACAACAAATCAATTAGATACGCATGACAGTGTTCTAAAAGCGTTAATGTCTTTATTCGTCGCTTAGTTTCCATCTTCGTGTGGCTTGTCGTGATTTCGTCGGTGAACTTATAGTTTGCTTTCGTCAATCGAAGTCTTCTTTCGTTGTTCTTTCAGGATCACCAGACGTTCCATGTTGAGGAGCCAAGACGAACTCAACAATAGGCCACTCTCTTCCTCCATGAAAGAATTGAACTCTTATTAACCCCTGTTGTTCGCAGTAACTTCTGTTACGTGCTCTAATCTGTGTTACTGGTATAAAACCCTGTTGTTTTCAAATACCGTTCTGATGTATTTGAGATTAATAGCGCAGTGCTTAACGTTATATAAATAAAACCATGAGTGAATACAAATTTGTCTGACAGTAAAACTGAACGTGAAGTCGAGCGACACCAGGCGGGTCTAAGTTTCCTAACTGTAAACTTGGGCGTGCCTTGGACATTCCTGTTAAATTAACCAGTGCTTTCGCGGAATTGTCCTAAACTACGTACATTCCCGCAACATGTACGTAACAATGCGCTCGCAAGTTTCGCAATGTGAGTCTGCAGGTGAAGGAGTGGACATGAGTGAACTGCAAGCTCGTCATTGCATCACACCAGAACAGTGAAGCTGGCTTTTGTGCAGTGTGAGTGCCGGTAAATAAAGTGTTATTGCAAGAATTAAGTAGATTAATCGGAACCGAGATGCTGACTTCAGATTTTCTAACATTTTTGGGTTTTTAGCCCCAATTTCCAGGTGGGAAAAAGCCATTTTCCCCCCTCTGCGGACACCCGTGAAAGTAGTCCACCGTATCTCTTGAAAAACAAAATGTCCTTGAAAAATTTTCAAGTGATCTGGCAACCCTAGATCCATCCCTGAAATTTAAAGCTCAGTCCAATCCAACCATAGTCCAAAAAGCATGAAAAATTTGAAATCCATGTCCAAATAAATCCAAAAAAATAATTTTGTAGTAAGAAATATTACGGAAATTTTTCAATTAAGTAGTCCAAATCCGGTCCTGAGCCCAGATTTATCAAACACTTTACAACCCGGATTCAATCCAAATTCAACAAAATTCGTCAAAGTGCGTATCCAGTCCAGTCCAATGGTGATCTCTGAGGCTGTAGGCTGCTTTGAGATTAAAAGTCATATGATGAACCGGATGATGACGTCTTGTCAGTGGTGCCGCTCCGAGTGTTTTTCAACTGGATCTACTGTAGTGTTTTTTCGTATCAACTAGTGTTCTAGGGTTTTTGTGTGACTATCTAGTGTTTTTTTTATGAGTGTGCTGAATGTAAATGATTGCACAATTTTGTGTAATTGTAACTGTGATTGAGACCTTTTGATTTAGTGCTTTACCTAGGCTACACGTAATTAATTTAAATGAAATCTTAAACAGTACAAGCAAAGGTTAGGTATTTTATTTTGATTTATTCAAACCGCAACGAAGTCACCTGGTCATCTCCAATGAGTTGCACAAAATGTCTTTGGCATTGCATATGCAATGCATTTTCTGGGCAATTTCACTGTTGTGTGTAAGTTTGCTTTTGTAATCTTGTGTTTTTTAATGAATCTAGTGTTTTTTTTATCATGAAATATAGTAATTTTTTGTAACAACAGAGTGAGAGTGGCAACACTGCATCTTGTGGATGAGATGTTGAGAATTTGAGACGAGTCTCACCTGCTCGAAGTTTTGCAGAACTGTCTCAAACCTTTAAAATTAGGTTTCTGGCATATACAGATACAGTGTAGAAAAGTTTGGAAGTGTGCCTTAATGTTTGTTAATTTTTGTGGATTAACACTTTTAGAGCCGCGTGGTTTCGGCGATTTTCGCAAAAAAACAGCAGTTTTCGGTGGCCTTAGCAACGCCCTAGCTCCTCCGCCCATTGCGCTAGAGAGCTGTTCAGTGGCTCAAACAGATCGGCCAGTCTAGTAGATTGCACTCTAAAAAAAATTTTTTGCTTGGGTGGGGGTGGCGGGTTTTTTGTGAGTGACGTCATAAGTGAAGTAGTTCTTGGGCCATTTCGACTCATGTTGCCTGGCTTAGGGCCCAACCGCTAGGTTGTTTTGTTTCGTAGTTTCAGCCTAAATTTTATCTGCTGTTTGCACCTACTATGTTATCACTAAATCTAATAAGCTTAGGCCATCCTCAGCATCACACCAAGTAATGCGGTTCGTTTAAACTGAAGTTGTATTTTTGCGAGGAATTTCTTGTAATGAAAGGTGCGATAGCTAGCCTTAGAAATTGTGGTCGCATTATCTGAACAAAATATCAGTCAAGCGTTGTATTTCGAAAATAACTTTTAGAATTGAACAGTTGACGATTGCTGCACAAAAAGTCCTACATTGATTTTGAGCAAGTCACTTTTACATTACAATGTAAAATCGTCAGAGCAATTGCAACTCAATCATATTTCTCCGCAGTGATTTCACAAGCATAGTAGGTATATTTATAACACCGCCATCTTTGATAGACAGTGCTCCACAGACGTAGTTGTGCAGCTGATTGTCAACTTCGATTTGATAAGTGTATGTACGTATGGACAAGGTTGCCGGATGAAATTTTCAATAAAAAGCCAAACAATGCAAAAAAGAGGCCAGATAAAGGCCGAACCGACTATTTAAAGGCCAGAAAAAAGCCAAACTTTATTTGCAGTGTTGTCATTCCTATGTCGCAGAAAACATCAATTATGAGAATCAATTTTTTTCTTCAAAATTAAGATGAAATCTTCCCTGGCATTGTACTGGAGCACTGATCTTCCCTGACTTTTCATGTTTTGTGAAATGGCACATTTTTGGTAAAATGGTGCCACAGTTTGCATTCTGGTCCATCGGCAGCTTTCTGCACGAAAGTCACTCCCATTCACTCTTGTGCTTTCAGTCAGAATCGTAATAGCCCTTTCACTTTGACGTAATTATTGCATTTCTATCGCGAAGATGCAGACTTGTTTGCAAGAACTGAGGCTGCTTAGTGCTTACAACACAATAGGCACTGCATAGTGCAATGAGTGCACACATTTCCCTTGACGACACAAAAAAAGCATCCATCAAATATTACTACAGACGAAACCGGTTAATGGCATAGGCTATTTGCCACGCTTTTTTATGTGTTTAACCGGAATATGCAATTATCCATATCAAACAAATATCGGCAAGTTTACAGCCCTACTTAACTTCTGTCCACATCACATGCTTGCTACTTGACACTGTTGGTGTGTTACAGCTTGACACCGAACATGGAGATTTCTAGAACTGTGGGATATAAAAGTGCTTCTAGATGTTCCAAGAATCCCTTGCTCCTAATACAGTATTTTAGATTATGAAATCCTTCAGTGTTTAGCAAACCAACGGTCATCAGTTGAAACATAAATTTGAAGTTGTTGCGGGCCCTTGCGTTGCATGTTGTCTTAAACGTACGCACTGTGTGTGTGATGTAATAATCACCTGTATCAATTGTGGAACGCTTCCTGAACTCGCGGCCATTTTTCTGTTTGCCCTGAGCTGTGCAGTGCAGTTGTGAACATGTTTATGTCTTGCAGCTGTCGTGCATGAAGATTTGTGGAACTGTGGGACATAGAAATGCTTTAAGAAGTTCTGAAATTTCTTTTTCGTGATACAGCTGGGCGCTGTATGTAAAGACTTGTGAAGACTGATTTGTTAGCATGTGGCGTCATGAAGCTTTTATAATCCCAATGGCATTTGTAATGCATCATTCGTTTGTGGCATTCATGAAACGAATCCTATTGATGTGAAACAACAAAGAGTGAAGCCAAACAAGTAACGAAGTTGAAACAGTACATTGTCCGCAGTGCGCAATGCTTCGTAAAAGTAGTAGTCATCAAATGGAACTAAAATTTCAAGTTGGTGTACAGTAGCCTACAGGTGCACCATTTTCTGTTCTGTAAAGAATTTAACACATCCTGTGCAAAGGAGTTAAGCATACTTGCATGGGTTGGGTCCTTATCCAATGCCATAAAATAAACTTTTAAAGTGCTTCTTTCGAGATAAAGCTTCGCACCTATAGCAACAAGACACAACTAGACTGCCTTGTATACAATGTGCTGAAGCCTAGAATGTGAATGCGCGGTGTTGATTTTGGCACATCAGTGATTGAATGCAGTTTTGGCAACAGTTGCTCAACACTTTGGCATCCTGTTGAAAAAGGGAATTTCCAAAAAAAACACCGAAATGCATGCGGCTATGTGCAGGAATTACACCGCTCCTGTACAAGTTATGGACCTGGTCGAAGCGTTAAAAGATGTGGCAAGTCTTCTCGTGTGCACTCAAAAAAAATTTTTTTGTTTGGGGGTGGAGATTTTTTGTGAGTGACGTCATAAGTGAAGGACTTTTAGTCCACCTTGGCCTACTTTACCTCGCCCTAGGCGTCAACTGTTAGATGGTAGTATTTCGCTGAAGTTTTTACTGGAAACTAAGCTACAATCTGAGTTTTTTGATAGATTGGATGACTTGCTGGGGTTTCGGGTTCAAAAGTTATGATCTAAACCAGCTATGTCCAACCCAAATGGCTTACTGAACCAAATATTAAGTCACTCTCTTAACCAGGGCCGCACATTGAATGACTTACTTGATCTTAGTAAGCTAATTTAGCTTAAGCTAATGTACTGAAAGCGTTCGAATCCTAACTGCAATGGTAAGAGGCACTGAGGACCACCTGCATCAAAAATGTCAAATTCAAGACTATCAAAAGAAGGGCAAGTTGTCAGTATGTAGGATTATTTTACTATAGCGAAAACCTAAACTAAGCCGCACAAAACCTTCGTCTGGGCTGCATGCGGCCCGAGGGCCGCGGGTTGGGCATAGCTGATCTAAACTAATCAAAAAAAACATTTGACTAATTAGATAGTTAATTTGTTTATTTTAGATCATAACTTCTGAACCAGAAACACTAGAAAGTTGATCAAAGGCTCAAAAGACTCGGACTCGAGCACAGTTTCCAATGAAAACTTCAGTGAAATACTTGGGCCTAGCGGTTGGGCCCTAGACCAGGAAACCTTAGCCCCAAAACTACTTCACTTATGATGTCACTCACAAAAAATCCTTATCCCCTAACCAAAAAATTTTTTTTCGAGTGCAGAGTGCAATCTAGAAGACTGTCCAATCCATTTGAGCCATTGAATAGCTCTTTAACGCAATTGGCGGAATAGCTATTGTGTTGGTAAAGCAACCGAAAACTGCTGTTTTTAGACTGAAATCAAAGTAAAAATATATCGTACGCCGGCTCTCAAAGTGTTAATCAGATTAATGGCACCACAGGTTTTCACACTATCTGAGCAGTGCGCTTTACACTCTTGAAATTAACTATGCGATTAAATGTTGTAAGTTTACAAACGTATGGTACGTTTCTATGCAAATAACCGGTATACAATTAACCAGACTATTTCTTCACGTGTGAATGGCTTTGATTTGGGATTTTAGAATCCTATGCATTAAAGCATTTTATGCGTTTAACCGGTATGCAATTAGCTGAAGTCGTCTGTAGTATCAGAATGCATCACCTGACATAGCAATTATCACAAAAACTTTGCAAATGTTTTGCCGAAAAAAGTGGAATAGCAATATTTTCCTTCATAAGAACCTATCCCAGGGTAAAAGAACCAAAAAGCTAGACACATTTTCTAAGGTCAGCTGACTTAAGATGAGGCCAAAAAAGGCCAACTAAAATTTTATGGCCAATCAACTTGAATTGAGGCCTTTGTTAAGACAATCTGGCAACCCTGCGTATGGATGAACAGCTCTCATTGCTGTATGACTGACATTTGCTGAATGTTCAACAAACTTAGTATCATTGCAGCACCATGTTCGCAGGAACAAACATCGACTGTGATGTAATAAATGCGCTGTGACCGAAAGCAATGATAATTGGGAAATATTTCTTTCTCTGTTCTGACAATGAGATCAATGCTGCTACCTATTCCAAATATTTTGTTGCGCTAGGCTACTAGCCCTACTAACCAAGTTTGATTAGATTTTAGGTAGAGCTCAACTAATAAGGCTATTTTGGGCCAATACCGATGTTATTTTTCATTACCGATAACCGATGCCGATATTTTGCAACACTCAAACCATAGTTGAAAGACAATACTTCAGTGCAATGAAGAAGCGTACGACATGGAATTTTGTGCAAACCCAGGTCACTAAGATATGGTAGTCCAAAACCACAGTGTTGTTTGCAAGCAGCCATCATCCTCGCGCAAATCATAAGTGGAGGACTTTTGGCTATCTTGGCCCACTTTGCCTGGCCCTGGGCGCCAACCATTAGGTGGTAGTATTTCGCTGAAGTTTTTACTGGAAACTAGGCTACAATCCGAGTCTTTTAATACTTTGGATGACCTGCTGGGGTTTCGAGTTCAAAAGTTTTGATGTAAGTTAGTAAGAATATTTGACTAATTAGCTGATGAGTTAATTAATTAATTTGTTTATTTTAGATCATGCCTTTTGAACCAGAAACGCTAGAAAGTCGATCAAAGGCTCAAAAGACTCTGACTTGAGTCTAGTTTCCAATGAAAACTTCAGCGAAACACTTAACACTTTGAGAGCCGGGTTAATTCAAGCGGTTCGCAAAAAGCAGCTGTTTCGAACGTGGCTTTGCGGATGAATATCTCCGCTCCTGTTCGCTCTAGCGACTCGGCAAAAATCTCAAAAAACGTGGTCAGTCTAGTAGATTGGACTCGAAAAAAAATTTTTTGCTTGGGGGTGCAGGTTGTCTGTGAGTGACGTCATAAGTGGAGGACTTTTAGGCCACCTTGGCCCACTTTGCCTGGCCCTGGAGGCCAACCGTTAG
>Ga0210059_1010739_pt1 | contig 14103 bp, 13 predicted proteins | sample Ectturendosymbi2_FD_188042 | JGI IMG/M metagenome (GOLD analysis project Ga0210059, IMG submission 188042) | Ecteinascidia turbinata endosymbiont from Florida, USA - Sample 2 (SPAdes) (version 2) | ecosystem: Host-associated > Tunicates > Ascidians > Unclassified | place: Key West, Florida... | reverse complement strand
CGACATGAGGAAGCGAGTGATCACGTGCCAGTGGTTTTGCGACAAGATTGACGCTGTGCCAGACTTTCTTGACAATGTCTGGTTTTCGGACGAGGCACATTTTCTGTTGTCAGGTCACGTGAACTCTTAGAACAACACCTTCTGGGGTAGCACACCCCCTGAGCACTGTCTGCAAAGGCCATTACACTCTGTGAAGTGCACTTCCTGGGTTGCCATCTCCAAACATGGCATCATTGGACCATTCTGGTTCGAGGACGACAACGAGCGGTCTGTGACAATCAACACCGAGCGATATGTCCAGGTGTTTGGCAAGTTCTGGACAGCACTTGGTCGATGGAGAGGGGTCGTCAGGGTCCTCCAGTGGTTCCAGCAGGATGGTGCCACTTCTACACCTCAAACGAATTATTGGCATGGCTACAGCAGCGTTTCCCTGACCGACTGATCAGCCGCAGGTGTGACCCGCAGTGGTCGCCGCATTCACCGTACTTGAACCCCCCAGGTTTTTATATGTGGGGATATCTTAAGGACAGGGTGTATGGCAACAACTCCCAGGCTATCCCTGACCTGAAGGGTGAAATCACAGCAGCAGTAAGAGCGATCCCAAGGGAGGAATGCGGGAGGGTCATCGAGAACTTTGCCCGCCGGATCCAAATGGGCCTGCAGCGCCGGGGAGCTCATTTGGAGCACATTTTTGAGCGCCAGTGAAACAAAGAGTTTTTGTAGTACAGACTTGAAACTTTGGAGATGTCTGCTACACAGGCTTGACCTAATGTAGCTGAAGTTTTGTGTCAATCTAAATAAAATTGTGGAAGTTATTCGATATTTAGTGACGACCGTTTTTTTTTGTGCCACCCTGTACTCAACGCTGTTGCTGAGTTGCAATTAAAATTTTGCAAAAGTAGTCAAGATCAATTTAAACAGCCCACAAATAAAAATCATCATAACCACCTTCTGAACCGCATCATATTCATTTCAACATGAAGTTTGTCAAACCAGCAAAAATCAAATAAGTTGCTGAAATTCAGATCTACTGTCACAGCAACACATACTGTTAAAGGTTTATCGCTGCTCTAAAAGCATGCGCGGTTGCATGCACTGTGAATGCTGGATTCCCGTCGATTGTGATATACAATGAATCGAAATGAGAAATTTGGCAACCCTGGCTGTCTGAAAGTATTGTGACGTAGCCGTGACTTAAACCATACGCGGGCGCTGATTTGCTGGAGATACAAGGGACGATTTGAAACGTTACCAAGATTTGAAATTGCTCTCTTTGCGAACCTTGGTGATCTTGATGAGATTTCTCAACTGGGTACCAGCGACTGGCATTCGACATTTTGTAAATTGTAATTTTTAGAATCCGCTGACATTTGATATTTCGTAATTGTTGCGTGACATTCCATTTACCAGTGATGTTATCGAGTTATTTTTGTCGAGTCAGAGTCAAGTCAGAGTTACAAGCCCTTCGAGTCAGAGTCATCTAAAATTTTATGAAGTCCAGTCGGAGTAGAGTCATGACTTGCTCGAGTCAGAGTCGAGTCACAAGAATTGTTTAGCCGCTTCGAGTCATTGGTTTGCAATCTCGAGTCAATGTCGAGTCAAATGAGATTTTACATTTTTTCTATGACTTTCTTATGTTATGAAATGACTCCCAGTATGTTATAAAATGGCACCCAACGTCATGGCGTAATCATGTAGCCACATTACTTCCCCATTTCACAACATAGGCGTATCCAGGGAAGGAGCGTAGGGGGCCATGGCACTGTAACACATGTTGCGACCCTTAAGGGTGCCAGACGATGTGATTTGGGTTCAGCAGTAACATTTTAAACATGGGTTCTCATTGCTGAATTCAGGTCCGTCCTCGCAGAAGCTAAGTCTGGTTGACAAGCCTAATTAACTGCCCGATAACTAATTATTTCCAAACGATTCACTTCAGAAAATACATGCCAGTAGAACACAGGATTCTTTAATTTATTGTCTTTATTTGTTATGATATATATATAAGTTCGAGCAGAATGCAATGGTACTCACCAAAGTACAAGTTTTCACGACATTCAAGTACTTCTCGACAGTTTGCAACACTTACATAGTATTCAGCTATTAATCCTGTTCTTTAATATTCGCGATTAAGGGATCTACCATCGTTTTGAACGGGTTCCCCTATTCAAGCGGTTTACTTATGATCATAAGATTGAAACGTTTACGCCTTAATAATCTTTACTAGTAAAACTTACTTAATTATTAAAATATGCAAGTTTTTGCATAACTCACTTAAAGTTTAAAACTTTATTAAGACTATGCTTAAAATTATGTCTACACATTTGCCTTGTAGTGTTGCAATCTCTCCGGTGGTGTTGCGTTGATTGTGTGATTCACCACGAACGGGATGTGCGCGAAGAATAACACCATTATATACGTAAGGCGAGCAAGCAATAGTAAGAGAGATTGTGACGCATGATCTCTATTGTTGCTTGCTGCCACGGTGCGAAGCTTTGCGCATATGCCGCTCGGGATTTCCGATCGCAACAGTAGTTACTGGACTAACTTTACACACTCATGCCTTGCTGCTATTAAATTGAATCTCGAAGGTGCGCGGTGACAGATGTGGAATTCAAGGCGGAAATTTATCATTAATCAGAATTTCGAAGCTGCTGTTTTTAGTTCGATGCGTTTTCAGTCAACTAAGCTAGTTTGACAGCAGTTCAGTAAAAATGCAATTCACTCGCGAATGCGGTACAAGTCTAAACAACTGGCGTAACGGAGTTACACTAGTACAGTTTAAACTGGCAGAACTTCGTTCGGACCAGCCATTTCTCTGAGATTTTAAACTGGCATGGCACCTGGTACAAGCCGCGGGTCACCACCTGGTTTGACAGAGGTTCACTCGGTCAAACCAGTTCTTATTACTGATCATTGGCGGAAGGGTGCTCAAAGCACAATGTCGGACAATGGGTTAACCTCGGCCTCAGGCACTTGAGGCGGAATAAGCCAGTTTCTCTTTCCTGATCGTTATAAATCCTTTTAACTACTTAACCTCGGCCTCAGGCACTTAAGGCGGAAAGAGAAGTGTCTCTTTCTAAGACTGAATTTCGGTCCAAATGAGACGGTATTTATACCCGTAAATCGTCATGTGACTTGGAAATTCCCATTTTCTTCAGGTGTTCCAATTTGCTATTGCTTGCGGAATTGTCTGGTGATTGGCTGATTTAAATACTTCCAGAACCTTCAGGTAGATCTTGGTGCTCGGGGGTTCACCTAATCGTGATCAGGCATCATGTGATTTTGCTAGTGTCTTGTGACTCGTCTTGTGACTTTGCTGACGTTTAAATGACGTTGTCTTTAGGATCAGCTGACTTACTAATGAGTTTTGATTGGTTGTAACCCTTTTGAATTTGTCCTGGCTGTTTTTTGGGTTGTGAGTCTTTCAGCAAGCTTGTTTTCTATACAGTAAAGTTGTTGCAGGCAACTTGCCTGTAACAGCACCAACCCGATTTTTGGAACATATAGTCATTTTGTGCTTTGAGAGGCAGCATCCTAAATAAAATAGTGTTATTTGCCTAAAATCAAGCATTTTGACTTCCCAAATTTGTTGTCCCCTCCAGAATTTTTGGGCTGGCTGTGCTACTGTTTCACAAGCTCAAGACGACCTTCAACAGTGGATTCAAGCCACCGACACGTTGTGACAAAATTTTTGCAGCCACAATGCTGCGCTCCTCTGAGCCAACCAAAGAAAGAGTCGAACCGTCGATCCTGAGCATAATAGCAATTGAGATTCCTCATTTGGCTAGGAAGTTCACACTTCTATTGCTACTACGAATTCAATGTTATGTGTGCCGTAATCACGTCGCCGCATGGATTTATGCTAATAATAGTGGCAGGCATTGGGATTTAAACAAGATTCAGTTTTCGTAATTGCATTATACAATTGCACCCTGTATTTTGCAATATACCTTTTGGATTTGATTTGTAAGGCGTCAATATGTTGTGCCCTGCTGACCCCTCAATGAAAGCAATATCTCAAGTCTACGTCTCCGCAAATTGGGGACACTTGAGTCTTTAAATGTAGCACAGCACGACTAGACGGTCAAAACAAAAAGTATGCGACAATCTTGACCATCACTAAATCAAAAAATGCTCATTTCTTTATATGCAAACGAGCTGGGTTTGTGTATCCAAGGCTCAGAGATTTTGTAAAAATGACTCTAACTCGAGTCGAGTCATTCTATGAAAAACGTGACTCGAGTCGAGTCATTGACACGAGTCACGATATCGCTGCCATTTTCGTCCCCAACATGCTATGCCCAGGCCCACATATCCCCCTAGCTACACCAATGTTTTCAAGACATAATTGTAGGCTTGCTTGAAGTTTTACACACAGCCAAATATATTGAAGTCGAACCAAGCCATGAAAACTGTCGTATTGACATATATTTCAAAACAAAAACCGTAGTTACACTTGCAGCGAAATGTTGAACCCAGTGTCTTTTTTCCAAGCATTCAGTTCATTTATATGCAGCTTTACTGGCAGAAGTAACTTGTACTTCTATGTCCCGGCTGCTTTAAGTTTGTAGTTCATGCTGATGTTTTTCCCGAACTAACTTACAACCGTTCATTCACGTCCATAAAAGCCCGAGTTAAATATTCCCTAATGCTGCTAGCTTACCGCAAACAAATCATGCAAAATCAGTGCAAAACAGTGAGAAGGGCAGTTATCATGAATGGGATCACACAATGAATGGGATCACACAATGGGATCACACAATCAACGCAACGCCACCGGAGAGGTTGCAACACTGCTACGAATTCTGCGATATATGTGGCGTAATGACGTCGCCACATGGGCTTAGGCTAATAACATAAGTGGCAGGAATTTGGATTTAAACAAGATTCGGTTTTCGCATTTGGATTATATTTTGCAATATAATTTTTGGATTGGATTTGAATTTTAAAAACTTGAATCACTTTGCTGGTATCTGGAACAGACCCAAGGTCACAGTATGAGGCCCACTACCATGATCACGACATGCAAATACTACATTAAACCACGATAATGTGTTAGTGTATTGTGCCCTGCTGACCTCTCAGTGAAAGCAAAGTCTGAGGTCTCCCTCTATGCAAGTTGAGGACACTTGATCCTTAAAATGCAGCATAGCTCGACTAGACAGGCAAAACTGATAATTTCGCCAATCTTAATCATTACTGAAGCAAAAATTGCTCATTTCTTTGCGTGCTAACGAAGTGGATTTGTCCATCAGCAACTCAGAGAGTTTGTAAAAATGACTCTCCCTCGAGTCTCGAGTCATTGATTGTGACTCGAGTCGAGTCACCATTTTTATCAACGTGACTCGAGTTGAGTCCGATTCACCAGAAATCCTGACTCGAGTTGAGTCGAGTCATTGACTCGAGTCACGCTATCACTGTTTGTTAGATAACACTTCTGATGCATGATTATCATTGGGACAAATATATGTGTTTAGTGTTAATGTCGAGTCGCTTCGAAAATGCAGGAATTGGAATTCAAATCTGGTGTACGCGTATTTTTTAATATTTGTCCGAGTACAAAAATTTAAAACAATCACATATGGGGAAAATCTAATGCTTATTCTACTTGCCCATTTCCAAATTTTACCCGATGTTCTAAAGTAAGCTAGATTGCTCCGTTTCTTGGTAATGAATGGGGCAGACTTGTTTGCTTCGGTCTTTGTCGTCGGATTTGTACCACACATGCTGGGATTGTAAACTTTAAAATCAATTTTTTGTGCTCTTGTGAATGACAAAAAGTTGTGGTTATGATAAAGTGTTTTACTGCTTTCCATGGTCATGTTCAAATTGCGCTACTGTGAGGATCACCTTTTTTGTGGTCTTGTGTCTATGATTGCGTCTGTATGGACCACGAGTCTGAAAAACTAATGCTAGTATTATTAAAATCTGTTACACTTCGAAAAAGAAATCTAATAAAAATCTAGCGTTAAATTCGTATTTTTGTTTGGGATACCAGTTAAAAATAATGGCCTGCAATTGGAGACCTCACTGAAAAACATTTACATATGTTAAAATATGGTTTTCTGAGTGAAAAAATGAATGGAGCGTAGCGGTTTTTGCAGCAGTTTGACAGGTGAATTGATTTGTATTTTTACGAGTGACATTTTTGGTTAAGAAAACAAATCGTGCGTGCGCTTCCCAAGGAATCCATTCCTGAGTGGTGCACGGGTAGGGTACCACACCTAGTGGAGCGATCCCACGTTTGCGGAATTTGTCCCTAGATTGGGAATTTCAGCAACGTTTGGGGAAAATATCGGGAATTGGGGTATCTAGGGAATTTTGGGGGAAACTGCATTTTGTGGAATAAAATTGGGAACAGTCAGTCTGGTGATGCATTTCCATCAAATATTGTAATCAGATTCTTGTGATTTAAATGTCAATTCCAGGATCTTGTCTATCTGTTGTATTGTATTTAAATTAGTCTAATCTCTTCGGTCAAAATGCATCCGAACCAGGTCTTGGGTATAGTGTTGCTGAAATTGGATGAACTCAGCCGGCAGCGGTTTTTATGTGGGGTTTGTTTGTGATAGGGGTTGCAAAGGCACGATCCAAAAAATCATTAGGGTTGCGTCATCAAGGAAACTGTCACTTGGCCAAATCTAGAACGAATTGTGCGAGTCTGCGAGAACTGGTAGAGGTTAAATTTCAATGATTGTGAACATGAGAAAAGAAGATGTTGAGTTCGCGTTGCATCCTCAACATGAAGCGTCTTGTGACTCCGAAATACAAACAGGGAAAGATTTCAAAAACAAGTTCAGAAAACAACTTGAAAGTTCGCCGACAACCTCATTAAATAGTGAAGGCAAAGAAGAAACATTAGAATGTCTAAAGTCATGAACTGAACTCAAGAAGAATGAATACGGACACTGGATTTGCAAACACTTGATTTACAAGGACGTTGTATTGTGTATTTATTTGAACTATCGTATATTTACACTCCGTTTGCAATAGCAAGTCACCACTAGGAAGAGAGCAAATCAAAACCTTATAAAAACAATTCAGATAAAAATATAAATATTATTTTCGATCCAAACGAATAAAAACAAATAATAACAAAACACAATCCAAATTATGATAAAATACGTAACCGAAATCACTGGTAACTCCGAAAAGTCCGAACTCGACGTAATGACGTTTCACGACGTCATCCGAGTAGCCGATGAGAAACGAGAAGGGCGGTGCGATGCCTTGGCACGTGATAAACTGACCAATGAAAATGCTCGAGAAAATTTATATATACCTGTGTCTTTGCCAGGATGAGTCAGTTGAGCAAGTGGGCATTCCAGCTCAACACCAAACCAGTGAGTGGGCATTCCAACTGGCTTAGGCAGAACATCCAGCAGTGGGCATACCAAGCTGGTTTAGTCCGAGTGGGCATACCAGTGGACTACCTTATACAGGAGAGATTTTTCGGTTTGGTGGCTATGATGCCACTGACAATTCGGGCTTCTCTCTCCTCCATGAAAGACTGAAACTTGCGCTAACCCCTGTTACTGGTAATAAATCTCTATGTATATGTCAATACAACATGCTATAGTAAACTCTTGTTGTTTGTATTAAAAGATAAATGTCGCAGTGCTTAACGTTGTATTAATAAAACCATGAGTGAATACACTTTCGTCTGAAAACAAAACTGAGCGGGAAGTCGAACGATAACGGGCGGGTCTAAGTTTCTTAATTGTTAACTTGGGCGTGCCTTGGGCACTCCGGCTAAATTCACCAGTGCTCTTGCGGAGTTGTCCTATACGTGTGCTGTTCCTCTTCTTTAGAAGGGAACTGCCACAAAGAGCTGTTCTTGCAATACTTTATGGTAGCGGTGATAGAAAGACTTAAAGTGAAGTTACAGCAGAGATTGTTTTTAATATTCCCAAAGGCAGAACATATCTTGATGTTAAAAGCTGACTATATCTATTTGGTTTTATAGTGTGCTGGTATGCATTAGTTTAAGAGGGGTGGGGAGCTTAGCCCCATGGATGTTCGATATTTGTTTATAATTAAGTTTTTAGTTAAAAAATGCTTTTCTCTTAGTTTTGAGTTGATGAAATCAAATTTCACCACTGTTGTGTCCCTCGAAAAATTTTTTCGACCACTCCATGGAAAAATCCAGCTGGTATGTGCTTTAATCATTATTACGCCTAAGTCACCTATACCAATGTAATGTAAATAATCGCTGCAAATGAAACAACATCAGCTTTAGTGGAACCTTCTCCTGCAAAAATTTTGCAGTTAATGTTTTGTTGCCACCTCTTGCTCTTGGCGTGACGTTGAATGCATGGTTCACCACGAACGGGATGTGGGCAAAGACTTGCATCCGATCTATATGTAAGTGGTGTGAACATGCAATAACAGAGTTATCATAGGTATGATCCCTATTGTTGCTTGCTGCCATATTGTGAGCTTTGTGTGCTTGTTCTGGCTCTCCGATAGCAGTAGTTGCATCCGTCTGAATCGCAATCTGATTGGTCAGCCCTTTACTAACCGCCAGAAATCCAAGTTGTTCAGTATGCAATAAAGGAAGTGACTACAAATACGCCTGCCAGGCCTGATGCAATTCAAATAAAAGTGTCAGTTTGTCAATCAAATGGCGTGCATCTTGTAGTGGTTATGCGTTACGGCTCATATGCCAATTGTTATCGGTTCGACTCTTACCTTGCCAACTTTACTTTTTTATTCTTTACTTTTTTTCAGGCTTACATGTTGCCTTCACAGGTTAGTGTTAGGGTTAGGTTAGCATTGGGTTAGGATTAGGTTAACATTAGCTTAGGGTTAGGTTAGGTTAACGTTACCTAGGTAAAGTGAGCCTGATTTTCCAGCCGCATTTTTGTCAGTGGATGCTAGGTTCGAGCGTAAAATTGAAATCCCTCAAAAAGGCAGAAAATGAGCTGATAAGACAAAATAAAGGCAAGCAAATGAAGCAACAGGTTCTGAACATAACATCCAAAGCAAAAAAACTTACAAATATGTTGCACCAAGCTCATACGCATTGTTCAAAGCAAGCAAGTTTTTCAAAATTAGTGATAATTCAACTAAAAATTAAAATACTTTCCGAGGGAGTTATGACAACAAATTTAATATCAAAATCTTTGGAATTTATCCGTCTATTGATCTTTAAAAAAGTCGCGGGCGTTATTTTTGTTTAAACGAAATGATAAGAAAAATCGCAAAGGCACTCTAACACCAAAAATGCCTTTTGCTGCCAGATTCGGGTGTTGCACGACTATCGATTTCAATTCAATATTAAAATACTTTCCGAAGGGGTTATGATGATAAATTTTATACCAAAATCTTTGGAATTTGTCCAGCTATTGATCTGTATAGGAATTGCGGGGGTTATTTTTGTTTAAACGAAATGAGAAGAAAAATTGCAAAGGTATTCTAACACCAAAAATGCATGTCGCTGCCAGATTCGCGTGTTGCACGACTATCGATTTCAATTCATTATTGAAATAATTTCCGAAAAGGTTATGATGATAAATTGTATATAAAAATCTTCGGAATTTATCCAACTCTTGATCTGTAAAAAAGTCGCGGGTGTTATTTTTGTTTAAACGAAATGAGAAGAAAAATCGCAGAGGTACTCTAACACCAAAAATGCCTTTTGCTGCCAGATTGTCGTGTTGTGCGACTTTTGATTTCAATCCAATATTAAAATGCTTTCCGAGGGGTTTATGATGACAACTTTTATATCAAAATCTTTGAAATTTGTCCAGCTAATGATCTGTAAAAAATCGCGGGGGTTATTTTTGTTTAAACGAAATGATAAGAAAAATCGCAAAGGTACTCTAACACCAAAAATGCGTTTCGCTGCCTGATTCTCGTGTTGCGCGACTATCGATTTCAATTCAATATTGAAATACTTTCTGAGGGGGTTATGATGAAAAATTTTATATCAAAATCTTCGGAATTTCTCCGACTATTGATCTGTAAAAGAATCGAAAAAATTGCAAAGGTACTCTAACACCAAAAATGCCCTTTGTTGAGCATCAACTTCCACGTGCTTATCATTTGAAATGTCTTTCCAACCTTTCTGAAGAGGAAATAGAAAGCGGTTGCCGAGACTCGGCTCCCAGCAAAACTGTTTTGAAACAAATTCGGTATGAAGCAAGGTGCTCACTCCTTTCGAAGACGAATCAAAAAGTTTATCAGAAATCCATTCGCAACAGCAGCAATATTGCACAGGCATGATCAACGCAACTCTGCAAATGATTCTTTCTCGTCCAAGAGGCATTAATCTGTTCAGCGAAAGCACGGTTCGCATTTATCATTCTCTAGCAACAACCGTTATTGTTTACGTTGATGCTACTGGCAGTGTTCTGCATGGAGACAAATCCTGTTGTGCTTATGAGACTGTGGTTAGGCATCCAAACCAAGGACATCCTCCATTGGCTGTAGCATCATACTTCGCAGCAAACCACAACATACCATCAATTTCCTACTTTCTTTTTGCCACGCTGAAAGCACTTTATACAGAAAAAGATCTCTACCCAAGTTGCTGATGTGTGATGGCAGCACACCACTAATGAATGCGATTGTACTTTCGATCTTCAAAGAAACAATTAAAAACTATTTACATCGTTGTTGGTTGATTCCTTCAGGAAAGTACACCTCATCGTTTTGTGAACTTCCTATTCTTCATCTCTGCGCACGTCACTTCATGAAAAACGCGAAGAAACTTGTGAAAGAAAGGTGAGAACGTATTTTCAAGTTTGTGAAATGTTAACACGTATGGTAGCATGCAGCTGAAAGCAAGCTGTTTCACGTTTGTTACTGTATTTTGACAAATTTTTTGAACATGGTTATGCGTTTAAAAAGGACTAAAGCGCCGTATAGTCATGATAGATGCCTTGCCGTGATGACGCAATTGTTATCTGTTAGAGGTGCTTCACAACCTTAAGTTTCATGTGTATCATCGCAGCTTCAAGAAGCATTTCAGACTGGGGATGCACATCATGGGAGCATTGGTGAAATATTCGTCACTTGATGAAATTGGCACAATTGTTTTCCACGTCACAGTTTTGTGCACAGCCACCTATGAGAAGCATACCACAAAGAGCTTTGAAATCATCAAAGCAATCACTGATGAAAATGAAAACCCAGAAATGATGTGTGGGACAGAAGTAGGCCTACTGTAGATTTTGGACTGGTGAATTATGTCATTTATATTCCATCCCAATTTAATATTTGTCATGATCCTGTTTTTTACCAGTTTACAAATGGTATGTGTAGATGAAATCGACAACTACGTTGAAATTGTTTTGATTTCTTGCATGGCTTGCACCGACCTTGATTGCCGTAAGCATGATACAGGCTGCCCTCGTACAAATGTAAGTATATATGTTCAGAGAGAAAGAAGGAGCGAGGATGACATGATTGGTTTCTTCCGTATATTGGCGGACAGCCTTAGCAGAAATCTTTCGAATATCACATGGAGGAAGCAAAAAAATGCACCCAGCAACCTTCATACAGACCACAAAAAAACAGATACTACGCCCCAGATTTTCCAGAAAAAAATGCAAAGAATTGTTTACCTCTGTCTTTGCTATGGTCAAGCGTCATGCTGGGTAAGTGTACAATGCAAGTTTTCACATTTTCTTGGTGGGTTTGCGGTATTGCAAATTAGCACTTCTTCACTACTGTGTACAGGAGACCTCAGGCGGCACGGGGAAGCTTCATGCTACAGAGATTACTCCACACATTTTAAAACCATCATCAAAAAAGCAAATGGCTTTCAAGTATGTTGCTTACAAGTTTTTTCAAAACAATTTAGAGCTGTTCTGTAGTAAATTACGCTGAAGAAGTCATACAATATATTTGGTGGCATAAAATGATGATCAACTTGTAAACAGAAAACATGTTGATTAATTTGCACACATCTTTGCAAAATTACAGCAATGATTGTCAAAGCGTTTATATTGTAAATAATTTGTTTTCAATATGTTTAGCGCAAAGCGTAGGTTGAATATGACGCAATTTACGATGATAAATCAATTTTTCAACTTACTCGCTATTTTATGATAAAAGTTACTTTTCAGTGATTGTGGCCCATCATCGTGTGTGACGTAATCGAGTGCCGTTCAACTTATGCATAGTTGTCAAGTGCATGACCAGAATTTCCATTTGTTGCAGACATTTGCTAGCAACAACCGCACTCAAGGACAAATAGAAAAATCACAGCAAGAACTGAAGAGAACGCGCCTTGAGAATAGGAGATACAAAAATCTGGCAGAGCTAGCTGTAGTATACCAAAAAATGAGTAAATCACTAGTAACAGAATATGAAAATGGTAAACGAAAGAAAATTAAAAAGAAAGAAATGGTAGGATTTATTTCTTTATAGCAATATTACTTGTGGATGATACAAATGCGCTTCATATGCTTACATTGCCAGGACGCCAAACCAAATGGCTCTGACGATACAGCAGAAGAGGTCTGGTTAAAGAAGATGAAGTTAAGTACAAATGGGCAACTAACCAAATTTGGAAAATACGTGCAACCGACAACACGGCCTTTGACGTGTGACAATCACAAGCGGTAAACGACTGCGTTTTAAACAAAAATTAGTTTCATTCATCGTTGCATGTGTTATAAATATTTTGGCCTATCTAAAAAGCTGAATGGAAGTTATATATTATTATGTTATATATATTCTTACAGGTAGCTGATTTGCTCATTGCAAACTTACCTTACCCACCATACCGCGTAACATTCTCAACATCGGAAGTATACATGCGAAAAGTGAGAAACAGCATACGGCATGAAATTTTTAAAGCCTCTGGTGAGTAGCCCTATATGTGTCCTGTAGCGTTATTAATCGTTACAGTTTCCCGAATTTGCCTGTTGAGACACAAACAGTAATGTCATGGGTCTTTCTGTACAAATATCGTACCTCGAGATATCCGAAGTTCTACTAACCCCTGTGTGCATTTCAGATCGTATTGACGACATCTGCAGTGGTTGCGGAACACGTGATGTGCCGCATGCTGGAAAATGGGTAAGAATCTGGTTTGTGTAGGGTTATACTAAAAAACTGAATGGTGATCATGGTTTGTAATCTGGTCACATGAATAGGCTATATAATATAATATATAATATAATGATATTTTATTGCGGACTCATGGTCCATATCACAGACACAAGAGCACAAAAAGTGTTTTGCTATACATCAGCGCACATTACAGAAACGGTGTTAGCACATGACCAACACTGGGAGGAGCAAAGCAGTTTATCCTCTCCACAGCTGTATCGTCATTCGCAAAAGCACAGAAAATGGATACCCATACAGTAGGGCATTAGACAACCGGTGTTAGTACGTGTCCAGTCTTGAGACGAACAAGACCTATCCCAGCACTTCTTACTTTTTCACGCTTGGTGTGTACGCAGTGTCCACATATTTTACTACGCAAAAGCAATACTGGTGAGACGCAAACTCCGAAACAATTCACGGACAACTACTGCATTTGTTCTCCATACAGGAGTGTTGAATAATTGAGGAAAAATGAAGATTTGTAAAAAGCATCAGACATTTGAAGCGATCGAATAAAAAAGTTGGATGAAAATGAGCATCGTATAAAAAATCGATACAAGTTGTTTCTTAGCACGGCATCAAAGGTCTTGACACAATGGTTAACCTGGTGTGGGGGAACACTCACATTTCTGGGTATGTAATGCATAATTCGACAGGCATTGTTATATGCAGCACGTAAGCGCTTCATACTAGTCTGCGTGTATTTGCTCCACAAATGGCAAGCATATATTCGCATGCAATAGGCACGAAATAAAGTGTTTTTTACTGCAGGAGTGCACTGATCAAAAGTGCCTCTGAGTTTGTTTGCTGCACAGCATAGTGATTTCACTTGTCTCTGAATGGTAATGGTAATGGTTTATTGTTTCATATGACTCAGCCAATAAGCAGAAGTACCATAAAAGCCATCGCATGCAGTAAACCAACCATTAGCGAACATTAGAGCAAATGAGAATACAATGGCACAATAGCTGATCAGTGTAAACAAAGAGGGGCGCTGTGTCACATAGGATTGGCGAAAGACCGTGGCGGTCATCT
>Ga0210059_1010738_pt1 | contig 14104 bp, 8 predicted proteins | sample Ectturendosymbi2_FD_188042 | JGI IMG/M metagenome (GOLD analysis project Ga0210059, IMG submission 188042) | Ecteinascidia turbinata endosymbiont from Florida, USA - Sample 2 (SPAdes) (version 2) | ecosystem: Host-associated > Tunicates > Ascidians > Unclassified | place: Key West, Florida... | reverse complement strand
ATGGTGTTTGTTTGCTGATTGGCAAACCTACAACGCAAAATCAACTGAACCTCTTCTGAAATATTTGTTTTTTCTTGGAGCTAAATACCAATCAACTAGCTTTCAGCTTGTCAAGAAGTTATTTCAACAAATCTGAAATATGAAGACATCTACGTTTAGTTGCAAGACATCTGCGTTTAGTTGTATAGTGGAATTTTTCTTACTTTGGAAACGGCGTTTTTCCTCCATCGACAATGACTTTCTGGAGTTGTTTCTAAGAATGCCTTTGATTTATTTTGTCGAGTAGAATGCTGTGATTTCACACGTTTGAGACGTCCTGAAGCCAAATTACTTTTACCAAATACGGTTGTATGAAATAGGCATTAGGCAATTCCGTGAAGGATATGGGTTCAGCATTTCTTCTTCTGTGCGACAAAACCCATAGACGATGCAGGCATCGCTCCTCCATTTGTGCTTCTTAAGAATTATACAAGCGTTTTTCTTTGAATAACTTTCTTTATAACTGTATCTGCTAAATCTCGACCTTACTCCCTGAAAAGTGGGCTACGTTGCACTCAGCATGTGACTTGCTGACATCCATACTCTCACTTGCTTCACTGAAGTATTTCCTTTGATAGTTACTATGCTCCGTTTTACAACTATCTTTCGCTACTAAGTTTTTCTTTAAAAATTGCGCATGTCAATTTTCTTTGAGGATCAACAACTTACTGCAATACCTTTCAAAAGTAAAAGATGATATAAGCCTAAACTCTGAACTGAAAAAGTGCAAAGTTAAAATTAACACAGAGATTATTCACCGCCTGTTGGTATAAGGCAGGCCTGCACAACTCAGAAAGCTCGAAGGGCCAAATTATCACCATAAATTTCCCGCGGGCGACAGAAGTCTCTTTCATTTCGATGTAAAGATTTCGTTGTAGTATGGAAGAAATTCTGTAACGAAAATTTATTCGAGGTCGAGCTTTCGCAACATTTTCTGCAATTGAGAAAGCTCTCGCGGGCCGCAAGAAAAGCTTTCGCGGGCCTCATGTGACCTGCGGGCCGTATGTTGTGCAGGCCTGGTATAAGTTCTTGCTTAGCTCCATCTAACTGCTTGAAAAGTAATGTGGAAAATATTGTTGCGTGTCTTACCACAAAACAATATAATCATTGCAGAGAAAAGCATGGTTGGCACATGAGCTTACAAAAAATTCAAGCTAGAGCAACGGTACCCAAACATTTCTTACCAGCATACTCACAGATGTTGCATTTAAAGAAAAAAGAATACGTGATGGTAACTTGCCCAACAGTACAAACAAACAAGTGGGCAAAGACAAACAATGCATCCCCGATAGATACAGTTTTAAAATCTGTGAAAAGTTAACACAGTGCGCTGAAGCAAAGGAATAAGTGGGACAATATGACTGTTCTTCCATTCTTGAAGTGCACACATCTGGTACATCCCTGTACACCCCATCAATTTGGTACAGCCCTGGAAAATTCTGGTACACCCTGGGGTGTACGATACACCCGGTTGACAAGCACTGATCTAATAAATCTTGCTAGAAAGCCTTATGGTTTCTAATGAAATATCCTACTTTACAATGGCGTGCCGTGGATTTCACGCTTAGGCTTGCAGTGGTATCTTATCTGAATCATACTCTCTGCTAACAGCATGGTTACACAGCTACAAAAGCTATGAATATTATACACCTACTGATTACTCTAGACAGAGCTTAGTTTTTTTTAGAACTGTACACTGTTGCAACCTCTCCGGTGGTGTCGCGTTAAATGTGTGATTCACCACGAACGGGATGTGCGTGAAGAACAACACCATACATATACGTGGCGCGAACAAGCAATAGTAGAGTGATTATGGCATGTGAACTCCATTGTTGCTTGCTGCCACAGTGCAAAGCTTTGCGCACATGCCGCTCGGGATTTCCGATCGCAACAATGGCGACGTGCTTTTTACTGTTTCGTGCTTTTGCACAGCACTCAAACGAAAGCAAAAGTCTGGAACGTCGTTAAAACAAATAATTAATTATATTTTACTGCTGGCTGGCATTGATGAACAACAGATGCAAATGACATTGTTACAGAAACGTAACTGAAAGAAACTTGCCTTTACGAGCATTTCTGACAAAGACGAACAAAATTCGGTGATTGAAAAAATCTCGCAGCCATCTTGCATGCAATGTGACTGCCTGCATTGCTTGGCAGAGTGTCCAGTGGGGGGTCGCCTGCCGCGAAGCATGTTGTTGATATCCCACTGGAAGCTAAGCACACATCCGTCGAGATCAAGTTTTCCGAAGCGACGCCAGGCACTGGTTGTTGGGCTGTAGACGACCTGCTCGTCCTCAGTGATCGCGATCGACCTTCTTTTCTTTTCGACGATTTCGATCCAAGCGATTCAGGAAACTGGTTGTTTATGAAAAGCGCAAGCGTCCAGGTGTGTTGTTCAAGTTTACAGGTGTGTTATACATGTGTCCATATGTGTTGTATGAACGACCATATGCGTTGTACAAACATCTAGGTGGGTTAAGCAAGTGTCCAAGGTGTGTTGGGTCAGTCGGCGTCGTTAAATCATTCATAGATGTGACCAGTGCGTTAAGCTACTCGTTTGGAAACGCTTTTTGCAAAGAAACTTTCAATACTTTTTGCATGATTTGCTTTTCATTTGAAGTTATATCAGTTGCTTACAGCGTTCGGTTGCAAGGGAGCCCACGTTGTTACTACGCCTTCGGTGACGTTTCTGTACGTCACTAAAATTAGGACGTAAAACGAACAGTTATATAGCTTTTTCTTTGTTTCTGGCATGCTATCTCCTATATAGTTACGACTCTCCTTTAATATTTTCGAGAATCCTTGAAATACGGAGTTTAAGTAAAACATTAATTGAAAACAACAATAAATTGCAAAAAATGAAACGATAGCGTGAGTGTTTTGCAAAGCTCAAGCAATACAACATTCCCACGTGAGATTTTTGCGCTCACGTGATTATATCCAAATATCAACTTACTGAATAGCTGCAAATATTTTTCTACTTTTTTGATATATTTTGCAACTTTTCAGTCTTCCTGGCTTCCCGCGCTTGCACTTCATTTGCACTGCTAGCGAATGTGCTATGTTCATCTTGTGTTTGACTTTAAACACGTTGTTCTTCGCCAGGGCAACCAGTGCTCATCGCGCAGCAACGCGCTGCTCTTCAGCAGCTCCGGGGAACCTGCTCATGTGACGACACGCGATTTAGATCTGTCAGATGGAACACCGCAGGGTACTGATGTCCCTCGCGTGGTTGTTAGGTGAGATTGCTGTGCATTAGGAGCGGAATTGCATCAAAACAATATTTGGAACAGGTTTTGTTTCCAGATGCGTTTGTGTCATTCTTTATTCTTCAATTCTTCAATCTTGGTTGACAAAAATTTACTTCAAGTTTTTCCAAGTTTTTTTTTTCGCTAAAGAAAAAGTTTTACATGCGATTTGATTCTCGAACTAGCCAGCTTTAAACACGTTTAGAAAAACTTGTCATTTTTTAAATATTTTCAGTGGTGGAAGATCCGACGTGGGGGTTTGCGGACACAACGCAAACGAAAGCGTTTATATTTTTGACGAATCTGGAAGCAGAACAATATGTACCGATACCCAACAAGTGGATTTATCAAGAATAGACGCCATGAAGTTCATTCTTGGCATTGGTACGTTTAGCCAGGCACTGATGTTTTTTGTTTTTAGGCTATGAAATCAGCTGAGAATTTTAGTATTCGCATTTGTATGCAAAGAAATATCAAGTTCTAATTGCAAGGTTTTACTTTGCAAATGACAATGAACTATTTCCTTACCTTTTGTGCCACGCCAACAAGATCTCAAAAAATTGAATTTATTTTTTTTTTGTAAAGCTTCCTAAATACAATTTTCTGTTATCTAAGCAAAATCGCTTTCAACGTTGTTGTGACTGTTATCGATTATAACAGTAGCTTTCTTTTAATCAATAAAGTTGTTTATGGGTTGACAGCAGTTTTGAGTTCACTGGTTCGTACCCAAAAAGCCACGTTATCAACGGGTTTCATCCAGGGGCATAATTATACAAGTTCACCTCGAGAACTATGAGATCGACTAAACTCAGGAAGGACCACATGTAATCACTTAGAGCTTTGCAAAAGATTTTATAAAGGAGCCACCACCGTTGAATCTGCTTGACAAAACCTTAAGCTTTCGATTGCAGCGCCTACGTGGCGCGAAGATGAAGCGTTTGGAAACCGACGTAGATCAGGCAAACCAGGTATGCCTGTTGGAAATCTACACTCTCTACCTTAGTTGTCAAACGATTTTGAAAAAAATCAAAATAACTGCAGTATTAATATAACTATTGTCTAATCAGCTGTAATGAAAATGCCTTTCGTTTGATGGACATGGTCAGTTTCTTCAACGAAATCTTGGAATCAGGTTGGGAGTGGTAATGGTAACGGTTTATTGTTTCATATGACTCAGCCAACAAGCAGAAGCACCATAAAAGCCATCGCGTGCAGTAAACCAACCATTAGCGAACATTAGAGCAAATGAAAACACAATGGCACAACAGCTGAACAGTGTAAACAAAGAGGGGCGCTGTGTCATATAGGATTGGCGAAAAACCGTGGCGGTCATCTGGTCAACGAACCCCGTTTATCACTTTTTGACAAGTGTTGAGAAATAACAATTGGACATCAAATAGGCATGATGAAAAGAAAAACAAAAACAAAAAACGAATGAACGCAGAACATGGTGAAGAAAATCTACAGGTGAAAGCGCATGCCTATGTGCATAGATGAGTGGATCGAATTTACGTAAAGGAATTTGGTGTGGTTAGAATATTTTTAGCAATAAAAAGAGATTAAAACATAGTGATAAAAAAAGTAAAAACGTTACAAAAACAAATTAATGAGGTACGAAAGAAAAACAAAGCAAAACAGAAAAAAACAAAAAGTCTACTTTCATGCCGAAAATCATAGAATGTGCACACAGAAAATACAAAAAAGTAAATATACACAAAAAATAAACAGAGTTACAGAATACTAGAAAACACAGTATTTTGTTCTCAAACAAGCCCCGTTTGCGTAAAATTTTTTTGCCCACAAACAAACACCTGTTTGCCCACAAGCAAGCATCGTTTGCGTAAAAATTTGCCTGTTAGATGAAAGGCTGCAACCAAAGCACTACGCTAGCGTAGCTACCGATAGCTGGGCGTTTACCACAACCTGGTGTCTAATCTATCTTTCTTGTAATGATTGAATGCAACAGGGAAATCGTCTAGTTGCAAAAACATTTGATTAGATGTCTATGACTCATCTCTATTGAAGATCAGTTTAAAGGAGTTGTCTTTATGTCCAGGTATGTGATGAGCTGCAGCTGTTGTTGCGGTGGAAACCACGAAACTAGATATTTGAAGTTTTTAATTCAAACCAGGGACGCTGGAAAGCAGGAAAATGACGGGCAGGGGGGCAACGGGGGCGGAGGTACCTTTTTCATAACAGTATAATTAGTAATTTCATGGTTTATCAAGATATTCGCGCAACAAGAAAGTTCAGAATGTTTTTTGCAATTTCTGCTGTAATCTCTGTTATTTTTGGGGTCAATACTGTTGCTGAACAGAAAAAAAACATGTATTGGTAACGATTTGTTTGTTTTTCATAAGTTTCCATCGCCCTCAACATTTTTACTTCCCCCCTGCCCAACCGTTGTTCCGGCGTCCCTGTTTCAAACCTTACCGACGATTCAAATGCAAGACGTGAGATCAGAGCCTTATAGCAGAAATCTTCATCCATAGAAAGTGGATGAGTGCTATAAGACTCTGCTGCTACACAGCGTCACACACGCTCTTGCAAACAAACAAAACAGAATAGATGCTACTGTGGTCATTGTTAATTTTTTTGATTGTCGTAGTGCCCACAAACAAGTATCGTTTGCGTAAAAATTTACCTGTTTGATGAAAGACTGCAACTAAAGCACTGCGCCAGCGTAGCTACCGATAGCTGGGCGTTTACGACAACCTGGTGTCTAATCTATCTTTCTTATAATGACTGAATGCAATAGAGCAGGGGTGGGCAAATAACGGCCCGCGGGCCAAATGTGACCCGCCACAACGTTTTCAGTGGCCCGCAGAAGCACTCAGGAAAATCTTCAAATCTGAAATTTCCTCCAACTTCTCATAATAAATATTAGTGCTGACTGCTGAGGCTATAAATCGAGACTTGCTTCTGCTCGCATAAGAAGATACGGCCCTCCGCTGAAAACGGCCTTCTCAAAGTGGCCCCCAAGCAAAAATAATTGCCCACCCCTGCAATAGGGGAATTACCTAGTTGCAAAAACATTTGATCATATGTCTATGACTCATCTCTACTGAAAAACAAATCTGTGTTGTTGCCGCGACTCAGTTTTCAAAGCAAGAAAATAAACGAATTCTTATCTTTCTGATTTGACGAAGAAGCTAAGCTGTGTTCATCGACGTTGTAAGCAAGGACAAGGGGTGGGTCTCCCACGGGTCTCCTACCCTTTTTTCAAAATTGATTGTTGTCAGTTTGTCACCAGGTATACATGAGCATTTCCGAGATTTCACTCAATATGTCACATCCGTGATGATTAAAGTTACGTGGTGATACTTAGCGTCATTGTCCCGATGAAGGTTTGCCGGCTGGTCAACCTGAACATTGGAGTCAAATTCACGCTCATACGTTGGTAAAGCACCAGTTGCAGGCTTCCTACGGAGTCTGGAAAAATATGGAAAAAATTGGTTATTTTCCAGCCTGGAAAAGTCTGAAACAATACCTTTTTTGGTCTGTTGGTATGGAAAAAGAAAACAGTTTTCCAGACTTGATCTTTTGATATGCGTTTTCATAATATTTTATTCAAGCTTTTTACTTTTATCATGTTAACTATTATAGTGCCTGTAGTTGACCTGGGTATGTCATTTGGAAAAGTTTAAGTTTGGAAAAAGTACGGAAAAAGTCTGGAAATTTATGTTCAAAATTGCGTAGGAACCCTGCAGTTGTGCCGTTAATACTTAAAATACTGGTGATCGGTGTGTTAGCTTTGGCCTTCTAATTTGTAGGCAGCGGAGACTGCTCGAGAAGCACTGGGCACGCAATGGACATAAATTACTATTACGTAGTTGATGGAAAGCAGCATGCGATCTCAAATTATCACTTCGACTCCTACCGGGTGAGTTTTAAACAGGTGTTGCTTGTGCAGTGGTAAGTGATGCGCCCCCTAAACGTAAGCGAAACAAGTCTAAAGTTTCCGCGGTTAGGGGACACTTGTACAAAGTATTCCCAGGAACTTTGTTATGAAAATGCGCAAAAGTGTAATTGTGTCCATAATAGCAAAAGAGTTAATAGCCCAACCATATCAGCTTTTGATAAAGATATACGGCAAGAAGTTTAATAGCAAAGTGTTTTTTGCAAGCAGCGTGCCTATTCATCTTCCAAAACCTCAGCTCAACGGCGGATCCAGGGGGTCGATTGGAGCTATCGACCCCCCTAAAACCTACAAAACTAGCTTTTTTCATCATGATTTTGTACAATTCGGAAAACAGCATGCGCGTTATAAGGCCATTTTGTCGTCCACTGTTTTTTTACAGCAGTATTGTGAAATATACTTCATCTCTCTTACAGTAGTGAACCCGTAATGAGACTTTACTACCAAATATTACTGAAATCTCCCCCTAACCTTGCTGGTTGGATTCGCCCCTGCCTCAGCTATGCCAAGTGTAACCTGCGAATGCTCCAATTTGAGGGAAAATAGAGCCGCTTTACCGAAATATTCGGTAAAGCCGGTGAAAGTTACCAACTTCGTCAAAGACAACCTTGTTTAGCCGCGTATCTACTCAGAGAACGCAAAAAATAGTTTTCCCGATTTTCCTACCCTCCAAGTTCGACATATGTTATGGATAACATTTGGTTTGATTGGTTCCCGTTTCTACCAGAGGTGTGCGGACTGATTTTTTTGAGTCCGGTCCGAATCCACTCCGGATCCGATACCAACATGAAAAAGCAATCCGACTCCTGTCTGGCTCCGCATAAATATAAGTCAAGCAAATATCCATTAACGTTTCTTCAGCAAACACAAAATCCAATCCAACTATAGCAAAGAAAACCTCACTCCGGATCCTGTTGGAAGCAGCCGGAGTCCGGATCCAAAAAATCCAAACTCCAGTCCATGCACACCTCTGGCTTCTACCACACCAGCTTGTCGGAACGCACAAGCAACCTTGAACGTTTCTGATTGTGAATCGCAGACTCCCAAGCAAGTTCTGGCTCCTATACCCCACCACGCACAAGTTCGAGGTGCACAGGTCTGCTTAACGCAACACTCGCATGACGGATCAGAACGAAATGTGTGGACTGTCGGGTCTTTGCAATTGATCGATACCCCGTCCAGCCACGAACACTTTGCTCAGTTCGCCATTAATATGGCTTGCGGCGACCAAACTGCCAACACAAGGTGACCGCTTGATTTTGCTTTTTAATTTTGTGAACAAACCGCAATAGCATGAATTCATTTCTTTTTCAAAGTCTTGCTTAATTCGAAATCGATGAATATGCACAAGCTGTACCATATCAACAAACAAGGATTTTATTTTGTGCTGTTGCGTGAAGACGAATGTTAACTACTATTGGTTTGTGGAACTTGGTATCAAACAACTTTTAGCAAAAAAATACCTCTGTGTAATGTTTCGTCGAAAAACTGCTTGCCTTTCTCATTGTGTTTCTTTCACTCGTTACAGAACATATCTGCCGACTGTCACAAACCGAGGGCATTTGTTGAGGGGGTTGACTTTCAGGCTGGGTTGAATGTGTTGGTGCTATTAAAGCATTGTAAACAGTTTGTTAAAGCTTCATACCACTGACTTGCAAAATGGGTGCTGAACTTGGACTTGGGCCAATCCTCTCAAGTTCCTCCTGGTGCCGAATCTGCACAGATATTGTGATCGTGAACTTCTGTTTTAAAAACGACGCAATAATACCATCCTAGATCATTATTATTCGTTCTCTACTTCCGTATTTATTAGAAAAAAATTATTTTTTATTTTTTTGTTGATAAATCTACCTGTACTATTTACACCAAACTAAGTCGTTCGAAGCGTTGAAAGATTTTTGTTCAAGTGATTGGAGTGGCTTTTGCCTAATATTTCCCAAAAGGGAAAAAGCTTTCGCAGCATAAATTTTGCTTGCCAATAACTCGCCTTTGTCTTTCAAAATTAAATGGCCCATTATTATGGTCTTGGGCAAAACATCAAAGCAGAGACACTCCGAATAGTTTTGTGCACATCTTCGCAGGTGAATGTCTGTGGTCAAAAGAAGGCTTGTAGATTTACAGCGAAATTTATTTTGGTTCAGAGTAAAGCTCCAATATTCAACCAACAACGGAAGATCGTGGTCTCAACTGCAATCCGAGTGCTTGCCAGAGATATGCCAGGGACAGCATTGGATGCTGCATTCTCTATACGAGACAGCTACACACGACGGGTACGTGGGCCTAAAGAGGCAAAAAACTTCCATGATCTGACTCCATGAATCCTAATAGATTACTTGCGATTAATATAAATAAAAATTCTTTTGAAAAACTTGTCGATAATAGCTGATCTCCCCCCTCATTTAGGTATCACTGTAGCAAAAACAGTGCATCGACTACGAGACATTTAGAATACAACCCTATACCAAGTTTTGTTAACCATCTGTTTGCAGCTGTCGAACTTTTATTATATCAAATAGAATTTAACATGGAACGTGGACCATGTGAGCTTTCTTAAACCGCTTTTCTCACTAACCTGAGTTCATTTCAAGAACATTCTGGCCCTAGGCAAGCAGGACTGATTCTAGGAAATGCGGGACCTAAGGAGAAAATTGTTGGTGGGGCCTTGACACCAGAAACGGTAAAGATCGATATTCTTTTTTGCATTACGCAGAAGGCTGCATTCATTCAGACACATATTAAAGCAGCGGTGCTGCAGGTCTATTTGAGGATTCACAATTATAATCTGTAAAAAGTTTGTGATTACATATTCTGTAAAAGGTTTTAATGTTCATTACCCTTCGCTGTTGCTGTTCATTACCCTTCGCTCTAAGAAAGACGAGAACAACGCGTACAGGAAACTACTATGTCTTCAGAAGATTTTCAGAAGATTACCATTCTATGCACAATTTAACACACTACTACAAAGAAGAACATTATTGAGAAACAATATAAAAGTGTAAAACTACACGATCTTCACACAGGGTCGGGTTTTGTAGTGAGTCGTGCCCATACGTGCAAAAAGAGGAAGGCGCTCTAACGTGCTTATTACCTGCTCTGGCTTTCAGCGTGTATGGAGTGTAAATCGCCAAGGTGGGTTTGACGCACTGCATCTTATGATCTTGCATTAAATCTGCTTGCAGTTGGAACAGAATCACTGTTCCCCTGCCTCCAGCGGCGCTCGCGAGCAACGTTCGCTTTCGATGGCTCGAAGTTCAGAACGACGCCACATCGCACTGGGCAATCGACGAAGTGTACATCGGCTCGGACACGGACTGCCCTCATTTCTGCAGCGGACACGGAAGGTGCTCAGCTACCGGGTGCACGTAAGTTCATGTCGCAAATGCATACTTTGAACAAGCGCAACGGGTGTGACGATATTTTCAACAGGATGCTGATGGAAGCAGAAATACAAAACGAGTTTTGTTACATCACAACTGGATCCTGTGCTACCTCGGCACAGGATCCAGTTGTGATGTAACAAAACTCGTTAAAAACTCTTGCTGCTGACTTGCTGATTTCCGATTGAGAAATTTCTCTTTCGAGTACACTGTACGTTCTGTTTCTGATCGGCGCTTCCGAATCGCAGATGTTTGTTTATAGAAAAAGCTTAATCCATTCTGACCATTCACTACAGTACTTCGAACTTTTTATCGACTCGCTGAATGGAAGAACAGGTTTAACCCTATTTGAATAACTGCTCGACACCCCTTTAAGGTGATTTGAAGCATGACAGTTTGCAATTACCGCGCGTTGCTCTGCAACTCTGTGCAAGCGTCGCAAAAAGGCTGCTGTGTTTTTACCATGATTGTTAGATTCTGCGAGTGATGGTAAAGAAAATGAAGGTGTTGTCAATCGCACATTAACTAACATCTTGGCATGGCAAGTTTTGGATGAATAACTTTTTGTATTTTGCTTAATTGGTTCGTACTTGTCAATTAGATATTCTATGCACTGCTTCGCGCTCTGCTGCCAAACAGAGAAACTAGCGTCAAACGTGGTTTCCTAATTTTTTGATGATGTTGTTTGCTATTTTGTTGCATGCATTTTGACATTTTTCCTCCATCACATGCGCGGTCTTGCTGGGAAATAATTTGAAAGCTTTTGCTGTGTTGGTTACGCTTGGTAAGGCAACGTTATTAACCGACAAGAATTTTCACTTTGCTGCCTTTCCACGGAGATACTTTTGCCCCAGTATTTTGTCGTAAGACAGTACCAAACTTTGTCACAAAGTTGATGCAATGACCTGCCAAACCTGTTTTGCGAAAAGTCTGAGTCAGAATTTTTTGGAACTTGTGCGCTGATCTAATTTATCTAAACATGTGGAAAAGCCTCGTTTTGCTAAACGCTTCCCTCCTTTACTTTAATTGAAAGAAACCATGGTAAAAATGTAGGCCTATTATTTGTACTAAAAATGCAGTTGTGTTAGTCTAGTGTATCTAGACAAATCATCCAGGTATGCTACGGTAATGGTGTAACTTTAAATAAATTGTTTGTCGAATGTTCACGAAAAGAGCATGTTATTGTATTGATGACTACAATAGCACTTTATGAGTTACAAAAGTAAATTTGCTTGTCAAACTTCCACAAGCTTCTTTGTGAAATGTTAAACTTTGACATCTAGTTTTTGGATACTTTCAGGGCTTTTCGTTCGACTGGTTTCATGCATAGTGTGCCATTTCTTCAGACTGATAACCCTACCACGTTTAAGTAAATTTTGGCCTTTTCAAATTGACTGACTGGATTCGATGATCCTAACTTTTTGCATCATTTTGTTTGGTTCCATTGTAGTAGCCACTTGATGAAACACGCATTGCCTTTACTGCACGTAAAAAACAAAAAGCTTTACGATTTTTTTGTCAATGTGGCATTGCTTGTGTTGCAGAAATATTGAGTTTTGCAAAAAATGAAACCTAAAATGAATTTGAATCTCGACTTATTGGATAACATTTCGCACGGAATGGGACATTTCGGCGATGCCGTTTCGGCGATGGACGTTTCGGTGATGGACTTTAGACTAACATTGTTGCTTCCAAATTTTTGAACTTACCCACGGTGCCAACCCTGCTCAATTGCTCTAGGAAAATTTCTGCTGTTGGTATTCATGACCAAGGTGGCCAAGAAAACTTGTCAGACGTCCAAAGAAAAAGCTTACTTGGCATTTGATTGTAAGTATGTGAGTTGGAGTTTGCCTTTGAGCAAACTCCGGCATCCCGCTCCGCCAAACGCGTGTACGCGTTCGCCCAGAGGCAATCTCTGGTACCCCGCTGTTGGATCAGGAGTTCGCACTCCGGGAAGCAACTGTTGGCAAGGGATTGGAAGTATAGATTCGTACATCGACAGGCAACAGAGAGAAAGAAAGAACGAATATACTCTTAAATTAGCTGTGAAATGCAACCAGAATATCTACGCGAAAGCTGAAGCAATAATTGCTGCCCAGGCTTAACTTTTGTGTAAACTCGCAAACGCCTCATGCCAGCAAAAAGACACGTCACAAGCCTCCTACACATGGTCACTGTCGCACTAAGGTCTTCCAAACTTACGACGGAAGAGTAACAACACCAGCCCTCAGGATGACAACAAAAACGCTTATTAAGCGTACATCCGTTGCAATCTAACCATTAAAGTATTTCAAAACCACACATTTTTTCGTATAAAACATCTGCGACCGCCATCGCCGAAACAGTGTCGCCGAAACGGCACCGCCGAAATGTCCTAGATCCCATTTCGCAAACCAAGTTCGCACAACATCACAGATTGTCTTTATACAGTACTATGAAACATCAACATCTCCTTACTTTCCATTTTCACCTTGTGTTTATGCATTTTTCAGGTGCGATGTCGGATTTTCAGGAGTAGACTGTAGCGCTGCAGAAGTCAGACTACCAAGTTTCCTTTCGGAAACATTCAATGATGGTCAAGTTGAATCCGGACTAGTTGAAAAGGTTTGAATCCAGACTAGTTGAAAAAGAGCAAATGCTGTTGAATCCGGACTAGTTGAAAAAGAGTTGAATCCGGACTAGTTGAAAAAGAGCAAATGCTGCCGAAACAGCTTGCGTGTTAAAATCTTTCTCTCAATAGTGTCAAGTAGGTTACGACGGCAGCAAATAGGGTACAACATTTTTATACGCCCATTCCGATCTGTTTGGTTTGATGTGTGTGAACAGTTTCAGATGCTCAGAATGGCAATAAACGCGAAAGGGATTCGGTTGCAACGTGGAAAACAGTTCGGCTGTTGTAAAACTTGCAGCATCTAAATTCTACAAATTTTAGAAAGTTTGCCCCGCATTTCAAAGTTTTTCGCATTTTTTCAAAAAAGGCACAGTCGCCCGGTCCACCCCACTCTCGTTGCAAGCCTGACTTCAAAAAAGGGTTAAGTTTTCAAAAAAGACGTTCAGCAAAAGAAAATTTTTTATTTACCGTATGCCACACTGCATCATGTTTTTTTATTTTGCAGATTACGTCCGGAGAAATCAATTTCAACTGCGGCATTGTGGGTTCGAGTACATCTTTGGTGTTTTCCGAACCTGGAAAACGCCAAATTATTACGAAGTTTTTGAACGGAACTGCGATGAGGTAAACTCGATCAAGTTTGATTAATGCTACTTTATTCGGGCGACTACATTTTTTATTTTCCTTTCCACACTAGTTTTGCTACTGTTTGACTGTTTTCGTGACTTGAACTGTTATCAAATGTTATTGGTTCCAGCAATTGCGCATTTTAACATCCACGTTATTGGCAGTACCACCAGCTGTTTCCCCTCTGAACCTGACGCAAGCCACAATTTCCCATCCTTGCTTTTCTTGCCAACGCTTCTTCAAAAATAAACGAACGTCATTTAGCATTACGTAGCGTAGA
>Ga0210059_1010737_pt1 | contig 14104 bp, 13 predicted proteins | sample Ectturendosymbi2_FD_188042 | JGI IMG/M metagenome (GOLD analysis project Ga0210059, IMG submission 188042) | Ecteinascidia turbinata endosymbiont from Florida, USA - Sample 2 (SPAdes) (version 2) | ecosystem: Host-associated > Tunicates > Ascidians > Unclassified | place: Key West, Florida... | reverse complement strand
GATTTGGTAAGGACTGCGATGAGTGCGATGTATGTGAATTGCTGGCAGTGCATTTTCCTGATACGATGTATTGATAATTATTAACAGTAATTATTGTTGAACTTGAAGGTTTGCCCACTTTGACGAATTTAAAACATTCACGATTACTGTCCCAGTGTGTCCATTTAACTGAATATTCCTTTATGTCTTTCACTTTAAACATTTTCAAACAAATCTATAATAAAAAGCCTCTAATACACCAAGAGTTTTAAACTAAGAGATACTTCAAATGAAATTTGATTGGTAACATGCCAGTTCACAATACAATCTAATCTAACAGCAGTAGCCCTCGAACGTTGCGCATATGTGTAAGATAATTATAACTGAAAAGTTTAAAATTAATAAGTAACTGCAGATGCAGTGCAGGACGCAAGTGCTCATAGTGCACCGCGAAGGTGTGCTGTGCATTTTGCTGATTTGTGCCACAAGCTGATACAAGTTCTAATCCAGTGGTTCCCAACTGGTGGGCCACAGGCGGTTTTTAGGTGGGCCATGGCGCCATTTCGCATTTTGGTATGTTTAAATTCACTGAGAGATGGTGAGAAGCACCTTTCATGAACCTGAAACATCGCCGATGACGCAATGTCGTTAAACTGGTTTTCTGTCAAGCTTTCCAACTATCTGCGTGCTTTAAATTGCCAAACATATCAGGCTAGATTTAGTATGCATAATAGTAAGCTCAGATGCACGCATCAAGCAGCATGCAACTTAGCAGGATATGAATTACAGTAAAATCAATTCTCAACGATCAAGGAAAAAACGATATGGTACCCAGTCACGATAATAACCATTTTATTTCACGCCTGGAATATCTTGCTGACATATTTCAACAACTCAATAAAGCTAATCTGAAACTACAAAGAAGGGGAAGGACAATCGTCGATTTCACTGACACCTCAGCGCATGCGTGAAAAAAACTTGGCAATTGGAAGCGAAAAGCTCAAGCAGGAAATTTTGCTTGTTCGAGAATCTTGCCACGGTTGCTGGTGACGAGGTGAATGTTGATATAGCATCGGAAGTTGTTCAACACCTTGGAGGGCTTCGTAAGGAATTTGTGCTGTACTTTCCCGAAATCATCAAAACAAACGTGGATTTGGTGAAAATCGTTTTGTTGTTCCAGTCGAGAAATGTTGCGGAGTGCAAGAAAGATGAACTCATCGACCTTCGGAACAAGTCTGGGGCCAATGTATGTGTTCGAAACTAATAAAATTTGTGAGTTTTGGCTGAAGATGTCAGACGTTTATCCAAATGTTTGAAAAGAAACTCTCCCCTAGTTACTTCTATTCCCCGGCACACGTTTATGTGAATCTGTGTTCTCTACCCTTCTGCATGTGAAAGCAAAATGTCGAAACCAATTCAACTTTACGCCAGAAGACAATCTCAGATGCGCTCTTTCCACAACGCAGTCAAGAATCCACAGTCATGTCAAAAACATCACACAAGAGAGCAAAAATCGCACTGAAGTTTATCTCGCGGTCTGCTTTTCGTTGCTGATGCTAAAATTGAATATAATATGATGTACATCGTAAAGCACATATTTTGTTTGCTCATATTTGTGCCTAAATGAAGACAGAGTAGCGTTTTTTATTGTTCTGTGGTGGTGGGCCACGACGTTCTGCTGAAAGCGACAAGTGGGCCACGGCGTAAAAAAGGTTGGGAACCACTGGTCTAATCGAATGTGAGTTTAGGATTTGCGGACATACCCAGAAATCTGAAGATTTGGAAACATACATGAGAAACTAACTACAGTATTTCGACAATGCTTTAAAGCAGTGGTCGCCGCCTTGTGGTCCGTGTGGCTTGTGTGAATTATTTCCAAATGTTTGTATTAGCTTGAGAATAGTCGTGACAATTCCCGCTACAGTAGCATCTGCTGAAAGATTTTTCAGCAAGCTTAAACTTGTAAAAAATTATTTGCGGTCTACTATGCCACACACTCGACTTGCTGACCTAGCCAGATTAAACATTGGGTCTAGCATTGTCTAGCATTGCCAGACAAGTTGATTTTGATAGTGTTATTAGAAATTTTGTGAATAAGAATACCAGAAAATCGTTTATATAATAGTTAAATGATTTTTTTCTAATTTTTTCCTTGATTAGATATTACAATGAACACTTAAAAGTCATGTTCAAAAAATGGTAATATGTTCACATTTCTTGAATACCGTTATGTTTTAACGAAATGTTTCATATGATCAACGAACGAGCACTTCTTGTTGAAGTGTGATGCACATTAAGTAGCCTCCATTCTTACTTGTTTCAAAATAGTTTTGCAAGTCTTAGGGGCCCTAAATGGGTTTTGTTCCGCCTAAAAAAAATTCTCTTGGAGACTCTACACTGGCTCACTGCACCACGTAAACATCCATCTGTCATATTCTGCTCTCAAGACTAACGAAGAGTCAATACCAGCTTTCACACAAAATCACCATGGCTGATTGAAGACTAGTAATGGTTTGCGTGCCAATGATTTTTTATATTTGCTCCCTGAAATTGTAAGAAATGTGATATTAACAAAGTTTGTGTGCTGCGCAGACAGTGACTTGCTGTACATTTCAAAATTGAGACTCTATATCACTACCTGGCATCGCGTACCCACTAGTCACAATGCCAACCGTGCTGTGAGAAACATTGCGTTGTTGCAATAACACTCCATTGCGTGGTGCGCTTGGGTTTGATCATGTCTTGACCAAGTATGTTTCTATTTGGTTCGTCAATACTTCATACAAATAATCCTCTCAAAAATGTCTCATCTGAATTTGTACTCCTTTGCAAGAAAGCTGCGCCCTTGCATTTCATTCAGGCTACACCTCGGCTCGTGTTGTCCACATTAATCGGCAACGTTGCTAACAAAGTTGCATGCTTTAGTCGTATAGTTTCGCATCCAATCGCAAAAAGTCACATTAAACCTTGGTCAGTGAGAGAACACGACACTACATGAGTCAAACTGTTCCCTCCGATTGTTTTCGAACAGTTGAGATTGATATAAAACATCAGCGAAAAATCTTACCAAGTTTTTTCGGGGGGGCCATGGCCTCATCGGCATCATTCTGGCTGCGCCTCTGGTCTCACAAAAACAATGGCTTTTCAAACTTGTGGAAGCACTGCTACAGATTTACTCCTGCTCCTTTTCACACAGTCTGTAGCTATACATAGCTTACCGCTATCAGCAGTGTCACTGTCTCGCTGCATTACCAGCCAAGATGTCTATGTTCAAGTCACATGCAGTGCTTCCATTCAATGATTTTAAATAAACCCAGATTGCACACCAAACAAAACGTGTTCGTACAATAAAAACCCAAAAATCTTGTGTTACGAACAAAAATATGCGAGTGGGCTTATTTCAATTGAAACGGTAATCGAATACTGATTAATTATGGATGGTTCATCTTACAAATTTTCTTCTGCAGCGCAAACATTAACATTTGGACGACCTTTCTTTTGCTCAAGATGTTTTTCATAACGCTGGTAACATACTCCGTTGACGTCTCTAGGACATTAGTTTATTGACCAAGGAAATTTTGTGCAATGTTGCACCGCAGCAGGATCTAAAATCCCACAAAAATATATTCCCAATACCTTCCTTCTTCCTAGAATTGAAATTGTTTTTTTAATTGGTATGCATAGGGAAACATCGAAATTTAAACAATCAGTCCTAACCCTTGTTTCACCAGTTTCTTCAGTTGGTATTAGACAATAACATTAGATATATATAACCTGACAATGATCTTATATGAAGATATGAAATCGCATGCACACGTTCTGCTTCGTCCGATACGCATACTTTCTCAGTGCGCATGCAAACACTGTAATACAAAGTTATCTTTATAATATTGAAGACATTGCAGTTGCTGATGAATTAATGGGTAAAAAAAACAGATTTAAAGCGATTTTTCATAATTAAACCTAGACGCCCAGGTCGACTAAAAAAGGCAGATCTGGGGGGAAAACCCGGGAGCCCTGACCACTTGAGGAAAAACACCTACTACCGTAACTTGAAGTAAGCATTTGAAGATTTATTGCCGTGTTATTGTTACGCCATAAGGACCAACAGTAGAACAATCCGTTAACGAGTTCCGCAACCTGCCTCTGCAGGCAAATGAACGGACATGAGCGAACTGCAATCTCATAATTGCACGTTTGAACGTGAAACACTACGCAGTTGCGTCAAGCGTTTAGGGCGCCTCGCGGTCACGACTTTGCCCGGGGCCTCGCGTTCATTCAATCCGCCCTGCTCATAGCTTTAATAGAAGTGCTCGCTTGTTATTACGCAATCCCGTGGCACGACCGTTTTGCAAAATTGCCTAATGGTTGTACTTGGTAAACGTAAACAAAAACACTCTCTCTGCACATCTTAAAATTGCCGGTGCGTCCTGGGCAGCACCCCTCCCAAAAGAATCTTTTCCGTTGGACATATGTCGTGTTTTTTTTACATCGAAGTAATTTATTAGATGAATGCCAGAGTTTGTTTGTGCTTCAACTTCATCAAAATATAATCGACAGCAGCATTCATTCAAGTTCCACATGCACAGCAAACATCTGACGTTCGCGAAGGACGCACCATGTTGGTTATGGCGCGTGCCAGCTGGAATCTGTTTTTAAATAAATTTCGATTAGGAGGTGCGTCCTAATCGAAATTTGACTGGTTAACTAGGCTACTAACGCCAATAATGCTGGCGTTTCGGCAGCATTTCCTAACCTGACTACACCGGATAGCTGAAACATGATTTAGTGAAGGCTTCGACATAAAACATACTCCAGTAAAAGCGCCAGAGCGGAAAAATCAAGAAATGAAAAGAACAAAAATGGTAACCTTAAGATTTTGTAGCGATAAAGTATGGCCTACGGGGCATGTTTTGCTGGCCCTGACAACGCGCAATTGATAGACCTGTAAGCCGGGCAGCGGAGTCGGAAGAAAAATGTCCGACTCCAACTCCGACTCCAAGCTTCCAAAATTTTCCGACCCCGACCTTTCCAAATATTCCGACCCCGACTCCTTAACATAACGTGAATGTAGTTTGGTTGTCAACAATGTCTAACAAGCGAGCTAAAATTATTTTAGAAATAAGCATTTTGCTAATGTCGCTAGAGACATGAGTTAAGGCCTTGAATTATCTATTTATTTAAAGAATATTTACTAATCATAAAAATTCATTCTGTTTACTATGAGTAGCTGCTATAACGTGTATGGATTAAATAATAACAACATTAACATATGAACTACATTCAAGAAACCCTTGTAAGTGGTATATATCGAGAGCGAGTAGCTAGCTCAGTGGTTCCCAAACTTGTTTGAGCCGGTACCCAAATCAAGTTATAGCGATTATGTCTTATTACTCTCAATATATCACAGTGGTCGCTCATAATACAGAACAACATTGTGGTTTTGGTCCTGCCTTACCCACCAAAGAATCGCATATTACCCTGGGGTGTAATTTATCCTCACTTTGGCAACCACTGAACTTGCTATACAACTATTCTATACTTGATAGTTTTTTAATTTTCTGACAATAAGACATAACATAAAAAATTACAAATTACAAAAATAAAAAAAAAATTACTCAATATCTATTTTATCTGGTAATATGATTCAATTGGACTTCAAGTGTCAGATAAAAAATCCGATTCCGACTCCTTGTGTTCTTCGGAATCCGACTCCAACCAGAAATCTCCGATTGCTTGCGTCTCCGCAACCCTACTTGTAAGTACCCTATAGGCAAGATCCTTTCCAGCGCCCACCAGAGGTGGACAAAAAGCGGAGCTTGGACTCCGCGGAGGCGAACTCCGTATGTTTTTTGCGGATGCGGAGTCCAAAAAGTTTCTTTGTCGGCTGAGGTGGAGCGGAGGAGGAGTTAGTTTTTTTCTTAATTTTCTTTGCAAATTTGAAACCCATGATTGCTTCAATTTTTCTTGCAAAGTTTCATGGAGGATTCGCTTTGCTGACACAGCATCATTGAGCTTTTTTATGGTAAAAAGTTTGGTTTTGCATCTCGTGTGGCTCAGTGTATGCAAAGTCTAACACTATTTTGGACATTCAAACTGAAGCACTTAGGCCTACTCGTGTGGTCGCCCTACATTCTTTTAGTAATACTCATATTCATACTGGACATGTGGTTTTGCAATCTGTTCATTTCAACGTTTCAGTGAGGCAGTCTGTAGGCTGCAGCTGAACAATACTGTTAAGCCCATTCGTGTTTAACTCGCCATCGTACCCAAACCCAAGCTGCGTTGTTTGCTCGTGGTTTTTGAATGATTGATGGCTATTGCCAATATTCTTTCATCTAGCCTAGGGTACCTACGACGTTTTACTTTAGTCAATGCAGTAGCAAAACAAGGAAGTTTTTGGCGGCCATCGATTGTGTCTGACTGAGAATTGTATCACTGGCTAGAGGTCTCCAAACGTTTTTCTCAGAGGGCCACATAAGCTATTACACAACAGTTCAAGCGCCAGACATCTTACATAATGTGATTGTTTCATGGTATGTTACATTCTACCAACTCAACAAACTTTTCGTAGATGTATTACTTTTTCAATATTGACTTTGCGAGCTTTGCGAGCCGGATGAAATGGCTTCGCGGGCAGGATTTGGTCCGCGGGCCGTAGTTTGGAGACCCCTGGCTAAAGCATTGTTGTGCAACAGTGTAGAGGTATGTAATGTTCATCCTATGTTGAAGTATCAAGTATGAAGCAAGTGGTAGTTCAACATGCAGTGCAATTATGTTTGAAGTCATAGTATTTCAAATATATTTTTGACAGTATATTGCTAGCATTACGGTACCTAGCTGCAGTGACTGAACTGATGAAAAATCAATTTTATGATGTCAGCTGCGGTGCACTTGAAATTGTTTGTTTCAAGCAGATAAACAGTTGTCTTTTGACAGAAAAACGTCATGCGATATACAGTATATATGGTAGTGTCTGTTTTGCCTCATGAGGTGAAAGCGTGCTGGGGCTATTTTACCTTCAGTCGAACACAATTACCTGTACTTTATGTTTATGTGGAAGGTACAATATGGCAAGACAATGATTTAGAGTGTAGTGGAAAGGCTCATGATTTGTGTAGGATTTAGCCTACAGTTCACACAATGCAGAAAAGAAGTTGCCAAAAGCTTGCCAGTACTGAGACTATAACAAAATTCATTCATGCATATCGAACTGAGCCATTGAGGATGTCTCGGTCAATTAAGTAGGTCTTGCGTTCCGAACTTGCCATGTATCCACTTCAACCAATCATGTTCATCCAAAGGCAAAATAACTCCAGCACTAGTTTTCCTCATGAGACAAAACAGGTATTACCTTACATTAAGCAGAGCCTTCGAGCAACATGCCTGTATGTTACTGTAGAATTTGCAATTTTGCGGAGTCAAGGCGGAGTTGGAGTTGAATATTTCTATGATTTTCGGAAGAGGAGCGTATGCGGAGCAAATCTTTTCGGTGGAGGAGCGGACGCGGAGTCAAAAAAATGAGACTCCGTCCATCTCTGGCGCCCACCCCTCCTTATACCAAAATTCTTACTCTACGTATCATCACGTTGTACATTACGGAAATAAGGACTTTTGTTGTACATTAGAAAAGTTAATCAGATGAATAAAATTTTTACCGAATTGCGAGATATCTTACCTAGTTTAGAACCTCTATCTTCTCGTAAACTGCGTGAACGTGTCTTTCATTCGCTTTCATCACGATCATTCACTTTAACTTGGTGTGCGTTACGTTCGGCACTTTCTGAGCCACACAGTTGTATTTTTTGGTCCTTTTTGGCGCCCCCTTTGGCTCAGCGCCCTATAGGCAGCCATCTAGTTCGCCTAATGGTAACGCCGGCACTGAGTCGAGTAATATTCGTATAGTAAACTTAATCTTCAGTGAAAAGAATATTGCTGCGTGTTGACCAGACTACCGGCTGCTCGCAACAATATGGTGTCTAATATTTCGTGCTCCATCACGTAAGTCCACTGTACGGTAATTTTCATGATTACACTTGAGGCGTAATAATACCATGTTACGAATGACTTTTGGCGCCTGTTTTTCCAATGTCTTAGGCATAGGCTATGAGGTTGCAGTTTCGTGATGAACACTGTAAAGGTAACGAGTCATGGTAGCACCACGTTTTAAAATTCTCTTGTGGTGTAATGCGTAATTTCTCCGAGGCAGCAGAACGGCTGATACAGTTTTTGATGTGAACCAAACGAAAGTCGAAACCAATCTAACGTTTAGCAAAGCGCGTTCTTTATGGCTATATCACTCAGCCGGCAGGAAAACCCCATAGGTGGTTAAATCAATCATATGCAATCTTGCGATCTTACCTTCACCAAAACCAAAATGCTCTCGCTGCAGGTTTTGCTGAAAAGAAGATCACTATGTATCACAATGCACTGGCTATTTGGTGGTTACTATTTAAACTAGTGTGATAAACGACATCTATTTGAACCTATCATTCAGTCCGTGAAATATTCGTGTAAATAATTTACAAGCGTACGTGTAAAATGTGCTAATCACTGACTGAAATGCATTTCCGATAAAGAATTGCTATGGTTTTGGCAGGCACATTTTGTAAACAGTTTGAACGGCTTGTCAGGGACGAAGAAAGAAAATCTTATACTCTGTTTTTATTCTTTTATTTTAGAAAGTCGATCGCCGGTAAATTGGTGGCAGAAGAAATCGGGTTTTTCATGACAACAAATGTCATCGATAACTCTTACTGCAAGCTTTAAAAATTAAAGTTTGTTTCCTGTTTTTTCAAATGGAGATATAATTTCTGCTCATGTTTTCGCGGTACCTTGAGAAAGGTGATTTTGTCTTTGAAAATATCTTGATTGATATCTTTGCAATCTTTACGAAACTATATGCTAGAATGTTTTCCTATTTGCTAGGAAAATTTACATGCAGTTTGCTTAACAACTGCACAAACATGTTCGAAATTCTGTCTAATTTGTAGGCTGAAGCAAAATCCTTCGTTGTTGGCAAACAATTCTCATTACATTTTGTTACACAAAAGGATAATTGCTGACGTTGCTGCAGGGCAGTGGTTCCCAACCTAATGTCCATGAATGCGAAATAGGGGATTTCTTACATACAACCGGCAAACAGCTATTTGGCATCAGTTAAGGCAACAATTAATTGCACTACCAGGAAGGAGTGGATAAATAGGTGAGGCAAACGTGGGAGTCGCCTCGGTCTCCCAGTTTCGCACTTATATTTTGCATTGTTTTATTAAAAAGCATACGAACCACTCTAGAGCCACATTTAATAAGCTCTGAAGTCATGTGTTATTCTAAATAAAACAAAAATTATATGCAAATGTGCCAAAGGGGGCAGCTCTTAAGTGCCCAGCTTCAAAACTTTACAAAATTTTGGTGCTGTTGTATGGATATTATGCACTTCAATTTAATTCATAAATTAAAATGTGAAACAACCTTAATTCTTTTATCCACTTAGTCTCACATCGATGTTTTGGAGTCACTTTCTGAGAGTTTACCTCGGATACCTAAATTCTAATACCCACCCTTGCCATAAGGATGATTTCAATTCTCTGATTCCGAATCCGATAACAGAATTACCCCATCGCCATAGGCGTAGTCAGGAGGGTAACAAAGGGGCCACGATAGTCATTTTGTGCTTTGAGAGGCAGTATCCCAAACAAAATAGTGTTTTTCGCCTAATATTAAACATTTTGCCCCCCAAAATTTTTCTGCTGGCTACGCTACTGCCTATCACGTCAAGTTTTACAAATGCTGTACTTTCTGAACATATACAAGGTGGTGGTTGGGGTAAGGGAGAAAAATACTCTGCTTTAATGATCTTCAAGTAGGAAAGATTTGGGAACTATTGTAATCGGTGGTGACCATGAGTCACGGGTGACCGAAACAGTTTTGGTTTTAGAGAATTGTCCCCGTATCTTGATTTGTTGCTTGATTGTTCTTGGAAACCAGACTAGCTGCAGACAGGAGAAAAATGACTGCTGTGAAAGGGTATATGGAAACAAAGCGTGATTTTGTGATTTACAAAATTTTCACAGACAGGAATATTCAAATTGTAATCACAGTTATTTCAAAGCTTAAACTACCTGAACTGCGTCCTTGGAAAAAAATGCGTCCTTGGCTTGGAAAAAAATTATGTTCTCCATACTAACGTATGAAGTACGTAGCACCATAAATTCATGATGAACAAGCCATTGGTAAGAATAAATATACAAGCTGCCATGGTTCTACAATGCGAGAAGAGTACCGCACGGAAAGCTGGTATACTGGTGAAGCACGTTCAGGCGGCTACATCGGTAAATGTCAAACGAACAACTTAAAAGGCCGGCCAAGGACTAGTTAATCTCACCAATCAGACCTGATCAGGGTCACTTACTGTAAGTGACAGAGATTTCTGAGTACTGTAAAGTTTTTCAAGGCGTACCCAACCACTTTGAGAGCAAAGGCTGGTCGAGTAAATAATGAACAACAATAGCGAAAGAAAAATCAACGCCTAGAAAATTGCAGGTTGTTAGTTAAAAGTAGATAGTTGTGGAAACATTTGAATCCCATTTCTCAAAAATCCTTGGCTGACTCTTGACCTTCTGGTGCCACAATAGTTAAATGGCGATTGCGTAATCAACCAAAACTTGCGCAAAATTTGGAATTCTACGGACTAGCAAGAATGTGCCAAGCCAAGTACAGTGCCAACCAATCAAGATACTCTTACATCACTCACTGTTACATCGCATGTACAGCGGTAGGTACTGTGATCCGTCCGAGCAATGAAAGATGTGTTCATTCTGTGGACAATTCTGTTCGTCTTCGTGCTTAGGACAATCGAAAACTCCGTCACAGATTTGAGTACGATTTAGGCAATTCGATTTATTGCCCGATACGGCGGAGCACTGCACTTGACCAATTGAACAAAGACCACAGTTATGTTCAGCTGAATGAAAAAAATTGCTTGTTAAGTGACTCCAACAATTGGCTGGCCAATTTTTCCCTGCTGATACAAATCAGCAGCACATTTTAAAGCAATCTAGCCGAAGTACCTGTGCAGACTTGATTGCAGATGGGTGGGTGCTGACCCAAACAAAGGCACTCGTCGGACAAATCTTTACAGTGAAAAATCCCATCACATAACCTTTTTACAGAAACAACAAGTGTTTCGTCCAAGCAACGAAAACATTTGTTTTTCAGAAACCCTGTAGTGAAAAAAGATTAGAACATCTTGTTAGAGGGTTTTTTAACTTGAAATACACGTAAATGTGTCCTTCCTGTGATGTTGCATTTTAGTAAATAAACTGTTTTATAAAAATTGACATATTTTTGATAAATTTGCGAGGTTTTTTAAAGGTATCCAGCCGTAAGGGGCATTTTCATAATGCTACAAAACGTTTTTTTTCCCAATATATCTTACCTATAACAATACAAGTGAAACAACTGAATGTGAGAGCTATATATTCTCATCCTTTACAAACTTCACGAAAGCTCGCATAGTCACTGGTAGGCTTTCGTCATCAACATGGAAGTAAAAAACATATATACCAGCGAAAGTTTCAATGTCTTAGAACAAGAACCTACTTTTTCATCTTTTAACTCCTTTGACTAATTGACTCACCATCATGAAAAATTGATACACACATCTAACAAATGACATTATTAAATTACAGTTGCCTCGAAATTTTTTTCAAGAAAATATTTTAAAGAGCAAGTATTTGAAAAAGTATTTTAGATATGTGTGGAAGAATGTGGAAGAATAAACCGTTTCCTATCTGCGAAAAAATCATTAACATCTGGCTCAGGTTCTCAGATTATTTTCGTGTGTTCTTGGACATACCCGGAAAGCTTAGCTCTACAATGCGTTGGTGCTTTATTCTCTTCCTTCCATCACCACTGCTGATAAATTCCTCTGGGGATTTGTTGTGTTTCGATTCTTCAGAAATAGCTTTTCAAGCAAGTTTTGTTATTAAAACAGCACTACTTTGTACCAACCATTAAGAAGACCAAGTTCTAAGTCAAAAACACTTTTTTTCTAGTGCTATTTATCTTATCAGCATGATACTACAGTGCATTGTTAACTTGACAAGATGTTCATTTGTCTGCTCGTTGAGTGTCACCAACAACTTTTTATGATCCGCACCAACACCGCAGTTTTTTGCTGGCAACTTGTTTTGGTAAAGCCATTGCAAGTGACTGATTACGTTACTGTCAGTTTTCAAACAAAGCATGAACGAATTTCTGTACAGACTGCGTATGCGCTTTCTCCACATCATCAGGATTCTACCTCATGGCTTATGCGGATAGTTCTTATAAAAGCTAATAACGTTTTTTAGATTTCTGGCAAAGGGCAACACTAACAACCAGCGCTATAATGACAGTAGTTGCAACGGAAGCCTCATATTTTAAAATTCGCTGGACAACCTTTTTGCACAAGCATAAGAAAAGTGTTACTGTGGGCAAGTGCGCAAACAATCACCTTTTAGGGGGGGGCCAAAATGATTGTTACTTACTGCTGTATTATTTTCGGGGGGAGAAAATTTTTCAAACGCTTCGTTTGAGTTTGTTACAAAGCCCTGCATTTACTGGGGAAAATGAATCCTTTATGATTACGCTAATTGTTACAGACAAGGCAATATTTTTAAATCACATGCTTTTTTATCGATAATATTGCGCATAACATAAAAACTTCCGACGTTGCCTATACACGCATCTTTCCGAAGAGAGCTAATTTCACTTCTTTTGCATAGAACGGTCATAAACATTTAGAAGCTGTACCAGAATCATCGTATTTTCCGTCCGATTTACGGCAGAAACATTCGTCAGTACCATCGTCGCAGTCGCTGGTTCCATCACATACGTGGACAGTTGGTAACATGCAGTAGTTGGTGAGATGCGTCTTTGTGACAGAACACTGAAAACCTGGAACCCCTGGCCTGTAATTAAAAAAGAGGAAATTGGTCTTATTAGGGCAGGCTTTGAAATGGAAATGTGCATTGATGACAATAGACGCGCGCACGGTCTTATGCCGATAGTCGACATGCCGTGTAGTTCGTGAAGTTTATTTTTATTTGATTTTAGTTTTATTTACTCATTTGGCGATGACTCAAGTCCATACCACAAAGGTTGGTTAGAGAGCACATAAAATCACTAAATCCTTATTCGTGCACTTCATGCTGGGGCAGACGCTATTTGGTAAGCGCAGGCAATACTGAAAAGGAACAAACACTGACGCAACGCTCCAGTAACTGCTGCATTCGGTCATCATTATACAGAAGAGTTCAGGGCCAGTGAGAGGGGTTTCTTACTATGAACAAAGCCATAAATCATTTTCTGAACAACAGGTTCTGATTAGTTTTCTCAAAAGCCTTGGACGCTTCAAAAAACACTGATAACACCAATATGGCTTTTCCTACATAAAATAATGCAGTCTGAGTAAAACCAAAAATACACACATATCGGTGCCAAGTAAGATTTTCAAACAATGTAAATTAATGATGGCAAAACGTATTTTCAAATAGGGTTGAGATCAGTGGCGTGCAGAGGTCTGGTGATGCCCGGGGCGACTGCTTGATTGTATGCCCCCTACCAAATTCTACTATTGACCAGGGGTGTATTGTGGTTATTGTTACTGAATACACGCTGTTTGTAATGTCACAATATGACTTCATATTTACGTTTGCAAAGCAATGTTATGGCGAAGTTTGTTGACACAATGTGCATATTATTCTACATGCAGTCACGCACTGTCCTATGTTGTTGCCCGATGTGCCAGCGCTTCAAATTAGGAGACTGGAGCAAAACACAGCACTCAAAGCTACGACAGAGCAGTTCATAACTGCAAAATATCCGGTAACGCGTTAAAACGCGGGAGTAGAACACAGTGGCGTGCGCAGAAAATTTCCATGGGGGTTTTCATTCAGTGGCAGATGGTGGTCATTTGTGTTTGATGTGCACTGTTTGTGACGTCACAATTTGACGTCATATTCATGTTTCCAAACCAACCTTTTGGCGAAGTTTGTTGACATAATATGTATATTTTTCTACATCCACTCCCCTTATTTTATGTGTCATTGCACTGAATATCAACTATTAGCGCTCAAAGTTA
>Ga0210059_1010736_pt1 | contig 14104 bp, 3 predicted proteins | sample Ectturendosymbi2_FD_188042 | JGI IMG/M metagenome (GOLD analysis project Ga0210059, IMG submission 188042) | Ecteinascidia turbinata endosymbiont from Florida, USA - Sample 2 (SPAdes) (version 2) | ecosystem: Host-associated > Tunicates > Ascidians > Unclassified | place: Key West, Florida... | reverse complement strand
GGGGGGGGGGGGGCGCAATTTTCATGAAATTTCATTCGATAACGTCATCGTGCCTATTCAACCGTGGTAAAACTTTTTTGCAAACGGTAGCAGATAAAGTTATCTTCGCAACATTTCCGAAAATGAGAACTTTTCAGTTTTAATCAAGATGCAGACCAAATGATCAGGACAGAGTAAAAATTAGTAGCCTAATATAAACACCTGGTTCCATACGCAACTAGTGCAATCATGGAATGAGTGTGGCAGATGTATAGGCTACTAGTAAACCTGCCTAACTTTTCGTCTTGTTTTCATAAAATTCGTTCTAGCCCTATTCTTCTAGCACAGTGGTTCTTAACCGGGGGGCGTCAAGGAATTTCTAGGGGGGCGCGAAACCTTACATGCTCTACAACATAGAACAATTTTGAACGGGAATGTGTCCCTTTTAAACGTTACGCCAGTGCTAGCTTTACGCCGCTATGTGTTATTTGGTTTAGTTCGGACAGAGATGGAAGTCGGGGTTAAGTATCTTGAAATTTTGCAGGCCGAATTCGAGTTTGCATGCAAATATTCAGGGGCGCAACGAGGGGGACTGTTTAGTCGGCATACCAAGTCCCTTTAACAATAACATCTGTGCCATTGTCGCATTTGACAGAGCTCCACGCAGCGTGTTATGCCTCTTTGGCTTTCTGTAATGCGACGAGCTTTCTGCAATGTGGCCGTACACCTGCATGGTACTAATTTTCTACAGTACTCCCGCCATGTTCTGTGATGCGACCAGTGGTGTGTTTAAGGGGAGGCAAGCGAGGCACTTGCCTCGGGCCCCCCTTTTTGGGGGCCTCCCTTGAGGTGTTAAGCGCATACATTTTCCTTACTTTCGGTGAAAAACTTTATTATCCACTCATCCCAAAACAGATCATAAGTAAGTACTCTGCTCTCAAGGGCCCCCCTACAGAAACTGTAATGTTCAGGTACTTTGCTTTCAAAGGGGCTCCCAACAGCGACTGTAATTTGAAGGTAATCTGCTTTCAAAGGGGCCCCCAACCGCCACTGAAATGTGTAAGTACTCTGCTTTCAAACTTCATTGAAGGGGCCCCTAAAAGAAACTAGTGTGTAAGTACTCTGCTTTCAAAGGGGCCCCCAAAAGCAACTGTAATGTGTAAGTGCCTTGCTTTCAATGGGGCCCACAATAGCAACTTTAATGTATAAGTATCTTGCTTTCAAAGTGGCCACAACAGCAACTGTAATGTACAAGTACTATGCTTTCAAAGGGGCCCCCAACAGCAATGGTAATGTGTGAGTAGTGAGTACCTTTCTTTCAAAGTGGCCTCCAACAGCAACTGTAATGTGCAAGTATTATGCTTTCAAAGGGGCCCAGACATCAACATTAAATGTGTAAATATCTTGCTTTCAAATGGGCTCCCAACAGCAACTGTAATGTATAAGTACTTTGCTTTTAAAGGGACCCCTAACAGCAACTGTAATTTGCAAGTAGGCTACTATATTTTTAATGGAGCCCCACCACCATCTCCAATGTTCAAATAAAGAAAAGCTTCAAACCAAGTTGCATACCTAACAAAATTGTGAGTTAATATTTCTTCCAAAAAGTTCTGAAAAGACCTTATCAAAAAAGAGCAAATAGTTATACCAAATGATATATTTTTTATACCAGATGATGATATTTAGAGATTGAAGTATTTGATTTATTGATAATTTTATAAATGCCACAGTTAAACAGAAGGTATCCAAGTGGAGCAGCAAAACGAAGGAAAAAAGGAAGGAAAAATAAAGCTGACGAAAAATGTAACGTCCTTCTCGACAGATTTGGTACTAGTGAGCCTGCAGAGGAGAGTACAGCTTCAAGCACCCAAGTTGTTAATAGTAGCTATAACTGTCTAGTGCAGGGGTTCCCAACTTGCGATACATGTACCCCCAGGGGTATATTTCCCTATCTGAAGGGGTACATTTAAGGTTGGCAATAGAAAAGAAAAGCATATTTATATGTCATTCATTTTCAAATATTTATGCATATATCAACGAATATTATTTTCAAAAATCATTATATGCTCATTGTTGAATATATCCATGAATAATCATGACCAAATATTTTGTCAAAAGAAATTTTAAGGATACTGTTCATCTTTCGAAATGCTGAAGGGGTACATGGCAAGAAAAAGGTTGGGAACCCTTGGTCTAGTGCATGATCAGATGTCTAGTGCATAATCAGATTCACGAAAGCTCAAGTTTTACAAAAATGAAGTTGATAAATGCATGCTTTAGAACATTCAAATGTCTATCCAAGGATTTCTTTTTCATGTCTCTGAGTTGAAGAGGTTAGACAAATTCCTCATTTCTTGTGATGTTGTATCTTAGTAAACATTTCCATCAGAAAATAAGGCAACATGCAATTGTTATAGTAATGACCACACTATATCTTTTATTTTATATAAAATTTCTTCTTAGTTCACAAAGTAATTTTGTATTATTGCTTTGTGCTGCAAAGACTGTCAGTAAGCAAGGCTACATTCATGCTTCTTATCAGGTAGAAGAAATGGCATGTTTTAAGTATTATGAGTTCTCATTTCTCTACAGATATTTCAGGTATTTTCAGTGGCTTGAATTTAGCCCATGCTTGAAGTTACAGGTTATTTGAAGCTTCACTAGTAAGTGGTTGGTTTGAGGTAGACTTGCTAGGTGATCTTAAAGTTTTTTTGCCAGCTCTTAGCCAGTATAACTTGAATCGTTTTTTCTTAGCATAGATTTAATCACTTGTGTAGGCTACTTGCTAGAAATGTTTGTGATAAGGTATATGATGGATTATTTCCTACTTTTGCACATTTTTCAAACAACTAGTGTGTCAGGTATCCATAAGATGAAAATGTGACCAAAGCTTTCGACTGAAAGCATACTGTGATAGGGTTTACATCTGGAACCTTGGGAAGGTTTGTTCTTGCATCAGATGTCTTGGAGTTGTGCAAGTGTTCACTGTAAGCCAGTCCTCGGCGTGACTTGGCCACACGAGCCGCACCGGAGCAGTTTAGTTTTGAATCGGCGCGATGTTCAGATAATGATAATCTTAAAGCTTCATTATGAACGATGTAAATTTGAGAGTGTTTAGGAGCCTATCTATGGTGGGATTGTAAATTTATCAGCGAAGACATTTGTGTGTTTGTACTACAACTAGATTAAAGCAAGAAAGGTTGGGAAGCTGTAAAGGTTTTTGTTGATTGCAAAATGGCAAACGGTAAACGCTTCCATCAGCAATAAGATGTGTTTGTGTTGATCACTAGATGGCGATTGCGTTGTAATTCCTAGATTACAATTCACCATAAGTTGAAGCATTTATATTAGTGTGAGCTTGTAGTCAGTTGTGCATGCTCTGATTTGTTTCTGAGAGATGAAAAAGTATCGCGATTAATGCAGAGCAGGAGCGCGAGCAAATGGCCCTTCCAATAAAAGTGAGATTAAAAGGGAAGATTTTTAATTGTTTTTGACTTTGTGTAGGTGTGGCGTGAAGATTTTTTCCTAGTTGGGGTTATGTTGATTTCCATTTTGAGTCCTGTAAAGTAACAATGATTGTTAATTGTCATGAAAGGTCAGTGACAGTTGTGGTCCAATGACGAATATGAAAATTCTTTGAGAAAAACTTCTGAGAGACTATAAAATGTGATTAAAATTGTAGGACCACAACTGACAACTGTTCTCTTACCTTGCGAGTAGTGTAGTTTGCTTTTCAGGTGTTCTGGTTAATCTTCTGGTTCCAAATTTGATGTTTGTGAAGAGGTTGGTTTAGTATTGTTTTGATGTGGAAGTATTGTAGTCGCTGGAGAGGAGATGTTTCTTGGACGTCGAGGCGGTAATTGCCAATTATTTAAGGGGTGATAAACTGATGGATCGTAACCTGTGGGACATAACAGTTGATGATTCGGCTGTCGAATGGAGCTTTGTTGTCTGGAAAGATGTGTTGTTCGTTTTGCTTGAAGTAGTGTTTTAGGTAGAGGCCGGGATCTGCAGAACTTTGCTACATGTCCGTATTTTCCACAGTGAAAACATGAACGGGTTTCAGGTTTGCGATGAGAGTTTCGTTGAGGTGCTTCTTGACTCGTTGGTAGTCGGTGAAGTTTTTCGACTTGTTGCTGTAAATTGTGAATTTGTTGAATGAGAGATTTAGGAAGGGTTTCAGTGGACTGGGGATGGTCATTTTGTGATTTCTTGTCATGTGGTTGAAATTGATGTCGTTTCGCGATTATTTCTATTGCTTTGTAGAGTTCATGGAGAAGATGATGGTTTGACGTTTCCTTAGAGTTGTTGTGTTCCGGTCGTCTACTTGTCGTTTGTGTCATAATGCGTAGAGGTCTATTTGTGTCTCCCTGTTCATCTGAGGATTTAAGAAATTCTTGTAACAATGTTATCATTGTGTAGACGAAGTTCCTGACTGTAGATAAGTCATGGGATGGTTCTTCATTGTTTTCATGAGTTCGGGGAGATGGTGTTTCCATTTGCGAATTTTCTTCCGGTTGAAGCGGATTCATAATGCTATCATGTGCATGTGAGATGAGTGTTTGCGCACTCGGTTCTGCCACTGCTAATGGTTCAGCAGGTTGTTCATTAAGTTCAGAAAAATTAGTGTGAGGTATGTCATTAGTCATGGCTGAATTATTCAGTTTTCTGAAAAGCAAAAAAAGGAAACGTGAAGAATGTTTGCAAATATTATGAGTGATTAGACGTACTTTGGTCAATGAACCGTCAATTTCAGGAAGTTGTAACTTGTACAGTCGAACGTGTTGAGTTGTGGGAAATGTTTGTAACGTCGTTCTTAGTATGTAAAGAAAGAGTTTTTGAATGAACATCAAAAACATTATTAGACACTAATGTTGAAATACATCAACGACGTACATGTGTTGAGATGTTTTGAGGGAAAGTCTGTGTTCTCAATAATTTTTTTGCTGTATGTACATGGTGTTGTAAAACTGTTGGTCTGGTCAATACTTAGGTTTGTTGCAATGTTGGAGAAGACATTTTTATATTAGTAAAGTAAATACAGGTGACCTGTATTTGGGTCTGAGACGATTAAATGCAACTACTTTTGAGTATAGCAACACAGTTTGTATGTATTAAATGTATTCAAACAAAGGGAAACTCAGTGTTCCACTTGATACATATTCCAATTTTTCAGCTGTCTGTCGCTCGAAGCGTGTCAGTACTGTGTCGAACAGAATGTAAATCTTTGAGAAGATTTAAGTGATTGAAAGATTAGGTATAGGATCTGCATGAGTTCTAGCTACTAAATTTACAAAGAGTGAGTACTGTTTTTAATTTGTTTATCACGTTATAGTGTGAATTAATTTTTTTTTAAATGAAGATTTAAGTTTAAGTTATATGTCCCTAAGTATTCCATTGTTGTGGAAGTTTTATATGGTTTAATAATGAAAAATGTCAAGGTCATGTCTAAGCTTAATTGTGTGGTGTCTTTTTAATGTGCCTTGTACAGTGTTGTCACCTTGATCCGCATAACGTCCTTGTAAGTAAAGTGGATATGAGAATGTATAGGACGATGCATGTTGTGGCTTTTGTCAGTTGAAAAGTGCATGCATTCTCTTATGCATGTGTTTTCAATAAGTTGGAACAACCGAATGAAAAAATGGTTAAGGAGTTTGTTAAGTGCACAATGAAACTTTGTCAAGAATTGTTGGGTGTTTGTGCGCTTATAATGAGGGTTCATGTCTAGAGGCTTGTTGATCTTGCTTTAGCCGTAAGAGGTCTTACAAAAGTGTTAATGACCGGGATCATTGTAATATGCGTAACGGTCGTATCTGAAGTTTTAGTAAGTGTTTCAGGTGTTGTAGTGTACCATATTGATTGGACAAATAGTATTTGTTGTTGGTGTCAACCTCAGTGTTCTCGGTAATGTTTAGGAATTGTGGATGTTCCTGTTTATTTTTATTTTAGCTCAGCGTGAGAGAATTGAGTAGAGACGAATTGTGTCATCCAGAAATGGGCTGTTTCACACAGAAATGAAGTTTTTTCTTTCAGAAAAGACTGTAGCGACTTTATCCATCTTAGTTTTGTCAGAACTGTTGATGTAGTTTGTCAGAACTATTGGTGTAGAAATGAATTGTGTTAGGACTTTATCCATAGTAGGTTTGGCAGAATGTTTTATCCATGTAAAATTTCATGTGAGGTATGTCGGTAATGTTTAGGAAGTGTATATGTGATATATTGATCGATGTAAGATTTGTCGGTTATGTTTTGGAATTGTATGAGGACTTTTTACCGGTAGTCTTTTATGAATTGAAATTTTGTGTCCATGTGAGATTCGCATCCATGTGAGATTTGTCGGAACTGTTGATGTCAAACATCACTCGGCAGTTCAATCTGTTGAGTTATCATGGCCATAGTCATGATAACCATTCGTCAGTTTCGTCTGTTGGTTTGTCGTAATCGTATTTATGACAACCATTCGTCAGTTTCGTCTGTTGGTTTGTCGTAATCGTATTTATGACAACCATTCGTCAGTGACAAAAATGGAATATGCTTAGCGGTATTCTTTTATAAATTGAAATTTACATCATGCAATGAAAAAGTGGAAGAAAAGGAGATTGAAAGAGAAAGATAGATAGAGTGGGTGCTGGATGTAAAATTCAACCTTACAATTTTTCCGATTAGTCACTAGATGTCTCGTTCGAGTCGTTATCGGAAGCAGAAACCGTCCTCAAGGGTGTAGATACGGTTGTCTGTCTATCCGGAGAAGATGTTTATCTCCCCCTGTTGGAAAACATACCTATGTTGTGGATTATATTATTAATCTTCCTTTGATAGTATCTGGATGTCTGCTGTGTTCGTGGTCTGGTTGAGCAATCGTGTGATCTTCATGTTTAGATGTTTTGTTGCTGTTGATGGATGGAATATGTCCTTTGTTTCGTTGATGTGAATGTTTGATTTTGTTGGTAGTGATTCCCTCTCAAATGTCTTCTGCAATCTTTGGCTAGGTGGCCGCAATTATGACAGCGAAAACACGTGCGAGTCTGACGTCTCCGCAAACGGGAAGGTCGTAAACTACATCTTTGTGATTGCAATTGTTGCAATTGTGTCATTATGCGTGATAGACTCTGAATTTGTTTGGCAAGGTATTGATGTGATGTCGTATTGGCATTGTTAAGTGGTGATTTATATGTTGTCGTTTGTTTGGTAGATTGGTTGAAGTCGGTGGTAGAAATTGCATTGGATATTATTGATTGGTCAGCTTCAGTAATTGTTCTTGTTTTCGGTTGTGGTATAGCAATGTTTTTCCATATATGACGTAATTTGTCAGGCAAGTCGGTTAAGTTGGAATCCGCAATGAGATGGTAATGAGGTTGCAACTTGTGTTTCAAAGCATCCCTGAGTGTTTCGTGAAAGATTTCATTTTCGTTGATTTCGGGTAGGCTCATGTGGGCTTGACTAATTGCATTTTGAAGAACAATGGCGGGATTATTGCGCCAATCAAATTTTTGTTCGTTTATTGCTTTGCGTAAGCGCGTGTTCTGTTCCTGTTTCGTAAGGCTGTAAGACTGATTGAGCCACTTGAAGAATGCATGTAATGGATTGTGAGTAGGATCTTGAATTGCTTGTAATAATTGAGCAGAAGCTGCTTGGTGGGCAGTATTGTGGTTAGTCATGTGGTGCATGAGGGATTTTAGTTTAAGTTTATCATTTATAAATGGAAATTCCTCCAAAGTTGCTAGTGTGATTTGTGCCCATTGGATTTCATTACCAGGTTGGAGAAGAAATAGAAGATCTTTTGGAAGTATGCGGATGTTATGTACGTCTGTGCAAAAGTAGTAATGTGGATGTGCGGTAGGAAGTTCAGGAGGTTTTCGTGAAATAGCGTGAGCTTGTGATGACGGCAAGTTGTCTGATAAATTTTCTGTCATTAGCGGTGCTGGAGTGCCAAAGTCTGCGCTGTGTAAACGGCTGGTGAGTTGAGTCCGTAAGTCTAGTTTGGGGGATAATGTATTCATACTTTGTGTGACCATTTGGACTGCTTTTTGAAGTGATGGCGTAGGATCCGATCTTTGTGAGCGGGCGTATGGAGCAGTAATTTTCTGTCGTTTCTTTTTCATGTGTTTGAGGGATTTTGATGGTGAAAGAAAATCATGTGTGTCAACTGCAGCTCTATGTTTTTTGTGTTTGACATCTTTTGCTATTTCTTCGAGGTGTGTTGCAGAGCAATCTTGTTCTTGAATGACTTTTTTGTTGTCCACTGTCTGGGTTTTTTTTGGAATATTTTGTCTTAAGAAGACGTTGCGGTAAAGGTTTTTTTATTGTTTTGATTTTCATGAGTTTTGTAATATATGTAAGTATTTATGACAAGTTTCTGTAAAAGATTTGATGCAATATGTATAGTTTATATGAACTTTCATAAAGCGCAAGGTATTACTACCAGCGGTTTAATAGTATCCGTTACTTCTGTTTATTGATGCAACGGAATAGGAGCCACTGTAGTTCTTATCTGCTGTAATGCAGTCAGTAATGGCTATAAAGTTGTAGCATATTGTCGTTATGAGGTGAGATGAAAAAATGTTTTTCAAACAAAGGTGCGCTGGAAAAAATGCATTCTACAATAAAAATGTTGGAAATTTAATATAAGGTGGAATTATTAATGACACTTAGTGAGACTTGTGCATAGAATAGTGAACTTGCCATGCTTGTTGATCCTGCAAAGAAAAAATTGTAAAGTCCATAAGCTAAAGCTGTGCCTGCGGCAAATGTGCTACCGAGCACTACAGCGATTTTTGCTGGCGACCAAGAAATCTCGTGTTCCGGTTTTAATAAATTTTATGCAAAATAACTGGAAATATTTGAAAAATGTTCTCAACTGGACGGTTATTAATAATTTAGAAAGAAATTTATGCACGGGATAGCAATTGTATTCATGTGAGAAAGTTCTGCAAAAATATATTAAGGTTATTGAAAGTCAGTCACTCTAACTGTGTGCTTATTTTAGAATAGATGCAATTTGTTTTGCAGTCATAATGATGATACCTGTAAGTTCGTAGACACAGATAAATTGAGATCAAGTATGTACTGAAGTTTTCCCAAACTTGAAATAAGGAGAAATGCTAGTTCTTAAGTCAGAAAAAAAACTTGATGTGGAGCGTTTTTCAAGATCCAGCACTTATTTGACGGTTGTCGAAAGGTGGCGCTAATGAGAAGACGACTAGCGAACTTACTAATGCTGGCGGTGCGCATTTGAAATGAAGTAACGACACCAACGGTTGCTCTTCGTTGTAAGGGGTGCAGACATTGAAAGTTGTTACCCTAAGAGGATCTGAAAAATATCTTGTTTTCATGATGATATTTTACTGTTCTGACACGTGTTAGATTTAATTAATGACAGATGACAAGGCTGGTAATTATAAGAGTTGCACTTGCGTGGACAACTAAATTGCAAGCAATGCCCAACGATGCGAAAAATTTACAAGAAAGGCGTTGAAGTATTTAAAAGCAAACGTTGTGACAGTCGCAGCCCGAGGAAATTCCTGCCAAAGCTATTTTTATGAGTCCAACGCTTGTTGCAGGCGTTAATTGATATTGATGCGAGGGTTCCTCTGTTGGAGGGTAGTGTGGTCGTCCTGTGTCATTCTTTGCAAAGCCCTAGTCTTAGAGAGGCGCAAATTCTCGAAGAAAACTAAATACGCTTTGATGTGGGAGCCTATAGATTTTATCTTAAGCGTTTCAGCAAAATTATCTATAACTTGTTTGAAAAGGTGCATCATTGTTGTGGTTACTGCGAATGAATTGTAATTGATGTATTCTGCAGATAGATTTGTATCCGTAGGTTAAAAAGAAAGTGACTGACCCATAAAGTTAATGTTCGAAAAAGGCCAGGAAATGTGTTTTTTTGTTGTGAAATATCGAGAATGACATATAAATTAGTATGGGTAGCTTTATATAGTTAAAATGTAGAGTAGTGGTAAAAGGCAGAAGAAGGTGTAACCATGTTTGAAAGAGATAGCAAAAATGGCCAGGTCTCTGTCTTATTGACGTGTTGTGATTTAAGAGTAATGTGAAACAGTTGCTTTTGATACTGACATGAAGGTTTACGCTAAAAGAACGTTGATTGTTGTATGCAAACTCAAACACAGGTTTGTTTATGTGTTCAAACCGTAGTGACTTATTTTGAAAAACTGCTAGCCTGTATCGCGATCCAATTTGGAGCAAAAAGGAAGTCACGTTTGAAATCTGACTTGATATGCTATGCAGAGCGCTTTCTGGTTTGCAACATGCCTGAATGGAACGTTGTATGAACTGCCACCACTAACACTTTGCTGACAGCTCGTTGAAAAGTGGAATGCTGGTAAACTCGGTTTAGCTTTTTGTTTTTCTCTGCTTTCGTTTTCACAAGGCTGCAGTGTCTATGCTGGGCTAGAACCTTGTGCAGTTGAAAACTGCGTAAGAGACTAAAAATCGTGAACTATTCTGGTGATTACTATAAGCTGGTGAAGGTGTCTGTGCTATGTGTTGAGCGCCTGTGCAATCAACAGAGTTGTGTTCAAATTATGAAAGTTCAGTTATTGAGGCAGTGTGGTTTTCAGCACTGACAAGGAAAATTGTCTGTGAGATCATGAAATGGTCGAATTTCACAAAATATGTAAGCTTCGGAGAGGTAATGTAATTGAGAGCTGTTGGTTTTTATAAAAATCGTTTAGTATTATGGTATCAATGTGAAAAACAACATTTGACACAAATAAATCCTAGGCGTGTGTCTGATGAAAAAAATATAGTGTGTTTTGTTCGTGTTTCATAGTGTTTTGCTGAAGTGTGACTTAAGAGAAGTCGAAAGGAGAGTTGGTGTATCGTCTGTGTTAGGGGTGCAATGGTTTCATGCAGTGAATTAAAAATAAATTGTCATTCTAGGATTTGCGAGTTTAGAAAAAATTGTTGTGGTTTTTATTGGTTATCAAAAATGCAGAAGTGACGGCGTCAGATATTTCGGACATCTGCCAAAATGAAAAGTAATGAAAATGCTATGAAGGCAATGTTTGTCATTCGTTCGCATAAGAAGTATTGTGAAAACCTGAGATTTGTTTGTAGTGGTAGGTAGCGTCTGATGTAGTATGGACTTTAAATAGAAATAGCCTGGATTGTGCTATATTGATTGATGTTATTAGTGAGCGTTTCAAAATGTCATTAATATTTCGTGGTGCACGAAAAGGTTCATTGGCTGTAATGGAGGCTAATAAATGAAGTTCTCAGAAGCATTAGGCATAGAGCGCTGGTTTGTTTTTAAATTGTTTCGTAAACATGCCATAGCTACGATTTTTATCGCAGGTAGCGTAGTTCCCTGCGTGAGGAATGATACATTGTGAGGCTTGTTTGAGCGTCTTACGTTATCGAATATGACCCTAACGTTAAATGCAAAGTTGAGGAGATAATGTTTGCAATACCGAATACTAAGATTGGGCAGAATTGATGTTATAGCACGTAGCTTAGTTGTGATTTCGTTTCTGTGAACTAGCGGTCTATATTGCGCATCAGAAATTTTGGCTGACATGTGGTAGAGTGGTTAGCGGGATAGACGTGGTTTAAAACTCTATCGTTGTCGGATGCTACGCTGTACTTAGGAGATGTACCTTAAAATGAATTAAATTAAAAGAAAGATGAAAAACTGTTGAACTGATGAACTAACCAGTAAGTGTTGTATTGACAACCATGTTACAGGACGTGCTTAAGTAAGGACGAAAGCTTGAGCAACTGACAAAAATTAGCTCTGTCAAGTGAATGTGAAGTGAAGTTGCAACAGCGCCGTGAGCGACTGAACTGCTGTGCAGAAATAAGTCGTGAAAAAATCGAAACGATTTAGTGGCGTTTAGTGATGTCGCTACTGAGACAAAAAGTTTTTACGTGAAGTCGTCTGGGTGTCGCGTAAGCGTGAAATGTTTGAGTTAAGTTGCAACGTTAGTATTGCAACGTTTCACATAAACAGTTTATCCAGACTGTAAGTCTGAAAAAAGTTGTCAAAAGATGCTATATTTTGGTTGTGTGTTTGTTTTTGGAACGCAACGCAAGGGCAAGCTTAAAGGTGTTGGTTTTTAACCAAGACGAAAAATCAAAACTGACTGAAAAAATCTACGTCACTTGCTGATCCGCCCCGCTATCAAACGTTTAAGTGCATGACTGAATAAAAAATTAGTTTGTGTTCGTATCTAATGCGATAAGAGATTTAAAATCGTATGGTAAAGGGAAAATGTCTTTTGTCTGATGTCAACGTGATAATTTTCATGTGGTTTCTAGGAAATTGTGTTCTGAATGTGCAAAACAAGATCGTTTCGGTCCAGGTCTAACGTATTTTGAGAAAGGTTTTGTTAAATTGGTGTGTACGGACGTGAACGCCAATGCAATCCTCGGGCAGGTCCGCTGAAGTTAAATGTTCAAGTATGTTTGTGGTCGCAACGCAAACTAAATGTAAAAGGCTATGGTTGCTTACAAAAGGCATGTAAAAATTTCAATGTTCACCTGTGCAGATGGTTGAGGGAAATTTAAAAGTTATTCCGCGTGTGAGTTAAAAAGTGTCGCGCTTTCTTATCGAAAATGAAAGTTAGAAGAAATTATTATGTTTCGAACAACGTGTAGGTTAATGTTGTTACTTTTCAATAAAAAAATTAGTTACTTATCTGTTGACGCGGTGCAGAAGAGAAATATTTGTTCCTTCCGAAGACATCCAAAAGTGGGTGTATATCCATGAAAATGTGATGGTTCCTGTCTGTGTCAAAACACATATATAACTATCCTGTTCTAAATCAGAATGGTGGCCAATTGGTTTCAGAGAACAACAATTGTAATGGGTCAAAGCTGCTATTCAAGTGATTCGCCTTGCAAATAAAACTGCATTTATGCGTCCTGTCAATGAATGTGAACATAAAGACTGGGTGTAACTGCGTCCCGACAATGGCTAAAAAGTTTGTTGGGGATCAGCGTCAGTTATCTAAGTGCTTATGTGGTGTCTATTTGCTGCCTCGTGTATGCATGAACATAAACTGTGACTGAAAATCTTAATGGTGAATTCATATTGGTAGTCTGAATCTTCGAACTGTGTAAATGTACTAACTTGTGTGGAGATTGAGGTTGAGAGGAATGCACTCATCGGGGAAATGGACAGGTTGAAAAAATGCAGAAACGTCCCAAGTATGTGAAGCAAATGAAATGTGAGTCGTAGTTGTTGCTGTGAGTTGCAGCAGTGGTGTTCAAACTGTTGAAAGAAACGCGAACATCGGCAGTGAGTAGTTGTTGCTGAAAAAAATATTTTGTTATTGAAATCAAACCCATTAAAGAAAAACATTGCTTGTATTTCGTTTAAAATCATTGGAGCAATGACATAAAGTAGAGTTAGAAAGCTGCTGTGATGCAAGGTATGCAGGTCCCTAGTTTAAACGAAGGGCCCTGTGAAATAGAATTCATTAAAATATATTCACAAAAGACTGTGGCAGCCTGGATAACAGACGAAATCCGTGCAAAATTTCACTTCAGCTTGAAAGACCCGTCAAGGCATTGGCATGTGCCTTCTGCAAAGCTGGAATGCCACTGCAGTTGGGGCCGAGACTTGGGTGGCACAATTTTTTAAAATCAATTATAAAGTCCGCAAAAGGTAATATTTATGTGAAAAAGTTTTTTTTATGTTAAGTTTTCTTTGAAATGTCGTAGACTATTTGAAAGTGTATGAGCGCATAGTTTTTGTTGAAGAAGAGTTTGCCCCATTTACTGAACGAAAGTTTTCGCACCAGTGGCGCGTAGCCTTGTTATCGTCGTTAGACTGGTCGCGACTCCCGCCTGGCATCAGTGCACTGGGTCCTGGCACTCCTGGCACGAGCGGCGGCTCGTAAAGACCCGTACGCTCACGTCCACACTCCGGGTCCGGCTGAAGGCAACCTAGTGGGTCGAAAAAAGTGTTATTTAATTTTCAGACAGATTCAAAAGGGCATGAAAAATATTTAAATTAGTTTTGCAGTTCATCTGTGCGCGACCGCTGCGGCGGTTATTGCGCATTTTTTGAACACGGCAGGTCAGCACAGCCCTGTGCCAGACAGTGAGGAGATCAAAAAAGATCGTGCGGTGATTGCCTACTTTAAATGACCCTAGTTTAATG
>Ga0210059_1010734_pt1 | contig 14104 bp, 10 predicted proteins | sample Ectturendosymbi2_FD_188042 | JGI IMG/M metagenome (GOLD analysis project Ga0210059, IMG submission 188042) | Ecteinascidia turbinata endosymbiont from Florida, USA - Sample 2 (SPAdes) (version 2) | ecosystem: Host-associated > Tunicates > Ascidians > Unclassified | place: Key West, Florida... | reverse complement strand
CCTTTGTTAGGAGTTGCTGCAGTTTTTTCACGCTTGCCCTGCTTTCTGGTGTTCTCAGTTTTGTTGTTGCCCATCTTTAAATCCAGATAAGTCAGTATAGCACAAAGTTTTAGACAGAGTGGGGGTTAGCTGACACAATTACACAATTACCACACTAGAAACAAAACCCTACAAACCTTATTCAAATAGAATGTGAGAGTTCGTTGGTTCTGTTCTCAAATGTGAGAGTTCGTTGGTTCTGTTCTCACCCTTTCCTTTGGGCCTAGCCAATAGAGATTATAATAATAATATTTTATTGCGGACTCATGGTCCATATCACAGACACAAGATCACAAAAAGTGGTTAGCTATACATCAGTGCATATTACAGAAACGGTGTTTGCACATGACCAACATTGAGAGGAGCAAAGCGCTTTATCCTCACCACAGCTGTATCGTCATTCGCAAGAGCACAGAAAAGGGATGCTCATACAGTAGTGCATCACACAACCGTTGGTAGTACGTGTCCAACCTTGAGGAGCAAAACACTTTCCCAGCACTTCTTACTTTTTATGCTTGGTGTGTACACAGTATCCACATGTTTTTACTACACAAAAGCAATACTGATGAGACGCAAACACCGAAACAATTCACGGACATGTACTTCATTTGGTCTCCATACAGGAGTGTTGAATAATTGAGAAAAAATGAAGATTTGTAAAAAGCATCAGACATTTGAAGTGATAGGATAAAATAGTTGGATGAAGATGCGCATCTCATAAAAAATCGATACAAGTTGTTTCTCAGCACGGCATCAAAGGCCCTGACACAATGGCTTTGATAGGAGTGCTTTTCATGTACTTTTTCTGTACTATTACACCTTTGATATGTACTATTACACCTTTGATAGGAGTGCTTTTTATATGCTTTTTCAAAACGTTTAGGGTTTAGGTTCAGGGTTTAGCCAACATTTAGGGTGTATGTTTAAGTTTCGGTTTAGGGTTTACATTTATGGTTTAGGTTCTTGTTTAGGTTTAAGTTCAGCTTTTAGGTTTAGGTTTTGGGCTTCGATTTTGGGTTTAGGTTTTAGGTTTAGGTTTATAAGTGACTAGGGATACGACTGTCCTGACGCAATTCAAATAGAACGGTCAGTTTGTCACTCAAACCGCGTGGATTGTATAGTGTAATGGTTATGAGCTACGCCTTCTACACCTATGGTTTTCGGTTCGAATCTCACCTTGCCGACTTTTGATTTGTTTTTTTTCTTTCGACTTTCGTTTTGTTTTTTTTCTTTACTATTTTTCAGGTTTACGCTTTACATTCACGGGTTAGTGTGAGGTTAGGGATAGGATAGCATTAGGTTAGCTTAGCTTAGGGTTAGGTTAGGGCTAGGTTAGCTTAGGGTTAACTTAGCTTAGCATTAGGTTAGGATTAGGGTTAGGTTGGGGCTACGGTTAGGGTTAAGGTTAGCTTAAGGGTTTATCTTTTACATTTACTTCGTTTCTACCAAGCCTACTGCACTCTCATCGTGCGTAACTGTTACGTCACAGGTGGCGTATTAATAAGTTTTCTTATTTCAAGATCCACAGGCGTATCTATAGCCACTGCTTTTGGCTTTAGGTTTTGAGTTTGGTTTTAGGTTTAGGGTTTTAGGTCATGTTACATGGGCCTCACGCCAATCCAATTCTGTCATCCTTGTCATTTGACCAATCCTATCAATCGGGTTCTCATGATGGCAAAATAACTCCACCAGTGACTTATTTCTAATGCCAAATAGACACTTATCAAACTTTGGCAATGCCAAAAGGCTCTGTCTATTTTGCCTCATGAGGCAAAAGCACTGCTGGAACTATTTTGCCTTCAACAAATCGTATTTGGCTGAAGTCAAAATAGCTCCAGGAGTTCTTTTGCCTCGTAAGACAAAATAAATTTTTTTTACATTGGCGGATCAGGACTGGATCGGACTGATGATTTTCAAAAATTTTGCGGATCAGGACTGGATCGGATTCAATTTTATCGGATCAGGACTGGACTTGGATTGAAAAATTCCATAGACAGCTCATCTCTGGTACCTATGTCACACTTTCTGCACTGTTTGCTCACTTTCTTCGTGCAAGCTGCGCACTTCCTTTGCTTGCCATCCTCAGTTCTTTTTAGAACATGGCCTGTTGGAGATAGCCTTGTTGCCATCGTTACGTTGGAAGACAAACATTTGGACGACCAGCAGAATTTGGGTCAGAACCCGACTGAAGCTTCAGGTAGCTTCTGGTGACATAGCACCTGAAGCTCAACAGTGTCGTTGGTTTTTCTGCGACCGTTGAATGCAAGATCCAAGCATTTACCAATGCAACATCCAAGCATTTGGTGAAAAAATTGAAGTACCATTTTTTAGATCTTACGCCCATGCGGTAGTTTTGTACCAGCCAGTCAAGATGGTCAACCCCACCCATAAATTTATTGTACTTTGTAATAACTTGTGGCTGGGAGATTGAAATTTCTTGTTTCAAAGAGGATGACTATCTTATGGCAGTTGCAGTTGGCTCAATACTATGATAGCTTGTCCCTACTTTACGAAAAAAATCTCTTCATCATCAAATCTATAGTCCATGTCATGTGTTTCTTTTTTTCATTATTTGTCTCCTTTCAGGGGGCATTTTCCTGTCTGTTTGACGTAACAGTTCCTGTACCCTCATGTCAAGAGACCTCGTATGAACCAGAAGGTCATAACTGGTAAAAAAATTGTCAGTGTAGATCTTAGGATCCAAACGGGCTTGCAGATGATATGTCATTGAAAGAACAACTCTGGAGCCAAGGTTCTTCGTGAGATCTTCCTTCTATGTTGGCACTTTGGCATTGCCTTGGTAGAGATCCATTTGGTAGCAGTATCCTGTTGTTCCACAACACATCACCTACTGCTTGAAGCAAAAGCGTATTGCCTTTCCTCTTATGAACTGCTTTAGAGAATTTCTGCCATAATACCTAACAATTTGTTCATCAATGCTAAGTTCCTTTGAAAATACTCCACAATGTTTGAAATTTTTGTTCAGGCAATCAGTAAGTGGCTCTATTTGGAAAGACCTGTCGTTTTCCATTTTTGCCGCTTTTGCATTACCCACAAAGTGCACATACCTCTTGATGTCGGTAAATTTATTTCTGGGCATTGCTTTTCTGATGATAGTCATATTAAAGTCTTCATCTAAGCTCCAATAATGCTTGGTGCTGTGTGATAGCCAGAAAGAGCAAAATTGCAAAAAACGTTCGAATGGCAGTGGTTTGTAATTGTGAAAGCATGATTGTTTTCTGTGACGCATACAAGGGCTACTGTAGTTTGTTCCCTTACTTGCGAAATTACGTTGTCGGTGAAAAATAATTCAAATATTTCCACAGGGTTTTTGTCATTCAAGCTATTTTTGATTTTCTGTTTCCTCTGATTTGCATCATGCAATCCTGGGGGAAGTTTAATAGGCTATAAACTGGGTACTTGTTCTTCAAACTCCTTTTTGCATTTCTTTTTTGGTGGCGCATCACTAACAAGTTGTTTCATAATCGTACTGGTGCAGTTCAACTGGGCTAGGAACATCATCAAGGAGGAATGTGGGATCTAAATCTTCACCATCTATCACATCATCATCAAAATCTTTGACATCCGTTTGGTCATCTGGTGCAGGAGGTATTTCGATCACATCGATATGTTCTTCATTCTCTGGTAGAGAATTTTCCTGAATGAAGCTTACAGCCTCTTGCAATGTATAGAATCTTCTAATGGGAGTGTACTCGTTCATCACAGCATCTAGCAAAGTAAACAGGAGTTACGATATAAAAGTATAAGTTATTTTAGAAGTATTTATATGCAAAGTGAAGTTGATAATGCAAAATGTATTATTGCAAGTATACAGAACAATGACTGCTGAAAGCAGACGTGGGCATTCATACACTGCATCTCAAGAAACATTGAATATCCAAGTTCACTGCCCCTATAAGTGAAAAGAAATCAACATGTTCATTTATAAAAGGCTACTACGAGCTATAATATACAAACATATGCCTACTTACATACCAAACAATAGATTACACCTAGCCTAGGTTGGAAATCAGTTTGTAAGCACTGTCCATAACATAACAGGAAAAAGATATAAATATTTGAAAATTTTTAATGTAGCCTAAGAACCGAATTTCATTCTTATTTTTTACCCGGCACTCAGAGCTAACACGTCTAAGCATGAGATTACCACTATGCATATCAAGTTAAATTTAACTCTGTATGCCCATGGTCCTAAAAAAAGGACCAAACCTCAACCTACCCCAGAAGAAAACTGTCAACGAATTTGCAAGAAACACAATGAAAATATGAAACTAGAGATATTAGGCAACAATAAAACCAAAAATAATACAATTTTGCCACTTCTGCCAACAATTCTTTTGAACTTACCAAATGTTGCAGATCACTGACAAGCAAACTTTCGCTGCTATAAAACGATCCAGTGTTTCCATTTTTTCCCAACTTATCTAAAACTTTGAAATATATTGTCAGCTAGGATAATCATCACAAATCAAACCTGAAAAATGCATTTTGTTGTAGAAATTCATTAAAAATGTTCTGGTCCTTAAAAAAGGACCAAGGGCGCTAAAATGGGAGGGAGCTGCATATCCAAACTAGGCATTTTTGTCAATAATGGAAAGGTAACATATTTAGGAAAAATTTGTTGATATGGTAGAGTGTAACCTATCCCGAAACAATCTCATTACGTAAGTTGTCTAGGCCTCGAAGTATTGTGTAATACCTTACGTGGCCCTCTGGCAAAAAGTTTAGAGAACGCTGGCATAAAGCAAACGGGCACGAGAAAACCTCATCATTACAAAAACCTCATCGTTACGTACCCCAGCTTCCCCTACCAAAAACACAGTTCCTAAATGAGCGCAATTTGACAACACCTCAGTCAACCCAATGCCGTCTCCTTTGTTATGGTTACGAGCCTAGGTAGTGAGAAACCTTGCTTTAAGTACTGAAACTCGAGCGTAGCAACATATTTCCTCTGTGCTAAGTGACGTGTTCGGACAACCTAAATGGCCCAATGTGACTACGGCTGAGTTTCTTTACAGTAGATTAGCGTTGGTTTGTAAAGATCAGAAAGTACGCAGTGGACAATTGTGATCCTCACAATTTACAAACTAACGCTTGACCAGGGGTCTCAAACACGCGGGCCGCATGTGGCCCGCGAAAGCGTTTTGTGCGGCCCGCGATGCTGTTCGGGATTGGGCTAGTCTTGATGCTGCTGCAAGTATCATGACTTATTGTACTCACAAAGTGTTCAGCTGGCGAGTGAACAAGTTAACTTTTAAACGAACGTAGAGATGGCTAGAAATGATTTGCCTATAACTCATGATACATTGTTACCTTTCGCAGGAAATAAGATGTAAAAGCTGTTTCTAGTAAGGCTAAGCTGCCGCCATTGTTGCGTAAACGTCACAAAGTAGCCCTCGAGAAATACGGGTAGTCATAATGCGGCCCGCGTGTAACTTCGTAAGTCCTCATTTGGCCCTCGGAGCAGGCCAGTCACCAGGATTTAGCAGCAGAGGGGGCCAAAAACCAGAAGGAGGAGCCAAAAACCAGAAGGGGGGGCCATATTTTTGAAATACAGTATTGGATGTATGCAGTAACCGGGGAATCAAACGTGAAATGGGGGGAACCGATTTCAAATGGGGGGGCCGGGCACCACTGGCACCCCCGCTGGCGACGGTCCTGCCTCGGAGCAGTTTGAGTTTGAGACCCTGCGCTAGACGATCATCAATGACCTTTTGATTTAACTTTTTGACGTGGACATCTGTGCCCCATCGAAAAATCGTTTGACAACAGCTGTTATAATGTAGATAAAGCTTTTGCTAATTACCTTTTTTGTTCACGAGACCGATGCCAGAAGAAGCACGTGTTTTTGTAATGAAACGCACAAATTTCTTTGATGATTTTACTCACTCTTTTTATTTAAACTTATGTTAAATAGCCTTCGAACCTTGGGCATAATAATCTTCGCCAATTGGATTTTAGCGCCACAATTGTGAAAAGTGAACTTAAATGCAATCTTGTGATGTCATTAATTATGCGAAGTAAAGTTTTGGTAGGCATGGAGAAATTTAGTTTAATTTAAAAAGCCCCATCCTATAAAGTGTCTCTAGCGGTCTCTCGAAGAAAAATGTCCGTTTCCCTCAAACTATAGTCGTAAAATTTGCATCATGCTGCAAGTGAAATATCTTGATAACGGTTATTCGAGCAAGGAAGATGTGGGCATGTGTGATGAGAAACAAAAAAATAAATAAATCAATATGTTAGATGCCTTAGATAAAAAATCGTGAGGCGGTGTCGTCCGTAAGCACACACAACGAAGAAGAGCAATCTTCTTCTTCTTCTTCTTGTCCCATAAGCCTATTTTTAAGGTCGTAGGGGTGCCACCGTTAAGAACTGATGTACCAATTGAGTCCACAATTCACAGTTGTGTGCGACTGCCTGAGTTTCTGCAAAAGTTTTCTTTGTCCACTCTGCGATGTTATCAGTCCATTTTTTCTTCTGTCTACCGCGTTTATTTTTTCCCTGAACTGTTCCTTGAATAATAGTCTTGGCGAGTCCATTGGACCTTATAACGTGTCCATACCACCTTCGTTTTTTTTTTCACTATGGTAAGTAAATCTTCGTAGTGGTTAACATGTTGGGTGATGGTGCGTCGCACTTCCTCGTTGGTGGTATGAGTGTTGTAAGGGATGCCGAGCACTCTTCTGAAACATCACAATTCCGTTGTTTGGATCCTTCTTTGAAGTTCTGCAGTTAGTGTCCAGGATTCACAAGCATATAGAAAGATGGAGTATATCAAAGCATACTGGAGTTTCAACTTAGTTTTGAGAGAGATGTTTTGGTCTTTCCAGATGGATTTTAGTTTTCCCATTGCCACTGAGGTTTGTGCAGCTCTTGCAAGAATCTCAGCTTTTGATCCTTGCTCATTGATAATGGCACCAAGGTATTTGAATTGTTGCGCTCTCTCAAGTTCTTTCCCAGCCACTGTTATTCTTATTGTTATGGGGTTAACACTGTTTGTCATCAGCTTCGTCTTCTCAGCACTAATCTCCATGCCATATCTTAAGGCTGTTTGATCCAAGCTGGATACCAGGCGAGCAAGTTCTTCTTCACTCCCAGCCAAGCCATCGATATCATCAGCAAACCGAAGGTTTGTGATAGTACGTCCTCCAATGCTGATTGTGCCAGAATGTTCGTTGAGTGCGTCAACCATCATGCGCTCCAGGAAGATGTTAAAAGGTGTTGGAGACAATAGACATCCTTGACAGACTCCGACTGTTGTGTGAAAGCAATCACCAACTCTGCCATGGACGAATACAGCACTGGTGGCTTTCGAGTAGAGGTTCTTGATGGATTGTATCAGTTTTTGCCCGATGTTGTATTTATTCATAGTGTCCCATAGTGCTTCGTGCCACACCCTATCGAACGCCTTTTTGAAATCAATAAAGACATGGTAAATATTTTGCTGGCGTTGACTTAATTTTTCACGCAGAATACGAAGATTAAAGATTTGTTCTGTTGTACTGTGTTTACAGCGAAAACCAGCTTTCTTTTCGGTGATGATTTCTTCAGCCTGTGGTCTTAATCTGCTTAGGATCACTTTCAACGTTACCTTGCTTGCATGGCTAATGAGGCTGATGGTCCGGTAATTTTGGCATTTTTGAAGACCTTTTTTGGGGAGGGTGATGATGAGTGATCGAGTCCAAGGTGTTGGCCATTCACCAGTCAGACAGATCTTGTTGCAAACTTTGGTAAGGATATCTATCACTGCTGTTCCACCATACTTAATTAATTCGGCTGGGATATTGTCAGCTCCAGCAGCTTTCCCATTTTTTAGAGATCTAACTGGTGCTACAATTTCTTCGCGAAGAATGGGAAAGTTGTCTTTGTTTGACATGTCATGGCTCTTGATGATGTTGGGATCTCTTTGAGTCCTGTGGTTGTACAGGTCTGAACAATATTCTGTCCATCTGTTTGTGATGTCTTTTTCATCTGTCAGACCGACACCATTTTTATCCTGGATGGTAGTTGCTCGCGAGAGTTTTTGTTGCGTAAGATCCTTGATGATTTTATATGCCTTCTTACTGTTGTTTTTTCCCAGGCTTCTTCTATTTCTTTGCATTGTTTTTCGATCCATTCCTTTTTGGCCCTTTTCATGTCTTTCCTGATCTTTATGTTGACTTTTTTATATTCATTGTCTCCAGTTGTGTTCTTGACTTTCTTCAGTTTCCTTCTTGTTTTACACATATCAAGGATCTCCTCTGTGACCCAGGGTTGCACTTTGCGACTGTACTTGCCGAGTGCCTCTTCTGCTGCTTTCGTCATCACTGTGTTGAAACTGCTGGTTAATGTTTCAGCATCTTCATCAAGAGTTGCAAGCAGTGGTGCAAATTTTCCACCTATTACTGCTTGGAAGATCTCCACTATGGCAGGATCTTTTAGCCTGTGTAGTTTGTACATGAGCCGGAAAAATACTTGAGCCTGAAAAGGTGTCAAAATGACACCCTAAAATTTTGCACTGACACCCTAAATTCTGGGAGCCTAGATATGGTTTTGCCTTGTATTGAAGTAAAACGATTTGAGGAAAGCATGCTTTCCTGCACGTGGCTATTGCAACAGACAGCTGGAATGTGATAGGTCGACTCAATTTTCTAGCGCAGAAGTTGGAGCGAAAATTGTAAGTTTGGTAACTGTGCATTGTCAAGCGCACCGCCTAGCTTTGGCCTCTTATTATACTGTCGCAGATTTGTACAGTATGGCGCGTACGAAACTGCAATGCAATTATGGAAGTGTTTTTTGAAGCTGCGATCGGCTTGCCTGACAATGCATCAAACTACAATGAAGACAAAAGGTCGGCTGTTCCAGCGCGCATGCGAAACAAGATTGGCAAATTGACCATCCCATACACAAAAAGTGAGACAGGAGTGAATGAACTAACTACCGCGGCATCTCTTTGCTTGGTCTCTCAGGAAGTATACCAAGATGCCGCGAAAATAATTGAACCAAAGCTGGATAATACCCAGTGCGGTTTTCGTCGCGGCTGTAGCACCACAGACCAAAGTTTCACTCTCCAGAATATTTTCGAGAAATCTTGGGAGTATGCCAAAGACGTATGCAAATGTTTTGTTGACCTCGGGAAAGTATATTCCCGGGTTCCTCGTGAAAAGCTTTGGGGGATGTTGGGGGTGTTCAGTAGCGGACACAGGCTAATTTGGTGGGGGGGGATGCGATATCGATTTGCAATGAACCCAATGGTTCACAGGACTATATGGTGTAAATCAATCACTTTCGCATATGTACATTTACGACGAAGCAAATCTAAGTTTGGTTTAGATTCTGAAGTGGTTCTCAAAGTGGGCGAAATCGCCCCCTTAGGGGCGATTTTGAGAGGGAAGGGGCCGAAAAAACAAAAGGGGAGATAGGGGGGCAAAACAACACATAGGAGGCGAAAATGCTCAACCACTAATTGATCATTGAGTTAACTTCAGTAGCCTACTAGTATGACTTCTTAGTTTCTTGCAAATTTTACTTTACTGTGATATTCGTGGGAGGCTGTTGCTAAAGCAATTTATCCATTAAATTTTTACTCTGGATCGTCTATGTGCCCAGCTACATTGTGGATTATTTTCACAAGAATTCTGAACGTAATATTAGCGACGTAATATAGTTACTCAGTTCAGATATTGAATGGCCTGGTTCAACTATTTAATACTTCCTTTAAATAAAATACTTTAAATTTACTGCGTTGTGTTTGCTTTGTCAGGCTTATGGGGCAAAAACGACGTGTCGATGGTGAAAGGGGGCGATGGAATAAAAAATTTTGAGAAACGCTGGTTTAGAAGAAGCTTGAGTGATAAAACTGGTCAAACTTTAACACTGCACCGCTACGGAACCAACAAGCAATGTGGCACATAACAACGATCTGACGTAGCCAGCATAGTCCAGTAGTGCTGTTTGACTTGTATGTTGCAGCCAGTGAGCGTAGTCACTTGTATGCAGTTTAGATTAGTGCTCTTTAAATGGGAAACCTTCCAGTTTTTAATTGTCGTTTGGAATAGTCTACAACACCCATAGTAATTTGAATATAACATTTGTTATTGTAGGTAATTTTGATGAAATAATAGCAAGAAGAACGGAAAGGAACAAACAATTCGTAATGAGTGAAAGCACGAAAGTAACGAAAAAACGAAAGCGAGAAAGCACGATCATTTATGGGCGTCTGCAGAACTTTTTCCGGGGGGGCAACGTCGGCATTTTGTTTATCATTTTCAAATTCCTGTCGATCAGTTTTCCCTCTAAGATAATTTTGCACTGATCAAGTATTTTTTTAGTGAGCATTATTATTTTAGGACTGAGTAAGTGGAATTTTCAATGAATTACAAACTTTGTGGATTATATAATAAATATTAAATCTTATCATAATACGAACAAAATAACATTTCATTCAAATAGCTTCTTGTTTGCGTGCTTTTCTATTGCTTTGGAATGTTGCAAGTGCGCGAGAATGAGATTTCACTGCGCAACAGTTCTGGTGGTCTTGAGTATTTGCGCTCTGAGAGGGAACATTGCTGACGATGCAATGCAAATAGACGTTCACAAAACGCTTTATCCTTTCTACACTACAAAGGAAATGCCCCATGTTACGGTAACAATCACCGAAAAACGCTTTGTTGGCAGGAATAGTCAGGTATATTAGTATCACGACAGTTTACACAGTGGGCTATCTGCATAATTTCAACGCAGGGAATTTGTTTTCAAGACTTTATTTTACTTAGCAAGCAGGGCCACACCCAGCTGATATATTCAACTGAACATGTTTTTTAAAATTTCGGGAGGATTGCCCGGTTGCTCTCCTCCTAACTGCGGGATCAGTTGGCAAGACTTGTCAACATCACTTAGAAACCAGAGCTGCAAATGTCTGGGATCTCGTCCAAAGCGATCAATAAAACCTTGCTACACAAACCGGACAATTAAGTAGACCTGTATGTTGACACGACTACGGACAAACTTACTAAAATTAGAACACCACGCACGTATTGCAAAATTGACCAGATGAAATATGAAAACTCGCCACGGCAAATATGCTTTGCCCTCATATTCACTCAGATGCCAGAACTTAGCCTTAACAATTAAGACGTATTCCCACAAGCCTGCATAGATGTATTCTAACAAGCCACGTAATTTTATACTGCATGAAATGAAGCCTGCATAAGTGTAGTTTGACACTCAGGCACATTGGTCACACTCGCACTAATAATGGATTTTTCAAAATTGTTGAAGCATTGCTACAGACTCACTCGTGCTTCTTTTCACAAAGTACAAATGTACGTGGCTTACTGCTATCTGCATGTCACTGTCTCGCTGCATTACCTGCCAAGATGTGTGCGTTCAACAGTCTCATGCAACAAAACGCCTGCTACAGTAATACAAAGCAAACCTTTGCAGGTTTGTTGCCATGGTATTGTTACGCAAGAAAAAACAACAGTAGAAAAATCCGCTCGCGACTTTCGCAACCCGCGTCTGTAGGTAGAATGACATGAGTGAACTGCAAGCTCATCACTGCATGACACTATAACTGTGAACCTGAGTCTTGTGCAGCGTGAGTTTCATACCGGCAAAAAAGCTGTCAGTGCAAGAATCAAATCAATTAATCGGAATTTAAGATGCCGACTTCAGGTTTTTCCAGAAATATTTGGTTCTTAATCCCAACTTCCATGGGGGGCAAATGCCCGTTTTTACCACCCTGCGAACGCCTATGCGATCATAGACTGTTTCTTATCAGGTTCCACAAACAAGGCTAGCTCATCTAATGAAACGAAGAAACGTTTTTGACTAATCGTTAAGCTAATTTTTAGTATCTTTAGCGATTAAGTAATGTGAAGTACAAAACTATTTTTGGTTATGACTTTCAATGAAATAAAATGTCATGTCAACACCTTTTTAGGTCTGGTGGGGGATGCATCCCCTGCATCCCTCCCCCTGTGTCCGCGCCTGGGGTGTTCTGTGTTGACGGGTGCCTCTTGCTAGCCGTCAAGTACCGGTAACTGTGTTCCTGCTCAGAAGATTGTGTTCATGTCGACGGCGTTAAATCACAACCAGTGATGCCACTCCTGGTGTTTTGCCACTAAATCTAGTGTTCTAGTGTTATTTTTATGGCTATCTAGTGTCTTTTTATGAGTGAGTTGAATGTAATTAATTGCACAATTTTGTGTAATTGTAACTGTAATTGAGACATTTTGATAATTTCAATTTGCTAAAAATTTTGCCTAATTAAATCTTAAATTACACAAGACAATATGATCTGTTTTTAGCTAAGCCGCTGTGAGATCACTTGGTCATCTGTTAAAAGTTTCAGTGACCTGTACAAACAAACACAAGCGTTGCTGCTATCTCCCGTTTTCTTTGTCTCTGTTTTACATTGAGTTGCACAATGTCTATGGTTGGCATTGCAACGCATTTTCTGGACATTTTCACTGTGTGTAAGTTTGCTTTTCTAATCTAGTCTTTTTTTGTGAATCTAGTGTTTTTTAATCATGAAATCTAGTACTTTTCCGTAACAGCAGAGTGGCAACACTGATCACAACCGTTCAGTGTTGGTGTTGGCAGTGGCGTAACTAGATGTTTGAGCCAGGGGGTGGTGGCAAACTTAGCTGAAGGGGCCCATTGACCACCGTTTGGGTATACAATAATTAGTTCCCAAAAACTCATACAAGTTATTCCACAAAAACAGAAAATATCTTTCAGGTGATGTAATTAGTTTTAATTGGGTAAATGATTTTAAAGTAGCAATTCACGTTTTCAAGTAACATATCCTATCTAAAATTAATACCCATCAGTGACTTGTAATTGGGTAAGGTACACTTATGATTTTTGCAAGACCCACCACCGACCTGAATCTTGGTAATTAACTCCTAAATGAATTTCACTTTTCTTCTAAGTGCTAAATGCTTGCTTGCTTTAATGATGGGGCATGGGAGTAGATTCTGGGCCCTGGCTGAGTAAACAACAAAACAAATGTAGTAAGTCCAAAACATAATTTTTTGAGCAGTTCATTGATCACCCTGCAGACCACATTCATTTAGCAACCACCAAGAAAATAATGCCAAACAATTTTATCTAAATATGGAGCAGCACACCAAACAATCACAAATAGGTATGAACAGTGCCGTAGCAGTCCAACTCTGCCCCCCAAAAAAAGAATGCAGGGCTACTCAACTGCCGGACCCTAGTCATACAGCAAAACAAAATAAATCACTTTATAGTGTCACAACAGCACACATGAAAAATATGACATAAGAATAACCATGAAAATATCATATACAATGTCACATTATAAAGTAGAATCAAAATGACTTGGAGCGAGTCTTTTGGCATGAAAAAACCTTGATAACATCATCCAATTCTAGAGAGCGCACACATGAAGCTTCGCTTGACAACATGGCTAATAAGGATAGTCTGCTACCTGACATATGAGACCCTTAAAGGTTTTGATCAGCTTCAGTTTACTGAAACGCCTTTCAGCGCTGGCAACAGTATCGGGGAAGTTTAGCATAATCCGAAGTGCAATAAATACGTTAGGATAAACCTCATTTAAGACGTGTCTTGAGAATAGAACTTTAACAAAAGGAATTGGATTTTAATCATTGTCATTTAATTAATGACGATTATTTAGAGATGTAATGAAATGCAAATGTTAACAAAAATTTGAAGGAAATCAGAATCAAGCCTATCGTTCAGTTATTAAAACACTGTTACCCAAGGAACAAACCTGAGACCGATCAAAGCTATGCGCCGCGATTAACGTTTTCTTTCATTAGCGCTTAAGTTAATTTTGCTTGAAAAGCATGCGCATCGTGCTTTTAACTGGCCGAAATACGTATGTATAAACTTTTCTGATGTCTGGACTTGTCAATCTACTGGTACACGGCACATGCTTAGATCAATAACATTTTGTATCTCAAATAGGCTATAAATGTTGACAAATATAGACCAAGGGGGCCTACGTGGACGCAACATGGTTAACATCCATAATCCACTGACTGCACTACTCGGTTGGGACAAGCTT
>Ga0210059_1010732_pt1 | contig 14105 bp, 12 predicted proteins | sample Ectturendosymbi2_FD_188042 | JGI IMG/M metagenome (GOLD analysis project Ga0210059, IMG submission 188042) | Ecteinascidia turbinata endosymbiont from Florida, USA - Sample 2 (SPAdes) (version 2) | ecosystem: Host-associated > Tunicates > Ascidians > Unclassified | place: Key West, Florida... | reverse complement strand
GTAAAAATCCATTATGACATACAAGGTGATTCACAATGTTTTAGTGAATAAAGTTCAGACACAGGCAATATGCAACTGCCGTATAACAGCCCGGGCGGTTATTTGGTCCAGGTCTTATTTTCCCAATGTGTCTATTTTCCTATTAACGGCCCTGGGCGGCATTCCGGAAAACCCCGGTATTAACCATTTTTGACGAATGACCAAGAAAAATAAAAAAATGGTCTTCACTTTTTCCAACATGTACACACGCAACATTTTCTGATAAACAAACGAAAAAACAGTCATCACAAAGGCAATAAATGAAATCAGCTGCATGCAAACTTCTTAGCGAAATGCGAACCTTTTATCTCAGACAGTGGTTGCCCTCATACGGTCCTGAATGGCTGTTCTTGTCTTTGTTGTGCGTTGCTTATTGTCGCACGAAACCAGTTGTTTTCAACTTTTTGTACGGCGACCCATTACAGCAACCCACTCTAACTCAACAACCCCATCTAAAACTTGAATAAAGCAAATGTAATACAGCTAAGTACATAAAATATCTACCGGTGTCCCCTCCGAAAATGGTTCACCACCCCCAGGTTGACAATCACAGCACTAAACCAACAATACATTTGAATCAGACTGATGATCTGATGACACTGCGCAATTTCTTTACTTAAACTTTGCCAAAACGTAGCAACGCTGAAATCGAAACAAGAATTTTCGGTCTGGCCGATTTAGTCTGAGCCGTTTCGGTCACGGGACTTTTCGGAGACATTTTGGTCAGACTATGAAATCTTACATGCTAACGTTTTGTTGCAAACGTACTTGAATCAACGAAGTTTTATTTAAAAAAATGCAAACGTGATCCAAGATCCAACAGTTAATCAGCATCAACACATGATTTTCATGTTAAGTTTACTGCAAACATACTTAAATCAAGTTGGTATAACACCGACTAACGTTAAATTTCACCTGTCAGACTGTTTTGTCACTTCGCTGCAACATCAAAGGGAATTTGTATAACACCAGCTAACGTGACATTTCGCCTGCCTATAATAAGCATTTATTTTAAATAAACAAATGTTATCGGTTGTTTGTGTACAGAAATGTCATGACCGAAATGTTTCCAGACCGAAAAGTCACGTAACCCTCAGAAATATTGACAAATATTTTAACCCAAATTTGGAACCCTGTCAGGTGCTGTACCATTCCGGGTCATAATGGATCTGACAATAATGATGGTTAAGGGGTCATTCCACTCTTCCCTAACCAAATCCACCAACTGCAATTTGGGCCCATGATCAGCTGCAATCCCCGTTACTGGAACGATTAAAGAAAGTTAATTTCAAACAAAAAAGATTTGGCACAAATCACCAGCAATCACGGAATCGACACGGCACTAGAGGTATACAGACTCATCTGAAACTAAAACATCATAAATCATATGTAATAAACAACAATGAAATATAATGTTCTTCTTCATTTGTGGCTGACATGCGTTTGAAGTCCAATGCGCAACGGTTCTTGGAAGAAACCCAGTGTTTATAGGAAAGCTGCATGTCATTCATATCGTTTTCTTTGGCCGTTATTTTCATTATGAAGCTCCATAAGCTTGTCAGATTTTCAACTGGCTGTTTTTTTGCTGCTACAGTGCATCAATTTATCCAGTTTCCACGTTTTATCTGTTCTTAAACGAAAATAGAATTTCATGTATTTTGTCGCCTGTAGGCGTGGGAAGCGTCTAGCTGTCCTGAATAAAACTTACGTACCTCTGTTTGGTTTTAATGATGTATACTATCGTTTTTTTTTTGTCACGTTAAAACTATCGTCGGGTCTGCCAGACCGGTTTTCAAAAATAAAAAAAATCCTTTTCCTTCAACTGCAGTTTATCACAAAAACTACACGGAAAATATAAGTCTCACTGAGCAAGTTGAGCACTTACAAAGTTACTTTACTCTAATATGATACGATTTTTGATGAAAAGTAAGTAGACCAAATATGGCGAAGGTGTCAAGCATGCCTAAAATTCAATTGCTCATTAAAAAAAACTATGGGCGTAAACAACTTCTCCTTTTGTATACTGCTAACACGACCATAGAAGCATGCCCTGAGTGAGTTTCAGCTTTTTACAGGCTCTTCCCCCATAAACCATATAGTGGGGTCATGCGCACCCCACCACCCCACACTAATACTATCGTCGGGTCTGCCGCAGACCCGAACTCGTGACGAACTCGCTCCCTTGCAAAACCTAGAAGAGCGTGGATGACCGCAATCGCACCTATTACTAGTCACACAAAAACATGAAGCTACTGAAGAGTTCAAAGCGCGCCGACTTCTGCTTCAGTGGTTTAACGTGAATGACCTCATTCGACCCGGGTCTGGCAGACCCACGATAGTATTCCAGGGTTAATGATGTTCATTAGAGAGAAGCCTCTCTCATCTCCAGCAGTGCTAGCTGCAGAAGTTGTCCCAATTGCAACCAAAACTATAAAACCAGGATATTGCCCCCCTTCTACAGCTTAATTCGACGCTTATAAATACTTGCTGACCTTCAAAACAGAGTACAATTTCGCACTTGAAAGCTTTCAAACTAACATCAATAAGGCGTAGAGACTTGAACAAAGACTGATGAGGGCTGACATCCAACTGTTTTTCATGATAGTCGATTTGTGATGCATGAATGTTTACGACCGCACTGAAATATGGGAGGTGTGGGGCCAATGAGCCATTTTTTACGTTTCAGGCCATACGTCGCAAAGTTTAGCTGGCAAATCTCTAAGATTTAGCATGAATAGCAATCATCTGTCCTGGAATCTACATACCAAGAATCAGTAGGATTTAATATCAAGAAGTGGCTGAAAATTTCATGTGAAATCAATTTTTTTTACTCATTGGTCCCACATATGTGGGATCAATGAACCACCGGTGTGGGGCCTTTGAACCACCTCTGATAATCCTGTCATATTCAAGTCCAATACAGCCAATTCTTCCAAAAACAGAGATTTCAACACAGCCTACTGCAAGATTTCTCGTTGCAACGCAATTTGTACAATGTAACGATTTGTAACGAAAGAATGTAAGGAATGAAGCGGGCTATGATGTAACCACACAGATACGAAGTGGACTGTCACCCTGGGTTGGTTGCCACAAGATGCAACTGTTTCTCAGTCTTAAGCACCATTAGGCGGAAATTATATACTGAGATAAACCGGCATCAAATCTCGAAACGTGAGAATGGCGCTTTGTGGGCCACAACAGATTATGGCTCTGATAGCACACTAACAATTTCCGATCTTCTGTCAGAGACAAACTTCCCTGTCTGAATACACAAAGCCGTTTCCAAGTTTGTTAAATCTATTCAGAAGTTTAACATCAAAGTCATCATCATCAGGTCCCCTTAGAACCAATTTCACAAGCATTTTGAACTTTCCATAATTGGAATAAACATTTACAATGCAGTAACAACCCGCCTCAATATTTTGGTCGGAAGATCAGCTCAATACACAAGCAATTTCCGGCTCTGTTAAGGAGTAATCATTTGCTGTGTCCCTGTCTTAATGTACCGAGTTTATAACATCGCTAGACACGGATAGTTGACGCCTCACGATCTCATACGCATCTTTGGTTTGTCTTCGACTGTGCGTGAAAATTTCCGCTTAGTTGCTCCATATTACTGTGCTTAAATGATTGCTTCGTATTTACTGCGCTGAGATGCTTCGTTTAACATGGGAAATGGATGGCGAATATCAGCAAAGTCTATTTATACGTTTAGCAATGCACCTGTCTGGTAGCCATCAAATGTTTTCTCACAGAACCACTATCTTATTTTTTGGGTTTTTGAACCTATAAATCCTGCAGGCGGAGAGCTTCCAAAATGCGTCTGAATTTCACGGCAAACAGCTTCATTTGTGGACGCAAAAAACGTGAAAATGCGCCCAGAAATGTTTTATAAAGCTTGCACAGAAAAAACTTCCAAAATGCGTCTCAACTTCACAGCAAACAGCTTCGTTTTAAGACGCATCAATCGTGAAATTTCACCCATAACTTTTTCTATAAACCTTGCAAGCGGAGAACTTCCAAAATGCGTCTGAACCTCACGGTTAACAGTTAAGTTTTTGGACGCTTTGTTTTTGGACGCATAAATCGTGAAAATGCGCCCAGAAATCTTTTTGTAACCTTGAATGCGGAGAACGTCCAAAATGCGTCTGAATTTCACGGCAAACCGCTTCGTTTTTGGACGCAAAAATCGTGAATATGCGCCCAGAACCTTTTCTGCCAAACTTGCAGGCAAAGAACTTCCAAAATGCGTCTGAACTCCAAGGCAAACAGCTTCGTCTTTGGACGCATAAACCGTGAAATTGCGCCCAGAACTTTCAGTGTAAACCTTGCAAGCAGAGAACTTCCAAAATCCGTCTGAACTTCGCGGCAAATAGCTTCGTTTTTGGACGCAAAAGTCGTGATAATGCGCCCAGAACTTTCTTATAAACCTCGCAAGGTGAAAACTTCTGAAATCCGTCTGAACTTCGCAGGAAACAGCTTCATTTTTTGACAGATAAATCGTGAAAATGCGCTCATAACTTTATCTGTAAACCTTGCAGGCAGAGAACTTCTAAAATGCGCCTGAACTTCACAGCAAACAACTTGGTTTTTGGACGCAAAAATCGTGATAATGCGCCAAGAACTTTCTTCATAAACCTCATAAGGCGAAAACTTTCAAAATGCGTCTGAACTTAACAGCAAACAGCTTCGTTTTTGGACGCAAAAATGGAGAAAATGCGCCATAACTTTTTGTAAAGCCTGCATGGAGAAATCTTCGAAATCCGTCTGAACTTCACGGCAAACAGCTTCGTTTGTGGACGCAAAAATCGTGATAATGCGCCCAGAACTTTTGTTATATACCTCGCAAGGTGAAAACTTCCGAAATGCGTTTGAACTTCGCAGGAAACAACTTCATTTTTGGACATATAAACCGTGAAAATGCGCCCAAAACTTTCTTCATAAACCTCGCAATGCGAAAACTTCCAAAATGCGTCTGAACTTAACAGCAAGCAGCTTCAATTTTGGACGCATAAATCGTGAAATTGCGCCCAGAACTTTTTTATTAACTTGCAAGCGGAGAATTTCTAAACTGCGTCAGAACTTTTTTTCACCGCTCACTGCTGTATATCCATGCTGTGACCTGAGAACGGCTTAAATCGTGAAAATATGTCCCGCACATTTTCGAAAAAGTACCGAAATTTTGTTTTATGAAACTTTCTCCAATGGAAGAAATTGCGTCCAAATTTGCAAGTGTCGATTTTCAAAATTTTTGTCGGCTGGCGTCCAAAAAAAGTGCCGAAAGTGCCGTTTTTTTCGGCTTAGAGGGAACACTGCTACAGAGATACAAACAACCTTAAAACATCTCCGAGAATTCCTATTTTAATTATTGCAACCTCATGTTAGTTTAAGACAGCCCATAAATTAACGCGTAGTTCGATGGCCGTATTCTTCAGTAAAAACGTTTTAAAGCTGAATCCCTATCAATACAAAATACGCAGTAGCTGTCTATGACTAATGACACACTTTATAAACCTTAACTGTTGTACTAGTAGGTTACGAGACACAAAATAAAATCTTACTTTTTTGCAGAAATTTTGCGCTAAACTATTAACACTTGAACCTAAAATTCGTGATTTGAAAATTGCCGCAAATAGGAACAAAACCGGCAAAAATAACATTTAAATTTTATTCAGAGTGTATCTACCAGTAAGCGATACAGACCGGTTTAAAAACAAACTAATATAAAATGCCACAGCTAGTTTTACTGACATATGACAAATACGTATATTGCTTTGGGATGCCAACGTATCCAACTACACGTATCGGTAGTTTCTCAGTATAACCAGGCCATGAACAGCATATGAAAAAATCAATAGTAAACCACCAACGGATATGTTCTTTCAGCTCCTCCGCATAACATTTTAATATTATTGCCGAAATGCCGTTAAACGGTCAAGCATAGAAATAACCCAGACAAAACCATTTTTATGAATTTTCGTTCAGTTAATGCATTAAAAATGAAAAATCGTCGATACGCATTAGTGACTTGCATAAATTATCGTCTTCGTTCGAAAACAGTGATCATTTCAAGAATAAGTAAATACGCAAAAACTATTTCATCAATAAAAAAATCTGAATTTTCAATTTAATTTAGATCCGTTGTACAAAAATCAAATGTGTTATGTTTTCAGTCAGCTTTCTAGGTCCTAGTTCTTCGCTTAAATACCAAAAACGTTCTAACGAAGGGTACCGCAAATCACAACTTCTTCAGATCCCAAGTCCTACCGTACTACTTAATGAGTGAACGCCGTGAATACTTACTTTATTCATAACAACAATGAAAGGTAGCTTCGTTTTGTAAAGAATGCTGCACGCATAAAGCATGTTCGACATGAAAGTTACGGGATTTGTGCTTCGTGCAGTGTCCATGACGTAGACTACAACAGTAGGGTAACACGAAGCCTGAAAGACAAACAACTCGCTGTTACTACATATCAATTTCAAAATTGGTTTGCTTAACAATCCACAAGCCTATTGGCCTTCAAATGATTTATATCCACTGAAGCTCTTTTTCTAAAAGACAGCACGGAATTTCAGATAATGTCATCTGGCGCAAACGTCACAGATTTTTTTAATGAGTTCTCGAAACTTCATTTGTGAAGATTTTTGGCGGTAAAAACTTTTGCACCCAGTTCGCGATTTTTTAAAAACACTTGTACGTACTGATTGGATCCGCGAGAGCGCGGTAAGTGAAAAAGACACGTAAGACTTGAAAAACGGTACTTGCGGCCTGTCCGCGTTAATGGATGGGTGCAAGAAAAAGGTTCACGAGTGGTGCTGCCATTGACTCGCCACCAGGCAGCATTCACGTGGCCCATGGTGCAGAGTAAGCGGAGATGGGCGTCGGCAGACCACTCGAGATACTCCGAAAGGAGTACAAAAGCGAGCAAAACTGAACTATCCCAGTACACAGAGCAAGCCAACTCACCAGGGTTTCTGTTATGATCGAACCAGATGCAGACCACGTAAACACTTCAATTTGACCAGGTGTATCTAGAATGATATTTTTTACTTCAGCAGAACGCTTTTCCAAGAACGACATCACCTGAAATGCAGATGATAGCACTACAGCAGATGAATAATGAATAAAGCGCATTTTTTTAAAAACAATGGCTTCAACTAATTTAACGATAAAGAAATCAACAGCATTAACAGTACATTTTCTGGAAACACTTTTTAAGCACCAGTTGACAGCAAGCTGAAGCAAAAAATATCTTGCTTATAACAGCAACTAAAAAAAGGCATTCAATGCTCATAAAGCACTACTGCCAAACATTTAATTATGGCATAGACCAGGTATGGCCACCAGTCAGAGACCAAGAGCCACATTTCTTTACTGTGTTACGGCAAAGAACCACATCATACACATGGGCACACATGAACATCAAACCATCCCTTCCTCACTCACACAAATACCTTTGTTTAGCTGGATTTATTGTAAATATCACACACCAGCATGACAATGACAGAACTTTACAATCTATTTATTGTTATGCAAGTTATTTGGTGGGGCTTTTGTTAATTACGTAAGAGCTGCATGATACTAGGCAAAGAGCTGCATGAGGCTCGTGAGCTGCGGTTGATCTCCCCTGGCATAGACCGTTCATCCAATTTCTGCATCAAAAAGTGAACTTAATACAACTTAGCTACCATTGACCCCAGCAAACCAAATTGCTTAGAAATGCTACTCAGTCACAAATTCTAGCACACAAATCAACCATTTCCACAAAAATCAGAAATGAAGGAGAGAGTCACAGTGGATGTGAACAAGCAAGCCAAGCAAAAAAAATTCCAGTGCATGACTGTAAACATTACTTACAATTTAGGAAGACCTGCACAGGACAACAAAACATCTTTTCATCATTATGGAATGCTTCTTAAATAGCAGAAGCCTACACTAATTGTGCTTTTTGAATGCTGATAGCATAGCCACAGATAATGAAACGCCTGATATCTATGCTGGTTTCTTTACTTGCAGGCTCAAACCACATGGCAACACGAAAAATGTAAATTTGATGTGTCATTAAACACCACATGCAAAAAAAGAATATCATTGTAAGTCTATTTCGACTAGAAACAACTAAGCCCATGTGGAATGTTTGCCTTGCGCATTTGAGGTGTTGACTGGTTTACCAATTTTAAGTGCTGATGATATCATAAAGTCTAAGCGTTACTAAATTTACACTTTACAGTCTTCCTGGTACTTGCAGCAATGTGCTGTCTAATCATGGTGATTCAGCTGGAAGTGCATTTTGCCAACTCACCAAAATTTAAAGTGCTCATCCAGGAAGAAACAATACACCCCTGTGTGCTGTTGCTATTATACACTGCTTTAGTGCAAGATAGCATTGGGCATCTCAGTGTGTCACATTCTGTGTGAGTTATTTGCCTTTAGCATTCAAAATTTTTTTTGTGCTAAATCACTGTATTTGTAAATTGTGTAAGAAGCATAAAATGCACTCACACCAGTCCTGTTTAGCCTATCTAACTAACTCCATGCAGGAAAAAACTTCCAGTTGTTATCCTTAGTCACACTAAAAAAGAACATAACCTCAATAAGCCATGATACTTCCAGTACCTGATACATACAACACTTCCAGTACCGTGGTATGTCCTGATACACACATGAAGGTGGCCAGATCTAATGGGCTACTTGCAGGAACACATCTGGAAGAAAAGTTTTCTTTTGGGTACCACATTTTTGACCAAGGTCACCAAACTCTGGATGCTGATGCCAAGGGCCAGTTGAGTTTTTATTGGGAATTAGGCTATAATATGAGCCTTTAGAACCGTTGAGTTACTTTCTAGTGTTTCTAGTTCAAAAGCTGTGACCAAAACAACAATTTGGGTATTTTGTACCAAAAATTTTGTTAAGACTCATATTATAGCTTATTTCCCACCAAAACGGTGAGGCAGAACATTGGCTCTTGCTGCTGGAGCTCAGGGTCAGGTGACCTCATTCAAAAATGCACAAACCTATCCCCATTATGATGTCACCCACAAAGAAAAACAAATCTAAAACTTCCCAATTTTTTTAATCTAAACTGGAAAACTTCCCACATCTTTGGAGGGTTTGAACAGCTCTCTAGCTCAATTGGCTGACAAGTTATAGTGGTGCAAAGTGACACAAGAAAAGTGGCTCACACGTGATTTAAAAGGAATTATACTGGTTCTGAAGGTGTTAAGTACTCATTCTGTCCACATAGGCAGCTTTTTCATAAACACGTGAACTTTCTAAGAACAGAGAATTCCATTAACATTACATCCTTGCAATGACAAATTCAGCTCATTAAAAAGTCTAAAAATATCAGTCAGGTAGTATAACATGAGCAGAAATTTTTCGTCTCAAAACTTTTCTGCTGCTTTGGGACCAACTACTTGCAAGAACACAGCGATTTCTTTAAACAGACTCACAACTGTCTTTGAGAAAGCCATCTGACTTATGCAATATACTGTAACACAGTTTGTTTGTTTGGATCCTATTTCCTCACAATATGCTTTGAAAAGCCTATGCTTAAGCACCCTTCCTTGAATGAAATTTGCAACTTGTACCACAGTGGACAAAACTTCCCTCAAAGATTCCATAAAATCTGAGGCATGGGCCTGGCGATGGATAGCACAGTGAATGGTAATGACGTCTGGGACAACCTCTTTGATGAAACTCACAAAACTTGCTTTGTATCGTAATAGGTAAGGAGCACCAGCTGAATAGATACAAGCAATTAATTCCAACTCATCCCACGTGTTTCAAAAGAAATCATTCAACAGTCTTATTCAACCCTGTGGACGTGATGCTTGGTAGTCACCAGCATCATTTTCCAGCATGTTTCCCAGTATATGCTTTGAGAAGGTGCAGAAGCTATGCAGTATTGTAGGAAACACAGACGCATAAAGGACATGTGGTATTATTGCAGGCACTGTGGTGTGCGGGCCCACTATTGAAAAAGTATGTTGTTTTTCTTACCATTGATTGTTTGTGCTTCAATTACAATTCTGCTATTGCCCTCCATGTGATTCCCTGCTTTCACAAGTGCTAAACACAGACCCAAAAGTGAAAAAAAGTGTGTAAATGTAAATTTTTTTGTTTTTTTTGCTCGTACTTTTTTCCATTTTAATTCCATGTTTTAGATGAATATGCAAAAATTGGTAAAATTCTAATTTCCACCCTGTGGTGTTGTCCTCTACGTCAGTGATTCTCAATGTCATTGGTGGTCCACCTAGAATTTATAGTGTTCCACAACTGTTCTTTTTATGCTGAGACATTTTGGTCACTTATCTCACAGTTGTATCAAAAGTTGCCGCAGCAGTGTTCAGTAGCCTATATTTTCAGAAATTCTGACTGAAATGACCTAATTTTTTTAGTCATTTCAAAACCGTTTTGGTCCATGACCAAAGAAGGACAAAGAAAACAGTTCCACAGAGAGTTCCACAAATCCTTGCTAAAACGATCCTTAAAATTGTAACCTTTAGTGTACAATAAATTGACACCTTCAAAGTCAGTATGGTTTCAGCCTAAATCAAGAAGTTTGCACATGTCTTTACGATGGCATAATTCTACCGACGATTGCCTGGAGAGCTGTTCAAACCCTCAAAAGACTCAGCAAGTCTTCAATGAAAAAAATTCTTCGGTTTTGGGTTTTGTAGTTTTTGTGAGTGACATCATAAGTGGAGTAGTTTTAGGTCTTTTTGGCCCACTTCATCTGGCCCTAAGGACAAACCTCTAGATCAGTGGTTCCCAAAGTGGGCGGTACTGCCCCCTTAGGGGCTGCAAGAAACTCTAGGGAGGCGGTGAAGCAGAAATGGGCGGTTGGGGGATGATAGGATACCTAGTTAATAATTACATTTCTGTTGTCTTACTAACTTTGAGTGACCACATGTCATAAAAAAACAGTATGATCAACAAACATGTATGCATGTAACTTGAAAACAAAAACTTAGCATTTTGGAAACAAAACAGAGGTGAAATGCTAGGAGATAAATTGATGAACTACAGTTTCCATAACTAAAGGTAAGCTGCACAGTAAGTGTTCTCCTCTATAATTAAATGATTATGATACAGGTAAACTTCTACTTAACAATGCCTGTTTTGTTACAGTGACTATCACCGGTTAGGTTTGACAATGCACGCTTGCACTTAGACTCAGCCTGTAACCAAAAGCGTGAGCTAATTTTGGATGGAGTGGTTTAATGATCACATATATAATAATGACCTTGTAGAAGTAAAAAGGCAATTTATATTTTTTACAGATAGTGTTAGGTGCCAACAAGAATAAGTTACCTAAAGGGAATCGAAAAGATTCTGGAAAACAGAAGAGTGTTTCAGAACGCACTTTAGCTTGAGCAGCACCAAGGAAATCCAGGGAGAGAGAGATGGTAGAGCCAGTGGAAGACTGCAAGTGTCACAGCTAAGTTAAAAAACTTTCAAAATCTGCAGATGAAATTCAATCCTGCACTGCTCCGAACTCAAAATTTACTAAAAACGTGGCAGAGTATTAATGGATTGATTGATCAAAGGACACCAAAGGGTTTAGAAGTGTTCTGCTAAGTTTAGGCAATGTGGTGCACTTGGATAATGATGAAGAGAGTTTGTATGCCTGTTGCTGCACACAGAAGGTGACTGTCAAAGGGAGTCATAGATACAGTATCTTGGCTGTCACAGTCCACAGATACCTTCACGAAGTTCAATGAAGTTAATTTGCAATTGCAGGGGAATGGTGTTAACCTCATTAAAGCCAAATCAGCAATCTTCACCTTCTTGTCCAAGTTTAATGCTGTTCAAACGAAATTGAGCCCTTCATGAACTCTAACAGTTTCCAAATCATTAACTCTAACAGTTTCCATGAGTTAATTTACTAAATTAAGTTTTATAGTGAAATGTATCTTTGCGCTCATTCTTGTTTTGATCATTTTCAAACATCCCAAATATACAATACGAAAAAATCGTGTTGATATTTATGCTAGGCATGGTAGGGGGGCGATAGAAATTTGTTTGTCAGAAAAGGAAACGCTAGCCAACAAAAGATTGAGAAACACTGCTCTAGATGGTAGTATTTTGCTCAAGTTTTGATTGGACATTAGGCTAAAATCTGAGTCTTTTGATACTTTGGATGATTTGCCAAGGTTTCGAGTTGAAAAGTTATGACCTAACAACAACAAAATCAGTAATTAATCCACTAATTACATGATTAATTAATTTGTTGTTTTTGGATAACTTTTGAACCAGAAATGCTAGAAAGTTGATCAAAGGCTCAAAAGACTCAGATTCTAGCCTAGCTTCCAATGAAAACTTCAGCGAAATACTTCCATCTAGTGGTTGGACCTTGGGCCAGGTAACCAAAATGGCCAAAAGTCTACCTCTCTTATGACGTCACTCATGAAAAACCCAAAACCAAAAAATTTTTTTTCATTGCAGACTCGAAGACTTGGCAAGTTATTTGAGGGTTTGAACAACTCTCTAGTGCAATCAGTTGAGGAATAAATGCCTTTGCTAAGATATGTGAAACATATATTCTCACTCTGGCAGCAAACATGTCAAGTAAGACTAGACTAGTTTTTCATGAGGTGTCAGCATAGCAAATTAGTTCATCAGAAAATTTTTTTTTAAATGGTCCATGGGCCAGAAACGTTTGAGTACCACTGCTCTACGTGATTCTCTGCATTCATTTACAACATGTTTTAGGTGACTAGCAAAAATACAAAAGAATCACAAAAGCATCCTGGTCCCCAGTGCATTTTTTTGGCATAATACCTACTATGTAGTATGTTGTAATATACCAAAAGTGTTATAAAAGCAAAACACATTTATACGCACCTGGTCAAATTTAGTAGTAAAAAGATTCAAAGCCGTCATAATTCCACCATTAGGACCCAGACCATATTGCTTCATCACTTCCTTATATTTGACAGTGTCTTGTATATCAATGTTGACAGGAAAAGGTACTTCATTCACAGCTGGATCCAAGTTGATGATATAAGGAGGATTTTCTGTAGCATGGAGGTGTGCTGTTAGCCTCTGCAACAATAAATCCAGTGAACACTTAACAGGAAAAATGACTAACAGTTCCAACGTCACTGCAGAAAACATACTGCTAAATTGATAATTATATTGTGATAAGCATGTATTTGTAATATATTACATATACATTTGTTTATTTGCTAGTAAGCTGCTAATGCTATGTTCTAGTTTCTCATTTACTTGGTGTCATATTCAAAGCAACGAAATATCTTTATCATCTAAATATATAGTGTCAATAAACTATAATCAAAATTCTCAGCAATAAGCTAGTCTGGATTTTGTGGCAAATACAAGCAGTCGATTGACGAGAGGAGCACAATATTGTTCTGTGCGATTTTCTAAATTTGCATTGCAGTCAAATCAAATGGCAAATCACTTGTCAAATGCAATTTATGAAGAAGTGTGGAAAATTTTCATTCACCTGTACCAGTGTAGTCTTGCCAGAGCCAGCCATGCCAAGAACTAGTAACACGGTGGGAGGCGACTGCTGAACATTTGCTTTAAAACTGGGTTGCTTTTCAACCATCACGGTATTGTGCAATGCTTCACAGTTTTTTGAGCTACACTACTCCTACAGAACAAGCTCAAGCCTGGTTTTACAAAATTACAATCAAAATATACACAACATATTTAGCACCAGTGCAAGCCTACATGTAGAGATGGCAGGGGCCAGCACTTTTGCAGCCCGGCCTGCCCCGAGCTAACATGAAACTGCCCGGACCGTCCTGTTCTGCCAAACTACAACATATTTTCTAGCCCGGACCGGCCCATAATATAATGTAGGCAATGTCTATTTTACCTCCAAGATAGCGGCAAAATAGTCAAGATGGCGGCAAAATAGACATATGACATAGGTTCGCCAGGGGGCCTTCATAAATCAATTTTGAAAACTTATTTGCCCGATGCCTGTAACATGACACTAACACATGACAAGAGTGCCCCAGGCTGCACTGCACTTGCTAGTAGCCTAAGGTACTAAGCCTAAACCAGGGGTCACCAACATGGTGCC
>Ga0210059_1010731_pt1 | contig 14105 bp, 4 predicted proteins | sample Ectturendosymbi2_FD_188042 | JGI IMG/M metagenome (GOLD analysis project Ga0210059, IMG submission 188042) | Ecteinascidia turbinata endosymbiont from Florida, USA - Sample 2 (SPAdes) (version 2) | ecosystem: Host-associated > Tunicates > Ascidians > Unclassified | place: Key West, Florida... | reverse complement strand
GCGCCTCCCCTTATTTTCTCGAAATTTTCAAAAACTTAACCCCCCATATCTCGGAAACTAATCATCCGATCACTGAAAAATTTTAGATTTGAGGTTTGGGGGCTGAAACCAACATGTATGCCAAATTTCATTAAATTCTGAAAGGGTAGGGTTAAGAATTGTCTTTTTTTGGGTGATTTGACATGGAATGACCCACGTGCCTTCTTTAGCTTGGAAATGTGTTGATGCTTCAAGACGTGGCTTCTGCGTTGTAATGAATCCTAACTTCGGTGAAGTTCCAGCTTTCTCAAATCAAGTCTTCTTCGAATGTAAAGAATCAACACAATCCAGCGCATTTTTGGGATGAAAGATGTGAGGTGTTTTTTTAGCTTTGTTGGCTTTAAGCTTGCGTTGCCAAGAACCTTGCCACACAGAAACACTGTGGCTTTTCCGTGCAATCGCGAGTGAAACCAAAGGCAACATAGTCTTCGATAAATTTTCTCTTCTTTGGCATTGTTTCTCTAAATAGCTCAATTTACAACTTATTTACCGTTCCTACTTATTCACTTTTCACAGCAGAAAACTCTTATATAAGCCAAAGCCGGACTTTCACTCGCGCCTGACTCAGCATACACGTGCAAACTTTTAGCAGAAAGTTCCGTGGACAGTGTGGACTATTGTATCATAAAGGCAATTCTGCAATTACTTAGTTAGGCCTAGATGTGCATATCAGACTACATCTGTGGTGCGATTAAGCTGAACAATGGCCGAAATGGTCAGATGAAACAAACGGATTTTCTTGATTGTAGTTACGGACCCGTAAATCATATTCATGGATCCCTGAAGAGGTTCATGGACCCAAGGTTAAGAACGCCTGTCGTAGAAATGCATAGCACATCGGCAAAGCTTTTTATTTATTATTTGCAGACCAACTGACAAACCACAAATGCCCCTTGCCGAAACGTCAGCGAACCTCATGTCTATCAAAAATACAACTTCACATGTTTGCCCAACCATAAAAATAAGATTACATCTACCGCATAGTTCACTTTCAAATCCCAGATGCAAATGGCACTCACAACCTCACAACTGACCTTCAACAATGTCAATAACCAACCCAGAGTTCTTATATGAATGCAAATAAAGCATATCTCCAATAGAACCGTCAGTTAAACCAGGACTGAAAACAGGAATATTATTCTGAAAAACAAATCATGCTCACTCATTTGCCACATATTGCTTCAACCTCATAGTATGCATTTCTGATATAATCTTACAAGACAGTGGTGACAAACTTTTTAGCGAAGTCCGCATAAATGGGCCATATGACCATACCACATTAAATCATAATTTTGCCTGTCAGAATAATTAACAATTTTATCAATTAATCTATCTAACATGACAAACTACTTGTCAGGCAAAGAGAGAGCCAACACAGGTTCAGTTCATAAGAACGGGAAAGTCAACATAGGTTCAGTTCATCAGGATGGGAGAGGTAACATAGGTTCAGATCATCATGATGGGAGAGCTAACATAAGTTCAGTTCACCAGGATGGGAGAGCTACCATAGGTTCAGTTCATCAGGATGGGAGAGGTAACATAGGTTCGGTTCATCATGATGGGAGAGCTAACATAGGTTCAGTTCATCAGGATGGGAAAGCTAACATAGGTTCAGTTCACCAGGATGGGAGAGCTAACATAGGTTCAGTTCATCATGATGGGAGAGCTAACATAAGTTCAGTTCATCAGAATGGGAGAGCTAACATAGGTCCAGTTCATCAGGATGGGAGAGCTAACATAGGTTCAGTTCACCAGGATGGGAGAGCTAACATAAGTTCAGTTCACCAGGATGCGAGAGCTAACATAGGTTCAGTTCATAAGGATGGGAGAGCTAACATAGGTTCAGTTCATAAGGATGGGAGAGCTAACATAGGTTCAGTTCACCAAGATGGGAGAGCTAACATAGGTTCAGTTCCTGTGGATGGGAGAGCTAACATAGGTTCAGTTCATAAGGATGGGAGAGCTAACATAGGTTCGGTTCACCAGGATGTAAGAGCTAACATAGGTTCAGTTCATTAGGATGGGAAAGCTAACATAGGTTCAGTTCACCAGAATGGGAGAGCCAATATAGGTTCAGTTCATCAGGATGAGAGAGCTAACATAGGTTCAGTTCATCATGATGGGAGAGCTAACACAGGTTCAGTTCATCAGGATGGGAGAGCTAACATACGTTCAGTTCATCAGGATAGGAAAGTTCACATAGGTTCATTTCATCAGGATGGGAGAGCTAACATAGATTCAGTTCATAAGGATGGGAGAGCTAACATAGGTTCAGTTCATAAGGATGGGAAAGTTAACATATTCAGTTCATAAGTAGAGATCAACCGATGTGGCTATTTTGAGGCCGATACCAATACCGATATATCAGCCATTCATGGGATCATAGCCGATAGCCAATATTTCCAAAATTTTTAAAACTTGTTTTTTGCTCCATTGTCGAATATATGAAATATTCTATGCCTTACCTTTTTCACAAAACTTGAAAAATCAGGATTTATGAGCTAAAAATTTTCAAACTGCAGCAATTTCAATATTTGATTAACTTGTTAGTGTAGTATACACAGCCTGCAATGAACAAACACAGTGCCATGAATAAAAAAAGAATGTTATAAATAACAAAACAATAAGAACATAACACTGAATGAAAGAGAACTGCTTATGGTGCTTAAACCAAAAAAGTGCTTTGAAGTTGAAAGATGATGAACAATGAAAAGGAAGAAGTACAAAACGGAGAATTAAGTTAAGGAGTTTAAAATTAGCACAACCCTGTGTTCAATTAACCATTACCAAAAATGAAAAATTTTCCAAAACAGCAGTAATTTATTTGGTCTATGGTAGTGTGTTTGTTAACAGTTACTATACTACATAAATCTTGTGAAATTTTGTTTTTATGTATATTTCACAAATCAACCTTTCAGACTCTTCTGAAACTTAGCGGGTTTTCAATTTGAAAAGTCAATCCAACTCTTAAGAATCAAGTTTGGAATTTTGATGTAATGCAACATTAAATAACTGCATGTCCTTGAAAAATCAAACTAGTTGCATTAGTCACTGCAACTGAATGAAGTACTGGCATTGGTATGAAATGAAACACCTCAACTGATTTGTCAGATACTCAGTAGTTTCATATGAAAAGTTCAAGATTGTCTTGCAGAAAGCAAAGTTTTTCTGCATTTTCATGAAGTAGCCTGCAGTAAGTTAGCTGGTCATCTACTACCTATCCTAAACAAAGGCAGCATTAGGCTATAACCGATTACCACCCGTCTGCCACAAGTAAATTCCATAAGAACAAGTCGCCATAACAAAAGCTAAGGTGCACATGTGCGCATTACGTATCCGATGATTGCGCAATAATGCCGCAGTAGTTCGGATCCAATCACAAACACTGCACTTTTAACTTGTGTAAGTTGTGTTGCTGCAAACACTGCTTTTGCTGGTCACATTTAACGAACGGACGACAGCAATTGTGACGCAACAATGAATACTAACTACCACGCTGCTATCGGACCAAACGACAAATCACCACTTAAAGTATTTGTGAAATCCTGGAGTAGCACTTCCATAACTTGTGTGCCATATCCACAAACCAACACATTGCAACAGCTTGGATTGTGAGATCATAATTATCATGCCTCGTGGAAAATGGTCGATTAACTTCACCCATGAAGACGATATTTTAGCTTGCGTACAATATAAACCAGTGCGCTTCTAGCCTAATACATCAAGATAAGAAAAGTAGAATCCTTTTGAGATGTTACGTGCAACTGCTTCACAGTGATAGTTGTCATCACTAGTGAGTAGCGATTGCATTCGTAATCATATTCATAACGCTATAAATAGAACTTAACATAACGTAATTCATTTTTCATGCAAGCTTTTTTGAAAATTAATCTGCGCTAAACTAAGCATCGATTTACGCTACAGTCAAACTTTTCGTGCTGTGAAAACTTCCGGAAATACAACGGGAGTTTATTTGTACATAACACCTGCACACGGCAGCTCCAAACATTAGGCAACTTCCCGATGAAGCTTTTGTTTCGGCTGCGACGGCCGACGCGTGCTTCATGGTTCATCTTGTCTGCTTGTTTATGAAACCACACCTGCTAGCGTTGCTGTAACATGACTATCTCGACTTGCTTCGTTGTGCTTTCTTGCGCAAGTTGTCTGGATGCGTGGGGATATAACAGCGTTTTGTCAACACCTACAAATCGGCTATTTTTGCCGATACTGATATATCGGTAAAATGCAAATATCGGTCGATATATCGGTTGATCTCTATTCACAAGGATGGGAAAGTTAACATAGGTTCAGTGTATCAGGATGGGAGAGGTAACATAGGTTCAGTTCCTATGGATGGGAGAGCTAACATAGGTTCAGTTCATCAGGATGGGAGAGCTAACATAGGTTCAGTTCACCAGGATGGGAGAGCTAACATAGGTTCAGTTCATCAGGATGAGAAAGCGAACATAGGTTCAGTTCATAAGGATGGGAGAGTTAACATAGATTCAGTTCATCAGGATGGGAGAGCTAGCATAGGTTCAGTTCACCAGGATGGGAGAGCTAACATAAGTTCAGTTCACCAGGATGGGAGAGCTAACATAGACTAAGTTCATCAGGATGGGAGAGGTAACATAGGTTCAGTTCATAAGGATGGGAGAGCTAACATAGGTTCAGTTCATCAGGATGGGAAAGCTAACATAGGTTCAGTCCATATTGTACTTGCACTTCAGTCATTGAGTTTTAGTTGATGATGAGTTATTTTCAAAATTTACAACATAATTTCACATGCACCTGCCATTTCCTTGGTGTTTTAATACAACCTTGAAAAACATCTATCATTTAGTCTGCTTTGGTGAAACAATAATGATAATTAAGACCCAGAGCAAAAATCCACATTGGAAGGTTACCTTGTGACACCAATAATAAACCGAGTCGGGATTATCAATTTCTTTTCCGAGTCGATGAATGACACGTGAGGGAGTCCATTTCGTTCCTAGCTCATTTTGCTCTTTCAACATCTCATCGAAAATCGGAATAATCCAGTCTTCAAAAAGACAATAATTGCTGTTTGGAACTAGCAGATTTCCAATCCTGCACACAAAAATCTGCTAAGGGCTTCCATCCAGTGTATTGTAATGTTTATGAATGTAGTAAATTCACATTGTCTTTAGGCATCGGTCATTTTTCACAAGATTGCAAAAAAACTATGGAACCCTGTGAGATAGGTAGATCTTACACCCCTAAACTCTTTCATAAAATGAGATGCTCAATTGAGAGCTGCTAGCTTGCTCTTTGCCTGCAGAAAATGCAAGTGCTGAAGCAAAAAAGCGTTTCAAAATCACCTAACAAATGGTGGACTGACGTTATAGGAAAAAGCGCATAATCGGAATCTTGTTTGGTCAAAAAAATTTTTACAAGTAAAAGCTTCACTATATTTGCCTTGCATCGACAATGTTGTTGTAGCACCTGCAGAGCAATGATATGATTACCTACGCATGAAATTGAGATCACTCTGTAGAGGTCACAATTTTACATTTATAGGCGATGAACTTGTACATGTATATGTGATCAGGACTATGGGGCAGTCCAAATTCACGCTGGAAAAGATGGTAACCGCAGCAACCATTGAATGAAATGTGCAAATTTGACATGGAGATGATCAGAAGATAAAAGGTTGGAGCTGACATTTTCCAAACATAGTGCGTGTCAAAATTTTATGACTTCTTACGCTCATCACTTTACTTTCAAAATTTTACTTACGCTGAACACACTTTTCAGGAAAAGTTTAAATAAGAGCAACCCAGTGATATTTTTTCAGAACAAATGTCTTTCTGTAAGTTTACCTATAAGCAGCTACCTCATGACCAGTTCCCTCTTTACTATATTTTTAAGTTATTTCCAGGTACATTAATTCTGTGTAAGCCAGCCACTGCACACTGTAGGTAGTTAGCACACTTAATTCAAGCTTGGCACATGCTTGTGCAGATAAATTTGCAGTTAAGTAGAGGATGAGTTACAACATGGTTAATAAATCTTCATGTTCATTTTAAAGGTTTGCCCTTGTTCCATGAAGCTTGTAAATGGTCAACCGTCTCTCTAAGAAAAGTAATAACACTGAGGATGTATGCAAATAATACCATGACTGGCTGGATTGAAACTGAGGGTTCAAAGTGGGGGTGGTTCCTGCTAATAATTGGCCACGAATGATTCTTGTGATGAAGCATGTTTCCGGTATATGAAAGGTGTTCTTTTTGAAACAGATTTTAAAAAAGAAGCACAAGATCTTGTTCAAACAGCAGTTTTATGAAAGTTTTGCACAAGAAGAACATGAAACAAAGATACATTTAAGAACATGTGTGTTGAATTTCAGATAACAAAAATCCAAAATCCATTTCTCTATGGCATAATGTGCGTAAAAACATAGTCAGGTAGTCCCTAATAGCGACACCAGATTTTTGAACTTTGGAAGTTTACAATGGACTGCTGACAAGCCATGGTGAAAATCTTTTTAATGGTAAAGCTTATTTACAGAAAGATATGCAGTAGAAAGTTACAAGAAGTTGTCCAAATAGTTTATGGATTCTTACTGTGAATAATGCAGCCACATATATCGAAAATTTTATTTTACTTAACCTTTCAGGTTCAGCCTAGTCATCAGGATTATTAATAGAATACAACTTCTTGTAGCTTTCTAGGATTATTAATAAAATACAACTTCTTGTAAATACAACTTCTTGTAACTAATCAGGATTATTAATAAAATATAGCAGTGACACAGAAAAGTAAAGATGCAATTTTAAGGCATTCTGGATTGTATCAAAATTGCAAAATTATATCTGAATAAAATCCCTCACATGAACTTAAACATCTTAACTTTTGTCTAATGTACTAGCTGTTCCAATACTCTATTAACACTTTTAGAGCCGCCTGGTTTCGGCGATTTTCGCAAAAAAAACGGCAGTTTTCGACTGCCTTACCAACGCCCTAGCTCCTCCACCCATTGCGCTGGAGAGCTGTTCAGCGGCTCAAACAGATCAGCCAGTCTAGTAGATTAGACTCGAAAAAAATTTTTTTGCTTGGGGGGTGCGTTTTTTTTGCGAGTGACGTCATGCATCTTTGCATCTTTGTGCTATCACCCCCTTACCATGCCAAACAACAATGCCTCTTGAATCAGAATTCTGATGGGCATTCATTTTCAAGCATACCAAATATACTGCACGAAAAAATTGCGTTGGTAGGCTATTTGTTTTTGGCATGGTAGGGGTGTTGATAGAAATCTGTTTGTCAGAAAAGGGGGCGCTAGCCAAAAAAGTTGGGAACCACTGTTCTAGCATTTCACCTCTGTTTCAAAAACGCTAAGTTTCTGTTTATAAATAACATGCTTACATGTTTGCTGATCATACTGTTTTTTATGACATTTGGTCACTCCAAGTTTGTAAGACAACAGAAATGTATTTATCAACTGAGTTTCTTAACGCCCCCAAATTGCCTGATTCTGCTTCACCACCCCCCTAGAGCTTGTCACCGCCCCCAGGGGGGCGGTACTGCCCACATTGGGAACCACTGCTTTAGATCATAACTTATGTACCCGAAACTCCAGCAGGTCATCCAAAGAATTGAAAGACTCGGATTGTAGCCTAGTTTCAAATAAAAACTTCAGCAAAATACTACCATCTAACGGTTTGGGCCCAGGGCCAAGCTAAGTGGGCCGAGGTGGCCGAAAAGAGCTCCACGTATGACGTACGTCACTCACAAAAAATCGGCACTCCCCAACCCAAAAAAATTTTTTCAAGTGCCGACTAGAAGACTTGCTGTGTCTTTTGAGCCTTTGAAAAACTCTCTACCGCTTACGGCACCACAGTTACGTGCGCCCAAAGCCATGTGCAATCCAGTTGTTCTGGCAAGAAAATCCCTGAAAGTTGCTGTGTGCCAAAGTGTTAAAGATGGTGTGATAAGTTCCATGAGACAACGACTTGTAATTTCTGGCCTAGTTCTGTAACAGACGCTGTAGTTACCATATTTATTCGATTGTAAGTTGCAGCTTATGTTTCCTTTCATCAGTTTGTGTGACTTACATTTTTTTCCTTACTTTATGTAAAAGGTGTAGATACGCTCAGTCTTTCCTTGGCTAAGTTTTGCTGACCAAACTCTTTTAGCATTCTCTTTCTTCTCTTTAGCATCATGCACACATTTCGTTACAGGAGGAATTATGATGGACAGAAGGCAGTTGTAATGGTAAAGCGAAGCATCATTTCTAGGGTTGCCATGCAAAATGCGCCAGTACATGGAAGTATCTCAGCGGCTTAGATAACCTATGTTCAAGGTAGGCTTACATAAATTTTTTAAAACCATTTCGTGCGGTTTACAGTTGAATAAATATGCTGATAGTTGCTTGTTTACCATGGTGAAACAAAAGCAGGTGTTTTACTGTGGCAAAATGAAAGCAGGTTTCAAAGCAGAAACTAAATTTTTGCATGCAGTAAAGAACACCTGAAATTAAGTTTTGTCTTTTGAAGTAAAGTGTGACTTTAACAAAACTGTGTGACTTACCAACTCCATGAATTCCACAGCTACTGAATCAAATAGTCCATATTTTCATCAAAATCTGTGAAGGTGGTGAACCATTTTTTTTTGTAAAGCATGAAATGACCCCTGTGGGTATCGCAGCAGTATGAAGTGGGTATTGCAGCAATATGAATGATGAAGCTTTTTTTTGTCCATTACAGCATAGGGCATGCTGGCTGTATGGGTGATTAGATAAACTAGAGAAGATTTGAAAAACAAAAGTTAACCACATGATCCTTATTTTGTACATTAGTTTTGTTGATTTAGAAAAATCTTTCAACAGAGTCCCAGGGGGTGATGGAATGGGCAGTGCAAAAAAAGGCATACCAGAGCAAATGGTAAGAGTGGTGATGAGCCCATATCAAGGAGCAAACACGAAAGTCAAAGTGGGAACAAAATCTTTGGAGGAATTTCCTGTGAAACTAGTAGGGGTTAGTGTTATCACTATTCTTGTTTACAATTGTTGTGGATGTGTGGTTACAAAGAGCACAACGTTTGATGTATAGAGTGACAAGAAGAACACCAACAAAGGAACCGATGGGTATGTTGGGTTTACAAGATACGGTGGATAAGTTGGCAAGAGCAAATGGGGTATGTTTTGAGAAGGGATGACGGGGATGTGTTGAGAAGGGTGTTGGACATCAAGTAAATTGATGACACGGAAGAGGACAACCTAGAAAAACATGGAGAAGGCAGGTGGGTAAGGAAATCAGTAGAATTGGTCTGAGTCAAAAGGATGCTTTGAATCAGATAAAATGGAAAAAAAGGATTGAAATTATTGGAAGGTTATTAGTTTAACCCAGCCACCACCATGTTGGAGATAATAATGGATTTAACACATGAACTACTACTACATAATAAAAAAGCATTCCAAGGGCAAACCTTTATAAACTTTAGCAGATACAAACCAAATATAAGAATGTGGCAGAAATTTTTTTTTCAGTGTTTGGATTCACCAAGCTTGGCCATTCACCAAATTTTCAATTAAAACTGACAAAACATGTCTTTTGTTCACCTGTTGAAACCTTTGTTTCGAAGGTCTTCACCTTTCAGGTCAAATTTTCCAAGGTAAGTGGGTGCAAGACATTTTATGAAATCCTCTTCTACTCCACCGGCAGTGGTAACAATGCAGTCAACAAGATTGTGTTCCACCAGAAAACGAATAGAACTTCTAATGCCTACACAATATTAATCACTGCATAAATTACACGCATCTCGAAATGACAAAATTTGCCACTGTCTTAAGCATAATGCTTTATGCAGTAAACCTTGGTTAATCCAGATCTTTGTCAAAACCAGATAAAATTAGTGGTATGACTTCTTGCGTTTCTGGTTCAAACGTTATGATCTAAAATAAACAAATTAACTAATTATCTATTAATTAGTCAAATATTTTTATTACTTTAGATCAAAACTTTGAACCCGAAACCCCAGCAGGTCATCCAAAGTATCAAGACTCAAATTTTAGCCTAGTATCTAATAAAACTTCAGCAAAATACTATTATTTAACAGTTTGTACCCAGGGCCAGATGAAGTGGCCCAAGGTGACCTAAAAGTCCTCCCAACTTATGATATCACTCACAAAAAATCCAAAACCGAAAACGTAAAATTTTCCTTTTTCATTGCAAAGTACAAAACTTGCTAAGTCTTTTGAGCATTTGAACAGCTCTATAGCGCTTAAAGTGCCGGAGTTATGCCCATGCAAAGATATGTGCAATACGGATGTTTTTGCACGAACCACTGGATTTAGACTCGGTGCTAATGAATGAAGTAGTGGTTGTCCAACTACAAATAATACAATGGTTTTAAGTTTTCAATGGACCAAATCATTCTGGAACCCAAGACAAAAACTTAGGCTGGTATACAGAAAGCTGGATTGAATCTTGGATCGAGGCTAATCCAGGATTCAATCCGTGATTTCGTTTCAGAAAGTGCGATCCAATCCCGGATCAGACGATCGTGGATCCAAGCTTGAGCCGCGATTTTGCATGTTTCAGAAAGTCTCAATCGGGGTTTGAAAATGACCGTTATCAGGGTCGATTTTGATCCTGCTTTCAGGGTGGATTGAGCGTGGATTAGCTGGATGCCAGCAGGTCCAGCAATTGACTGGGACCATCGTATATGTGCCTTAGATGCGTGGAGGTTACAATTAGGCACTTGCTAAAGATTAGACCAAACGTAAGTTTTGCACTGGCTCGATTTTCTTTCATTTTTCCAACAGTGCTAATTAGGCAGGTGCAGGAGAAAATTGGGCAGCAACCTCAGAAACTTGGGTGGAACTGAAAATTTGAACAAAACATATTTGGTTCACACTGCTCAAAGTTTCTCTGAAATTAGCTCCACAGCTGTCATAATATTCAAGAAATATGCAAAATCTCTTCATTTTATTAGCTTAAACAATATCTGCGAAGTATTATTAATGGTAATGGTTTGTTGTTTCATATGACTCAGCCAACAAGCAGAAGTATTGCAGCAGTAAACATAGTTGAGGTCACTATCAACTAACTGTGTGTGATTTTGGGCCTGAGGGACCAGTGTAAAAATATGTTATTTCTCCATGATCAAGAATCTTGTTTGCTTCAGTTGCTAAACTATTAAACCAATAATGCTTCAATTCCAGTAAAGCAGTGATGTCATTTATGTTTGAAATGTTGGCTATGAGTATACTTTTAACTTCTATAAAGTTATTTCAAATGCAACAGTGCTGTGAATGACCCACAACTTATTCAGTTAAATTGCATTTCAGAGTAGGCTATGCAATGGTTGGATCAGGATAATTCCAATAATGAATGTTCTGGGAACAACAGAATTGGTAGAATCTCTTGCAAATGAATCTGAAATTCCAGCAAAAAATAGCTGATCTGTCTAATCTAGGGGTTCCCAAACTGGGGTGCATGTACCCCTACGGATACATTTGCCTGTAACCCTATCTGCAGGGAACATTCAAAATTTGAAAGTGGTCTTGCTAATGGGTTTTTGTTTGGAGATGCTGGATACCCTTGTTTATCTCATCTTTTGACTCCTTTACGAAATCTTTCATCACCTGCACAAAAAAGGCACAACAAATCTTATACTAAAAATAGATGCACCATTGAAAAGACTGTCGGTATACTCAAAACAAGATTCCATTGCTTAAAAACACCATTACACTTGAAGCTTATTTCAAGTTTGGCTACTAGGGTAGCTGTGGTTTGCTTGCATAATTTGGCAATTCTGAGGAAGACTTGTGGGAAGTTGATGTACAAGATATAGAGTCTGTCATATGAGTGAGTGAAGAAGAGGATGGAATTTCAAGAAATCTTTAAAGACATTAAATTAGTAGTCTTTACTTCAGTTAACTGTGTTGTTTTCAAAAATTTTGAATGAGGAAAACTTTCTGCTTTGCAACGAGACATAATATTTTTTGAAATGTAAACATGTTTAACCTAGAAATTGGTTGTTTGCTACGTAAACTGTACCATTAAAACTTCCAGTTTAAGTTCTTTTAGTGCAAACAAACTTTTGCTGCTGCATTTGTTTATTGTGAGAAGTTGTACAATTATAAACAGTCAACAGTGCAGCAGTTCACGATGTGCTTGTATTGTTTGTTTGCAATAGCCTCTGCAATTCATATACAAATGATTTTAAGCCAGTGATGCAGGGGTGAAAGTGAACCCCACAAGGCTTTGATTTGTCCAAAATTTGGGCAAAATTTCTGAAAAATTGGGTAGCTTCCACATTTGTAACAAAATTAGTGAAATTAGACTTCCTTGTTACTTATGGGTATACAAATAAAAGAAGTTCCATATTGGAAAACTCATCCAATGCATATAACAACAACAAACTGTTTGTTGTAACTTCATGATGAGTTGCAACCAGGGTTGATAAAAATCATGATTTTTTCTTTTTAATCAAATAAATTGGATTTTTTTCATTTAAATGAGATTTTTTTTATTTCATGTGTAGGGTGTGGCCACCTAACAAGTAGTGAGTTTTTATTTCAATGCGTTTGTTTTAATATAACTTTTGCGCTTTGTTTCTTAACACTTTGAGAACCGGTCTACGATATATTCGTACTTTGATTTCGGCCTAAAAAACAGCAGTTTTCGGTTGCCTTACCAACGTTCTATCTCTTCCGCCGATTGCGCCAGAGAGCTGTTCAAGGCCTCAAACAGATCGGCCAGTCTAGTAGATTACACTCGAAAAAAAATTTTTGGTTGGGGGCTGCGGATTTTTTGTGACTGACATCATAAGTGAAGTAGTTTTAGGGTCATTTTGGCTCATGTTCCCTGGCCTAGGGCCCAACCGCTAGGCCAAAGTGTTTCGCTGAAGTTTCCATTGGAAACTAGGCTCGAGTCTGAGTCTTTTGAGCCTTTGATCGACTTTCTAGCATTTCTGGTTCAAAAGTTATGATTTAAAATAAACAAATTAATTATCTTATTAGCTAATTTGTCAAATATTTTTATGAACTTATACCACAACTTTTGAACCTGCAACCCTAGCAGGTCATCTAAAGTATCAAAAGACTCGAATTGTAGCCTAGTTTCCAGTAAAAACTTCAGCGAAATACAACCACCTAATGGTTGGCGCCCAGGGCCAGGCAAAGTGGGCCAAGGTGGCCTAAAAGTCCTCTACTTATGACGTCCTCTACTTATGACGTCCTCACAAAAAACCTGCAATCCCCCAAGCAAAAAAATTTTTTTCGAGTGCAGACTAAAAGACTTGCCGCATCTTTTGAGACTTTTACCGGGTCTGTAGAGCATACCGGACCGGAGAAATTCCCACGCCAAGCCACATGCGTTTAGGCATTTTTTCTTCGAAAATTCCTGAATCCTAGCAACTAGACCTCAGCTTAACTTTCATTCAATGTTATTTTGCACTTACACATCACACTTAAAGCGTACCAGTGTACAGAAAGAAATATTTTGGAATGACAATACTCAATTCATCAACTTCATTAACACTTATGGCATGTTAACACTTTGAGAGCCGGGTTAATTGAAGCGGTTCGCAAAAAAACAGCTGATTCGCACGTGGCTTTGCGCGGGAATTTCTCCGCTCCTGTATGCTCTACAGACCCGGTAAAAGTATCAAAAAACGCGGCCAGTCTAGTAGATTAGACTCGAAAAAAAATTTTTTTGTGGGGGATGAGGGTTGTCTGTTATACTTTTGGCGACCTGCTGGGGTTTCGGGTTCAAAAGTTATGATGTTAGTTAGTAAAAATATTTGACTAATTAGCTAATTAATTAATTTGTTTATTTTAGATCATAACTTCTGAACCAGAAACGTTAGAAAGTCGATCAAAGACTCAAGACTCAGACTTGAGTCTAGTTTCCAATGAAAACTTCAGCGAAACACTTTGGCCTAGCAGTTGGGCCCTAAGCCAGGCAACATGTGCCAAAATGACCCTAAAACTACTTCACTTATGATGTCACTCACAAAAAATCCACACTCCCCAACCAAAAATTTTTTTTTCGAGTGTAATCCACTAGGCTGGCCGATCTGTTTGAGCCATTAAACAG
>Ga0210059_1010730_pt1 | contig 14106 bp, 5 predicted proteins | sample Ectturendosymbi2_FD_188042 | JGI IMG/M metagenome (GOLD analysis project Ga0210059, IMG submission 188042) | Ecteinascidia turbinata endosymbiont from Florida, USA - Sample 2 (SPAdes) (version 2) | ecosystem: Host-associated > Tunicates > Ascidians > Unclassified | place: Key West, Florida... | reverse complement strand
GTTAGGGTTAGTGTTAGGGTTAGGGTTAGGGTTAGGGTTAGTGTTAGGGTTAGGGTTAGCTGTTCAGAGTGCCGTACGGTTAGCCCCAGAAGCTAGCCATACGGCGCCGTACGGCTGGACACTGCCTTTAAAATAAGTTTCCGTATTCTTAAAAAGTGCAAGTAGGGATTATGAACTTACCTGAAAAAACTAATCACTTTAAGTAACTAATACAGCTGAAGTTCGGAGTCGGTCCGGAGTTGGAGTCGGATAATCGAAATTGCCCGGAGTCAGATGATGAGACTTCCGACTCCACAGCCCTGGTTGCCACTCTGTTGTTATAGAAAAGCACTAGATTTCATGATAAAAAACACTAGATTCACACAAAAAATAGATTACAAAAGCAAACTTGCACACAGTGAAAATGCCCAGAAAATGCGTTGCAATGCCAATGTCAACCATGATAAACATACTAGTGATAGTACTAGTAGCCTAGTATAATAGTGCAACTCATTGTAAACCAGAGACAGAGAAAACGGAAGATAGCAGCTGAGCAAGGCTTGTCTTTGTTTGTACATGTCAACGAAACTTTTAACAGATGACCAAGTGACTTTGCAGCGCTTTAACTGAAAACAGATTACATTGTCGTGTGTAATTTAAGATTTAAATAGGAAGAATTTTTAGAAAATTACAATTGAACTAAAGCAAAAGGTCTCAATTACAGTTACAATTACACAAAATTGTGCCATTAATTACATTGATTCAGCTCACTCATAAAAAAACACTGGACAGCCATAAAAAAAAACTAGAACACTGGATTCAACGAAAAAACACGAGATCTAGTGGAAAAATACTAGTAGTAGCACCACTGTCCACTGGTCCAAACTGAATACCGTGGTTGTTGTCGACGAGATATCGTGCGTTACATGAAGGTTTTTTGGCGTGACACCCGTGAAGAAACTTGGCGACTGATTCTCACGCGTGACTGCTTTTCACTTTAAATGCAATAGCGCGTGAAGTCTGCTTTTCCGAAAGCTCTTATTACTTTATCCGAAATGATTGAGCAACTCCAATACCACGTGTGTTTAGTGGCGTATCTAGAGGTTTGAGCCAAGCGGAAAACTTAGTTGAAATCCTGACTTTCCAAACGCAGGATATAATCTACAAAGGAAGTGCTTGAGATTTAATAAACAGTTATATGTTCCACTTCCATGAGGTTTTCAAGGAGTTATTCAGCAAAACCAACATCTTGGTTTCTTGAAAATTTTTCCACCTGATTCTTCGGTGGTAACTATGACTGGAAGTGCTGAGGAAACAAACACTGTTTCATCTGGAGTGTACAACTCATCGGGCTTTGAAATGATTAATTGCAGGCGTTTGTCGTATCACAAGTATTGTTCGATATTAGCGTCATAAAGTACTTGGAAAACAGTTGATTTCATCATTATGTAAAGGCCATGAAATTTTTCAAAGCATTTCTGTGTGCAACTTTCTGAAAATTTTGACATGATACAATAAAATTGTGACATTTTTGATGCGACAACTTCATGTTTGGCGTCAATCATAAAAAATGTCAATAATTAAAGACAGTCATTTGAGTTGATTTTGAGTATCAAGACGGCCTGAAGAGGTCTGAATATTAAGAGAATGATATGAGGGGAGTTCATCTCTGGAACGATTACTGTTTCCAATATTTTATCATTTTAATTTAAGGAAAATACCAAACAGAGAGAAGGAATATTCATTAGGCAAGGCCCTCTTTTTGCCTAAAAATATTCGTTTTACTAAGACACTGCACTCCGTTGTACTAACGCAAAACCTGATATTTACCATTTCTTTTCGGGTCCTAACTTAAACATAATAAGTTGATCACTAAAGCTATCATTACATTCACGTTTCTGGTACATCTGTCATTAATACAGCTATGAAAACCATCGTGTCCAAACAGGACTAACATCTACGATCTTTGGTGTACCTCGACTTTGAGTTACTCAGACTTTATTCATATCTGTTTATAACTCTAAAGAAACATTTTTGCTCGTTTTGAATTATCTTGAGCGGTGTAGCCTTTGCATTTTACATTTAATAGATACAACTTTTGTCTGGGATCGTCGACCACGTTGAATTTTGGCTTACATTTTAAAACTTTATGTGGTCATTCTGCATTTAACGCATAGTAGGGGTGAAAAATGTATTCACATTTCAATCTAATTAAAATTAAATAAGACTATGTTTTATGATGCCTTGATGGATGTTAAAAAGCTATAGAAACACTATAGTGTAATTTAGAACTGAGTTTAAAGTATGCAGATTTGATTTAGCTAAATAACTTAGTACTATAAAGAGGAAAAGAGTAGGCCTATGTAGTAAATATCATTGAGTGATAACTTATATAAAGATCAAGCGATTATAGAAACATTCCACATCCTTATGGGGTCTTAAATATTAAGAACTATAGGAAAGACTTTTTCACAATCGCTTATACTTTCTCTGCAAATTTTTGGAAATTACTATATTTTATAAACATGGACTGAAACACTACAATCAAATTTGAAATATTTTTCTCTATTTCGGCTAAAAACTGAGAATGCTTGAAGAATTGACTAAAAGAGGTCACAGATCTCCAAAATTTATAAACTTCATAAGAGTTGTGTAAAGCATTAACGAGATTATTTTTGACATTTTTCTTTTGATCCGATCCAGTGGCATTCCTCGATCCGTTGTTACTCCGAATATGGATTAGCAATTTTTATCCTTTTAAGAAAGGACATTTTACCGTTGTTTGTTTTATATTCATCAGTAAGGATGACTAATATCTTACTTGTTACTATAAGTATATAGTAAAGTAAGTATCATATTTGTAACTATAGGATAGTTTTATGTCCAAACGTAGCGACGACTTTAAATTCCTACTTGTAACTATAGGTCGTGTAAAAACTTCAAATCCTGGCCAGATTTGTTGGAAACTATTCCAATTGACAGTTAGGGTTGAAACTTCGTTTGGGATAGCATAGACTACTGTGCATTGATATGTAGAGAAAAGATTGGACACACGAAAAGTATCAATTTTTTTGCAGAGTCTATGAAAGGATAGAAAATATATTATCTTGAACAGATGGTGATGGTGATGCATGGTTGAGACAAGGGGTAAAACTTCTTGCCGAATCTGATAAATGTGACGTTAAGGTTAATACGGATGCAAAAGATTCGTGCTTAGCCACCTCTGATAAATGCGACACTAATGATAATGCGGATGCAAAGGAGGTGTGCTACCAGTTGCTGATTCCGCTAATTGCAACGCCAAAAGATAAGGTGAATGTAAAGGTTTCGGACTTAACGCAAATCCGCTGAATGTCACGCAAATTATAAAGCGGTTACAAAGGAATTGTGTTCTGCCCCTTGGCTTTGCTGTCCTCACAGTCTTCACTTGTACTATATACAGTATTACATAACATATAGAAAGGAAAATATAGACAATTTAGACTTATCGAGATGTAAAAAATAAGAAACTTATTAAATTTGCACAATTGAGGAGGAATGGGACTGGAATGGAGTAGGACCGATTAAAAGGACAAATTAATGTAGACAAAGTACTTTATGACCTTAGGTGATAGCATAGGTGGCGGAACCTTTTTCAAAGTGTAGGGGCACAAATTCACGACAAAAAACTGTAGAAAACTTTTGTGGTTTGAATTGGCAACTGTGACGTCACAAGCATTGAAATATAGCGTCATCACCTATACATCATATGAAGTAGAGATGGCACGGGCCGCTAATGGTCCGGATTTTGGGAGGGCAGCTGAGGTTGAACGAGCGGGTCGTTAACGATATTTTTAGCTGTTGGACTTCACCGAGCGCTACGAGCCGCCCGCTGATGTTGAAAAAATCTTCAACATTTTATTGAGTTGAAAGAACAACTCGGTGGCAATAAAACTGACTGAAACCACTTGGCATCGCTTTGCCGTTGCTGTATTTTAAGGCAAATTTGCTTTTCCCATATGTGAGCAACCCGTCAGGCGCGACTGGCAGGTACACTTTACACTTCAAGAAACTTTTCGTGTATGGTGATAACTTCTTGCATGAGCGTGGCGGTCAGCGGTTTTGTTGCTGAGTTGCTTCTTGCAGGAAACGTGTTGTGCAACATGTTGATGGCGTGCTATAGATGTTTTTGATATATGCACCAAATCACAATCGCTTTATAAGTAAGGTTGCGGGGTTTTACGTTTAGAGTTTTAGGTTTAGGGATTTTGGTTTAGGCTAAAGGTTGAAGGTTTTATGGTGGGGGTTCAAGTTTAGGCTTGTAGGATGAGAGTTTTAGGTTGAAAGCAGAACGGCCTCCAGAAAGTATTCAATAGGGGAGCTTTGCTTTTGTGCAGGGGTCTTGACTTTCTAAAATTGACAACAAATCCACTGATTTATACAGTATAATTTCATATTTCAGTTCGTGGGGGCTTGGATCTTTCTTTGGGGGGGGGTAAGCCCAAAAAAGCTATCCCATGGCGATGGGAGAGTTTGGTGATGGGAGAGGTTGAGTTTTTTTTTAAGTTTAAGGTTCAGGGATTTAGGTTAAGGTTTTATGGTTAGGGTTTTAAGTTTAGGGTTTTAAGTTTAGGTGTCGAGTTTTAGGTTTGGGGTTTTAGGTTTAGGGTTTTAGGCTTACACACTAATCCAAGCATGTAACTTTGTTTATTGTGCTTGTCACATGATATGTCCATTTCAACGAATCATGTTTCACAAAAGGCAAAATAATCTCAGCAGATATTTTGCCTCAGAAAGTAAAATAGCCCTTGGAGATATTTTGCCTCAGGAGACAAAATAGATAAGACTGCCATTTGTTTAGTGGGCCATGGGTGGACCGGTTTGGAAAAGAATAAATGTCGTCGGTCCACTGGCGATTAATGAGCTGAATGTTGCGGGCTATGGGCGGTCCGGGCCTGAAAAATCTTGGACCGTGCCATCTCCAATATGAGGGTCTAAATTACATTATTTTAAACAAAATTACACCAGTATGAAAACATATCGGTGAACCACCTGAATTGCAAATAGGCTGTTACAGGGGTAACCCAGGTCAACAGCGTCACTCAGGCTAATGATACGGCTTATTCTGACCAAATAAAAACCTTCGAGGCTTGCGTCATTGAAATTTCCGTTTGTTTTCATTCTGACTGGCATTGTCGTTGCTCTGTGACGTTAGTTACGTAACAATAAATGAGACGTTCTCATGATAACTTCTCCATTGTTGAGTAACGTATGGCACAGAGCAATGATAACGCCAGTACGTCCTCTGCTTACCAGTGTTGAACATGATCCGGTGTCCGGATCGCGATCCAACCGGATTCTGCAATTTAGAACCGGATCCGGATCGGACTGGATTTCGAAAATACTCAACCGGATTAGATATGGATATCCAAACTGCATTGATCACTGCAGTAAAATGCTTAATCAGACGTTTATTTTCGGACAAAAGCCGGACTGGATCAAATATTTGGACAGTTCTACCGGATTAGGATCGGACCAGATTGCTCAATGAAAATTTTGGATTGGATTAGGATTGCAAAAATCTCCGATTTGTTCAACACTACTGCTTACTAGGCTCATTCATATTAGCCCGAGTTGCTGGGAAATTTATCGTTTGTTTGAAATTATAACTGTCCGTTGGATTGGACCTCAAATCCAATGTTCTATACAAATCCATTGCTTCAAACAACATTCAGTCCGATATGAATTATATTTTAAAAAATATCTGATTGTAGAGGGCAGCTCGGGCTCTAATGGATAAGCCCGAGTAAAGCACGAGCGACCGAAGTAGAGAGAACGTCTACTACGATCAATATTGTTTTATTCAGGTCACCTGCAACACGAACACGAAACGCCAGACATGGAACGAAAATATGACCAGTGACAAGGTCCAAAGAAAAGAGCCCGAGTTAACAACTTAGTGAAGTGGGACCGTGGGTGGTGGAACAAATATACAAAGCAATAAAGCTCGCGTTCTCCGATATAAATTGTAATCGAAGACTCTGGCTAAGCCCGAGGAGCCCATGTGTCGGAATCGCTGCTGGGCTGTAAAAAACACCAAAAACACAGCTTAAAAACAGGCAAAAATGACACAGCATTGATACCTGTCTTAAACACATTCAAAATCACAACTTTTCCACATCATGAACCAGGCCCATAACCAGCTTGGGACACCAGGGGGGTGAAAAGTTTTCTGATAGGGGCCCAAACGTTTTAAACGATGTTCAATAGTTTTAAACTATGTCCAAGACATTTTTCCAGGTGGGCAAACATTTTTGCAGGGGAAATTCGTCCCCCCTGCGCCCCCATGGCTACCGGTCTGTCTGGAACACAGAGGTAACATGACTGAATACTCATTCTACAACTGCATTAGATACCGGAATGTAAAGATAAGACAAAGCATATATAGCAACCAGCAAGTTGTCTGTAAGGATGCCAATTGTGTTGCCAATCGTAGGCGTAGTCACGGGAGCCCAGGATGCCAATCCCTCGCGAATTTTTTAGCACATATAGTCATTTTCCGCTTTGAAAAGCTGCATCCCAAACAAAATGCTGTTAATCGCCTGAAATCAAACATTTTGGTCCTCCACAAAAATTTGGGCTGGCTACGTCACTGCTTCTAATGCAGAAACAAAATATAGATATTTAGTGTTGCCAATGCAAAAACTTAAAATACAATTGAAATTGATCTGTCAAATATTTAATTTTGCGTATAAGATTCAGCAAAATTTCACCATTTAGAATGGTGTTGAAACGCTTGAAATTACATCAATTTTTAATAGTGTGGCACAAACTCTTTCCTATGCACAAACATGGGTGTCGGAAGGGGGCAGGAATTTTTCAGCAAAAAAGGCTGTTTTCTTGGTTTCGAGTGATAAAAAACTTCATTGTAACTGTAACTACAAATTTCACCACTTTTGCCCCCCTACAAAAACTTTTGGAAAAATCCACAACTGCCCCCCTGGAAAAAATCCTTCTGATGCCCATGCACATGAGCATGTAAAATTACACCAGTTTTGTAAAAAATTGTGTTGCATTACACCATCTGGCAACACTGTTCAACAACACCAATGCGGTACGGTAAGCAAGCCACAGCCGGGTGACAGACTGTGCACAGTGTATTCTGCCAAACATTACGAAATCCTGTCAAATTACAAATAATATATTACAAATAATATTGACAAAATACTGCCAAAACTCTGCTACATTTTTTTCATTAAAGGATTTGCTTTAACAATGGAAAGTGGAGGACCAGGCCGCCCCAGAAATAAAAGTTGGCCTAGGCCCATGCGGCCCCCCCGGTTCCGCCACCTATGGGTGATAGATGTTGAATGGAGTAGTGACCTCTGAAATACTTTCTGTAACAGTAATTCTGTGAAGGAATGGTACGTTTAAAACATATAAATTCTTTTTGGCCTTGAGATCTGTTTGAACGTTGCTGACGTGTGTCATAAGGCCCATGATGCACGGCATTTTCGTGGACGAACAAACAGTAAAATTTGCAATATTTTGACTTTGTAAATTGCCCATATGGAAATTTTCCAGTCGGCAAATGGTTGTGTTGAATAAGCGAACTCGTCACTCGCTGTTTCGCATAATCAAGCATGGAGATTTCTTTGGTGACGCTCAGAAATCTTCTTGTCAAAGGACTTGGAAACAATGAATCCTCTAAAGGAAAATGATGTTAGTTTAGGAAATGAAACCTCATATGGAAACATAGCGATCACCAGGCCCGCAACCAGAGGGGGAGACAATCGTGCAATTGACCCCCCACGAAATTTTCACAAACGTGTGTATTTGTTAGGTGCAGCAAGAACTTACATCGTTCCCCCCCCCCGAAAATATCATTTGGTTGCGGCCTTGACGATCACTAAATCATATAATACAACACATACCAAGTTGTATATGGAAAGAAAATAGGACCCCAAAATATAACATTAATAAACTATTATTTCAGGTTAGGCGATGTATGGAATGACCCTTATTTCTAAGTTTTTCAATACATAATATGTCTTTTATTGCTTCTAGTTTAAAGGTTTCGGATGTTGACATGGTTTTTAAGAAAATAGAACTATGGTAAAATTAACTAGATTTGTGAATTTTGGTTACTTATTAGGGTTTTAATTTGGCGTATCACATCTAAAACACGTGTTTACCTATATTGGGTAGTGTCTACCAATAACAACACTGCAAATACATATTGTTTTGTACGTCACTTGGATGCAAAGGATCCAGATATAGAAATCCTTGTGCTAAAGGTTTGGTTATAGGGTTGCCAGATGCGTTTTGTAAAAATACCGGCCATTTTGTCAACAGTGCCAGATCTAAGCCGTCATACCGTTATTCGTAAGCGGCAAAGGGAAAACAGAGAGACAATGATTATTATAAAGTCACAGTGAAAAAATTGCCCGCATGTTGGCTGGCTCATTAGATTTCCGTGTGTGTGTGACGTGGCAATCGCATCAAGGATTGCGTCAACAGCAGCAAATAAACTTCGCTGAAGGAACTGTCCTGACAAGATTCACTGCTAGAGTCATTACAGTTTGAAAAATTCTAGTTCTTCCTGAAGTTACGGTAAATTATTTATTTTCAAAATACCGGCTTCAGGCCAGAACCGTCGCCAGAAACTTTTAAATAGGGGAGATTTGCAGTTCTGCGGCGGGGCTTTGCGTTTGTTTAGGGGGGCTTGAGATAATAAAATTAACCAAAACTCCACTTATTAATAGAGTCTCACGTTTCAATTTGGGGGGCTTGGAGCTTTGTTTGGGGAGGCTAAGTCCACCAAACCCCCCAAGGCGACGGGACTGCTTCAGGCACTGATTTTTAAAATATCGGCCTTTTACCGGCCTCCACTAAATCAGCAACAAAATACCGGCCCGGACAGTGAAATACCGGCCATCTGGCAACCCTGTTTGGATAAGAAACAAAATTTAGAAACTAATTGTTCTTGAAAGAGAAAGGCAGAAACTAAGTTAACCCTTTAAGTCCCGCGATCGCCAAAATGTTGGCGCAAGGTTTGCAACGCTATAACTCGCCAGCCGATTGAGCTAAAAAGCTGTTCAAACCATCCATGGATTCAGCAAGTCTGCTAGTTGAAATTAAAAATAAATTTTTCGTTTTGGGTTTATGGTCCTCTGGGGGAGGACGTCACAAGTGGGGGTGTCATTTCATTTTATTGGCCTAGTCTAGGCCAAGTTTACGCGGCCCTGGACGCCAATCCAATGAGCAAATTGCTTCGCTCAAGTTTTTTTTAGAAACTAGGCTATCCTACGAGTCTTTAGTGCCCTTGATTGACTTTTTAGCATATCTGGATAAAAAATTATGCCACACAAACCAAAAAGTGGTCAAAATTTCTACCCCTACAAAAGGAAACCAGGGGTTGAATAACACCCCCTTTGTATATGGCCATAACTCGCCGTTAGAATAGGCTGGAGAGCTGATCAAGCCCTCAAAAGACTGGTGAAGACTTGTAGTTTAGACGGCAAAAAAAATTTTTTAGCTTGAGATCTCGGGTTTCTTGTTGATGTTCACACAATGAGAGGATGTTTATGCATATTTTGTTTACATTTGGATGATGACGTCATATCCTGGGAGTCGAACAATCCATCAGATTTTGTGGCTGAAAGTTTTTTTGGATTCTCGGCTACAATACGAGTCTTTAGAGGGTTTGATGGACTTTCTAGCATATTTGGTTCAAAAGTTATGACAAAACAAGCAAAAAATAATTAGAGGAATCCCCACTAATTCCCTAGGGAATCCTTACAAGACTAGGGGTCTTTCGGCGATAACTTGGGGACGAGAAACGCCAGGTAGTCGATCTAGGCCTCTAAAGCTTCATATTCCAGCGTAGAATCCAACCAAACTTTGAGCCACTATTTCGGCTCATTGTCCGGGTGATGACGTCATAAAGAAATAACCAAAAAATAGCAAAACCTACCCTTTTTCTAACGACACCAATCGAAAACCCGAACCCAAACCTCAAAAGTTTTTTTTTAGTGCAAACTACAAGGCTTCACGAATCTTTCTCGAGGGTCGCGAATAGCTCTCGATCGATAGCTCGCGGCAGTTTTTCTCTGGCAAACCTGCCGTCAGTGGAAGACTCATGCTTTTTCTGCAGTTTTTGGAATTTTGAGTACAACGGGGTTTTTGGGCCATAACTTTTGTTCTAGACATGCTAGAAGATCAATCAAGGACTCTATAGACGCGGATTATCACCTAGTTTCCAAAGAAATTTTGAGCCATACAAATGGCTCATTGGATTAGCGCCCAGAGCCAGTTGAAGTGGGTCAAAAATTCAAAAACCTGCCTTCTTTGTGACGTCACCAAGAGAAAACCCCTCTCCCAAATCAAACAACATTTTTTTAATCGAAACTAGAAGACTTGCTGAATCCATGGATGGTTTGAACAGCTCTGTAGCTATAGTAACTGGTGAGTTATAGCTTTAAATGCGTTTAAAATCCGCGCCAAAATTTTGACGGACGCGGGACTTAAAAGGTTTGGATCTATTTTTGAAGCTGAAATATTCGCTTTAAGCTTAGAATTTATTGTAGAAGGGTTTGTTATCTAATGAAGATGTTTGTCGTTACAGGAAAATAGGAATGATGAGTAGCATATATGAACTAGAGGGATCACCCTCAAGTTACCGACTAGATAGTGATTCTGTTAATAATTTTGATGACTCTGGAATCTGTATTCCAACGACAGAAGGTTTCATCGATGACCCTCCATCGGTTTCAGTTAACTGCAACATCACAAATCAAGGCATCAATGGTAATACAGAGAGACGAGTTGTGGAAAAGTCAGGCTGATTGAAGTCGAAAGACACACCCGAGGAACCATATCTCTCACAATAACCTCAGAATTGGGAGAGGCACGCAATAAAGGTTTGACTGTATTCTTACCATACAATAAGGTAAGAAACAGAATGACGAAAGGTGGTAGTCTAGTGTATGAAATTTGTGCACTCCAAACCTATAGAATTCAATCTTCACGTTGAACCTTTTATCTTCGAATTAATGAAATAAGTGTTTTCGGACTAGGTTATATCCTTTTCTACAATAAATTATGGACACATAGCAGAAGAATAAAAAGAAAAGCCATCGTTAAGGGTACTAAATTACATCTACCCATACCATATGATTTTAATGGGGAAATCTATGAAGACCAATGTTTAGGAACTCTAAAAATTATACCTGGTAAGACTTACACCATAAAGTTATATAAACCCATTGAAAGAGAGCAGATATTTTTACCAACTTAGGAACGTTCGTATACTAGGAAGAATAATGAAATTGAGAGTAAATAAATATCTAAAATTCTATACACCTCATAAAAAAATTTAGAAAACGTAGCCTATATAAGAATGGGAGTGATTTTGTTTTGTTGTTACAAGTAAATTTTCAAAAACAAGTTTTCACTTGAGATAAACAGTGTAACGGTTAGCTAAGTCCTTGTTAAGTTTATAGTTCTTGATTTACTTTTGTTTTGTTTCCATTTGTATTCAGGTTGTAGTATGAAATGAACTAGTATAAAAGCCCATACAGTATACTGACAATACCCAACAGTACTTAATCATATTTAAGGTATATCCTTTTAAAATTCAACTAAACCTAATAGTGATACAGATAGATAAGTGAGGTTAATCAACATTATGGCAAAATGCATAACTTTATGCCTGATTAGGAAAGTGATTGCAGAAAAGTTTAGTATATAACATAACACATTTTGGGATACTTTATAGATAATTGTTCGACTAGAATTACTGGACCTATGAATGCGTGATTCTATACATTAAATAGAATCCATCAATAGATATTTTGTAACAGGAACTTTCTCTAAACATTTTTGGAGGTTTGACTTCACATTTATGTCAGCATTATAATTGTCAACAATTCAATAACACTTTCAATGATCTTTGCGTAAATTTAGACTTTGCAAGGTGTAAACCTCAATATGGTGAAAAGGTATACACCTGTCCAGATCTTGTGACAACATTGAATTTTCTTTACGTTTATGGTTCTTCATCATTGAAGAAATTCCTTACGTTAAGGTGAGTTTGGTGAAAGGTTTGAACGTTTTATCAAAAGGGTTGATTTCACCTGTGGTTATAAATACAGCCCCTACACAGTGAGGGCACTGCAAATTTTAAACTATGGCCTTTTATTAGACAAACACTCGATGAAACGTACTGTTGTGTTGCATAATTCATTCTTAAAATTTTGACAAACAACTTTACGATTATGTGGACCTGTTGTCTAATCTTACAGAAATAGCAAGTATTTTTAGGCTTCAGTAACGCAATTTTTAAGTTTATACTTTCAAAAAAGTGGATGCAATGCACTTTGTCATGTGATAAAGCTTACCCGTAGTAATATCCCTGGTAGCCAAACCTTTTTACGGGTTATGTTAATCCCAGCGATTACCATTGATATATAGAAACTTGAAATTTTTATACAGTTATGAAATAAACAGATCCACCAGGATCTGTGAAGCCAGAAACATGATATCAGAAGTAGTTATGCCATGTTCAGTGATTACAACCACTGTATTTGAAAACCTTGAAAAAGGGGGTTCTCCAGACGTTTCGACAACGAAGAAGCCCCAAAATAAGAAAAGACTGAAAAATTGGGGACATGAAGTGAAAACCTCAATTTATGAAGGGACTTTATACTTTTTATAACCATGAAATCAGTGCAATATAGAATATTAAGTCAAACGATTGTCTACATGCTAGTGACTGAAGGTTTTCACAGAAAGCACCATGTTTTACCAAACAAGACAGACTTTTATGCCTAAATGCAAAACAAAAATTGGTGCAGTTGCACTAAATATTACTGTTCGGAAATGCTTCAGAGAAACCACAGTATTGTACTTTGCAATTAAAATTGTTATGTACCTCATTTGCATTTCGATTTACATGATGTAATCTACATTTAACAGATAACCTAAGTGCCTTGGCAATAAAAGAAAGTATGTATTTATTGAACCACTTTGATACTTTTTGTTATGTTTTCAATGACTTTCTTATATTTTTTTACATGAGAGTGCAAGTTCTTGAAGGACATTCACCAATGCTACCTCTATCAACGTACGAAATCCCAAAGAAATTTCATGAAAGTTTCGACGTCCAAAATTTGCGTCAGAGATTTCGATGAGATTTGAATAGCAAGCAAAAGTCACTTTGCGAACTGGCAGCCAAAGAATTCTTCCCCAAAGAAACAAGCAATAGGGAAACAGTAAGAAAATGACAAAAGCGCGTTTAGGTCTGATGCCTCAGATTAGTGGTTCTTAGTTTATCCAACCACGCGGACGCTTATTTCTTAGCTTGAGGGTTACTAATTGCTCAGGGAAAGGTCTTTTTCAAGATTCAAAAAAATTAAAAATGAATTAAATGGTCGTAATATTCCAGGAGAGGTTGTCCACACCAAGCATTCGGTGCATTAAAAGTGACAAACTTAGGCTAATAAATTTTGATGAATTCCTAGATGATTTTATTATGAAGAAGACGAGGACAAAACGTTTTTATTGTTTACTGTGCAATGCTCAGCCTTACTTGATTCGATGATTGTAGCTTTTCGTACGTCTTTCAATAATGACAGCATAAGGGAAGTTCAAACCATTTTCGTCGCCATGGGGACAGTCCCGTCGCCACGGGGGGACTTTGGTGGACTTTGCCCCCCAAACAAAGCTCCAAGCCCCCTAAATTGAAATATGAAACGTTGTAAATAGTGGAATTTTTGGCAAACTTGATTGTCAAGTCCCCCTGCACGAATGTAAATCCCCCCCGCCCAAACGTAAAGCCCCCTACTGACGACTTTCTGGCGACGGTTCTGCACGGAGTGCATTGGTGGGATCAGCCCCTCCAAACTGAATATGAACGACTGTAAATCAGTGGAGATTTTATCAAATTTTCAGAATGTCAAGGCCCCTGCCCAAATGTAAAGCCCCTATTGCAGACTTTCTGGTGGTTCTGGTTTAAAACTCACATCCGTTCCCGTGACAGTTTCGTTGCTTTCGTGCACGTTGTGCTTCAACGCAGGGCCGTGGGAACCGCCCCCCGCACCCCCCGGCCGGGGGGGGCCCCAGCCATGTCTAGGGGCCCCGCCTCAG
>Ga0210059_1010729_pt1 | contig 14107 bp, 7 predicted proteins | sample Ectturendosymbi2_FD_188042 | JGI IMG/M metagenome (GOLD analysis project Ga0210059, IMG submission 188042) | Ecteinascidia turbinata endosymbiont from Florida, USA - Sample 2 (SPAdes) (version 2) | ecosystem: Host-associated > Tunicates > Ascidians > Unclassified | place: Key West, Florida... | reverse complement strand
CTGATCCTTAACAAAGGAATCGACTTTCTCAAACATTTCCTTTGGTATTTGTCGCACGTGGACGTCAAACGAGGTCGTTCCACGTCGTCCTCAGTCGCATGATGTCGCACGAACACCATAACTTTGGCTCGAGATATACTAGCAAGCGAATCAAGGGCTCCACAGGCTCGAATGATGGCCAAGATTCCAAAAAAACTTTGAACCAAAAATGGCTCGTTTGCGCCCAGGGCCAGGTAACTTCAGCCAAAAAGGCGAGCAAACATGCCACCATTGTGACGTAAAAAACGAAACGGGAACTCAAAAATATTGAAGGAAGACAGCATGTCTTCGTTTGTGAAGATCTCACACCTCTACGGTACAAGCTGCTGAAGTACACGCAAAAATCCTGTTCTGATACTTTTACCTCTTGCTACACTCGAGACGGCAACATGAAAGCTAAGCTCAAGACAACTGAAACATGGGTTGCCGTCACTTCACCTGATGATCTTTTCAAACACGGAATTGATGTTGATTTTAAACAGATTGGCTGTGACAAAATACTTACTATCTAACTCCACCGCAAAGATATTACCTTCCGTGAAATCTGAAACAAAACATTCAGTGCAGGCGACTTCTTATGCTTGAACAAAAAACTGCCAGAAGCAATATGCATACGTAAGTGTATTAATTTTATATGTTGGAATGCTTTTTCTGTTCTGAATTCATGGCTGCTGGTTCAGCAGTGCAATGTGTGCTTCCCACCTAAACGTAGATGAATGACTGTAAACATTGTAATGTTCAATTGTTTCCTGACTGTGAATGCGTAACAAGTAGCAACAAACACTCTGATAGCGATCAAGCACTACCTCTCTCACAGTATGCTACACATACTGACTTTGTGAACCATGTTGATAAATTGAGGTCAAATGATCTCTATTTGCTACATTGTAACATAAGGTCTTTGTACAAAAATATGGACAAGCTTGAAGAAATCGTAACTCCATGTTCAAAACCACCAGATATTATAGCGCTGTCGGAAACCAGAATTAAGGAAACCTCAATTATAGCCACACTACCAGACTATAACTTCATTAACGAAAATTCCGAAACGCAAGCTGGAGGGGTTGATGCCTACATAAAAAATAATTTGAAGTATCTGCAACGACGTGACCTCCAGTTCAAAATCAATGGATGTGAAAACATATGGTTGGAGATAATAGGAAAACGTCAGAAAACAATAATCGGAATAGTGTACAGACACCCTCAATATAACATAGATGAGTTCTCAATCACTTTATAAAACAATCACAAAAATAGCAAAAAATAACCATGCGCATTATGTATTAGGCGATATTAACATAAATCTACTTAATGCAACAAATGATAGCAGAATACAACAGTATGTAGATACTTTGTGCAGTCTTGGCTGCTTCCCAATTATAAATGAACCAACCAGAGTGGTAAACGAAGCAGAAACATGCATCGACCATATATATACAAATAATTTATCTACCGAAATAAAGCCATATATTATGCTGCATGATATTAGCGATCACTGTCAATTTATTTGACTGTGACTAAAGCTCGATTAAAAAGAGATGTGAAACAAAGATATTTTAGAAATACAAGTAACGTTAGTACCATTGCTTTTGATCGCGACCTGCACGAAACTTTAGATGCGCTACCGATTCAATACTCAGAATGGAATGTTAATGAAAAATTTGATTTTATTGTAAGGTCCATGAAAAGTCTTGCGGATACCCACATGCCTGTTCGGAAATACACAAGAAGGGAATATAAACTCAAACTAAAGCCGTGGATAACACAAGGGATCATTTCTTCGATCAAACGTAGAGACTACTTGTTTCGCGTTTACAAAAGATCGAAACTAATTACAGATTTCGAAACTTATAAACAATTTCGAAACCGCCTTACACATGTCAAGGATTTAGCTAAGCGCAAATACTACGAAGAGCAATTTGCCCAAAACAGCAGAAACTCAAAAAGAACTTGGATGTTAATTAATGATATTTTTGGCAAAACCAAACCATCTTGTTTTCCTCAAAGATTAAAAGTTGATGGACGAGTTTACTCATCCACAAAATTAATTGCAGATGCATTAAAACATAGCTTTGTTACTTCGGCTCAGACAAATTTTACTCCTACTGGCCCATCTGAAGCTACTGATACAAATATAAAAAAGTATCTTCTGCCACGCCAAGCGAATTCTATCTTTTCATCACCAACCACTCCTGAAGAAATACTTACATTAATTAACGGATTGTACTCCAAAAAATCATGTGGTCATGATGATATTCCGGTGCGCACTTTGAAATTGTCAAAATACTTACTAGCACCGCTCCTATCAAATGTTATAAACGAAAGCATATGTGAAGGTGTCTTTCCAAACAATCTAAAAATCGCTAAAGTAGTACCAATTTTTAAGTCGGGCAATAGCGAAATTCCCACTAATTATAGACCGATATCAGTTCTAACATACCTTTCAAAAATTTTTGAAAAGGTGCTGTACGGAAGACTTAACAATTATTTTACCAAAAACAACTTGTTGACCCAGCAACAATACGGTTTTCGCAACAACCATGCCACATCCCTGGCTATTACAGACTTGTACGAAAACCTTCTTCATAACCTCGATAACAAACTTATATCATGTGCGGTTTTCTTAGATCTAAGAAAAGCATTTGACTCAGTGAATCACTCTATTTTGCTAACAAAACTCGAACATTACGATGTAAGGGGAAATGCGCTTAAAATAACACAATCTTATCTCTCCATCAGAAAACAATACGTTCAAGGGGGAAATATTAAATCATCTTTAAATTCAATTATTTCTGGAGTCCCCCAGGGATCAATTTTAGGCACATTGTTTTTTTCAATATTCATAAATGACTTACCAAATTCAAATTCTATGAAAAGTATACTTTTTGCTGATGATACAGTTTTAGTTCAAAGCGACAACTGTTGTGTTTCTCTCTGACAGAGTTTCAAAACTCAGAGCACCTTGTACCAAAATGCACTGTACTTTATTCGGAGAGCAAAACAAGGCAGACAGTTCCTGTAGAGCGGCAGAGCGCGTATCGAATAGAACGCGTATCGAATCGAATTGAATGGAATAGAATGAGTTACCAGCAAAGGCGACAGTATTTAGAGACAGACCACGAGGTACAGAGCGCGTAAAACAAATCAACGCGTGGCGTGGCATTATAATTACATGCCCGCAGAAACAATCAGCGCCGCGGCATCTGAGCCAAACGTGCACAAGGAAAGTTCGAGAACACAAAACTCTAACAACAACAATCTGGGAAATTTGCAAAATTCAGTTAATCATGAAATGACAAAAGTAATGGATTGGCTAACCGCAAACAAACTCTCACTAAACATTTCCGAAACAAAATATACGTTGATCACAAACAAACATGTGAACAGTGAATCCTTTGTAATAAATCTAAACAGAAATCGTATTGAAAGAACTATGACGTACAAGTACCTTGGTGTAATTGTAGATGAAAAACTGACTTGGAAAGAGCATTGTAAACAGTTGTGTAGTACTATGTCCAAATATGTTGGTGTAATGTATAAAAGTGAAACATTATGTGAATAACCAAGCATTACGTATGTTATATCACAGCTTAATAAACTCACGAGCACAGTATGGGATTATTCCCTGGTGAAAAGCAGCTTCATGTCATTTGCAGCCAATCTCTGCTGTCTTAAACCGCGCCATGAGATGCTTAAACACAGATAAACGTTTGACTAACAATGTTACTACCATTTATAGAAACCTAAAAATTCTCCAACTAAAAGATATATACAACCTTGAAGTGGGCAAATTCATGTACAAATATACTAACTCGCAGTTACCTGCTACGTTTAACAATTTTTTTAAACTCATTACAGATGTTCATTCATATAACACAAGACAGGTTAAAACTCGACAATTTGCTTTGCCAAAAACACGTTCAAACTCAGGTGCTAAAATTATAAAATATTGTGCAATAGAAATCTGGTCAAAAATTCCTCCGGAAATAAAAAATAAAACGTGTTTGGCACTTTTTCTGGCCGAGTATAAGAAATATGTACTACTCAGCTACTAGAACCATATTTTATGTCTCTGTTTAATGTTGTACATAAAACAAACTGATTGACTTTATTACGTATCGCTAATACACTGGAAAGTGTCAAATCATGAAGTATCGCTGCTATGTATTACGTCGTTAGGCTTTTGTTGCGTTCACAGAAACTGGTCTCATCAAACCGGTGTATGAAGTTATGGGATGCCTACAAAACAAATGCATTTCCGCTCCCACGAATGTAATTACGAGTTCTTTTTCGCAAAGCATGATTGCGTGACTGGTTCTCAACCTGCTTAAATCTCGTGGCACTATTGCAATGGTCCATAGCTTTTGACGCATTTCCTCTCTGGCAATAGCGAATCATTTTGAGTGTATAAAAAGAGTACATGTTTAACGTTACACATTTAAATCGTTTTTTTTTCTGGTGACTTTTCCTTGCCTGCAACGCATTTTACTTTAATTTACCATATAACCGCTTTGCAAATATTACATATTATACACAGAGTAAAAAAACTTTTTCTAACCATTATGCACTGTTCCCTTTACAAAAGAAGCAGTTTCGTCCTTGGGAGGTCTGCAGCCTAGATGACCCTTGGTCCTTCGCAGCTTCCCACTCCCTCATGCATTTTATAATTGAATGTACTTGGAAGTCATCGCAGTACTAAATTATAATAAGCATGATGACGTCATTTATGCGTATGTCTCAAAAGCTTTTGTTTCTTTAAAGTAAATGTAAAGCTTGTGTTTCATCAAAGTAAATGTAAGGCTTGTGTGTCATCAAAGTAAATGTAAAGCTTGTGTTTTATCAAAGTAAATGATGGCCTGATTCATGCGTGTGTCTTAAACAGCTTGTATTTAATCAAAGTTCAGTAAACACATTTGCTCCATCAAGCGTATACTCTATACTACAGCAAATCATACATCCTCGTCTTCGATCGTGTATTTACGAATTTTTTTTTCTCGTTACTGCGATGCATGTTAAAAGTCTAGCGTTTTGCGTGTGGGAGTGAAGACGTTGCAAAATACAATACAAAAAAGAAAAAAAAAAAAGAATGTCACCACAAGAAACCTCAAAACCAACACAAAAAAATTTTAATTCAAAACCAGAAGACTTGCTGAATCCGTAGAGGGTTTCAACAACTCTCTAAGTTTATCGGTCGGGAAGTTATGACTGAACAAAATTACAGCCACTGAAGTGGCTTTGCGGTCTTTCAAAGGCGAGGCAAAGCAAAGTTTGAGAATGTCATCCGGCACTCTCGTTTCTGTTCATTATTATATTGGGCGGCTATGTGCTTCGACTTTATCAATCAAACATCTGTATTATATATTGCGTTTGGCACATTGTTTCTACATCTGTGCCATGCTAATTGCAAAATCACGTAAAAAACAGATTGCAATGGTATCCAAGTCCATACATAAACGTTTGCTATAGATTCTTTGGGATTTGGGACAGGGTGTACAACTTTTTGCTATTGCCGGCCGCATTACTTTTATTTATGTGAAGTACGGCCGCCAATGAGTTCGAGTTATATTTATGAGATACTGCCAAGTGCCAAACAACACAGGCAGGGTACTAACAAATGCAACTCCGATTATCCCTAAAACAGTACCAAAAAATCCCTACACATATGGTGGTGCAGCACATCATCGGAGTGCCATGATAAGTGTTAACAATATAACCACATGCTATTTGCAAAACAAAGTGAAATAGTTCATTTTATCACATTTTCGTACTTATGTAAAAATCCCTAAATCCCTAAAAAGTGTAAAAAGTTCTAATCTAGAGAAAAAATCCTCAAAAGTGAGAGCACTCAACAAAGAACACATTCAAACATACATTGGGTACTCATTCTATAACTCTTTGTGACATCACCATCCAGATTGTTACGCATTGTGTCGACTGACTTTCTTACCTTGCGTTTGTTTTGCTTCAATATAAGCCAGCACAGCGTCTAAATCTTATATTTTAATTACATTTGGAGGGCCCCAAATTTGATTGTCGAAGGCCGCAGGTTGTGCGCAGTTGGTGGACCAACTCAAAAGAACCATGCTTTCAAAGAGGCTCTGAACCACAGAGAGATTGTATTCTCATTTCAAGACCTAATATCATTTTAATTCATTCCAGGACCACATTTCAGACCTTTTCCAGAACCGTAAATACAAAAAAACATAGAATTTACGTTCCCGACAACTTTGGAAAGCAAAAACGTAACTTTACGTTTGAGGAGAACAGCGGACAGCATAAAATGGACGCAAATCTTCGTCCGACAGTAACGAAAGTATTAGGAATAACTATGAAATTGGGATTTTAGAGAAGGTTGTGCAGATGCATGGACAGTTGAAAGAACACCCAGACTTTACCTTTGTACAAGAACGCATCTGCGCTTGTGGTAAGCGAAAATGAGAAAGGCAGTCAGTTGATGTTACAAGTTTTCTACAAGTCAGCCGTTCTTCGAACGAAAGTGCTGTTTAACAAGAATAGTGAAGTAATTGCGTTTTATGTTCAATTCGCTTGTCAGTGCGGTTTGAATGACGTAATTTTGCACTTAAGCTCATGGCTTGGATCTCCATTGCAGAGATTCCTTTGGAACTTTTTTTTTTTTCGAGTAGCAGTGGTACACTATCTAAGGTTCACCACAGCAGCTGGAAGTATGCTATTAGTCGTAAACATGGAGTTATCTAGGGCAGTGGTTCTCCACCTTTTTACACCAGCAGGACCGGTAAACAACGCAAAATATTTTACGGACCGGCAACATACAATGGCAGTGAATGCAACAGTTTACTAAAATCGTTTTTTCAACCAACGCTGTACTGCACGGCTCCATGCCGAGGATTCTCATATTCAGGGAAATGATATAGCTAACGTCGTAAGCTAACTCCTACAAATGTTGACTTTTATTGCGTAATAACTCTTCAGCAATGATGTTGACAACACTTGTAGAAAAATCGTTTCAAGTCGAAAACATCTCTATATCACTCTTATGCACAAAAAGATATCCAGCTTGTTTTTGAATGTGTCTGTCTTGTTTCTCAGTGCAAAGAAGTTTATGCAAAACCCCTGCAGAGATGTATTAAGCTTGTTCAAATGAAAATGGTGAAATATATCCGCCAAATACGCAAGCTTACTCATCAACATTTCATCCAAAAAAAATTCTGCTAAAGAAGAATTGCTTTCTCTTAAAACTGTTATGTTTCTTCGTTGTGCTTCACAAGACGCGAACGAAGTCGCCCTCTTGACAGCAATCTAGTTCTGTATGTAGAAGATGTTCATGTTGCGAATCCATACCTTCACACAATGTTTTGTTCAGGTTGGAGTTCGAGAGTCGACTTCGAATTTCACAATTTTTGCCGACTTCGAATTTCACAATTGTTGTAATATTTGAAAGAGCTGAATTAACATTGGGAGAATTGATGATAATGAATTCCCAAGAGGTAACATGCAGTGCATTGTTCAAACCTAAAAAGTCCGCACTATTATAGTCCCACACAAAAAATGGTTTAGAAACAAGGCTGGAGTTCGAAAGCCGACTTCGAATTTCACAATTTTTGCCGCGTTATTTAGCACGTTTTCAAATCAATTTCTTTACACTTAAATCTCCACAGTGATTACGCAATGAGTAAATAACATTTCTTTACGCGATGCTTCTTAAATTTTTGGAATCACACCAAGGCGTTAACTAGCAATGCTTCCAGCCCAATATGTGCCACTCCGATACAGTTTTTCCGTCTCTCTTTCTCACTAAATATTCTTTAATATAACTCTGAGCCAGTGGTAATTCCTGTAAAGTTTATGTGACATAGACGTTCTTCTTTGAAATCTTATTTTCCCATGTAACAAAACAAAGAATGTCACAATTAGTCACGTCAGCAGTTGATCCGTTAAGTCGGATTGTGAATACCTCGACTTCTCCCATTTCGAACCGCAAAAGTCTTGGAATATGTCAGGCATAACTCGTCAGACGATAGAGCTAGAGAGGTGTTCAATCCTTCTAAAGATACGGAACGTCCTTTCGTTCCGATTTAAAAATAATTGGGAAGTTATGGATTCGAGTTTTTTTTGTGGGTTACGCCATGACTGTAGTAGGTTTAGTTTTTTTGGCCCACAGTCTCTGGCCTTGGGCCTCAACCTCAAAAGGGAGTTATCTGTTTCTTCAAAAAAAACTAGGTGCATTTTTGGAGTTTTTGATTGGTTTTCTACTGTTTGTGGTCAATAAATTATGAAAAAATGCAAACTAAGCATTTTAGACAAATTTGTTACTTATTTGTTTAATTTATGCTTTGCTTCACAGTTTGTTAACCACAAACGCTGATAAGGCAACCAAGGGCGTCAAAGGTGCGGATATTCGCTTAGTTTTTCCTTTTAGGCACAAAGCTTCCTCTTGCGGTTGAGGTTCAAGTAAGCCAAAAAGACCTAAACCCATTCGCATTATGACGTAACCAGCAGAAAACCTTAAAACCAAAACATCCGCATCTTCACAAGGTTTGAACAGATCTCTAGATCTATAGGCTGACGAGTTATGGTTGAAAATAGTGCAAAGGCCATACGTCTATTGCGGTACGTTCAAGTCCTGCAGGTGCCTTTTTTTTAAACATCATAACTCGCCGATCGATTGAGCTGAGAGCTGTTCAAACCAGGGACGGATTTAGGGAGGGCGGGACCCTAGGCCATCTTAGTTTTCGGGGCCCCACGCAAATGTGGTCTACTTTTCTGTTTGTCTGAAAAGCGTGGAAGCATTGGGTGTAGTGCCCCTGCAAAAATCTATCGTTCTTTGTTCCGACTTTGGTTCCGCAATCGCCCTAGATCAGGGTTGGCCAACCTTTGGCGCATTGTATACCTGCAATCGTAATAATGTAAGATAGTAAGCCTTTCCGACATTTTTATCAATTTTTTGTTTTGTACAAATGCCTTATGAGATTCCTGTTATCATCGTCAAAACAAACTTTCAAGATGAAATTAAGACTCTTCATTTGTAGTTAGATAATGCTGACATCAGCTAGTTTCTGTATTTAAAGGAGCAGATTAATGTGCTGTTGATAATAGCAATTTGAGAAAATGCACTATGAAGATCAAGTTATTGCAAGACACATTTGAAAATTGCTTTTGTGATTTTGCTAAAGAAGACTGAATTTTGGCATTTATAAACTCATTTGCACTTACTGAAAAAATATAATGAAAAAGCCAAGCAACATTTTAATAAACCTTCTTGACTTCAAATTAAACAAATTCAATATCGAAAACGAAATTTGACGTGCTTTCTTCAGTCCCTGGTACGTAACGACATGATTAATTTCTGGCGATTCTGACTTTGTGAAAATAGCCCAGAACTAAGAAAATTCGCTCAAAGTTATATGTATGTCCTTTTGAAATGACATACGCATGCAAATAAGCATTTTCGTCCATGAAATTGATTTTAAAAGCAAAGCGATGTCTCGCCTGATTCAATCAAAGTTAATTAATTTTCTTCTGCTCTCAGTAACAAATTACATTTAAACATTGAAAAACTGGTGAATTGTTTTGGTAAGCCTCATTAAAAAAAAGGTAAATTTTGCCTTTATTTGCTGCTTTTCTAGATATTCCACTTGTATTTGATTATAAATTACATGGTAAATCACTTAACGATATGAAGTAACATTGTTACAAGACACATACGACGGAATGGCGCATCTCTACTAACGTTTGGAAAAATTGGCTCTTGGTGTGCAAAAGGTTGGCCACCCCTGCCCTAGATCTTCAAAAGAAATTAAAGCGTTTGGTACATTCTTCTAAAAAACAAATTGCATTACAATTTTTCTTGGAATTTATAGCTCTTTTGTGTAGCTCAAAAGTTCTCTTCATTAAATTTACGTGATTTCAGGTGATTTTAGTTGGTTTGCTTCTGGATATAGACATTTTTTGTGGGACCATGTTGCCGTCCTCAAATATATCGTCCAGCTGTCGATCTGATTATCTGTACGTAAAATCCTTTTTATAGTAATAATAACCACATATTTTATGAACCAAACAAGCACAATCCATTCAGTGGACTCAGGGCTTATTTATATCGCTTTGACGTTATTATTTTCCAAACATTAGTTGCAAAACCCTCAGTTAACCATACGAAGTAAGCCCATTGTAGACACGTTTTCCCAGCAAAGCTTACGAGAAACTGTCTTAGCTAATTTAACTAACATATAGATTGTCAATGAGCAACCTCTGTTTGCTGGAAAGTTTGTAAAAGCAGCCAAACGTAGGATCCCATATTGACAATATTGCTTTTCATCAGAGTTTTGCAGCGTCTGGTGGTTTTGCGTTATTGCAAGGTACGTGTCAGTGGAAAATTTAACATCAATCAATCACGTTTTTTTCTTTTCATTCTTTTTCTGCAACCGCTTTCATACAGACGACCTGCATCTCTCTCACGCCCAGATGCACAGTATCGTCGTGTTGTTACTGTACTGATATAAGTCTAGAGTAGACATTTGAACTTCCGCTCGTTTTTAGTTGAATTGTGAAGCTATGTCTCTGTGCAGTTTCGCAATATTTTATTTAGTATTGAGTCGTCACATAAAAGAGTTGCGCGGAGCCCCCAAAAGCACGGGGCCTTGCGCCATGGCCTATTTGGTATATGCGTAAATCCGTCACTGGTTCAAACCCTCTACGGATACAATTCTTCTAGCTTAGATAGAAAATTTTTTCTGTTTCAGGTTACGAGTATTCTGTGGGTGACCCCATAATGGGAACATGTTTTCGCCTTTTTGGACAAGTTTACTTGGTTAGGCATCAAGCAAAAGAGCTTTTTTTGGCTCAAGTTATTTTGGAGACTAGGCTGTGATACGAGTTTTCAAGGCCGCTGGTTGCTTTTCTATCACATCTGAAGATAAAAGTGTGGCTCAAAAAATATTTTTTGACAACAATTTGCCCTCTCAGGACAAATTTTGGTCAGCCTTAACTAAGCCGCACAATGAGGTAAAGAGCTGTTAAGACCCTCCAAAACTTAGGAGTTCTTGTAGTTTAGAATATAAAATTGTTGAAGTTTTGAGTGTGGGTTTTTGGCCGATAGTGTCATGATTGGTGAAGGTTTTGCGTTTTTGAAACGGCATCGGCGATCCAACGAGACGGCATCGGCGATCCAAAGAGCCCATTTCGTAGATCACAGCTTTATTGGATTATTGGTTATGATACGAGTTTTAAAGGACTTGATCGACTTTCTAGCGTGGAAAAATCATGCCCAAAAAATGCAAAACAAACAATAATTAATATTATCCCAAAATAATTTTCGGGTATTCAGTCAAGGCATGCGGGAAGCTATTTCTTGTTTTCTCCATATAGGCCTACTCTCTATTTTCAGTAGTTCCTTCAAATTCTCTTACCTTGAAAAAACATAGAGAAACTGTTGATGAAAATATAATAAATTACCATTGTTATTGAAATACATTTCAGATACTAGTAAACGTTTATCAGAATACGTTTGTGACTTGTTGGAAAAATAGATTTTAAAGTTCAACCATTTGGAAATCTACTGAATATGGCAGGTAATCAACCGTTTTTCCAAACTTGAATGAATTCAATGGTATTATATTTAATGCAATCAAGTAGGAGCTTACTTGCAAGTGATAGGAGTCATCGTGGCTGTCGTAATGATCGCACTTTTTATATCTACACGCTTTTGATGTACAGCAACATACGCTCAATCTAAGCCGAGTAGCGACCTTGCTCTACGACAACGGTGTCTAAACTTTTTGTCCAATGGCGACACAACCTACTGCACAACAGCTCGAGCCCTGCACATTTTTCACAACGTGATTCTTTCGAGACATGTTACATTACCTTCTAGTGAATCAACAAATGTTTCCCAAAATATTATTTCTTATTAGGGATGAAATGGTTTCGCAGGCCGTACATTTGAGAACCCGACTGCTGAAGTAGATCTACAAAACTTGCGCGGATATACGTCGTGGATTTCTTGCAGTTCTTGAACGACTGGTTGACGTATGCAGCTGATAACATAAAGACTAAAGTCCCTCACCGTGTTTACAAAATACTTGTTTTTTATGTCAATGCTATGAAATGCTACTGCGGTAGCATGTTTGTACGCTACTTGCATTAAGCTTGCTTCCCAATAACGATTAGGTATTTGGGTAGCATTTGACGTTGACTATACAATTTACAAACATGATAAAAACAATATTTTAAATTGTAGAAAATTACACATGTCCTCTGAACTAACTTACATATATTTGACCCACTCGGTCTACACAACGTATGAACCTAGTAGTGTATTTGCGAAAACGAAGCCACAGTCAATTAGGTACAAGCAGTTGAAGTATTTTTTTTTAAACCTTTATCCAATCGACTGGGGAAAATTTGAATATAGTTTCATTTTAGTCACATGCGCTTTATCGAGAAAACAGATGGCAAGCTATCTTTTAGTAATGGCAGTGTCAATGCCCTCAACACTAACAAAAAGAAGCACATTTTACTTACGCTGTATACCAAAAGGAATCCTTTCCCAGCAAAGTATCATGCAATAAAATCTTAATATATATTTCGCTTATTAAGCAAACATCATCACCTCTTACAGCTTAGATTTTGCTGATGACTTCATCAACTGCAATTGAATAATATTAAAATTGCTGTGAGGATAGAGTGGCAATCAAGGCTCCACATAATTGTGATTGAACCGTTACAGTAGCCTGCATGTTTAATCATCGCAAATACACTTCGGTGCGCGAAAAATGGTGCACTGATAATGATAACAGGAGTTATCGAAACGATTGCAATTGTTTCGTTGATATCGTTTTCATTGGCCGTTATTTCAATATAAACACGAATACATATCTAGATGTTGCTAAACAGTGTCTGTGGCTTAATTGCGTTATGAAAAACGTTGAAACTGGATTGCTTCATAGCCCAAGTTTGAGCTTCAAGGCGTGCAAAACGAATATCACCGCCATATTCACGCATTTAGATTTAAAAACTTTACAAAAACAAAAAGCTCCAATGTTCACTTAAGCCTTAAATTGTTAAGGCTGCGGGTGATGCTGCAGACAAGGGTAAGTCACTGTATCTCTAGCACGCCAGAGTTATCAGAGAGAAATTTTGCGATGGTCTTGAAATGAAGTCTGCATCTGGGCCAAGCTGATTATAGAAAGGTGGTGTGCCAGAAACAGCTATGGAAAGCGTTGCTCCTTCTTTTTCGTTCGGTTAGTGATGCAAGCGTTTAAATGCAGGTTTGCATTTCATTATCGACAACGTCTGCACGGAACTGAAACCTTAGGTTAATGTGAATTCTCTAATAGGTATACAGTACACGTTTGACTGATCATGGACCATTGGCAAGCCATACTGATTTGATCAGGTTCAACTAAAAGCTAAAGGAGGATAGGTTATATAAACACTTGGGTGCTTGATTTTAGCTGAATTTTTTCATTGGCTTACACATCATACGCTTTATTAACGTGAAAAACTTTGATGCAATTTTCGGAATTGGGGTGGGGGCAGTTGACCCCATTACCCTTCCTGGGTATGCCCCTGGAAACACATGGGGTGGGGGCAGTTGGCCCCATTACCCTTCCTGGGTATGCCTCTGGAAACACATTGGGATGGGGGCAGTTGACCCCATTACCCTTCCTGGGTATGCCCCTGGAAACACATTAAGGTGGGGACAGTTGACCCCATTACCCTTCCTGGGTATGCCCCTGGAAACACATCTAGCTGAACATTTTTCAAACACACCTTGTATATCGAACAATTAACTAAAGGTGAAATCAATATACCTATATATTTCCTATTTTGTTTCATGAAAAATTTGATTAGTGAAAATTGTTTCTTCAAAAATGTGCATCTTTGTCATTTCAAAATATGCTGCATTAACAATAGCTGTGCTAACCACAAAGAGTATAAAATCAGGTATATCAAAACCTACCGAATCAAAATAAGATGGCATGACTTTAGTGCATGTATAATTTTGCAGCTATAATTTTACAAAACTTACCAATATTATTTAGTGATATATCGTTTTTATAAATGATAACTAATCCCAGTATGCTTGTTG
>Ga0210059_1010728_pt1 | contig 14107 bp, 12 predicted proteins | sample Ectturendosymbi2_FD_188042 | JGI IMG/M metagenome (GOLD analysis project Ga0210059, IMG submission 188042) | Ecteinascidia turbinata endosymbiont from Florida, USA - Sample 2 (SPAdes) (version 2) | ecosystem: Host-associated > Tunicates > Ascidians > Unclassified | place: Key West, Florida... | reverse complement strand
CCGCTGCACAAATGTACTGTAAAGCTCCCCTATAGAAGACTTTCTGGTGACGGTTATGTTGCCACACCAAGTTTTTCATTGGCCATTTTTTTGGCAACAATGGTTAGATCTTAACACCATCCACGAGTTCACATTCAAGTTTTATTTAATAATTCTACCCATTGTTCCACTTTAACCAAACCTAACTAGATAGCAATGCTATTCTACAAACCAAAACAGCATTCAAAACAATACACTGGCTTAAAATTTGTCATTTATAATGAAATGACTGATTAAAAAGTCAGTCTAACAAGTCAATGTCACAAATCAACAATCTTGCACATCATGTTCAAAAAAGCTATCTGGCCTGGTAGGCTATCACCCAACAACCAGTCAATGCAGGATCACGTAGAATAGGCGTGAAGACTGCAAGACCTGGTGTAGACTTCAGAACACATTAAAACAAAGAGCTAGTGCTCTAGCTAGTCTAAATCTAGACTACAGTTCACGGTAGGTCTACACTAGCTAACCTTAGTCCAGGTACGCAGCAAACAACGTCCTTTTAATGTACACTGAAAGAGATCTTGCCACACCAAGAACAGATTCATGCTGACAAACTTGGCATAACTCTACGGTTCAGAGATTACACCATAGACAGACTCGGAGTCATGGCGCAGAAGGCTGAAAAGATGCTTCTGAAGATAATAAATGAATGATTGTGGATTGTGTAACTTTTTCCAAAAGTCTGAATCCTCGAAATATTGATAAAAGCGTTTCGGATATCCAGATCCGTATCCGGTTCCCGTTTGAAAGCAGTTTTTGGATATCCTTATCCGGTTGCAAACTCACTATCCTGCCGGATATCCAACCGGCAAACCGGATAGTGATCATCTCTGATTCATACGCGACCTGTGCAAATATGAGCACAGCAGGCACAAAATCTTCCAGAAACGAGTTGTGACGCAGGCTAACGTGTTGTACGTGGCTTGGTTTGCATTCACGAGATTCAGATACCTGACCATCTTTCAGGAAAGCAATGAGTGTAATAGTTGTTTCGTAACAATATCAAATGTTCTTCAAGTGAAATACTGCTGTTTGGCCAACCGATATAATTAAAAAAATTAGCGTCTACAAACAAACTTTTCTTGCTAAAACTGACTAAGTGGCACGCACATGTCGCACGTATCACTAAATACACGAACATGGTGGGGGGCCCTGGGCCCGGGACCCTTGCCCCCCCTAAATCCGGTGTTGCCCCGTTTAAAATTTATGATGAATTCGATAAAAAATATGCACGCACCAGTGCAACCGCAGCGAGTAATCTCTGCAACGAGAGGTTGGGAGTACTTTGTGTAACACCAGGTGCGTCCCCTATAGGGAGACATCTTAGGGTGCTTTTGATCCAGTAGAACTCATTTATGCATGGGTACTCAAGGACCGTTCTCGCAGAAGCTATGTCTGGTTAACAGCCCCTATTAATGGCCCGAATATTAAATACTTCTCAACGGTTCACACTATAAAATATACAGACCAGTGAAGCATATAATTTTTGGTTTCATAGCTTTTATTCATCATAATGAATATATTTACATGACACAAACTGGTACTCACCCATATACGATTATTCAAACACTTCTCGACATGTTAGAACGCTCGCTTAATACTCAGTTATTAATTCTATTCTCGTAATATTGGACTTCCCAAGCCACATGTTGTGAACAGATGTACTATGAACAACCCTGTTGTTTTTGTAGAGTGCACCTAAATGTGCACCTTGTCCTTTCAAAGTCCTACACCCCTGCACTCTTAAACACGGTCCTTTCAGGACATCACAGCGGGCAGAGGAACCTTTTGTTCAATTATGATTTTCATTGCTTAGATGCAACACACTAAGTGCTCATCAGATGACGTCCGTAGTTTTTATTAAGTCATTGCATTAGGCAAGACTCTTAAATTTTGACACCAGGCCCGCATGCGACTTTTCGGCGCCGTTGGTGATACGAATTTCTTGCAGGTTTCTCTGATGCATCAAAGCCATTAATTACTTGAGTAAACACTACATACTTCAAACGGTTCTTACTCACACCCTAATTAAATTGCCTAAGCAATCTGTTTACTCACTATTCACTATATACTACATACAGCGTACATAACTTTAGTCCGGCATAACCAGACTTGTTTCCTTCCATTGAAGCTCAACCAGTGTAGTCAAACGTTGCCTATACTTACTAACTAACTGTTGATTGACTAAGGACGGCTCAACTGTTTCTGACAGACTGTCTGTCCTGTTGGCTAACCTCAATTCCGTTTTCATTCAAATATTTATTCACTACCCACTATTCACTACCAACTATTCATATCAAACATACATGCACAGACTCTTCTATCGATTCCATAACCCATTGTATACATGCCTTATTGTATTCCCGTTAGCTCTTGTTTGTTACCTTTCCGAAAACTTTTGACCCCATTTGGGCTTTAACTAGTGACTCTTAGGTCCCTAAACATTTGTTCAGAGTTCTGTAATACCAATTCCACTGTTATTATCAAATTCTAGGTCCTACTATTAACATCGGCATGTCATCAATCCTTTCGGTGGCAATCTGAGCATCCAAACCCCATGAAATTTTGCTACGAGCCTCGGTATACGTCACTTTATTGCGAGCTTGTCAGTTTTCTAAGTCCCAAATTTTATTTCAACTGATGGGCCTTTCATCACAATGACCCTCAAACAAGTTCTAATTATTGTTTTACTTAATTTTATTTTACTCCTGAAATGCGCCAGGCTCCTAGTGGCGATAAAACGTAAAAAAACGCCTATCTCTTTACATTCATTTAGACTAATGTCTCATTGAGTCAGGCCAATACATTTTAGATACGAAAAAATTATTTTTTTGTCAAAATCAAAGTTCAAACCGATGGTCATTTGCTGATGTCATTATAAGTGGCCTAAAGCCAATGACTCCCCAAAAACACAAGCCAGAAGAGTCCTACCCTTGAATATTTTTCAAAATTTTTCTAAGTCCGAAATTGCCTTGGCTAAGCATATGAGACAACTTATGGCCAAGTTCTAATATTTTTACATTAGTTACCATTCGTTAAATATTCAGGTGTGTCGGACAACACTGTAACAACTGTCTCTTTTAGCATATTGATCATCAATTGCTTTTCGTTTCGCATGGGTTTCCAAACCTTCGACTTCTTTTCATCAAAGTCAGTTGCTGTTATTCTGATACGCCGTTTTGTGCCTTTCTCCTATGCGGTGACATAGGGTTGGATTTTGGAGCAGCGCTCTCCCCTGCGTACTGTTAGACCCTTCTAGCTTATCAAGGCAACCCCCATAATTAGAGAAGTTTCTCCAACCCTGATAGTGTCTCCCGGTAACCATTTAACCCGGTTTCTTATAGAGAAGGTGGCTCTATAATACTGCAAGGATAGATTTCGTTCGACCGTTCGGTTTCCTAACAGTTTGTGGAATATGTATACTCGTACCCGAGGTCTACTCCATCCTTTGACCGTGATCGCTGTTTAAGACAGTTTATCGGGTCGCCAGACAGTCAGCTCAAAGACTGATTTGTTGCACGCACCACCGGGTCGGGTAATCCCTAGGTTGGAACAGATGTAACAGCAACTAAAGCATGCTCTATCTAATCGTATAATTCCTTAACCGGAACCAATGCCTTTATTTTGGTGGCTACTTGCGACTTTCTTGCGAGGATCGCCAAGCCAATTGGTAAAACGACTTTATTAAAGCAGTCTCGTGCTGCTGCAGCCACTATCAGCTCGTCTCGCTTTCAAACTGCCAGCCGGAGCCGGTTCACTTTCCCTAGACCGTAATCTACAATGTTTCGTTTTAGTGAGGCTTATCCGCGTTTCAATGCTTGCTCACCTCTCTTAGTGAAACGGATGGCACCGCCAACTCGAAATTCGGCGGACGTGCCCGTAATTTGGTGCAACTGCCAGTCGCCTGAGCAAGATCCTAGCTGTGCATTGTCGGATCTTTTCCCAGTTGACTTTGTGTTTTCACAGCTACAGCCAGACCCGAAGGTCACCAATGCCTATAGTAAAAGTGTTTGAGCCCCCCCAAAACAGGGCACCCAACTTTTTCTGTGTCCGAACCTATTTGAAACACCACTATGCAACGCGGCTTATACCATCGCTCCTACTACTAAATCGTGAGTTCGATCGCATACTGACACATGTTCTTTACCTTATCAGAAACAACTTACGGCTGCCTCTGCCCATCCTAAGTCGTAGGTTCGATGCTTAACACTACTAAATACCTATTGGACCCCCTCCTATAAGGTGTTTTTGACACCTCGAGCCCCACGTTGGGCGCCAATTTTGCAGCCAATGCCCCTCCATGGACCAAGCGACCTAGCTCAGCTTACCTGTCCACGAGAGACTTGGACGAAAACATGCTACCATAGCGCTATAGGGTTAATTAGGAACGCTACTATCACATAAAAGAAATAAATCATGAGTTCTCGAGGCTACGTCCTATTAGAGACTACAACACTAAAAGCAGTAGTCAATGTTACTGACCCTAGCTGCCAGCAACAGGACCACACACCCAAGTTAAACAACATACACTTTATTAACAGTATGATCGCATCAGACTCCAATCATCCAACAATAATAACACATAATAAAATATTAACGCATCACCCTAAAATGTCCCCCCTGATTTGGTAAAATAATTCTAAGTATGAAATCATAAAAAATTTGGACAGAACTTTGTTTCCTTTTTTAATCTAAAATGTCCTATTCTTTGTTAAAGTGTTAACGTTCTAAAATTTGACAAGAGCTTCGCCATTACTTTACATTTATCAGGTTATGAACTTATCAAAGTCAGAAACTACTTTAATATATTAGCAAATCAATTTGTACTTACAGTTTTGTAGGCAAAAACTAACTCATTGTTCAGCATACAATTCTACATAACAACCTTTCGCTATCACAGTCAAGTCTAGAATGCTTTTGTTGACAACTTGTATGGGTATTTATACTAGCCCTTTTCTTAGTTTATTCCATTACGGTCACTTTGTGACCGTTCTCTCTGGTCACTTTGTGACCGTTCTCTCTGATCACTTTGTGACCGTTCTCTCTGGTCACTTTGTGACCATTCTCTCTGGTCACTTTGTGACCGTCACTTTGTGACCATGCTCCAGTGTCAGCTTATTTACTGTTTACACTTAATGGCGCTATATTCCTCTTGTTTCGGATTTCTAGGTTCTTGTGTTTATATGATCATCTTCACATGAATGATTTCACCAATAATACTAATATTTGCTTTATGACATATGAACAATCTTTTGGTCTTTTTTGTACCATTCTCAACAGTCCAAAAGGCTTTCAACTAGTTCATATTCTTCAGTAGTCAGTTCTTGAGTACTTTCCGTTGCCAGACTTGCCCAGAGCCTATTGTCTTCTAATTCATCGTCAGTTTGTACTTGGTTTCTTGCATTAGCCCTTTGTACACTGGCTTGTATCTTTTAGTCCGTAAATAGCTGTATCACTTTCATAGCTACTTTGCTTGATTCATTTCAGTCACTTCTCGCTTGTGTATTGGCTTTTGAGCATCGTCGTTGGTTCTGCTTACGCAGCACTTTTCCATTGTTTTCTGCTTGCTTCCTAACGTTGCTTTGATCTCAGGGCTTGTTCTGACCTCTGGTTCATCTGACTACTTATTATTTGTATCTCGTAATTTAACATTTCGCAAATTGTTCACATGTCATAACTAACTAACGATATTAACACATTATTCACACGTCAAATTCAATGTCTCTGTTGATCCACTGATCATAGTGTCCCTTTTAGACCGTGACTCATTATTTCGTCATCATTGTACAGTCTTTCAATGTCTCTGGTCATGTTATAGTCATTCATGACTGTAACATGACTTGGAAATTCCATTTTCTTCAGGTGTTCCAATTGGCTACTGCTTACGTAATTGTCTAGTGCAGTGTTTTTCAACCTTTTTTTGCATCACGGACCACTTTATGCAATAAAAAAATTTGGGGGAACACCAAACAAAATTTTATAATCACAATTATGATGTTTAGTTCTGTTTTGGCTCTTTTAATTTATTAAAATTAACAAGAAAGTCCTATTCGTTTGCTCCTAAAACTAATTACTTTCACGAAAGAAAACATATTTACGCTCATTGCGTTAAACTAGTGATTTTCGACCAGTGTTCGATGGAACACTAGTCAAACTTATCAAATTTCCTACGGAACACCTGACGATCTTTCACGGAACACTAGTTTTCCGCAGAACACCTGTTGAAAATCACTGGTTTAGTGATTGGCTGATTAGAGGCTTCCAGAACCATCAGGTAAATCTTGGTACTCGGGTTTTCACCTGATCGTGACCAGGTGTTATGTGATTTCGCTTGTGTCTTGTGACTCGTCTTGTGACCTTGCTGACGTTGTAATGACATTGTTTTTAGGATCAGCTGACTTAATAATGCGTTTTGATTGGCTGCAACCCCTTTTGAATTTGTCCTGGCTGTTTCAGGGTTGTGGACTTTTTAGCAAGCTTGTTTTCTGCACAGTAATAAAGTTGTTGCAGACAACTTGCCTGTAACATTTGCAAAGGACTATCTTTGAACTGCTTTTCCAGGAGTTTTGTTATGAATCCTATAGGCTTATTCAAAAGAGGTGGGAGAGTGTCAAAAAGTTTCTTTTTTGATAAGCCCCATAAAACCATGTCTTTTTTAGAAATGCTTTTCAAAGCACTCTGTTAAAACACGCTGGTGAAGTTTTTTTTGTTCTGCGTAATGCAGAGTTTTCTAAGTTCAAAAATGCCTCGGAACTCTCTTGAGGAAAAGTTTTGCTTATAAGAGTTTTGTACAGCATACCCTTTATATGCAGGTGTGCTATAGGGCATCTAAAATGTATGCTCCTATGTAATTTATGCACGTAAGTGTTGTTGGGGTATATGTGAGGTAAGATGTACATATTGTTTTACAGAGAGTTGGGAGAAAGCATAGGCTAGACTATTGAAATCGCTAAATTTGCACTACTTTTGCATGTTACAACTTTTGAAAACGAAAAGTTCATTTTAACAGAAAAGTAGGTGGCGGATGTACTCGATTAGTGGTTTTCAACCTTTTTTGTACCGCGACCCATTATAGCAACCGCTACAAAGGTATGGTCTTCAATACCAGACGATATTAAACTTTCAACCAACTTTACCTTTGATTGGAAACTTAAGAAACACCTCCTACATGAAAAAAATCCCAACTATGAACTTTAGCAACATTTCATTTGTCCAACAAACTACTGTGAATTCTAGTATTCTGTAACTCTGTTTTATTTTTTGTGTGTATTTCCTTATTCGTATTTTCTGTGTGCACATTCTATGCTTTTTGGCATGAAGTACACTTTTTGTTTTTTTCTGTTTTGCTTTGTTTTCTTTTGTATCTCATTAATAAGTTTTTGAAACTTTTTTACTTTTTATATCACTATTTTTTAATTTCTTTGTATTGCTAAAATACTCTAACCACACCAATTTCCTTCACTTAAATTCGATCCACTCATCTATGTACATAGGCATGCGCTTTCGCCTGTACATTTTCTTCACCATGTTCTGCGTTCATTTGCTTTCTGTTTTCTTTCATTATGCTTATTTGAACTCCAACTGTTGTTTCTCAACATTTGTCAAAAAGTGATAAATGGGGTTGGTTGACCAGATGACCGCCACAATATTTCGCCAATCCTATATGACACAGCGCCCGTCTTTATTTACACCGATCAGCTATTATGCCATTGTGTTTTCATTTGCTCTAATTTTCGCTGATGGTTGTTTTACTGCATGCAATGGCATTTATGGTGCTTTTGCTTATTGGCTGAGTTGTATGAAACAATAAACCATTACCATTACAACCCTTTTTCTCAGTGAGAAAAACTTTTTCTAAGTGAGAAAAAAATAAGTTTGTATGTCATATTAGGGGAAAGCCGGCACCTACGACCAGGGCCGGATTAAGGGGGGGGGGCAACGGGGACAATTGCCCCGGGTCCCCCGCTGCAAGGGGGCCCACCGTGATGAAATTTATTTGTTTCAAACAAAATACTCGTTTGAAAAATTTTCGTGATTCAGAAGCGATACAAAAATAAAACTCTATATTATTTTCCTATGTTGCGTTAAGTATCAAGGGCCCCCATTTGCAACTGATTTCTCGAAGTTTGACTGTCTGCCTATTTTAGTAATCGCTGCTGAATAGCCTGTAAGTACAGTATGTTTGGTTTTTGTTCAATGCAAATATATTTTATTTCGCGCGGGTATTTTTTCCTAACAATCGTTTCTTTTGGCATGGACAGAACTCTCTACTCGTTCATCACGTTTATTTCACAAATGTCACGAAAACGTTAATATTTGTGTGCTGAAGCTAGTGGTTGCTGACTTCTGTTTAGTATCAATTGTTGTTGCCACTGGGGGCGTCTTGTTAACATCAGACTCTTACCTTCTTCAACATCAGATAATATCAAATTTTTGCGTTACAGTTTCATATAAGCTCAATGCTTCTATTAACAAACCTAACAAAGCGTGAATATCCTCGCTGAATCTGCAACAGAGCGAAATATCGCCATTAATCGGAGAAGACGTTTACAATTTACGTCAAATGTTAGTCTCAACGCAGCGAAGAGAGCTTCTTTAGTTTGGGTGTGAGATTGATGAAAGGAACTTAAAAATCATGAATCTAACTTATTCTCGTCCTGAAATGAGAGGAAATGCATAAAAATTACAACAACCCAGTCAATATAAGATTTGTCGTCAAAGCATCAGAAGATTACCTGAGAACATCACATCTGATGTCATGGTAAAATATTAGAAGTGGCAACACTGGTATCAATGATCCTGATAGAGATGCCACGGTGCAAGATTTTTCAGGCCCAGACCGCCCATAGCCTGCAACATTCAGCCCATTAACTGCCCTTGGACCGACGACATTTTTTCTTTTCCAAACCAGCCCGCCCATGGCCCGCTAAACAATTGGCAGTCTTGTCTATTTTGTCTCTCTTTGTCTATTATGTCAAAATATCTCCAAGGGTTATTTTGCCTTCTGAGGCAAAATATCTTCTGGGACTATTTTGCCTTTTGTGAAACATGATTGGTTGAAATGGACATATCATGTGACAAGCACAATAAACAAAGTTACATGCTTGGATTAGTGTGTACGCTGAACCTAAGACCTTAATAAATCCAAAACCCCAAACCTAAAACCCAAAACCTAAACTGAAAGCCCTAAACGTAAAACCCTAACCACAAGACATTAACCTTAATCCCTAAACCTAAAAATAAAACCTGCAACCCGTCCCGTCACCATGGGATAGCTTTAGTGAGCTTAGCCCTCCCAAAAAAGCTCCAAGCTCCCACAAACTCAAATATGAAACTATCCTGTATAAATCAGTGAATTTGTTGTGAATTTTAGAATGTCAAGATCCCCGCACAAAAGTAAAGCTCCCTATTGAATACTTTCTAGAGGCCGTTCTGCTCTGAACATAAAACTCTCATCCCACAAGCCTAAACCTTAGCCCTCACCATAAAATCTTCAACCTTTAGCCTAAACCTAAATCCGTAAACCTAAAACTCTAAACGTAAAACCCCGCAACCTTACTTAAAAAGCGATTGTGATTTGGTGCATATATGAAAAACACCCACAGCACGCCATCAAAATGCTGCACAACACGTTTCCTCCAAGAAGCAACTCAGCACCAAAACCGCTGACCGCCACGCTCATGCAAGAAGTTATCACCATGCACGAAAAGTTTCTTTAACAAAGTGTACCTGCCAGTCATGCCTGAAAGCAAATCTGCCTTAAAATACAGCAACGGCAAAGCAATGCCAAGTGGTTTCAGTCACTTTGATTGCCACCGAGTGGTTCTTTTAACTCAAAAAAATTTTGAAGGTTTTTTCAACATCAGTGGGCGCCTCGTAGCGGGTCGGTGAAGTCCAACCGCTAAACATATCGTTAGCGGCCCGCCCAAAATACGGACCATTAGCGGTCCGTGCTATCTCTTGATCCTGAACTTCTGGTTCAGTGTGGAGGTAGCCGCAGCCGAACTGCACTTTTGTTTCGTCACAAAGGGCAACGTGTTGTGGAAATGAAAACGCACTTTTCTTCCGATGGTTACTATCATTGTGTTACATCATAAACATTGAAGCTAGTCAAACCAATTACACCACATGTTATTTCGTGGTCCGTCAGAAACGGTTTTCATCAGTCGATTCGGAGAACGAAAGAACAGAAAACGAGATTGCAGTGTTTAGCTAACGCGATGCCGAAACTTGTAATGCCATCAGGACAGGATCTACGAAAAGCGCAAATCTTCTAAGAAGAAAAAGCGAAAGGATCTGGCAGTGTTAGCTAAAACGCCGCGATCCGAATCACTTTTTCTGGCAAAACTTTCAATCAGCAACGTGAAAGCAGTGGCGTTAACCAGTGCACCTGAAAATTAAGGTGAAAATCAAGACATTAGCTTGGAAACAACTTCCACGCTCAGCCTGGCTGGCCATTTTAACATATTCTCTTTCTGGTGTTTTTGTCTGTAATCTCTGGTTTCTGCTTCATTTTCGGGTGAATGCTGTTTCTTGCTGAGTCACTCTCTAGCCTGTGAAATATTTTTTCTTGGTAAAAATGCACTAGTATTCATAATCATAAATTCTCTTCACATAGCTAACTGTGTGTGCATTTGAGTAAGCACATTCTCGACTACTGGAAAAAACAAACGGGAACCTTGCGAATCAGCGAAAACATAACTTTTGCAAACGGTGACGTCATGAATTACTTCATAGGGGCCCTCCAGTAAAAATTGTCCCGGGCCCCCCTACCGTTTAATCCGGCTCTGCCTATGGCCCACTTTCTTATGTAACGAGCGTGTGTTACAGCACGATGCAATATTTTTTGTTCAAGGTTCTGCAGTTCGTGGCATGTTCTCAAGGAAAATTGCGGTGCAAACGTCTGGAATCTCAAGGGTTGCATAGGCTTATATTCATGCCGTGTCATTGAACCCTTTTGCGCCGCAGGCAACAATAAACGCAATGATCGTGGGGCGCTTTACTGTAGTAAGGGTTTATAAATTTTTATTGAGCGCACCTGGAGAGAATTTATACTCTAAGCCTAGACCGTCATTTTCGGCTTTGGGTAAATTTATTAGTCTTTTACCATTTCCTCCAACTTGCAAGTCGTAAAAGTGGTAAACGGGGCCTCACAAGTGGATTAACCTGGGGCCCATGGATGCCGGAACAGCGGCACGGCAAGAGGGCAGTAAATGAGTTGAGGGCAATAGAAACTTACAAAAAAAACAAAACAAATTCTTTGTAAGTGGGGTCAAACAACAATGTTGACCCCAAAAATTAAGAAAGAAACCATATAAAATTTGTTTCAATTCGATCTTGATAATGATAAATCATGAATTTACTTATGATACTGTTATGTAAGGGCACCTGTCCACCCGTTGCCACCCTTTTGAAAAAGCAGGGGGAAGTGCCCTCGTCATGCACCCCCATACCGGCAACCCTGCTAGGGCCTCGCATCAGCTGAATTAATTCTTGGTCAACAGCAAGCCTAGAGATTTTGAATGCATTTATTTGCAATTCTGTTTTCATTTATTCTAATTCAAACTCATGTTTTTTTGCAATTGAAAATGATAGACCGTCGTACTAAATAATTTGTTTTGTTTTCACTAGAACATTTTGGCAACCGTGTGCAGTGCTTGCGGTTGCAAAAAACTTTATCTTGTTTAGTTGATCAGCACCTTCCTCAGCACAGTACCTTACCCAAAGAGCTAAGGGTAAAAATTTCCAACTTGTAAGCAGTGGCGATTCTAGAATAAAAAAGTGGGGGGCCACTGCGGGGCCAAGGAAAAAGTAGGGGGGGCACCATAAATATCTATCTTGCATGGTGATGTTTCATTGTTTTGAAGATTAAATTGCTATGATTAACCCTATCAAACCCAATATAGGCTTGTGAATATCATTAAAAGGATGAACCAGAGTTATTATTCACTAGAGACAACTAAACGGCACTGTAGATGCAATCACAAACGTGTAATGCTATGCCAAAAATTATGTGCTAATAATACAACTTCCACAGCACTGCACATGTAAATCGAAATACCGTTTTCCGTTCACAATTGTGCCGGCCACACATGAACGAAAACAGCTTTAGAAAGCGAACTCGATTCATATGAAAGCGAAATGGTTCCAACCACGAATTCCATCTTGACACAGACACAAGTAGGCTGTTGATAGCCAACTAGTTTTATCAAAATATTCTTGTTACAAACTACATAAAAATGAACCATCTTCCAACGGGTTGGTGACTACTGACTAATCCGTTTTTGTAGCTTATGGACATTTTGTGATTGTGTTGTAACCAAAACAATGTTTTGCAACTACTATTTACGAGTGTGCAGCGTGGATAGGGTGAGGACTATTCAATGCAGTATGCAGTTGACAGCATCGAGGTTTCGGCACCAGTTGCATGTAAGTAGCATAGCAGCGCCGCAGATAAGTGTGCATCGGCGTGTGCGTGATAGCAAGATGTAACAGCAGGTGTGAAATTGATTTTGCAGAATGTTCCCAACAAAGTTGTTTATTTCACTATTCACACTGAATTTTCTTCTGACTGATCTTCAAAAGCTGACTTCAACCCTGCGTTGATTTATGACTGTTTTGTCATACGCGCAACACTCACTACCTCTAAACCAAAAAAGATTCAGACAAATAGAAAATGAGCAACATAATTCTCACACAGATCCCAGCACAGGCTATGTCGGAATTTTATCTCATTATCAACTCAGTATAACTTGATCCTTCGATTGTCATGTCGACTGTCAAATTCATCAACGAAATCATCTAAATCTATTTTTTTCAGCTCGTCCCTTTCAACTGAAAGTAGATCAACGATGCCCAATCTTTCACTGGTCATAGAATTTCTGGGAAATGTGTTCACTAATTTCAATTTTGAAAAATTTTTCTCGCATGAAGTGCTGGTGATGGAAAGAGTTACTGCTACCAGTAACAACCAAACGCAGCTTTTTAAGTAGCTATAAAAGATAAATATTGTTTCAGCGATATAGGCAGCTTCGACGCCTTCCGAAGCAATTCTTTGCCAAAGTTATTTCATATTTTAAATCATTTTCACTAAATGAACATGATTTGCGAATTACTCCAAATGTTTTCTTGATAGAAACATTTGACTTCCTGGAAAAAGAGCTGAAATACGCGAAAAAGTGCTTCCGAATCATTACAGAAAATCCGTACAAAATTCTGAGGTTGCAGGACATGTGTGGGAAGAGTTAAAACTGTAGTTACGAACCACTTACGTGAGACGTTTCAAAGTCATGCACAAGGCAGCAGAATGCAATATTGTAGCCAGGATAAATTCGGATAAAGTAACTGAAACCAATTCTTAATGCTATCACAAACATTTACTACTGGAACAAGCAACAATCTGCTGACAGTTTTTTTAATCCAGTTCCATCTCACACTGAAATGCACGAAAGATCAATCTTCCCTCTGAGCAGTGATTTTATGACGTCATCGTGTTCAGTCAACTATGTTACGATCGTTGTAGAGCGCAGATATACAGTACAGCACTAACACGAGAATTGAGCAAGTTTGCTAACGTTCGAGAGGAAATTTGCTAGTTCTGACGAGAGCGTTTTTTGTTAACAATGAAATTTATATGGCGTTTCTACTGAATTCTCAATCGCAAGGTTTATCTGGCAAAAATGAACAATCTTCCCAAACACCATGGCGTGGGGCCCAATCTTTTGTGCAAGTGTTTCAGTCTGACCTGTCATGAGTCAATCTCAAATGTTCGTTCTCAAGTGTTCCTGCCCTTTTGTTCATATGTGAACTTAATGATGGTTTTGACTTTGAGCATGTGAGTAACTCATTATGATCATCAACTTAATGCAGTTCATGACTTCAATCTTTTGTTCATGGAAGTGTCTAGCCGTACGGCGCCGTATGGCTAGCTTCTGGGGGCTAGCCGTACGGCACTCTCATCATGGCTCACTGTGATTGGTGGAAGCAGTGGTGCGCAGCGGTGCGACATGGTTGTCGTTGAGAAGAGCGGTGAAGAGCATCTTTGCGCTGAAGCGTGTTAGGGTTA
>Ga0210059_1010727_pt1 | contig 14108 bp, 11 predicted proteins | sample Ectturendosymbi2_FD_188042 | JGI IMG/M metagenome (GOLD analysis project Ga0210059, IMG submission 188042) | Ecteinascidia turbinata endosymbiont from Florida, USA - Sample 2 (SPAdes) (version 2) | ecosystem: Host-associated > Tunicates > Ascidians > Unclassified | place: Key West, Florida... | reverse complement strand
CTTTGCTGTGGATTTGTAGCCGTTTGGTTGTTGTTGTGGCACCTCTTCCGGCACGTCATATATAATATGACGTGCTAAAGCACTGCCTGATGTTTCCTCATTTCGGCTTGCATTCCCTGGGTTTTTAAAAAAGCGATATCGCTCAACCAGTGACTAGTTGGAACTAGTCATTGCGGGTGTTATATTTTAGAAATGAGTTCTAATTTATCATCTGCACTAACCATTTGGTTGATGTAAGGCTATATATCCAATTGTGTTAACTTTAATGGTGATAAACGTGTGTGGGTGTTTTAGCTCTAACACACTGCTGATTTGCAATTCGCAGCTTGTTTATGGTGATTAAAAAGCAGTCGCGATTTCGCGCTGCTTCTTAGTTTTTGTGTTTTAATTTTGACAGTGAAAACTGCTGCCAATTCACTAACCATGTTGTTGTTTTATTTTACGTGTCTCATCGCACTGCGTGAAATCACTGTCTTGGTGTGGCTGGCTTTGCTTTTTGCTTGGATGTACGCGTGGATTACCACCGTTCCTGCGATAACAGCGATAACGTCAGCTTCATGACCGTGGAAGTGACCCACGCAGCTTTGCATCCCGTCGTGCCGGGTTGACCTCCCGAAGAAATATTCGACGTCGTCCATCGACTGTTGTCTGCACGCGCCTGCCTCCATTCTGTACTGTAATTGTGTTGAACTCACGTGCCTGCCTGTCATCGTTGTTCGACTTGTGACGGCAACGTGGAATGCACGCTTGTGTTGCACCAGTGATGTCACATTTGTTTTCTCTCGCTCGAAGAGAGAGCCGCGCAAATACGTTCTGGTCAGCATGCTGCGACGCTTTTCAGAAAATCGCTTCGCTCACTGCGAAAGCGACATTGCCTGCGCCACATCACCACATTGTGACAGAGAATCCACACCCTCCGGCTGTAGAACCAAAGCCACCTCCTCTTTCTCTAGGAGGCCTTGATAGAACAGAGAATGGCTGCTGCATCTCACTCAACTACGGTATAGATCAAAATTTCTCAAAGTGAAGTAGTTTCTAAGTGTCTAAGCGCTGCATCTTCTCCATAACTATGGTGCATATAATCGGTACCAATAGAAGCGTTCCTAAACAAGAAAAACCTCTTCATTCAGTGTGTAGGGCGGACCGCTGGATTGGGTCCTGAAACTTCGACGCTAATTGGCCTGATTTAGCTAATGGACTTTACGGCAAACGTCCTGAAGATAAGACTCAAGTTGTTTTTTTTTGTAAAGGGAAATGTTTTCAAATGATTTACATACTGAGAAAATTGTATTTCCTAAACGCAAACGCTACTTCAAAACTATTCACTATTTCACCAATTGTCTTTTGAAGTTTGTGTAACTAGTTCTTTGGCTCTGCTCGTGAGCGGGAGCATACGTCGTACAGAATCATTGCAATACAGGTGCACTTCAGCAAAGGCCTGAGTCGAGGATGCGTCTTGTCTGTGGATAAATTGCAATATCTGCCCCACACGCGATGCAGTTAAAAAAGCTTATTGTTGAAAGGTGGTCCATTTTTTCACAAATATCATGAATACCTTGCTAAAAATTAACTAAACGTGCTGTTACTCCTTGCGATTGTCACACGTGGACGATACAGGCTTACGATACACCCGGCAGTACATTGCGTTCTATAATGAACCTTAAAAAGTCGATAAATGTACGCCTGGAATTCCTGCTTTGAATGAAAAGAACTTCTCCCCCTGTGTTTTCGTTGCCTAGCGTTTCTGTTTCTGTTTTTTTGCGTTTCTGCGTGCACAAATATCTTCCTCAGCCATCTCGTCTTGGTTTATAATTTATTGTTGCACTTGATAAAGCGCGATACGCTTGAGTTATTCTGTACAGCTGTACAGAATGCCAATTGTCACAAGGTTTTTCTTTCCATTTTTGTTATTTTCAAACAATAAAAGTGGTTCGCCTGCTTTAAATGTTTTTATCGCCATCAATCATTCCCAGCAACATAAGACCTCGTTAAAAATAGGGTGAGGGAACTGGGTGTCCAATCTGCGCTGCTTGAATTAGTAAATGAAACACATGTGTCACACGCATTGTGGAATGCAGAAAAATGACGCGGAAATGCGCGCCTGGAACAAAATTAGTTTGTGCTGATCGGTTTTCGAACTGATCGGTTTTCGAAACAACTGACGCTTTGTTGTGCATCATTTGCCGAGATCCTGGGTATGGTGGTGACATGGTATTGGTCTGAAGTTCTAATGAGCTAGAAACCTGGAAATATTTCTAAAATGATTATTTTTCACCAACAATTCATGTCCGCAAGCCCATGGGCGAGTGCATGTGTCAGCCGTGTTTGGTTTTAACTCTAACTTGCCAATCGTCTCTAGTTTTTTTGAATGTGCGCAGGTGATAACCTGAATGAATACGTATAAATGTGCAACACCATGCTTCATTTCTAAAAAAATAACTTCGATCAATTTACTGGACAACAGAAATTGTCGGGGCAGATTATCTTAAAAAGGGTTTAGGGCAGGGGTGTAGTGGGGTGGGAACAGCGTTCCCACACTTTTTTCATAGCAACATGTCTTGAAGATTTGTCGTTTTATTTGGATTTCCTATGTGCAGGTCCAGACGTCGTGGAAATGAATAAATGACATTAAGCTGTCCCTTGCGTAGGGCCCTTGCATAAATAGCTAGTGTTTTGGTGGTTACCCACACTTGTTCTTTCAACACTACGCCCTGGTTAAAAGTCACTTACAATATTCCAGTAGCTAAAGATAATAAAACTAGAAGGAGTTAGGATTTTGAAATGTTTTGGGCAAAAAATCTGCTTGAAGTTGTCTTTGCATGATTCGAAACTAAATCTGCAAAGATAACAGCTGCGAGCAGATTTTTTGAATTAATTCGAACCAAAAAACTGATTCAGCCACTTTTAGTAGTTTGTTCAAGAAAAAAAAACGGTAGCAAACAGGGTTGTTTTCCTTCCTATTTCTTCCAAATTGATACAACTATTTGGTAAAACTACAGCAGTTTTTTGCATTACGGGCGCGAGAGATTTCTGTCAAAACTTGTAGTATTTCAAGCGAGGCTGTTAGTGCAATTCGAACAAAATGGCGTGTCCGAGATGTTTGTGAATTTAACTGCAAGGCGTACTTTGTCAGTTGAAACTATGTATTATAAAACAAAATGTCAAAATCCTTACTAACTTTTGGAAAATGTTTGATCCACTCTAACTTCAACAAATGATCAAATGTCTGAGTGGAAGATTGCAAGATTTAAAATATAAACTTTCGTAAAGACATTTACTGCAATAACAATTCAAAAGCTTTCCCTTATTGATTTCCAATTTCACTGAGTATTTTTACTTGCATTGTTTCAAAAGCTAAGGATTTCCATATATCTTCATCCATGACTGAATTTTAATTGCAAGTTTTTTATTATACGAAGTTACTGTCTTTCGGTTAAACCAAAAAGCAAAACGTGTATCTTTTGAAAGAAGTGCAATAGATTTTTCCACACAAATGAAGTTAAAAGAACAAGATCCCTATTTTTGAAGTGTGTAGTTGATGCACTTTTGATATTACTGGATTCAAAAGTGTACCATTTCGTTTTGCTTTATTTAATGTAACCTTGGTTTTCAGTTGTAGGTTGCTGTCGGGAAAGGGGAAAAATGTATGAATCTGCACATAGCAAAACATGAATGTAGTCTTTCAATGATAAAAATTTTAATCCCTGCTTTACACTAACCTAAATTTTCAAAAGAAAACCTTGGAAATTTAAGATTTACCCTCAGTTCTCCTCCAATGAGGCAAGTGGCAAAGTCTAAAGGTTTATGAGTAATTCCACAAGCCCATAAGGTATTAGATACTGTTACAAACCTTAATAAGGTATTACAGTAGATACTGTTACAAACCCGTGTTTTCTTTGGTACTGTATATTCTTTTTCTAGGTTTTCACTTTTGATGCACTTGTCCTCATGTACGGATGTCGGTAAAAAGCTTTCCAGCACTAATTTTTTTCCGTTTGCCAAAGGAAGTGCTTATTTAACTCATCAAACAACAACCAGTATAAAGCTGTCGATTTTCCCTTTTTTGTGGAGCCAGTTGTACAGCTTATATTAACCTCTCTGCATTCTCAGAGTAATTTGCATTCACATCACAAGTGGCCGTATCAGGGATTCTCGTTTACCCAGCACATAAGGGCGATGGGTAGCTGTTGCTGACCAATGCATGTATCACTGATGCATCCCTCATTGCTTGCTTCTTTATACCCGTCTCATTTGAGGGCATGGCATTTGGTCTGAAAGATTTCATGTTAATGGCCGCCATGTTAGGCACGTAGCCACGAGGGCAGTGCCTCACAAATTTTGTGGTGCCCAGAAGAATTCGTTTCAAGCATATAATGTAAACAAACATCTTGCCTCCCTAGAAGTGTATTTTGCCCCTCCAAACCTTAAAACCTGGCTACGGGCCTGCGCCATATTACAGCTTTCTATCACATTTCTGTGCTGGCAAACCGCTGCACATATCGAAACTCCAGCGAAGAAACCGATTCATGACATACTTTGCGTTGTAATCCAGCCAAGGACCGTTTGAGCAAAACCGGGGAAGCACAAGCAACTATATAACATTCCTTGCATGTCTTTTCGTCTCGCATGCTTAGACTAGAAACAGGTACTTATTTCTCATTGGAAATATTGCCTAGCAGTGATAATTCGCATGAATTTATTTAAGTATGCGTCATCCAGGAGATGACGTAAATGACGCATGTGCCCTGTTTGTGCAGAAGCGACGAATTTTGCGCTTGCTGAGTGAAACGGACGACCTTTCTGCTTCCTACGAAACAAACTGAGTTTGTTTCGTTTTCTTCTTTCGCTGCTGCGCAGAGGACGTGAAGGGCGCCTTTTCGTCGACGAGGATCTTTGCCACTGTATGAACTAACACACCGACCAAACAAGAACTTTTGTTATGATTCTTGTGTTACTTTTTTGCTTGCTGCACTCCTCGTGATTAATCATTCACTTTTTTCTTGACTGTAGCCGGGAGTTTTCTCTAACTTGCTCACGTTGCTTTGTGTGAATTGCACCACGTAGCTTTTTTCGGTCATTTTGCAACCAACCCTCTGAAATTGCTGAAAGGGAATAGCGAAGCTCAGGAGCGCCGTTTAGCGACCAACAATGATAATGTTTGTTATTTTTGCTCCAGAAACAGAGCTCATGTAACAACCATCGGAGGGCACAATGCCGCCGTTTTTAATTAACGTTGCTTTTTTATCAACTTTTCCTCATTTTTAAGAACTCTACCAAAAAAGGCAGTTCTTTCATAGCAATTTTGCTAACTCCGTTGCCGCCTTTACGGATGCGGTACTGGCAAGGGCGTCGTGCAAGAAAACATTTGTAGATTTTTCGAAGCGAAGTCCAAAATAGGATCATCAGCGTTGTGCAACCGCAGTTTTCAAAAATCGTCCGCCAAAGACTCCGTCGCGTCCTACCGTAAATTTGGGCATCTAAAAACACCAAAAATGTGTTTTAAATGTGAAGTGTGTAGTAAAACGTGTTACTAAAAAACAGAGAACAACCCCCCGGCCTCTATATGCAGCACGACGCCACTCGCTACTGGTGTTGAATTACTTTGTGAAGCACAAAACTTCTTACTTCGCTGGTGTGAAGTTCGGGGAAGCGCTCCAGTAATAAGAAGCTCAGAGAAGAGCTTCATGAGTTTCTACTTTAGCTTTAAAGTTGTATGTTTCAGTTGAAGAAAACACGTTGTGCTTATTAGAACGTGTGAAAGTACTTCTCAGAGTTATTTGAGCTTCAAACTGTTATGAAGATGTAAGCGACGGAAAAAGAAAAAGAAGGCAAGGCCGTTTCGAGTATGTGGAGGCCTATTGGCAGGAAACCTGTTTACAGAGCATACGGGATTTCGCTGCTTGTATTTGTGTAATTGCCACACCCCAAAGGCAACAGGCATATTAAAATGAATGCATTCTTCACTTATCACATTTTACATGTATTCCTGCTCAAAATGAGTGCGGCCGGTACAGTAGAAGTTGTAGATATGCAGAAGTTAACTACAAACAAAATTTCCTAGCGATGTGAATTTAATTTCTGGTTTTAAATGACTTCGAATGTGGATGCGTGGAAAGGTCCACTTTTATCATAAAACCTACGAGACACACCAGATTAAGCGACAGTGATACAGATTCTGGCACAGTACGCAGCAACTCTTCAACCCTCCTTATTCAGTGGCGTTCGCAAAGTTAAGAGATGATTCTGGTGGACCAAAAAGGTGTTATTATCTGCTCATGCTACTATTGTTCGGGCACCAAACGCACAGTTTCGGTCAATATAATTGGTAACTCTCGAGCTTGTGCTTAAAACTCCTCCGTCCGATAAAACTTTGATTTACAACCTCGTGATAAAACTGACTGAATCGGTATTCCCGCTGCATCTTAACGTGAGTGTGGCGGTTTAAAAAGAAAATGTTTTAATGAGATATGTATAAAGTAATTCACAAGCAAGTTTGGGTGATTTTGGTTAAGTTGTTGTCAAGAAGTAGCCAGGTCACAATTGTGGGCAGGCTGCTTTACAGTAGGAAAAAAACAACGGATGCAGTTTCTACCAGTTAAGACTTCGTTAAAGCAAAGCTATAGTTTGAAAATGCAGGTGACAATGAATAAACGCCTGTTATATGTAAAAATATAACCAAAATACTTTTTACAATTCTATATATTGTAAATGCAACAAACTGCGTACTGTCTTCGATACTGCAGCACCCATGAAAGCATTGGTAGTAACTCAAAACTGTTTTGTTACAAAGAGAAATAATAAAAACGAACACAATAACGAAGCTTTACTCAAGTTAACATCATAAAAATTTTAAAGGACCTAAAGCTACTTTAGCATTACTTGAAAGTTGCACTTTTACAGTTACGCAATGAATTACACGCTTCACGTTCGTACGCGACCAAAGACACCCGCAAAAATTTTTCAGTTTGCAGTTAAACAACCAGTGATTTTAGGTCGCATTTTGAATGGTTGTCTGAATCACATGTGTAGGAGAAGGCAGGCCCGTAGCAACGGAGCAGTGCCCCCAAAATTTTTTGTGCCCACTAAAAAATTTTTTATGCAATTATAGAAACGAAAATATTTCTCCCCTAAAATTTATCTTGCCTTCCCCAAACCTTAAACCTGGCTACGGGCCTGGGAGAAGAGTTTCCAGACTGTTCTGGGGAAGACAGCCATTTAGTAGCGCGTGAAGCATCAAAATCAGAACATTTCAACGGCAAAACACATGTGCAAAGTCTAGTCCAGAAAGCAGTTGGAGCGAAATGAAACCAGGACTGTCTAACCCAGGTGTGCACAACCTTTTCCTTATTGCCGGCCACATCACGTTTATTTTTATGAACTGCAGCCGTCAGCGAATTCAAGGTATTTTTATTTCTTTCAATTGTTTGTGTTCTGCTTCCACACGTTGAGTCTAGTCTGCTTGCACAGGTCTGTTTGGCCGTTTTTTTGTTAAGTATCCGCATAAGTAGACAATGTGTTTTTAAAAGATGCACGACCACCATAGTTATACTCTCAATTGCATGTGCACGGCCTCATAAATTTTTATCGAAGGCCGCAGGTTGTGCACACCTGGTCTAACCCAATGCTGTATCCTTGAATAAATGTGAGCGAATTGAAATAAAATCATTGACAAAGCTCTATGATAAATAATTCAGAGAAAAATTTACAAGAACTATATCCTCATAGTCAAGTCAGGAAATTTTACATAATAGCGTAAGTTGAAGTGAAATCACTCTTCCGGGTCTCTTGGAACCTCCCCCAGGGCAAACGCTTTTCGTCAAACCCTTCCAATGAAACGTCTTCCCATAGGTCTACAGGCTATATCATTCGAAACGATGGAAAGCTGATTAAGTGTTGGTAAAAAATGCACTTATTCCCAAGTGCAATATCACAGAGGACTTTAGGAAGGTAAGGGCCTACCATAATGAAGGTGATTTTATGGCGTTTACTATTTTTGAAATGGCCCCAGGCAACTTCGTGTTAACGTGGTGATGAATGAAGTTCGAGGGCCGGGCATCTTACGTAACGTGATTGTTTTGGGTTTGTTACATTCTACCAAATCAACAAATTTTTCGTAAATAGATTATTTTTTCATTATTGACTAAATGTCTTCGTGGCCGGATGAAACGCTTTCGCTAGCCAGATAAAATGGTTTCGCGGGCTGGATTTGGCCACTGCTCTTAGACCCCAACTTCCAAAGTAGGCCTTCTACAAAGCTTTGCCGCATGTAAGAAGTGCACCCTGTTGTCGCCCAATTCTTGAGCGAGTGATTGACGTATGCAGCTGGTAAAAGTAAACCCTAGATTCTTTCAATTAGTTTAAAAATGTTTGAATTTTTGATAATCCGTAAAATGTTTTTGACTACGTTCGACTTATTCCGTAAAATCTTGGTAGCTACTTTAAACTTACTTTGTTTAAATTGGTTTGATGAGACTTTACTAAATTAACTGACTTCATCGAGATATACAATGGAATTAAAATTCTAGCACCACTGTAACCTCAGAATTATAAAACTTATCGACCACACTCAGCTGCATGTAAACATGTCTTCGTCCTACACGTATATAAAGTTGTAAAAATCACGGGCTTCCAGGAAACACAATAACTTGTTTGCGGAATTTGAAGTTCTAATGGGATAAAATTCAACTTAGTTTGATTTTAATCACACGCAGGCGCGTAGCCAGGGGGGGCAATGGGGCAATAGCCCTCCCAAATTCCAAAAGTTGCTCCAAAATTTTTCTGGTTACTAAAGCTTTTGATATATAAACCAAAGAAATACTTCAGTGCAAATCAACGTAACTCTTAAGAAACTTATCCTACTTCTGTTTTTAGTCGAACCTGATCAAAACAGTGTGGTTTACCATTTGGTCAAACGTTGTGCACAGTGTAAATGCTGGAGTACTCATATCATGGCTGAAGTTTACCTAAGGTTTTCTCCCTGTGGAAGTTGATGATATTGAAATACAAACGTGTCTCTAAGCGCTTGCAATCACTAACCGAAACCAAAACAAGAAGTAACGGTTTTTGCAGCTGTTTCTGACGCACCAATTTGCTGTATCCCACCTGATGGTGATATAAACTTCATTTCAAGATCGTCGCAAAATTCCACTTTGATAACGCTGACGTGCTGTAAACATTGTTTAACTTACCCATGTCTGCAGCATCAGACGTTGCCTTAATTCAGTGCTCGTCAAACTTTCGTTATGGTGGCCCAATACGCCTTTTCAGTCGCAAGTAAACACCCATGCTTATTTTTGATGGCCCAATTTCAAACTTATGCTGTATTCAGCTACCTGTTATATGAAAATGTTATGTTAATGTAATGAACTGTATAACGGCAAAAGCAATGCTTAGTTAACGTCAAAAAATCAATTTTGCATAGCTGTTACAGTAGCCTACGTTTAAGCCCAGGCAACCACAACATAGGTGTTGCGCGGCCCAAAAAAAAGTGTTAAACTGCCCACAATTGGGCCGAGACCCGCAGTTTGTCGACCACTAACTTAAATGAACATCGGATATTTTTGTTTTTATGCAGCTAAATGTGTGAATATGCCGGTGGTATACGTTTCATGCCTTGAAGCTCAAACTTTGAAAGTTAAAAAGTCTTTTTTATGCAATTAGGCAATAGACACTGTTTAGCAACAATAGCATTTATGCTAAATATTTATTTGTGATAACTACACATGCACTGTAACAGTTCCACTTCTATCACAATTATGTGGAACATTAAGGTTTTCATCAATGATTTCACATTATCTTGCCTGCGAGTAAAAAAGTTTTGTCAAGTAATCAGAGTCCGTCCTGCACATAGTCTGAAGGTGTTACAACTTTCACCTGATGTTAATGCCAGTTTCCTATTCTACATTAAATTTGAAATCATTCAACTTCCACGGGAAGAGTCAGCAGTAAAATCTAACGTAAGTAGTAAGTTGCTTTCGTAAGTGCTGAGGGTATTGACACTGCGATAACTTACAAATAGCTTGCAGTATGTTTTCTCGATAAAGCACATGTGACTAAAATGAAACTACATTGAAGTTTTCACCCAATCGATTGGCTTTGTTTATTCCAGTAATGGATTTAAAAAAGACTTCAAACGCTTACGCAAAAATGGCTAGATTAGCGGTTCCCAACTTTTTTGAGCGCGACCAAAATCTGAGTTTAGCGAACACCTCGCGATTTAAGCCTCAAACAAGGTATGAAAAATAATGGATGTATGGATGATTTTAGCAGTAAGTTGCTATGTCGTTTTTAATGTCAGCAATCTGCTCTTTTCTCAAGTATGTACCCTACAGACAGACACAAAGAAGAAGTGGTAACGTTGAAAATATACGACTCGTTTGGATCGCCTCGGCGCGGCCCATTTGTTGACCCTTCTCCAACCTTGTTTGGGTTTCGACCCATATTTTGGGAACCACTGGGCTACATCAACGAACCAAACGTTGTGTTAAGCTGCAGCGACAATTATTTCTTACTTGTAGTGCAGAGCCGTGGTGATAATCAATTGTACCTTCGTTTTCGCAAACACACTTTTTGTGCAGCCTGAGTGGGTCAAATATATGCAATTTAATGAGAGGACGTGTGTAGTTTTCCCCAATTTACAATATTGTCTATATCATATTCGTGAATTAAGTTGTTAACTCGAAATATCTAGCTAATAACCTGATTGTTTTATGGAAGCACGTTTATTGCTAGAAGCGTACAAAAATGCTACCGCAGTCGCATTTCATAGCATTTAATGACATAAATTCCAAACATTTTTCAAACGCGTTGAGGGACTCTACAACCTTCACATCATCAGCTGCACACGTCAACCAGTCGCTCAAGAATTGGACAAGATCAACATTTTATATGTGCGCAAGTTTTGTGGATAAACTTTGGGAGTCGGTGCCTTAGAGCTAACTTGCTGCTCGGCTTCGATTGTTGAACGCGTGTTGGTTTATATCAGAGAAGCATGTAAATATAAACAGCGCAATTTAATGGCGGTCACGATGACTACCTGCTCAACTGCACTACTGGCTGCTGAAAGTATACTGCTGATTTCGCATTTATAGCATCGAGATTTTCACGAGCGTTTTTGCGAGAAAGCATTACGAGCAAATGGTGGCTTTCATCAAAACTCAAAGCTGGAAACTTTACTAAAAAAAACTTTTAAAACTTGTCAATTAAATGAAAAGAAACTTTGCATTTGCCGGCTTAAATTTGAACATAATTATTCAGAAAAAACGGGCCAGAAAAAATGCACGTTTTATGTATAATGCTTGTAAAAACAAGGGGCGTTAGATATTTCAATGTTGAGACTTGGATTCGGTGTGCCCCCCATCTATCAACATTTCTGGCTACGCGCCTGGTCACACGCGCTGTATCAAAAAGACAGATTGCAAACTCTCTGTATGTAACCGCAGTGTCAATTCCCTCAAAACGTACAAAATGAAAAGCATCTTGCTCTTACGTTAAATTTTGCTGCTGACTCTTCCCGTTGCAACTTCCAGCTGAATGATTTCAAATTTCCTTTGCGAGAGTGTGGCAATTAACATCAGATGAAAGTTGAAACACTTTGAGACTATGCACAGGTCGGACTCGGGTTACTTGACAAGACTGATTTTTTACTCGCCCGCAAGGTAAAGGGAAACCATAGATGAAAACGTTAAGCCTCCACATAATGGTAATGGTTCATTCATGCATTTCTGTGACTGAAATCACGAAGTAACACGAATGCAACAAGAGGAAAAGCAAACAACATCAATCATCACAAACAAATATCTAGAATGAATGATATTGTTGCTAAACAGTGTTTGTGGTGTAATAAAGATTTTGAAACTGGATTGCTTCTTAGCCAAAGTTTGAGCTTCAAGGCTTATAAAATGTATATTACCGCCATATTCACGCATTTAGTTTTAAAACTGCACAAAAACAAAAAGCTACGATATTCATTTCAGGCTACAAATGATGCTGCAGACAAGGACAAATTATATTTGTAGCATGCCAGAGGTATTAGAGAGGAATTTTGCGATGGTCTTGACTCTTGAAATGAAGCTTACATCAGCCAGCATTAAGTGGGATACACAAACTGGTGCGCCAGCAGCAGCTGCGAAAAGCGTTCCGCCTTGTTTACGTTTTTACTTGCGGTTGGTGATTACAAGGGGAAAGATACAAGTTTGTTTTTTATATTCACCAACTTCCACACGGAGTTTAGTTTTAATGAAGCCGTTATATTTATTCAAATGTTTCTAACTTCACCCATGTTTGAGTGAAGCTATTTCAATTTGCTCAGTATTGATTGAAGCTGTTGTAATTTACCCAATTGTTTCTGACTTAAGCTAAATTTCAAAGAAGTTGCCCTATGATTTAATATTTCAGTATCAAAAAAGTGCCGAAATGCAGGACAATTTTGTTTGAGCAATCGTCAATTTGCAACCTTTGGAGATGAAATCACATCCCCTGCATTTCCATGTCGTACGCTTGTGGTCTAGCTTCAACAATCGAGGTTTTAGTATGCTTGGTCGGCTGAATACGCGATTTTTCAACACTTTAAGGACCGTTAAAGCCACTACCGTGGCTTTTGAGCCGAATTGTGGCCATAACTCGGCGAGCGATCGTGCTAGAGAGTCAAACAATATCAAAGAATACCTCATGACATGAGGATTTTTGTGTAGCCTTACTTCTAAAAATGGGTGAATTCGCACTTGGGTCTTTTACAGGTCCCAATAACGTCACTGAGTCCACCTCGTCCCGCCACACTGCTCCCAAGAAATCAAATCCAAAGGTACCCAATTTTTGGCAAGTCCTCGCAGCGTCAGTGCCGGCGCTACCATTAGGCGAACTAGGCGGCTGCCTCGGGTGCTGCGCCAAACGTGGCGCCAAAATACAAATGTGTGGTTCAGAAAGTGACGAACGTACACCGAAAAGAGTGAATGAACGCGATGAAAGCGAATGAAACACACGATCATGCAGTTTATGAGAAGATAAAGGCATTACACTATTTTAGGTTTGCTGCAGAAGGGTTAATGTTTTTCCTAGTGATTTCAAGTTCACATATACTAGGCAAGCTATGTCGCAATTTGTTATAAATTTTATCCATGTAACAAACTTTCTTAATTACAAAACGTCTTTCGTATTTCTGTAATGTATTTGATGAGTGGAGTACGGATCTTTGTATAGGAGGGGTGGGCGCTTGAATGGATCTTGCCGTATGCCCCAGGCATAGGGCACACTCGACATGAGCATGGGGTACACCTGACCGGTCAATAAAAGTTGGGTTGCGTGCACTGCATAAAGTTCACGTGTCTTTCCATGTAAAATACGCACTTGCTCACTGCCTCTCCACTTTTTTGACATTCTAATTACCCACCATCACTGCATGCAAAAACAAATTTTCATGATTACCAAACATTAAATGAAACCAACGCAGTATGCTGAAATTCATGCTTTACCACACAAATATAATGTGCCTCTAAGGACATAATAAACCTAAAAATGCTCATAGATTAGAATTATTCTGTACTGCATTCCAGTATAACCCCTCAAGCTTTACCTGGTTTAGACTGATCTAGTGGCAATGTGTTGAGTGTGCCCCAGTTTTTTGTCAGATGTGCCCCATGCATGTCTAAAAAATATAATGAAGAAGTACCAACTCAACTTAAAAAGAATTTAAAATCTGGCATTGTCAAATAATGTTGCCCTGCCCAGACTACAACGTCACAAAAACTCAGAACAGAAGATGTTGATTAACGTGGACAAAACCCAAATCTAAATGCGATTTTATAAATTACTTTAGGGTAGCAAAAACACAACTTGCTCTGTAGCTCGTATCAACGCCTGCCCATCAAGGAAAATTTCACTTCAGTTCTATGGCTGGTATGAGACTAAATCACCATGGAAACTTTACAGTTCAACGTTTTCAACTTTTTGAATAAATAGAAAAGACGACTGTGCCCCTAGTCTTACTGTGCCCCACCTTCCCCTAATGCTTTTGATTGTGTTGATCATTATATTACTTCAAAAAATGATTTATTATGGAGTAAGAAGTGCAGCCCTAAAACTTCTTGCTTCCTACTGTTGCAGTCATACTG
>Ga0210059_1010726_pt1 | contig 14108 bp, 11 predicted proteins | sample Ectturendosymbi2_FD_188042 | JGI IMG/M metagenome (GOLD analysis project Ga0210059, IMG submission 188042) | Ecteinascidia turbinata endosymbiont from Florida, USA - Sample 2 (SPAdes) (version 2) | ecosystem: Host-associated > Tunicates > Ascidians > Unclassified | place: Key West, Florida... | reverse complement strand
AAATGAAAACACAATGGCACAATAACTGATCAGTGTAAACAAAGAGGGTCGCTATGTCATATAGGATTGGCGCAAGACCGTAGCGGTCATCTAGTTTACCAACACCGTTTATCACTTTTTGACAAGTGTTGAGAAACAACAGTTGGAGATCAAATAAGCATATTGAAAAAAACAAACAAAAAACGAATGAACGCAGAACGTGGTGAAGAAAATGTACAGGTGAAACCGCATGCCTATGTACACAGGTGAGTGGATCGAATTTAAGTGAAGGAATTTAGTGTGATTAGAATATTTTTAGCAATACAAAAAAATTAAAAATAGTACTAATGAAAAAGTTACAAAAACTAATCAATTAGGTACAAAAGAAAAACAAAGCAATACAGAAAAAACTAAAAAGTGTACTTTCATGCCGAAAAGCATAGAATGTGCACACAGAAAACAGGAAAAAGTAAATACACACAAAAAATAAACAGAGTTACAGAATACTAGAATACACAGTAATTTTGTTCTGAACAAGTGAAATGTTGCCAAAGTTCATAATTGGGAATTATTTTCATGTAGGAAGTGTTTCTTAAGTTTCCATTTAAAGGTAAAGGTGGTTGAAAATTTAATATCGTCTGGTATTGACCATACTTTTGGGCCAATAAATTTAAGGTTGCTGCAAGCAACTAAAGAGAACAAACGCGGTCTACCTCGAAGTGCAATGAATGGTACAATGCGAACAGAGTTGCCTAAAAGATTATATCAGCAGGGTCAATGATTGAAGCAATACTCTCTAGTCCAGTGCGAATATGGTGAGTGTGCGACTGTGCGTGGCTGGCAAGCAAATGAGGTATTTATGGAAAACTCAAGACTCTGGTTGGAAATGTGTCAACTCACTGAATTTGTCAGTTTGGTTTTATTCAGTAGCATTAATGAGATTTCTTGTTTTCTCAAAGAGCGGAAATGTGCAAGAAAACTAGACTTTTAACGTCAAGCAATTTAACAAGACGCCAATTGCGCTGTAACCCATGTTCACAAAATTCGTGAAAATTTGCTTGCTCAGCTATAACTAAGGTCGAAAGCAATACACAGGTGCGAGCAACAAAATTGAGGGTTTTGTGCAATCCAGATTACAGCTCTGATGAAACCCAGTTTTGAGAGTAGTAAATGCTTTTGATAAGACGTGGAATGCACAGAGACACGGTCAGTTGTGAGAGGAACAGAAGAACAGAGCTGTTTTTGCTATAACCTACGCTAGGCGACTCATATCACCCAACCCGAACTTTACATTGCACTAATCGCAGCATCCTGTCAAGCAGGTGGCGAATTGAAATGTATCGCACTCTCGCGTGTCAATTTGGTACAAGGTTTCTCAACCGGGGCCCTCGGCACCTCTTGGGGGCCACGGAGCAGTTCTCCAGGGGCCACGAGCTGAGGTCTTTACTAAATAGTTCTGCCGTGATATTGCAAAATCCAAAACAAAGCTAGGTATTTTTATTGATGAACAGGAGGCCACAAGTGTTGAGAGTCTTTGGAAGGGGGTCATAAACCATAAAAGGTTGAGAACCACTGCTTTGGTAAAACACGAGCGACAAATAAATCATTTACTGGAATAAAACCTTACCTCTAACGTATTCCATGAGAATGTCTAGTTTTGTTTGCAGTTGATTGCTGCTGTCTGTCTTATCAGACTGAACTTCAGGTATTTGGACAGTTAGTTTCAGTCCTATTTTTGATTTGAGCGTTTCAGTTTTGATGTTAAGAACGTTCACTCCGTTGTGCGTTCTGTTCAAGAAACTGATAATGAAAAAAAGGCATGTAAACATACAGGTGATGGCGGCCGAATTGAAACACAACTTTTAGCCGGCCACAATCGAGAAAGCCACTGTTATGAAGTGCCATGCAAACAGTAACATGAACCACTGTTCTCACAGGCCTCAGCTGTTGTTCCGAAGTCACCCGCTATTCTCTTCCTCAGTTTACAGTAATAGTTAATCTTTATCTGATCGCAACGTTTTTTTCGTTTGTATAGAAAAATATTATATCATGATTAAAAAGCAGCAAACAAACTGAGCCTGATGGACTTTCCTCTGCTATCTGCAGATGTGGTGGAGCCAACTCACTGTAGATATATTGGCCAGCTCACTGCAGCGTTTCACTCGTTCTGTCGTAACTGCTGCACACCCAAACATATGAAGGATGCCAATGTTATAGTTTCTAACAAAAAATGACGTCAGTGGGACTGCAACAACTAGCGCGCAGCATTTCCTTGCTGAACATATCTGGCAAGATCCTCACGGGCATGGGCGTCGCAAAGGGGGGGGCAGAGGGGGCCAAAGCCCCTCCCTGGATATTAAAATTTTTAGTAAAAAAAGGTAATTTTTTAAATTTTTGGTTGAAAAAACAAAATTCACTACTTTTGGCCTCCCCTGGAAAAATTTTGGAAAAATCCCTTAGTGCCCCCCCGTGGGAACATCTTTCCGACGCCCATGCTCACCGCTCTTCCGTCCGAGATTGCAGACTATCGCAAACCAGATCCTTCCTAAAGTCAGTGTGGGTACCTCCCCTTGTCGCTCTAAAATCGACATTACGTTTTCACTAAAGCAACTGCAGGAAAAATGCTTTGAGCAACAACGTTCGTTACTCTTCATGTTTCTGGACAGGCCTTGCAAAAGTTTTCGCCCCCCGCTGGAAAAATTTCAACACACGCAAGAAAGAACACATCAACTACATAAAGCATTTTCTTCCAGACAAACGTGCACTTGCTAAACACGCAGTAGAGTTGGAACGTCGCATTAGAAAAAGACGATTTATTGAATCGCTTTTCATTAATTCTGCACCCAACGCCATAAATGAAAAAATTTCTGTTTTTTTCCACAAATACAGTTATAAAGCGACGTTTGACCATAATTGACTGACTATCATGTTGCACAGTTTTGCTTCGCTTTGGTTCGGCGTGGAGTTTGTTTTTTATTGCTGTTATTTTGTTTCGCAACCAACTGTACTTCCGATATCTATCTTGGCTTTCCAACTTTGTCATCACTTCTATCACTACGTCATGTAATCATGCGCGTGAGGTGAAATGTGCTGCTCTCCTGTTCTCGTTGCCATTCGCTCTGATGACAGCCTACTGTATGTTGGCTGAAACGTAAATAGGTGTCGTTTTTAAAAACGTTTTACAATATTTGAGCAAAGACTTTTATTATTGTTATCCTGTTGGCTGGTTTTGCAACATTTTCTTTCTGTGTTCGCCAAAAAGTTTTGCTTCAGTGGTTGCCTGATGGTGCAGTCAGTCAATATTTGATCACGGATGCTTCAGATGTGGTTCATTTTACATGCCTTTTTCGAAAGTATTAATTAAACAGTTAAAAACACGTTTGCACTTCCCTAAGTTTCGTCCCCACTCCCTTAAAGCAATCTGATTTTGGCGTTCAGATGTCTACATTATATGCAGACTTCATCATTACTTATATTTACAGCATGTTTGTCACTGTTTTTGTCTAATCTGCAGTTACTAGACTATACTGGCACCCCGTGGCTGCACGGGCTGAGTACACAAAAGTTTTGGTTAAACATTTGCCACGGATTTAGCCGATATGAAAGAATGCTACTAAGATTGCTGCACAGCAATTCAATGTTACTTGAAGACATACGATGGACACATCTGTCACACTAGTTTCCGAGGCAAGAGAAGCTACGAGAAAGGTAGGCTAGCTGGAATGACATTTCTAAAGGAAAAAACCTTGGGGTTGACAGTAGCAATGTATACGAATCTTGTCATTTTTAATGAAAAAGTTAGATGGAATTGGATCACGCCATGTCAAATTATATTTGTTACGTGCTGGTTTTGCTTGCCTTTTTGTACATCAAAATGTGAAAATTTAGAACTGGTACGGCAAATTCCTTCTTTATTTTCCTTGTTTCTTTAGATACGCGACAATTTCAGTTTTCCTTTCTGCTGCATAAACCGAAAAGTGATGACAATGCGTAGTAATATTTCTGTCTTGTTTATTAAGTTGTTGCTGATTTGGAGAAAGAGTTGTATTTGATCTACGTAAAAGTCGTAAGTAAGAAATTACAGTGACTCTACAGAGTTTGTGAGTGAAGTTTTAGTGCACGAACTGTTTTTATTGAAATCTATAATCATTATGGTGATTTTCAAACCTTCGCTTTTGAGTATCTCATGTTCAAGATTTTGTCATCACCACGCCCAAAACGACCATTCTCCATGCTCACAAACGAAAGGTCGACAGCGCTGTAGTGTCCTCGCGTCTTACTTTTCCTTATTTACATCAATGATATCACTCAAGCCACCTCTTTCCATGCTACTTTATTTGCTGATGATATAAACCTGCAAACGTCCAGCTCTTGTTTTGATGTTCTTCAGACAACTGTCAACCTTGAACTATGTAAAATTAACCACTGGCTGAGTGCCAGGAAACTTTCTCTCAACAATAAGACTAATTTTGTGGTACTAAATTCCCCAAAACATAATCCTACCTCCTTTAAAGATATTATCACAGCATTTGTTCCAAAGACAACCTAAAGCACCTAGGTGTTCTACCTGACAATATGTTAAGCTGGAAACCTCCTGTAGAAAAGGTGAAAAGTCAGCTATCAAGAGCTTGTGGAATTTGATCCAACCTTAAGCATCATACAACAATCTGTGAAAGTTGTCCATAACTGAAAGTTGTCTATAACTCAATAATTCATCCATACCTTACTCGATTCTCAATTGGGGACGTGCTTCAAACGCAACCGTTCATCTTATCATTGAACTAAAAAAAAAGCTGTAAAACTAATAAGACCAATTAAAGTATACATCCATGGAAGAATCTTTCCAGCACTTGAGGTAAACATATTAAGCCTTTTCAAACTTCATACCTCAGCAATAGATAAATTCAAGCACTCTTATCACAAAAGAGCTGCATCCAAACAATTTTCATGACTATTTTATTTCAATAAGCTCAATTCATTCTCACTAAATAAGACTAACCACTTCTAACAAACTGTTTTTTCATAGAGTTAACTCATCTTCAGGAAAATGTTCCCTTACTTTTGTTAGCTCAAAAGTGTGGTACTCAATACCAGACTCCTTAAGTCTTCTGCCACATTTCCCTTCAAATGGCAACTTACGAAACCCCTCTTACACGTAAAAGATACATATTTATATATCTCAGCAATGTTTTTTTCATTTTATCAAAAATGAAATGCTCTTTTTACCAGTTTCAGTAATTTAAATAATGCAAGTTGTTTTTTTCCATGTAACTTCACTTTTCATTTGTTGTTTTTTTGGTTTGCTATTTTTTTGCGTACAGGTCCAGTTTTTTGCGCATAAAGTTACACCTCATTGTTATTTTTACTTTGTTTTTTTACTTTCAATTTTTTCTCGGTTTTGTACCATACCATTTATTTATAACCTATTTATTTTACTTTTTTATTTTTTGCTGTGTTTGACATATATTTCACCTCACCAATTTTCTTCAATTAAACTTCATCCCCGCATTTGTGTAAATAGGCATGCTTCTTCATCTAATTTTTCCTCACCATATTCTGTGTTTATATGCTTTGTTTTCCGACTGTGCTTATTCGATTTCCAACAACTGTCTTTAAATGCTTGTCAAGAAGTAATGAACGGGGTTGGTTGACTAGATGACCGCCATGGTCCTTCACCAATCCTATGTGATAGAGTGACAACCTTTGTTTACATTGATCAGTTATATTGCCATTGTGTCCTCATTTAGGCTATTCTACTTTCCACTGAAAACTGATTACCTTGTTTGCATGACGCTCTTTGTATTGACTGGATCGCATGTAATGCGACGAATTTATGTAAAGACAATTGGCGGCAGGCCGAGGTCTGATTGATGCCTCTTGTTTAATCGAGTTGGTGGGCGCGATATAAACAGGAGCAATCGAATAAACATAACGAACGGTTACAAACGAACATAAAAAATTGGCAGCAAACGAACAAATATCAATGGCGGCAAACGAGCAAAAAAAAGAACCAGTCACGAGAGGGTAGGGCAAGTTATATAACAGGATGCACAGGAAAGTGGATGGGTCAACATTGTTAAATAAGGGATTTAAAGCGCCTTCTGTTCTTCAGGAATCGAGATAATGCTGAGAAGATAACTACTGTTGGTTTAAATGATAATTTCGGGTGGCCAAACAGGAGAATGTGGATTAGAGTTTTATTTGTGATAATAGAAAAATGTTGCTGATTATAAATTTTTTCATTAAGCAAGGTATTTTTTAGTGTTAGAAGAAGTAAATTTCGATGATATAAGGTCAAATTGCACTGCAGGAGAAGGTGTTCGAGTGTTTCTGTAGACCCGCAACTACACTGTGGAAAGGATTGCATATTAATGTTTAAAGGGCTGTGACCAAGGCCAAACATACAGCGTGATGAGATAGCGGATGGATTTGACCCTTTGCAAGTGCCAAATATTGCGATTCTTGCCATGGTAAAAGAGGGTGACGCGGTTTTTAACTGCTGCAAAACTGGAAGATAATTTGATGTATTGTGGTAGGGAGTTCCAAAGGACGGGAGCTTTGTAAAAAAATGAATTACGAACTAGTGAACGTTTGGAGAGGAAGCTGAAAATTATTGGCATGAAGAAATGCATAGGCTGAGATTTCTCCTAGGGTCAGCGGTAAAAACGAGTGGAGAACAGGAGAGGTAAGACCAGTTTTTATTTTATAAACGAACAAGAGCATATGAAGTTTTCTCCTATTAGACAACGGAATGAGGTTGAGATCTGAAAGGACAACGGCGTTGTGTGGTGTATGAAAACCACCTCGTATTATTTTGGCAGCCTTTGTATGTATGTTCTCAATGAACGATCTATCCGAAGTTGAGCAGTTGGCAAAAATCACATTTCCGTAGTCTAAGATTGGGAGAACACAGGAAACAAAGTGTATGAAGGACCTTGCGTGGAACAAGATGTGAAAGCTGTTTGATGCCGTTAAGTCTGAGTGTGGTCTTTTGTTTAATCGACAAAATATGATGATGCCATGATAAGGTTCGATGAAATATAAGACCTAAATATTTGTATGAATCAGTTTCACTGAGGTCAATATTGTTAAATGTAAGAACAGGGTGTGAGATATGAGGTTTGGAAATGATTAAAACTTTGGTTTTTGCTGGATTAGTATTGTTTGTATTGTATTGTTTCTGTTTATTAGCTAAATCATCGAAAACAATAAATAAATCAAACAAATCAATCAATATGACGTAGCCATGCATATTTATGTTTGTAACAAACTTTGTTCGTGTAGGTTTGTGCATTAAGTCAAGTTGGAAAACCGAAGAAAACGCGAGGTTAAGGGAGGATCAGATCATGTTTTTACATTGAAACTTGGGCAGAAATCTTGGTTATGGCGTACAAAGGCTCTTTGAAACACCAATGCACGAAAAACTGTTTTTTTCGCATCCTGTTTTTACATTAAACCTGCCACTTCAACAAACACAGGTTACGTTTAAAGTTGGAATATTTATGCTTCTCTGCTTTTAAAATGAACAACGCATAAACAAAACAAATAAGCGGATGGCATAAACAAAAACATAAATACGTTTCGAAAGCAAACGCACAAGTAGTACAGAAGATTGAAGCTGAAAGCAAAAAGACATTGATTGTTCTTTCAAAACAACTGAAATTAACAGTACAAGTCTTGATTTGATAAACCCGAAACCTTTTTGTTAAACTTTGCACGTGCGAGAGTTCAGCAAGAAACCCAATGCACGGCTGTCATCGACGTCGTTCTAAACATGACTGCTTAGAAAATACTAACAGCTTCCAACCAGGCCCGAAACTAGGGGGACGCATGGGGCAAAGCTCCAGCTCAAATTTTTCGCCCCCTTGGAAAAATTTGTTAGACATACATGTAGTTTAAAAAATTTGGGCCCCTCCCAGAAAACGTTTCGCCTGCCCAGTGTCCCAAGCACGTTACGGGCCTACTTCCAACGCTGTTTTTTGATCCTTCACCGTGAAAAAGCACAAGTTTCTTACATCGTAATAATAAAAAGACGACTTTGCAGAAACGCACGCCAGGATTTTATATAAAACGGAGATGGATTTTAGCAGTGATGGGATTCTGTGCTCTTGCCAACGTAATCGCTCTGCGAAACAACTTAAGCGTAGCGATTGTAGCCATGGTCAACGCAACGGAAGAAGAAAATGCAGATGTCCACCAGGCGGATGTTTGTCCTGAAAGAAGTCGACACTCGTCGACTGCGCCTTCTGTAAGGAATTTTATTTGTTGCTTTAAATATATTAGTATTGGGTAAATCGCAGAGCCACGAGATATTCTCACGATAGTTTTTCTCTACAACATAGTAAGAGTTTTGCGTTTAGCAACATTCAAAACAAAATCATAAAATGAGTTTTTGTGCATCTGGTGTTTATTAAAAACGCTTACGCTTTATTTAATTAGTTGCTAATCACTTATGCTGTAGTTGCCCTTGAAAACTCATAAAGGTGTTGACTGCTTGGTGAACAGAATGGCGTGTTTGACTGGGGACCAGCTCAACAAGGCTTAGCCTTGGGATGTTATTTTTATGGCTACGCATTCAGCAACGTTCCGGGAGCCTGGCTGACGAAACGTTACGGATTTAAGCGTGTTCTTGGAAGCACCATGCTTTTATCTTCTGCCTTGACAGTGTGTTTGCCAGTGGCAGCTTCAACCAGCTTTGAGATCTTTGTTGGTTTGAGAGTGATTCTCGGCAGTCTGCAAGTAAGCTGCTTGTGATGCCAAATTCGTTTCTTTCTGTTCTGTGTATCTGGCTAATGGAAAACTCGACATATCTGGCCTGCCTGCACGCAAATGATGCAGATTTAAACATCTGTACGTGAAACATTGTCATCAGTAGTAGCAAGTTTTATTGCTTCCACATCAAAGTACTTGATTCATAATTTTGAAAAAACTTAAAAAGCAGTCGAATATTGGATTAAAAGTTATTATAAAATATGCACTTAACATGAAAGCAACGCGACATCTTGAAAACATTAAAACAAATACTTTTACTAATGTGATTGATCGCATATGTTCCACATCATGAATGTTAATTTTTCACACAACGAGTTTTATAAATACTTTTTATACTTGTGGCTGTGACCGTTGCACATTAGAACAATCATGGCAAAGAATCGTAGAAAAACGATTTCATTCTTTCAGGGTTTAACTTCGCCATCCGTAATGCACATGTGGGCGAAATGGGGCCCTCCCGCGGAAAAGAATATTCTTATATCGGTTTGTTTCTCAGCTTTTAGCTTTGGACCTTGCATCGTCCTGCCATCGGTCAGCTTTGTTGCTGATGTACTAGGATGGGAAGCCACTTTTTACGTCACAGGTACATGGTAATCCGCCTGCACTTTCAAAAAAGACGCAGTAACCCAAGTATTCATTATGTTATATGAAGTGCGCCTTTGCGTTTAAGTTTCCACCTTCAGAAACAACCTACTGTGTAGTATGAATCACAAAGAAGTAGTTGCAGCGAGAAATTGTTTGAAAATTTGAAGATCAGTGTAGGTGTAACTTTATGTTTGGAACTTTTTCTTCCGCACAGCCAGATAATTGATTTTACTGTGAACTACTTTTGCAGAAGCAAATATTGTATAATTCAATAAACTTTAAAAATGGTTAAACTGTTAAGAGTTTTAAACGACTTAAAATGAATTTACTTTCAAAAATATTTTGTTTTGCCTAACCGCTTGTTTACGCGTTTATCTCACTTCGCGTATTTGTTGTTTATGGTACATTTTTTCCGAGTACTTCCAAGAGGGCAGTTTGATACTATTCTTTAATTGCACTAAATCGAGTCAAAATCTTGATCCTAAAGACATCATCTAATGGAGATGTAAAAGTCTTTCAGTAACCCAAAGTCTTCATGCGAGTTTCTTTCAACATCATTAAACTCTAACTTGTTCAGTAGATAGAACTTACGGTTAATAGCATGCTGACCGTGGTGGTTTTAAGTCTTGGTATGTGTTTAAGTAATTTGTGCTCCAAACTCATCCTGTGCGTGAACTAAGGCAGCAGTGGATAAAAAATGTACGTTTGCTGCCATCATATTCGTCGAGCAAACACTGTGCATTTTAACGTTTGTCATTTCGCCTTTCTTTACGCGAGCTACTTAGTATACTAGTCATACCGTTCTTGGCTGGTTTGTGTGTTTCATCCACTATGTTAATGACTCAGAGTCGGCTGTTTTCATTACTTCGCAAAGACTTCTTTAGCCAAGGCAATGACCCCCGCCGGTTCTTTAGTGTTTTAGTATTTGTAGTATTCATCACTTGCAAACAACTGAATTATAAACCTAAAAAATGAAATGCTTTTTAATTAGTTTCCACAAAGGCGACGCAGTCGAATAAATCAGCAAATTTTTATAGGAAATCAATTTCGTGATCATCTCTACGTATCGTTTGTCTTAAAATCTTACTCGAATAGAATTGTGTGCTATTGACAAAAATTTCTCAAACCTACAGTGGTAAATGCCTGACACTTAAAATTAACTACATGCATCTCCCACTTTTCAAGTCTTCATCTCTTCCCATGAACTTTACGAAACTCGCAGTTAATAGGACCATGCAGTTGGAAATGCCGTCAAGGCGGAGCAAGCATTCGGATACGTTTTGGATACAGCTTTGTGAAAAATTCAACATCGCTCCAGCAAGGGTCGTCAACCTGGTGATCATGAACCATTTTTGGAGGGGTCGCGAGTACATATTTCCTTTACACACTTGTATTGCATTTGCTTTAATCGAGTTTTATATGGGGGTTGTTGGGTTATTGTGGGTTGCGGCATACAAACGATTGAAAACCATTGAATGCCCTGGGTCGTCGCCCAGTTCTCCCCATCTGCATGCCCTGGGTGAGTAGCAGTCGAAGTTATAGGTAGTTTTGTTCTGCGTTAGCGGATTTCCGCGTTTGCTCGTTTTCACTTATTACAATCAACTTGAACGTGTTTCAAGAAAATTGCGCTTTTTTATCTAGAACTTTTTTATGCAAAGGATTCTTTAAATCTTGTCTTGGGCAGAGATTACATTTGCACGTGCGAGGTTAGAGCCATGATTTTTCTTTGGGTAACAGTTGCTTAGCAACAGGGAATGAGCAACGACAAGAAGTAACTCAGTGTTTAAATGAAGCCATCATGGCAACGATCATGTGTGAGATAAAATCAGCAGCTTCCAAGTGGGATGCCTCTGCCTTGCTCTTGTGCACCACCATGGCGAGTTGTTCCCGCACTAACATCAAATAACTACCTATCTGCTGCTAAAAATGAGCCTAAAAGGTGTTTCGAAGTTGGAAGGAAGATGGTGACGTGAGTCGAATTTTTCCATTGTTTGGATTCATTAGTTTCCTTGAGAATTACGTTAACTCCCAAAAATCACAGTCACCAGTGGCGTAGCTGGAGGTTTGGAGGTTTGGGTCAGGGGAGAAATTAGCTGCATGGGACGTATATGTCACCGTGTGGGGCCCACTAGCCAACACTCAAAAAAAAGTTGAGAAACAATAGCAAATCCAGACGTTGATGGTTATACTAAACCCGAAATCACCGGAAAACGTTCAAAAAACGCAACAAAACAACTTACTAAAAAACAAAAAATACTAGCTTATGAAATAAAAAGTACTTAGGGGCCCGGTTTTTACAATTAGCTTGCCAGGGGGCGGTTCGCACCTCTGCTCTCCGTTACCTTAATAGAGTTAATGGCATTTTTGTCGAAATTGAGATGTTTGTCCAAGTCGGTTCTCCAGTGAGAAAAAACTGCCAGTACCACTGATGGCTTCATGATGTTTCGATAGCTTGATGATCCTAAATGTAAACTAAGCGGTCATACATTCAAACTTGCGGTAAAACTCAAAGACATCTGTAGCATGAAAACCTTCTTGTGTTGTAACCAAAATTCAGCTGCTTACTTTGTATTGGCCATGCTGTTTCGAGTAGACGTTTGCAGTCCCTGTGAGTAAGAATAATTGTTTTTGCAAGGTATAAGCTTGTAACATTCAATGCATTTAAGTTCTCGACAGGAGGTTGTGGTCAAAGCATGCCTTGTTCTTGGTTTGCAACAGGTGCAAATATACCAATAAAAATAAGCGAGTTTATAGCATAGACTGCAATTTCTGTAACGTTCTTTAATACTATACTAAGTTTTATAAGGACCATGACAATTTATTTGTTACCACGGCGTGCTCATTGTAGGAAGTATAACTGCCGTCTGGACGTTTTTGTGGCTTGCTGTTGTACACGATTCACCAGAAAGTCACCCTCGGATATCAGAGCAAGAAAAAGAATACCTGATGAAGAGCATTGCTTTAAACACATCGAAAGATAAGGTGATTATCTGATTTTTATTGGGCGTCATGCAATGAGTGGTGTTCAGTTTCAGCTACAAACCTCCGTTTTCAAAAATGCCCAAGACATAAAAAGAGCATTTAACAACATGATTTCTGAATTTTTACCTTAAACGACCATTTCAATCAATTTATTTCTGCAGTGGTCAAAAGTTAAAAATGTTTACATAGTATTCTTTAAAAGAATTCCTCTGATACAATGTTTTACCTGTGCAGAACTCGGTCACACCTTGGAAATCAATTTTTACTTCTTTGCCATTGTTCGGGATTGCTACAAGTCACTTCGCAAGCAACTGGGGAAACTTAACCTTGACCGCTCTGCTTCCGACTTACATGGCAACAATCTTGAAATTCGACATTTCTTTGGTTAGTTTTTTAATAATAGTTTTTAATAAAAGACTGCACGTCACCGTTAAATGATATATTCTCAGTTTCATTGTTGCCATAAAATGCAAAATCTATAACCATGGTGGCTTTTAAAGGGCTGTGCTTGCCATTCGCTCATAGTATTTATTGATACACTTTTCCAAAGATTTCATATATTTATATAAAGAAACACTGACGTGGCTGACTTTCAACAATTAAATTGAAAGAGGACTTTGTCTACAAGTTTATGTGAGTGAGACCTGTTGCAAAACTTTAATCAGAACCAAACATCAGCTTGTTATCTGGTGTGTACAAAGCGATTATAGAAGTGATGCCTATAACATGCACATACTGTTGATACAAACAGAGTGGCAGTTGAGTGCGATAGTGCAAACAAATTTTTATAATTACCTGATGCAATAGGTCGGGGATAAAATTTTCAAATAAACAAATTCTTTTCCTTGGCTTTATTTACTCACATAGCGGACAGACTTAAATCATAATCTTTATCTTCTTCGTTTTGCAACTCAAATCATGTTTTCGAGTGTTGCTGCTACAGCTGACTTTCTCATTTTCAGAGTGGATCGTTAACTGCCTTGCCGTTCATTCTACGTGGGCTGGTAACACTGCTGGGTGGTTACATAACAGACAGAGTACGAACGAGGAAAATTGTATCAACAGTGGTAATACGCAAAATCAATACGACGTTAGGTCTTTGTGTACCAGCACTGTTTCTCATTCTGGCAGGATACGTCGGTTGTAATATTACTGCCGCCATTGTTTTCTTCACTTTGTCAATTGGACTTAATGGATTAACAGGTAAATAATCGTGTTTGTGAACAGTGGCGTAACTAGGGGGGCAAGTGGGGACATCTGACCACGGACGCAGCACTTTGGGGGCGCCAAATTAAGGTCGGAATGTTACTTAACAATTACAAAGGTCAAATGTCAGCTGATGAAAATAGTTACGATTTGCAAAATATCGAATGCCAGCGACTGCTACCAAGTTGCGAAATCTCATCAAGATCAGTATGATTTGCAAAGCGAGCAGTGACGAACCTATGGTGACGTTTTAAGGCGGAGCTTCTGTCTCCAGTAATCAGCTCCCGCAGACAAGCTAGTGATTCCCAACTTTTCACTAGCTGGGTCTGTCCTGAGCAGGAACCACGGCCTTGCCACGTTTGTCCATGAGCGGTTGGAATGGTCACTGGTCGATCAGTCTGCAGAACAATCAGAGACTGAGTGGTTGTGCGTAGACCAGTGGTGTTCAAACATTTTGGCTCGTGGGCCACATTTGTCTTTCAGAAACCCTTCGCCGGCCACAAGAATTAATAATCTCAATAAAAATTCTCTAAAAAATTCTCTTAAATGATTAAAGTGTTAAGTTTTCTTTCCAATGAAAATTG